>WBZR01001238.1_pt1 | contig 33398 bp, 28 predicted proteins | sample 5204231 | NCBI WGS metagenome assembly WBZR01 (sample SAMN12412403, study PRJNA552823) | activated sludge metagenome | isolation source: activated sludge from anammox sidestream of wastewater treatment plant... | place: USA: Virginia | collected 2017-08 | reverse complement strand
ATTTGAATGCAAGTATTGCTCAAGGCAAGCTGGTATTGAAACCGGAAGATGATGGGGATGATGAAGAAGCTGATGAGGACGAAGATGAAGAAACCGAAGAAGCTGACGACAGCAGCGACAGCGAATCTGCTTCCTCCAGTGACAACAGCGACGACGAAGACGATAACAACGATGAGTAAGTTTTGAGTATGTAGTTGTTGAGTATCGAAGATACATCAAACAGCAAGTTGCAGTCTTTTGAGGCCAGATTGGCTTCCGGATTGTAGCTTGCTTTTTTATCAGCAGATTCGTAGTTTTCAGTTAAACAAATGTGTACAGGTGGATTGGTTAATTTGAATTCTGACAAGAGGTACGATGGGCAGCAAACTTTATATTAGGACGTTCGGCTGCCAGATGAACGAGTATGATTCGGCCAAAATGGCTGATATCCTGTTGTCTGAAAAGGGTATGGAGTTGACCGAAACACCTGAAGAAGCCGATCTGATCCTGTTTAATACCTGTTCGGTTCGTGAAAAAGCACAGGAAAAAGTTTTTCATGACTTGGGACGCGTACGGCATCTTAAAAACAGCAAACCTGATCTTCTGATTGGTGTGGGTGGGTGCGTAGCCAGTCAGGAAGGTCCTGAGATAGTCAAACGTGCTCCGTTTGTGGATTTGGTATTTGGGCCTCAAACATTGCACAGATTGCCTGATCTGATCGATGCTCGCAGGCGTACAGGTCGTCCCCAGGTAGATATCAGCTTTCCTGAGATAGAGAAGTTTGATCGCTTGCCGCCTGCACGTACAGAAGGAGCCACTGCTTTTGTATCGATTATGGAAGGGTGCAGTAAATACTGCAGTTTCTGTGTCGTGCCTTATACCCGGGGAGAAGAAGTTTCGAGACCGCTGGATGATGTTCTTACCGAGGTAGCAGGACTTGCAATACAGGGCGTCAAAGAGGTTACTCTGCTCGGACAGAATGTAAATGCCTACTTAGGCAAAATGATCAATGGTGAGATTGCCGATTTTGCTACACTACTGGACTATATTCATGAAATTCCCGGTATAGAACGCATCCGATATACCACCTCTCATCCGAGGGAATTTACAGCTCGATTGATTGAAGCATATCAACGCTTACCGAAGCTGGTTGGTCATGTACATCTGCCCGTGCAATCTGGATCAGATAGAATATTAGCTGCAATGAAGCGCGGTTATACTACCGTTGAGTACAAATCCATTGTTCGCAAATTGCGTCTCGTTCGTCCGGATATATCAATATCATCCGATTTCATTATCGGATTTCCTGGAGAAACAGAGGATGATTTCGAAGCAACGATGAAACTGATTGATGATGTACATTTCGATGAATCTTTCAGTTTTATTTACAGTCCGCGTCCAGGAACACCGGCTGCTGATTTGCCGGATAACACGTCACATCAGATAAAATTGACAAGACTGTATCGTTTGCAGGAAAAAATTCAGCTTAATGCACAAGCAATCAGTCAGGGCATGGTCGACACTGTCCAGCGTATTTTGGTAGAAGGTCCGTCGAGAAAAGATCCTGGCGAATTTTGTGGCAGGACAGACAATAATCGGGTAGTCAATTTTGCCGGGCATGCAGGGCTGACAGGAAGTTTTATTGATATCAGAATAACAGCAGTTTCCTCTCATACATTGCGTGGTGAAATTTCTGATATGCAATGGTCATAGTGTTGCCATTGGCTTGCGGTTTTATCTGGTTACTGCCAAAGTCCAAGCACGACAATGACACTTGATGTGGCAACAAAATCCAAGCCGGTTGAACTGACGTTCTCTCCCACGGACAATGAACGCCTGGCCAACCTTTGTGGCGCACTGGATGAAAACCTCAAACAGGTTGAGTATGCTTTCAATGTGATGATTTCACGCAGAGGGGGGCATTTTAAGCTTTATGGCTCTGTAGAACATACTCATCTGGCAATTCAGGCGCTAAAAAAATTTTATGATGATTCGTACCATCACCTCAGTGTGGAACAAATACAGCTGGGCCTGATTGAAATTCGAAATAATCCTTCACCTCCTCTTGGGGACTCGGATAGGGCTATTGCCGGTTCCAATGCAACTTCCTTGCAGCTTGTTACCCGTCGCGGCAATATTCAGGGCCGTACTGCCCGGCAGACTGATTACCTTTTTCAGATCAAGAAACATGATATTACTTTTGGTATTGGCCCGGCAGGTACCGGTAAGACTTATCTTGCCGTTGCCTGTGCAGTGGATGCGCTGGAGCGTGAACTGGTCAGTCGTGTTATTTTGGTGCGTCCAGCTGTGGAAGCTGGAGAAAGGCTGGGGTTTTTGCCGGGAGATATGGTGCAGAAAGTGGACCCCTACTTAAGACCGCTTTATGATGCTCTATATGATTTGATGGGATTTGAAAAAGTCAGCAAGCATTTTGAAAGAGGGATCATCGAGATTGCGCCGTTGGCTTTCATGCGCGGCCGTACTCTTAATCAGTCATTCATCATTCTGGATGAAGCACAAAATACAACGGCTGAACAGATGAAGATGTTTCTGACACGTATCGGTTTTGGCTCTAAAGCCGTTATCACCGGAGATATAACGCAGATAGATCTGCCTAAGCATCAGAAGAGCGGTTTGGTTGAAGCAGAACGAGTATTGAAGAATGTAAACGGGATCGCATTTACCCGCTTCAGGACGGAAGATGTAGTCCGTCATCCGTTGGTTCAACGTATAGTAGATGCCTACGAGAAATATGCCGAATCCGGTTGAGTTGCCAGATCATGAGCAGGAACTTGTACTGACAGTGCAGTACGTGGCTGATAAGACGGATATTCCGAACAGACGATTGTTTCGTAAGTGGGTTAAAGCAGCACTAAGTAAACCTGCAGAGGTGGTTATTCGTATTGTTGACAGGCAGGAAGGTGAAATACTCAATCGCGACTTTCGTGGCAAAAGTTCGGCAACCAATGTGTTGACGTTTGTGTATGACGACGATGTTCCGCTTTTGGGTGATATTGTGTTGTGTGCGCCAGTGATTTGCAACGAGGCACAGCAGCAAGGCAAAGATCTGACTGCTCATTATGCTCACCTTACTATCCATGGTATTTTGCATTTGCAGGGCTATGATCACATCCGCGATGAAGATGCAGTGGTGATGGAATCACTCGAAGCAGAGATTATCACCAGACTCGGTTACCCCGATCCTTATGTCATTCAACATTGAGATGATATAAGCACGCGTGAGACAGTCTTTTTTATTCCCGATGTTATATACATTTCATGAACGAAACCTCCCCTAAAATCGGTTGGTTTGAGCATATCAGTACATTACTTTCGCGTAAACCGGAAGATCGTGAGCAATTGCTGGCTCTGTTGCATTCTGCTTATGAGCGCAACCTGCTTGATGCAGATGCATTGGCTATGATTGAGGGAGTGATGCAGGTTTCTGAAATGCAGGTACGTGATGTCATGATCCCTCGTTCGCAAATGGACACCATTGATATCAGTGAGAAACCGGAAGGGTTTATTCCATTTGTAATGGAGACTGCTCATTCGCGTTTCCCGGTTACGGATGGCAGCAAAGATCAGATTATCGGTGTATTGCTGGCAAAGGATTTATTACGTTATTACGCGAGCAGGGAAGAATTCAATATCAGGGATATGCTGCGCCCGGTGATCTATATACCCGAGTCCAAGAAATTGAATATTCTGCTTAAAGATTTTCGCAGTAACCGTAGCCATATTGCTATCGTCGTTGATGAGTATGGTGGCGTAGCCGGGCTCGTCACAATCGAAGATGTCCTGGAACAGATTGTCGGAGATATTGAGGACGAATTTGATTTTGATGAAGATGATGCTTACATTGTTGCAGATACGGATGGTCACTATCGTGTCAGGGCAATTACAGAAATATCCAGCTTCAATGAGACATTAGGCGCAACGTTCAGTGACAAGGAATTTGATACGATTGGCGGTCTCGTTATCAATAAATTTGGCCGGCTTCCTAAAAATGGAGAATCCATTACTATTGAGGGTTTCAATTTCACTGTCACGAGAGCGGACAGCCGTCGTTTGCATTTGTTGAAAGTAGAGCGTATCGAGCCCGGGGTGGTTGAAGATGCAGATTCTCATGACTCGGTTTAATCTCTGCGGGTTCAATTCCCCGCCCCTTGGGGCGCGAAGGCTGGCTGAAAGCCAGCGGGCTTGGAAGGCGCAGTTAATACCCAGCTGCTTGCAGCGAGGTGTTTTATTGTGTTTCAACAATATGCTGCGTTGCTGAATTAATGATGAATGGTTGTTTGTGATTGAGACAGAAGGTTGCAAATTGTTAAATAAAGCCCGCTTATATCTTCCTTATCCCGGGAATCTGAGAAATGAGTGATCGTGAAATCGATCAGCAGTTGGTAGAACAGGTACAACGAGGTGACAAGCGTGCGTTTGACCTGCTGGTTATCAAGTATCAGAGACGACTGGCGCGTTTATTATCGCGATTCATCCGTGATCCTGCTGAAGTGGAGGATATTACTCAAGAGACTTTCATCAAGGCCTACCGGGCATTACCTTCTTTTCGCGGTGATAGTGCCTTTTATACCTGGTTATATCGGATCGGGGTCAATACGGCCAAGAATTTTCTGGTATCACAAGGTCGTAAGCTTCCTGCAACTGTAAATGGGTTCGGTACCGAGGAGGCGGAAAATTTTGAAGGAGCCGATCAGCTTCGGGAAGTAAACACTCCGGAAAGTGAACTTATGGGCAAACAGGTTGCCCAAACCGTAAATCAGGCGCTTGAAGCTCTGCCCGAGGAGTTGCGCACGGCGATTATTCTCAGGGAAATCGAAGGGCTTAGTTATGAAGAGATTGCTGATATCATGAATTGTCCTATCGGTACGGTGCGATCCCGGATATTCAGGGCACGTGAAGCTGTGGCCGACAAATTAAGGCCTTTATTGGGTACTGATAAAAGTAAAAGATGGTGACAAGAGGTGAAATTGTGAGAAATAAAGTTTCTGAGTTGATGGATGGTGAACTTGATGGCACTCATGCTGCCAAGATTATTAACGCAGTCAAAACCGACAACGATTTGTTTTCTGACTGGAAAATTTATCATGCAATCGGTGATTCGTTGCGTCAGTCGGCCGTTAATATAGATATATCGGAACAGGTCAGAAATCAACTGGCTGATGAGCCACTTTTATTATCACCTTATCCACACAAAACCCACCAAAATCGTAAACAAAAGCTGCTGGGTCTGTCGGTTGCCGCTTCGGTTGCTGCGTTATCGATTGGATGGCTGATATCTCAATCAATGGAACAGCATGAAACGACACTTAAAGAAATATATGTGGCTGAAAAAAATAACGGAAAGACTGCGCCTGTCGGAGGGTCTCGTTCGTTAATGACTTTTCAGCCGGTATCTGCGTATTCATCTCCTTCTATGCCTGTAAACACCCACTACAATAATGATCCTCTGATTTACAGGGATCTTACCTATGAAAGATCAGTTCGTTATCCAACCACCGGAATGTCTTCCCCTGCTGAGGTAGTCGGGGAACAGTCTGCTGAATAGCGCACCGGCCCAACTATATAAGAAAATAAACACTATCTCTTAACTGGTGATTGCATGGCTGACATAATCTCCCGGAATAATTTCCATTCAGGTATAGGATCCAGGTTTTTGATAAATACGGTTACAGTTGCGGATATATGGCGCAAGGGTATTTTTGCGATTTGTCTTTTGGTAGCAGCGTTTATGTTGTCTGCCTCATTGCATGCGAAGGATTTACCGGATTTTACTGACCTGGTGGAAAAGCATGGGCAAGCAGTTGTCAATATTAGTACCGTACAAACGCAGCAGATAGATGCGAACCATTTCTTTCCGGGAATTCCCAACATCCCCGAAGATTCTCCTTTTTACGAGTTTTTTCGCCGGCATATGCAACCTTTTTCCGGCCCGAGAAAATATGAATCCCGTTCACTGGGCTCAGGTTTCATCATCAGTAAGGATGGTTATATTCTGACCAACGCACATGTAGTCGAATCAGCCAATGAAATCACGGTCAGACTGACCGATAAGCGTGAGTTTGGTGCGAAAGTGATAGGGACCGATCGAAAAACGGATATAGCTCTGTTAAAAATTGATGCGGATGATTTGCCGGTAGTCACCCAGGGTAGCCCTGATCAGCTTAAAGTTGGTGAATGGGTGATCGCCATTGGTGCCCCTTTTGGTTTTGAGAATACAGTTACAGCAGGGATCGTGAGTGCGAAAGGGCGATCGCTTGCCCAGGAAAATTATGTTCCTTTTATTCAGACTGACGTGGCAATCAATCCAGGCAACTCTGGTGGGCCACTGTTCAATATGAAAGGAGAAGTCGTAGGGATTAATTCCCAGATTTACAGCCGTACGGGTGGCTTCATGGGGCTTTCTTTTGCTATTCCGATCGATGTGGCAATGGAAATTACCAGTCAGCTCAAGGCTTACGGCAAAGTCTCGCGAGGAAGAATCGGTGTCATGATCCAGGAAATGACAGATGAGCTGGCGGAATCTTTCAATCTGGATAAGTCACGTGGCGCGCTGGTTGTTTCTGTGGAGAAAGACGGGCCGGCTGACAAGGCAGGCATCAAGATAAGGGATGTGATTCTGAGATTCGATGGTAAAGGTATCGATACTTCAAGTGATTTACCCCGCATAGTCGGAAATACGAAACCGGATGCCAGGGTATCTGTTGAAGTATGGCGTAATGGCTCAGTCAAGAAACTGACTGTTACAGTAGGGGAAATGCCTGGAGATGACAGCAGCACTACTGTCCAGAAACAAAGTAAATCAGGAGATGCCACCAGCAGGTTAGGGCTTGCTCTGAGAGAACTTTCTGCAAGCCAGAAGAATGAGCTTGGAATTGATAGCGGTCTGCTGGTCGAAGAGGTCTATGACGGAATTGCCAGCAGTGCAGGCATTCGTCCCGGAGATGTCATTCTGGGGTTCAATAACCAGGATATAAAATCTATCCAGCAGTTCAATAAACTATTGGATGATGCCAAAAAAGGTCGGAATATCGCTCTGCTGATAAAAAGGGGAGATATTACGACCTTTATTACTATAAAGATAAATGGGTAAGATTTGCTGCTGGTGCAATGAATAATCAGGTAGAACCCAGGAAATTGGTCGTATATGGAAGGGAAGGTTGTCATCTGTGTGAAGAGATGATTGCTTCCCTGCGGGTATTACAAAAAAAATCCTGGTTTGAGCTGGAAGTAATCAATATTGACGGGAATGAACATTTGACCCGATTGTACAATGATCGTGTTCCTGTTCTTTTTGCTGTCAACGAGGATAAGGAGCTGTGTCACTATTTCCTTGATTCAGATGTAATTGGCGCTTACCTCTCCTAATTTCATCTCACGGCTGATTCGTTGAACAGGTCGGATTTTCCATTCCGGAAGACGCGGCTTTCATATTTTCCTATTCTGCTTGGTATAAGAAATCGAGGTAGAGCAATCGTTGATAGGCTGACGCATTTAACAGACTCTCGCTGCTTCCGTGATCATCAGGGTATACTTGGCTGTCAGGCTATTTTGGCGAAATCAGCCGAATCTATCTTCCCTCTGTCGATTTGTATACAATCGCCCCTTTTGTCTCTAGCTTTTGTCGATTTTTCTCCCGAGCGGTGATTTCTTTTGATACAGCATATTCGTAATTTTTCCATCATCGCGCATATCGATCATGGCAAATCCACACTTGCCGATCGCATCATCCAGTTTTGTGGTGGTCTTTCCGACCGGGAAATGGAGGATCAGGTACTTGATTCGATGGATTTGGAGCGTGAGCGCGGTATTACGATAAAGGCACAAACTGCAGCGTTACACTATCAGGCCAAGGACGGTAAAAATTATCTGCTGAATCTAATTGATACCCCGGGCCACGTTGACTTTTCTTATGAAGTATCCCGCTCACTCTCTGCTTGTGAAGGCGCTTTGCTGGTTGTTGATGCCTCTCAGGGTGTTGAAGCGCAGACGGTTGCAAACTGTTATACCGCGATTGAGCAAGGTGTCGAGGTGATCCCGGTGCTCAACAAGATCGACTTACCTGCCGCGGATCCTGACAGGGTGATAGCCGAAGTGGAAGATATCATCGGAATTGAAGCCAAAGGTGCTTTGCGTATCAGTGCAAAGACCGGTGAGGGAGTGGATCAGGTCCTGGAAATGATTGTGGCGCAGATTCCGCCGCCTGTGGGAGATGTCGATGCACCACTCAAGGCGCTGATCATAGATTCCTGGTTTGACAGCTATGTGGGTGTCGTGATGCTGGTTCGAGTCGTGGATGGCGTACTGAGACCGGGCAACAAGATTTTGTTGATGTCCAGCAAAGCAAATTATTTATGTGAAGAAGTGGGCGTTTTCCAACCGAAAGCGGTAAGCCATGAATCTCTGAGTGCTGGCGAGGTGGGTTTTATCATTTCAGGAATCAAGGATTTGAAATCTGCCAAAGTGGGAGATACGGTGACACTTGCTGATCGCCCCGCCGGTGAGCCCCTGGCCGGGTTCAAGGAAATCAAGCCGCAGGTTTTTGCCGGGTTATACCCGGTCGAATCCAATCAATATGATGCATTGCGTGCGGCACTGGAAAAACTGCAGTTGAACGATGCTTCTCTGCATTTTGAGCCGGAAACTTCCCAGGCACTGGGTTTCGGGTTTCGTTGTGGGTTTCTGGGGTTACTGCACCTGGATATTGTGCAGGAACGGCTGGAGCGGGAATATGACATGGATCTCATTACCACTGCGCCCACGGTGGTTTATCAGGTTGTTCTGCGTGATGGCAAAATCACGGAAATCGAGAATCCATCCAGACTGCCCGACCTGTCCAGCATAGAAGAGATCAGGGAACCGATTATTACTGCGACGATTCTGGTTCCAGAAGAATACGTTGGCACAGTGATGACATTATGTACCGGCAAACGTGGTATCCAGAAAAACATGCAATACATGGGCAGGCAGGTAATGCTGGTCTATGAAATGCCTTTGAACGAGGTAGTTATGGATTTCTTTGACAGATTGAAATCTGTAAGCCGCGGTTATGCTTCACTTGATTATGAATTCAAGGAATTCAGAGCGGCTGATCTGGTTAAGCTCGACATATTGATCAATAGCGACCGGGTGGATGCTTTGTCTCTGATTGTGCATCGTGCCAGCAGCCAGCACCGCGGGCGGGAATTGGCACAGAAAATGCGTGAACTCATCCCGCGACAAATGTTTGACATTGCGGTACAGGCGGCAATAGGTGCTCACATTGTGGCGCGTGAGAATGTCAAGGCATTGCGCAAGAATGTATTGGCGAAGTGCTACGGTGGAGACATTACACGTAAACGCAAGCTGCTGGAAAAGCAGAAAGCGGGGAAAAAGCGTATGAAACGAGTCGGTAATGTTGAAATTCCCCAGGCAGCGTTTCTTGCCATCCTGCAGGTGGATGGCAAGTAACAAGTAAAAGTGCCGGCAAACGGGATGAGTAAGGTGTTGATCGGTATATTTCTAGGTCATGGGGTATTATGAACTTTCCTTTGGTGTTGCTTATTTTATTAGTAGTAACGGGCGGGATCTGGCTGCTTGATTATTTTGTGCTGAGGCACAAACGTGTTTCCGGAAATACCGAAGAGCCATGGTGGGTCGAATATCCTAAAAGCTTTTTTCCGATCATCCTGATTGTATTCAGCCTGAGATCGTTTCTGGTAGAACCTTTCAAAATTCCTTCCGGTTCGATGATTCCAACTTTGCTGATCGGGGATTTTATACTGGTCAATAAATATACCTACGGGATCAGACTGCCGGTAGCAAACCTGAAAATCATTGATATGAATGAACCCCAGCGTGGCGAGGTCATGGTATTTCGTTTTCCCGAGGATCCCTCTATCGACTACATCAAGCGAGTGATCGGTGTGCCCGGAGATATGGTTACCTACCGGAATAAACAGTTGAGTATCAATGATGTTCCCGTTCAGCTGGAGCAGGGGGGGGACTATAAATATATCGATGGTCCGGCATACATTTATACTCAACGGTTCAAAGAGAATATGGATGGCAGCGAACATGACATCCTGATCAATGAAGATATGCCGGATATTCAGCTATCTGCTATTCACCACTTCCCTAATCGGGAGAATTGCACCTTTGACCGAACAGGTTTTTCCTGCAAGGTCCCCGAAGGGAATTATTTTACTTTGGGTGATAATCGTGATGGCAGCAGTGACAGCCGTTACTGGGGGTTCGTGCCGGAAAATCATATCGTCGGGAAAGCCTTTCTGATCTGGTGGAATTTTAATGATCTGAGCAGAATAGGCACGTTGATCAAATAATGATTTGAATCTTCAGTATGTCGCGGAGGTATCTATGAATCCGATTTATTCCTCGATGAACAGAAGGCAGCAGGGAGTGAGTTTGCCGGGTCTGCTGACATGGTCGGTAATCATTATCCTGGTGGCGATCCTGGGGATGAGACTTGTTCCTGTTTACATCGAGTTTGCTGCAATCAAGCGGGCACTGGTGGCAATTGCCAGTGATTCCGAGTTGCATAATGCCGGTGTCCATGAAATTCGCCAGGCGTTTAACAAGCGCGCTGCCGTGGATGCCATAAAATCCGTAAACGGAAATGATATCGTCATTAGAAAGCAGGATGGGCAACTCGTGCTGGATATCAACTACACAGTTACGAAACCTCTGTTTGCAAACCTTTCTTTACTGATCGACTTCGATGCGGCCAGTGATCGATGACCAGTTCCCGGCCTATTGCATACAATACGAAAAACAAGCAGACAAAAACGCTGAAAGGGCGAGATTACGCAGTTTTTTTGCAGAAACTGGGTTATACCTTCAAACAGCCCGATTTACTCCGGGAAGCACTTACTCATCGCAGTCTCGGTTTTCCGAACAATGAACGTTTTGAATTTCTCGGTGACAGTGTGCTGAACTGTGCAGTATCAACATTGCTGTTCAAGCATTTTCCATCATTGCCGGAAGGAGATCTGACCCGATTACGTGCCAATTTCGTCAATCAGCAGGCATTGCATCGACTGGCATCCGTCCTGGGTATCGGAGAGCTGATTTTACTCGGCGAGGGTGAGCGTAAAAGTGGTGGGCATCATCGACCTTCGATTCTGGCAAATGCAGTGGAAGCCATCATTGGCGCGATTTATCTCGAAAGCGGGTTTGCAGTGGTGGAGCAGGTCATTGTTGCATTGTATGAACCCCTGATCAGGCAGTTGGATCCGGATACTTCCGGCAAGGATTCCAAAACCCTGCTGCAGGAATATCTGCAGAGTCGTAAAATCGCTCTGCCTGAGTACAGCGTGCTGTTGGCACAGGGTGATCCACACGCACAGGTTTTTCATGTGGAATGTGTCATTCCCGGATTCGGCATTCGCACGAGAGGTGAGGGAACCAGCCGCCGCCGGGCCGAACAGGAAGCTGCACGCCAAGCCTACGAACTTGCCATCGTAAGGCATTGAGTCGACATCACTCCATAAGTAACAAGCTATATTTTCTCGATCAATCTCAGTTTTTACCTGAATTTACCTGAAAAAGACATTGGCCATGAACGCACCCGGTTACAAAACTGGTTATATATCCATCGTGGGACGGCCCAATGTCGGTAAATCAACACTGTTGAATCATCTGATCAAACAGAAGATCAGTATTACTTCCAGAAAAGCGCAAACTACTCGCCACCGCATTCACGGGATATTGACCGATGCACAGTCGCAGTTTATTTTTGTGGATACGCCCGGTTTCCAGACGCGCCATCGCAGCCAGCTCAATCAGGTAATGAATCGGGTCGTTCTGCAAAGTATGCAAGATGTGGATGTCGTTGTATTCGTGGTTGAAGCAGGTCGATTTGGCCGGGAGGACGAACAGGTTCTGGAACAACTGCCGCGGAATCTGCCCGTGGTCCTGGTGATCAACAAAATTGATTTGCTGCCGGATAAATTGCAGTTGCTTCCGTTCATGCAGAGAATGGCAGATGTGTTCGAGTTTTCTGCTATCGTTCCGGTCAGTGCTTTGCAGAACAGACAGTTATCTGCCCTGATCGAAGCAATTCGTCAGCATTTGCCGGAAAATCCCTTTTTATTTGCCGAAGATGAGATCACCGATCGCAGTGAGCGGTTTCTGGCAGCAGAACTGCTGCGTGAAAAAGTGTTCAGGCAGATCGGAGAAGAAGTACCTTATTCGGTCAGCGTGGTGATAGAGCAGTTTACCGTGGAGGGTAATTTGCGACGCATCCATGCCTGTATCCTGGTGGAAAGGGAAAACCAGAAGGCTATCATCATTGGCAAGCAGGGGAAGAAACTGAAGGATATGGCTACACAGGCGCGCAAGGATATGGAAATGCTGTTCGGCAGCAAAGTCTATCTGGAAGTATGGGTCAAAGTGAAATCCGGCTGGGCGGATGATATCACTGCACTAAAGAGCCTGGGTTATGAGTAAAAGGGAAAGTTTTAGAAATCACTCATTGGAAACAAGCGGGAAAACTGAATAATCATGATAGCTCTGGGTGTCAATATCGACCATGTGGCAACGGTGCGCCAGGCACGCGGCACGACTTATCCCAGCCCGGTCGAAGCCGCACTGGTTGCCGAGGTGGCTGGTGCAGATGCGATTACGCTGCATTTGCGCGAAGATCGTCGTCATATACAGGAAAATGATGTCGTAATTCTGCGTGATCGGCTTAAAACCAGAATGAATCTGGAAAGTGCCGTAACAGAAGAAATGATTGCTTTTGCCTGCCGGATCAAACCGCACGATATCTGCCTGGTGCCAGAGCGACGTGAAGAACTGACGACGGAAGGCGGGCTGGATGTCATTCGCCATTTCCAGCAGGTGAGTGTGGCGTGCAAGCGCCTGGCAGAAGCGGGAATCCGCGTTTCACTGTTCGTCGATGCGCAGGCCGGTCAAATCGATGCCGCAGTCGAGGCAGGTGCTCCCGTAATTGAACTGCATACCGGCCGTTATGCGGATGCTGCGACAACCGAAATGCAGCAGGTCGAGCTGGAAACAATTCGTACCATGGCAGCCTATGCTTTTGGCCGGGGATTGCAGGTCAACGCCGGGCATGGGCTGCATTACGAAAATACCGTACAGATCGCCGCCATACCGGAGCTGTCCGAGTTGAATATCGGCCATGCCATCGTTGCCCGGGCATTGTTCGTCGGTTTTGCTGAAGCGGTTCGCGAAATGAAAGCTCTGCTCCAGCAGGCGCGTGCATGATATACGGCATCGGGACCGACCTGGTCGATCCTGCCCGGATTGCCAGCTCGCTGGAGCGTTACGGTGAACAATTTGCCAGACGTGTGCTGGCAGATTCTGAATGGCCAGATTACCTGGAGCACATCAAACCTGCACTGTTCCTGGCAAAGCGCTTCGCCGCCAAGGAAGCATTCTCCAAAGCAACGGGCACAGGCTTGCGTGCTCCGGTCATGTTCGGAAATATGGCTGTTCAGCATGATTCGCAGGGAAAGCCCTATTTTGAGTTTCAGCAGGAGCTGGCTGAATGGATAGGACAGCGTGGTATCACTCGCCATCATCTTTCCATCAGTGATGAGCTGACCATGGTAAGTGCCTTTGTCGTACTGGAAAAATAGAGATGTCCCTCGGCCCGCTGATGCTCGATATAGCGGGCACAGAACTGACTGAAACGGATCGTGTCCGACTAAGTCATCCCCTGGTGGGAGGCGTTATCCTGTTTGCACGGAACTACGCATCTCCGGCCCAGCTGGCTGGACTGACAGCGGAGATTCATGCGCTGCGATACCCGTCTCTGCTCATTGCAGTCGATCAGGAAGGCGGCAGGGTGCAGCGTTTTCGGGATGGTTTCGCCCGTTTGCCCCCAATGCGTGTGCTGGGAGAAATCTGCGACAGGAACCCGGATCGGGCGCATCACCTAGCAAGCCAGGCTGGTTATGTGCTGGCTGCAGAGCTCAAAGCCTGTGGTGTCGATCTGAGCTTTACACCCGTGCTCGATCTCGATTACGGACAGAGCTGCGTAATCGGTGATCGTGCTTTTCACCGAGAGCCGCAGGTCGTTGCCGATCTGGCTTGCGCTCTGATGAATGGTTTGCAATCAGCGGGAATGGCAGCAGTTGGTAAACATTTTCCCGGTCACGGTGCGATTCGAGCGGATACTCATGTTGAAACCGCCATTGATACACGCAGCTACACCGATATTGAGAAGGAAGATCTGATTCCTTTTCGCCGGATGATCGACGCGGGACTTTCCGGCATCATGGCAGCGCATGTCATTTATCCGGCCATCGACCAACATTCGGCAGGTTTTTCCGGCAGATGGCTGCAGCGCATTCTGCGGCACGATCTGGGTTTCGAAGGCTGTATTTTCAGTGATGACCTGGGTATGCAGGCCGCCAGGAATTATGGCAGCATCACTCGTCGGGCAGAGCAGGCTCTGCAGGCGGGCTGTGATATGGTGCTGGTATGCAATGATGCTGATGCGGCAGATGAACTGCTGGGATCTCTGCACTGGGAATTTTCTGCTGCCAGTATGGCCAGAGTGGAATGCATGCGCGGACAACACATGATTCATTCTATGGCGCAGTTGCATGAAATGGAACGATTCCTCCAGGCAGCAGACGAGATCAGTAAAATCGATCCGGCCGGTATCAGCGTGTCTTTGTAAGTGTTTAATTTTACAACAAGTTATTTTTACCCTTAATTGATATGGATAATTTATTCGATGTGGCAGTCATCGGTGCAGGCCCTGGTGGCTATGTGGCGGCTATCCGCTGTGCGCAGCTCGGGCTCAACACCGTATGTATCGATGACTGGAAAAATGAGCAGGGCAAACCCAGTCTGGGTGGCACCTGTCTGAATGTCGGCTGTATTCCTTCCAAGGCATTGCTCGAATCTTCCGAGAATTTCGAACGGGCCGGACATAAATTTGCCGAACACGGCATCAAGGTGGATGGACTATCGATAGATGTCCCGGCCATGATCGCTCGCAAGAACAAGATCGTCAAAGCCTTTACCGGCGGCATCGGCATGCTGTTCAAGAAAAATAAAGTGACTGCCTTGCATGGTCGCGGAACGTTGCAAAAGCGTGATCAGGCACGTGATGGCGGTGATGACAGCTGGGAAATCCAGGTGAGTGCCGATGGAAAAGAGCAGTCGGTACATGCCAGGCATGTCATCATCGCGACAGGTTCTACGCCCCGTACTCTGAAAGTGGCACCGGTCGACGGGAACAACGTGCTCGACAATGCGGGCGCCCTGGCTTTGCAACAGACTCCCGGGAAACTCGCCATCATCGGCGCGGGGGTGATCGGCCTGGAATTGGGAAGCGTCTGGCGCAGGCTGGGTGCGGAAGTGACCCTGCTGGAAGCCCAGGCTGATTTTTTGCCGGCAGCGGATGAACAGGTGGCCAAAGAGGCCTATAAAGCATTGACACGCGAGACAGGACTCACCATTCATACCGGAGTCGAGATCAAATCGACCCGAGCAAGTGAAAACGGTGTGGAGATCGACTACGTCGATCGTGACAAGAATGCACAGAACCTGAAGGTGGACAAACTCATCGTAGCCGTGGGACGAGTTCCTAATACTTCCGGTCTGGGGGCTGAAGCAGCGGGATTGAAGCTCGATGAGCGCGGATATATCAGCGTGGATGAATTCTGCCAAACCAGTCTGCAGAATGTATACGCAATTGGAGATGTCGTAAGAGGGCCGATGCTGGCACACAAGGCTTCCGAGGAAGGTGTTGCCGTTGCCGAGCGGATAGCATCAGGCCGGCAGGGAGCAACTGATTCATCTGCCCATGTGGATCTTGGAATGATGCCATGGGTGATCTATACCGCGCCGGAGATTGCCTGGGTGGGCAAAACCGAACAAATGCTGAAAGCAGAAGGAGTTGCCTACAAAGTGGGACAGTTCCCGTTCATGGCCAATGGGCGCGCCCGTGCGCTGGGAGAAACGACCGGGTTCGTCAAAATTCTGGCGGATGCAGAAAGTGATCGTATCCTGGGCGTACACATGGTGGGCCCTTATGTTTCCGAGATGATTGCAGAAGCCGTAGTTGCCATGGAATTTTCCGCCAGTAGTGAAGATCTGGCGCGTATCGTACACGCCCACCCCTCACTTTCTGAATCACTGCACGAAGCTGCATTGGGCGTGGATAAGCGGGCCATTCATATCTGATTCTTGTAAGATTTCAGGCTGGATCGTTCGGGAGGAAAACTGTATGAAACTGCTGTTTTTCTGTTTGTTGCTGGTTTCAATGTCTGTACCGGCGGTAGCGGGTAATGAAAAACAGATTTTCGAGCTGGAGGCGGCCATCATGCAGCAGCAACAGGAACAGCAGATCCTGTTTCAGCGGTTTCAAATGCTGCAGGAACTGCGACGCCACGAAATCACGCAGGTTGAGCAGGCACTGCCGATCGGGAGTGACATCATTATCAATGGCGAAGCGCCCAAGTATGAAGACACAGCCAGACAGCGCAAGGAGCGTGCTGAAAGGGTCCATCGCTATACGGACGAGCTGAATGAACTCTATATGCGCTATCAGGAAACAGAAAACGAAAGACGGGCACTGATCGAACAGTTGAACGGGCTAAAACCGGGCAAGGATGTTTCAGCAGAGCCGAAAAAATGATCGGATAGACTGGTACCTATTTCACCCGTTCCCTGCTGACATAGGTGAAAGCAGTGATTGCTGAAGCGGAACGGGTATCGTCGATCTTCTTCACAACCCGCGTTTATGCAGATCCGGTTCCTGAAAAACGGATCCTGATTCAAAACATCGGACTTTCCGTCTGATCAGTGAACTCGGGATCCTGGAAAGAGTAATCCATTTCAGGCGGAAGCTGCTCCTGAAAGAAGTATTCATTGAGTGTTCCGAATATATCTCTCATGCCTGTCTCAGGATTGATTTTCGCTACGATGATGCCTTTGGGAGATGAAGTTTTTGCAACCGGTATCGATTTGAGTGCCGTGGCCATGTAGTCGATCCAGATGGGTAAAGCAGCCTGCCCTCCGGTTTCTCTGTTTCCCATGGATCTGGGTTCATCGAATCCCATCCAGGTAACCGCCACCAGATCTTTCTGATAACCGCAGAACCAGGCATCGACCGCGTTACTGGTCGTCCCCGTTTTTCCTGCAATGTCATTACGTTTGAGCGCTCTGGCCCGGGCAGCGGTTCCTCTCTGGACGACATCCTGCATCATGCTGGTCATCAGAAATGCATTGCGCGGGTCGATGACCTGTTTGGCATTTCGGCCGGCAGTGGCAAAGCGGGCCTGTTCGATGATGTTTCCGTGTTCATCCTCGATCCGCTCAATGAAATAGGGATGAATGTGGTAGCCCCCATTGGCAAAAGTGGCATAGCCGATGGCCATCTGCATCGGTGTGGCCGAGCCGGCACCGAGTGCCATGGGAAGGACTGCCGGGTGGTGTTTCTTATCGAAACCGAAACGGGTGGCGTAATCCTGCGCGTAAGCCGGGCCAATCGCCTGAAGAATACGGACCGATGCCAGGTTTTTGGAATGTGTCAGTGCGGTGCGCATTCTAATCGGGCCGCTGAACTTGCCATCATAATTCCTGGGTTCCCAAGCTTTGCCGCCAGTATGCTCCGGCCCCAGATACAACGGTGCGTCATTGATGATCGTAGCCGGGGTAAAGCCTTTTTCAAGTGCGGCAGAATAAACGAACGGTTTGAAGCTCGATCCCGGCTGGCGCCAGGCTTGCGTGGCATGATTGAATTTGTTGAGGTGGTAGTCAAACCCGCCTACCAGTGCACGAATGGCGCCATTGTTCGGGTCCATGGCAACCAGTGCAGCTTCGATTTCTGGCAGCTGAACGATCTGCCAGCTACCTTTTTCCGTTTTCTTCACCCGGATCAACGCACCAGGGCGTATCCGCTTCTCGCCGATTTTGGGATCGTTACTGAGAAATCGGTGAGCTGCTTTCAAACCATCCCCTGTGATCCGGATGGTTTCGCCATTTTTGCGGAAGGCTTCGACGGCACCGGGCGTAGCAGACAGAACGACTGCTGCCAGGATGTCATCGCTGTTGCCGATATCCTGCATGATGTCTTGCAATGCTTCGCGGTCCTTGAGATCTTTTGGCAGTTTCAGGAATGCTTCCGGGCCGCGGTAACCATGCCGGGCGTCATACTCCATGACGCCTTTGCGCAATGCCCGGTAGGCTGCTTCCTGATCCGTTTTTCTCAGCGTGGTATAGACCTTGATTCCGCGAGTGTAGGCTTCTTCACGGTAGCGGTCGTAAACGATCTGCCGCACCATTTCTGCGACGTAATCAGCAGGCATGGCGAAGACTTTCACCCGGCGATGAATGGCAATCGCAGTCTCTTTTGCCCGTGCAAACTGTTCAGCAGAGATATATCCGAGTTCGTGCATCCGTTTCAGCACATACTGCTGCCGGGTTTTTGCCCGTTCCAGGTTAACGATCGGATTGAACCGGGAAGGAGCCTTGGGAAGTCCGGCCAGCATGGCTGCTTCCGCCAGATTGATGTCGGTGAGCTGTTTACCGAAATAAGATTGTGCTGCGGAAGAAAAGCCGTAACTGCGCTGTCCGAGATAAATCTGATTGATATACAGCTCGAGGATCTGATCTTTCTCCAGACTGTGCTCGATTTTGAAAGCCAGCAAGGCTTCACTGAATTTTCTGGTAAGCGTTTTTTCCTTGGTCAGAAAGAAATTGCGTGCCACCTGCATGGTAATGGTGCTTGCCCCCTGATGCGCGCCGCCCGCCTTGAAATTGGAATAGATGGCACGTAAAACACCAATGTAATCCACCCCGTAATGCTGATAAAAACGATCGTCCTCGGCTGCCAGAATCGCTTGTTTGAGTGATTTGGGCACTTCCTCGATTTTGACGAAATCCCTGCGTTCCTCACCGAATTCACCAATCAGCAAATTGTCGGCACTGTAAATTCTCAGCGGGATTTTGGGACGGTAATCAGTCAGTGTTTCAAGACTGGGCAGGGAGGGCAGTGTAACCAGAGCAGCAAATACCACCAGCAATACGGCAAGCAAACCAGTGGCCAGAGCGATCAGGAGAAAACGGTAAAACCAGCGGAATAACATTCAGAGGGCTGTGTGTCGTGTAGGGTGAAAAATGATCCAGAATGAAATTATAAAGGGTATATCAATCGTTATTGTATGAATTAACTCATTCATTAAGCTGTCAGAATCGGCCTCAGTTGCAGTACCCCGTCCGGATGAAAATATTCCGGTCAACACGTTATGTAAGTGAGAGCAGAAATGGCCTTGAGTTCATCCATCCTGAAAAAACCTCTCGATATCAAGTTTGATATCGACTTCAGCCTGCTGGCAGGCACCGCTCGCATGCTGGGGGTGGATATCAGCGCCTCGTCGATCAAGGTGGTGGAACTTTCCAGGAAAGGCAGATCGCCTCATTCATATCGCCTGGAGCGTTATGTGATCGAGCCCATGCCGGTGGATGCACTACAGGATGGCGGAATCAACCAGATCGAACAGGTAAGCGAATGTCTCCGGCGTGCTGTGAAACGGATGGGGGCACGGCAGAAAAAAATTGTCATGGCATTGCCGCTGACTTCTGTCATTACCAAGAAAATCAACGTTCCCGCCGGTTTGCGTGAGGATGATCTGGAATTTCAGGTTGAAACAGAAGCCAATCAGTATGTGCCATTTGCGCTGGATGAGGTCAATCTCGATTTTCAGGTGATCGGGCCGGTTCCCGGTCATCCGGAAGAAGTGGAAGTACTGCTGGCAGCCGCCCGCAAGGATAAGGTGGAAGATCGGGTGGCAACGGCAGTATCTGCTGGACTGAAAGTGATGGTGATGGATGTCGAGCAGTTTGCTGCGCAGGCCGTATCTGCCAGAGCGATCAGACAGCAACTGCCGGATGATGGCAAGGACAAAGTGATTGCACTGATAGACATTGGTGCGAGCGTTACCCGGGTCAATGTGCTGTTGAACGGCGAATCCGTTTATATGCGTGATCTGTCTTTTGGTGGAGATCAGCTGACACAGGAAATCCAGAACCAGTTCAATCTTTCCCCCGAAGAAGCCGAGATTGCCAAGCGCAACGGAACATTGCCGGAAAATTACCGGAATGATGTGTTGCAACCCTTTTGTGAAACGGTAGCACTGGAAGTGTCCCGGGCACTTCAGTTCTTTTTTACTTCTACCCAGTATACCCAGGTGGACTACATTTTTCTGTCAGGAGGGTGCGCAGCTATCCCCGGCCTGGAAGAGATCATCTCTGAACGTACCAAAGTGATTACCCAGATCATCAATCCATTTGCTGACATGGAACTGTCCGGCCGGATCGCACCGAGACAACTGAAAATGGATGCTCCCGTTCTGTTGACGGCCTGCGGCCTGGCCATGAGAGGATTTGACCCGTCATGATACGCATCAATCTGCTTCCACACCGTGAACTCAAACGTAAAGCGCGTCAGCAGCAGTTTTCTGTACTGGCGGGCCTCACTGTGGTACTGGGTATGCTGATTATCTGGGGAGTACATGAAATGGTACTGGATAAAATAGATTATCAGAACGGGCGTAATCAGTATCTGAAGGATGAGATCGCCGTGCTCGACGGGCAGATTGCCGAGATCAGATCGATCAGGGAAAAAATTCAGGAAATGCTGGCACGCAAAGGGATCGTCGAATCACTGCAAGGCAATCGTGCCAAAGTGGTGCATATGCTGGACGAGGTAGCCAGGCGAGTACCGGAAGGCGTTTATCTGAAGAGCTTCAAACAGACGAACGAGCATCTCCGTCTTGCCGGCTATGCTCAGTCCAATGCCTGGGTATCGACACTGATGCGTAATCTGGATGCTTCATCCTGGATGGAATCGCCATTGCTGATCGAAATCAAGGCGGCTACCGCAAATGGTATCAGGCTCAGTGAATTCGATCTGAATGTCAGGCTGACCGAGTTGCCGGAAGAAGGCAGTCATACCGGAGGAGAGGAAATGATATCAAAAATTACCGCAGCGGCGGGACAACCATGAACCTGCTGGAAGAGTTGCGTCATGTCAATCCCAATGAGCCGGGAAGCTGGCCGGCTGTAATTAAGGCGGGTGCGCTTGCACTGTTGCTGGCGACCCTGATGGTGGCCGGTTATTTTCTGGACTGGGAAGAACAGTGGACGACGCTGGAGCAGGTGCGGGAAGAAGAAAATACACTCAGAAGTACTTTTCTTGCCAAAAAGACCAGTGCAGTCAATCTCGATGTTCTGCGCCAGCAACTGGCAGAAGTGCAGCAAACGCTGGGCACCTTGCTCAAGCAATTGCCCAACAAATCTGAACTGGATGCGCTGCTGGTGGATATCAACCGGGCCGGGCTGGGACGGGGGTTGCAGTTCGAGCTGTTCAAACCTGATGCCAGGGAGACGGTGCGGGAGTTCTATGCCGAACTGCCGGTTACCATCAGAGTAACGGGCAATTATCACGACATTGGTGCTTTTGCCAGCGATGTGGCTCAGTTGCCGCGTATCGTCACGCTGCACAATATCGAGATTACTCCCGGGAAAGATCATCAGCTGATATTCAATGCGACGGCGAAAACCTTTCGCTACCTCGACGATGAGGAAATCGCAGCACATAAAAGAGAAATGTCGGAGAAAGATAAACAGAAGAATCCCAAGGGGGCGTCATGAGCAGCCGGTTCAGCTGGTGGATAGCTGTAATGATGTTGTCATTGGTGGGCGCATGCAGCCAGGAAGGTTATGAAGACCTGGAATCTTTTGTCAGGGAATCAGGCGCTGGATTGAAGGGAAAAGTGGATCCCCTGCCTGAAATCAGGCCGCTGGAGCATTTCGTTTATCAGGCGTTCGACATCCCTGACCCCTTCAGCAACCGCAAAAACAAGCCGGGGAAACCGGATCGCAACGAACTGGAACCTGATCTGAAGCGACCGAAGGAAGCCCTGGAGGGTTTTCCGCTGGAGAACCTCGTCATGGTGGGTTCGCTGCGGCGCGGAAATAATGTGTTTGGTCTGGTCAGAGCGCCGGATAACTCGGTTCACCGCGTCAGAGCTGGTAATTATCTGGGCCAGAATTTCGGTCTGATTACAGGCGTTTCCGAAGTGGAGATCAAATTGAGAGAGATTACACGGGATAGCGGGGACGAATGGAGTGAACGGGCCAGTGTACTCATGCTGCAAACTCAGGAGCAGAAACAATGAACTGGATAACGGGAAACAAAGAGTACGAGAATCGCGTCATCGGGGTTATTCACCGGATCTGGCAATGCCTGCCAGCCTGTATTTTGCTGCTTGCATGGGGCTATGTTCAGACTGCGACCGCATCAGTCAATACACTGCGTGCAGTGGATGTCTCGTCACAAACGGATGGCAGGACGGTTGTCAGAGTGACTCTGGATAAACCGGTTGAAGTGCCACCTCCCGGAGTGCTGCTGAATGATCCTGATCGCCTTTATTTCGATCTGGAGCAGATGGACAGCGCACTGGGAAAGTCCGGCAGAATTTCCGGCCGGGGTGTCATCAAAAATATCGATGTCGTACCTGCCGAGGGCCGCATTCGTCTGGTGATGAATCTGTCAAATACGGCAGCCTATGAAACCGATGTCGAAGGCAATCATTTATTGATATCGCTCAGGAGCAATGAAGTCTCTGGCGGAACTCCCGCCCGTCCGTCCGTTTCGACTTCCAGTCCGGCTAGAAGTGAAACGATGAGTCTGCGCGATATCGACTTTCACCGGGGTACCCAGGGCGAAGGCAGGGTGGAAGTAGAACTTTCGCAGCCGGGTGCAGTGGTCAATGTCCATAGTCACGGCAGCAGATTGCTGGTTGAATTCATGAAGGCCTATCTGCCTCCTAATCTCGAACGGCGGCTGAATGTACTGGATTTTGCCACACCGGTGCAGTCAGTCGAGATGGTTGCCCGGGATGGCAACGTGCAGATGATCATCGAGCCGAAAGGGCGCTGGGAACATACTTCCTGGCAGACCGGGACTACTTTCGTGGTGGAAATCAGACCGATGGCTGAAGCCGAAGACATACCCATTCACAAAAAACTGATCGATGGGGGCTATACCGGTGAAAAACTTTCACTTAATTTCCAGGATGTCGAGATTCGTTCGATTCTGCAGGTGATTGCAGACTTTACTGACCTGAATATCATCGCCAGTGACTCCGTCAAAGGTAATCTGACTTTACGGTTGAGGGATGTTCCCTGGGATCAGGCGCTGGATATCGTGCTGCAAACGAATGATCTCGATAAACGCAGGGCAGGCAATGTGATTTTCATTGCGCCCCGGGAAGAAATGGCCGCCCGCGAAAAGCTGCAACTGGAGCAGAACCAGCAGATCACCGAGCTGGAAGTACTGCAAACCGAGGCTTTCAAACTGAATTACAGAACCGCCAGCTCGATTCCGCTCAAAGGCATTCTGAGCCAGCGCGGTTCGGTGGAAGTGGATGACATCAGCAATACGCTGACCGTTACCGATATTCCCACGCGGCTGGCAGAAGTGGCAAGACATGTCGCCAATCTCGATACCCAGGTGCGGCAAGTCATGATCGAAACCCGGATCGTCGAAGCAACCGATACATTCAGCCGTAACCTGGGAGCTCGTTTCGGGGTGCAGAACGCCACCCGGATCGGCAGCGAGACCAATGGGCGGCGGCTGGGGATTTCCGGCAATCTGGGCAACTCCAGCGGACTGGCTGCCGGTACAGTATCCCCTTCTGGCGGGGATAATCTCAACGTCAATCTGCCGGCAGCTGCACTGGCCGGTGTTGCGGGTGGACCGGCCGCACTGGGCCTGAGCCTGATCAAGATCAACAACGGCACACTGATCAATCTCGAACTCTCCGCACTGGAGTCGGACAGCAAGGGGCGGGTGATTGCCAGCCCGCGCCTGGTGACAGCCAATCGCGTGGAGGCAAGTATCGAACAGGGTACTGAAATTCCGTTCCAGACCATCAGCGTGACACGGCCGCAGATCCAGTTCAAAAAGGCCGTGCTTGGCCTCAAAGTGACACCGCAAATCACCCCTGATGACAACATCATCATGAAACTGCAGGTCAATCAGGATACCCGGGGGGAAAATACACCCGCCGGACCGGCGATCGACACCAAGCAGATCGTTACCGAAGTGCTGGTGGAAAATGGTGGCACAGTCGTCATCGGCGGTATTTTTGAACAGGTCGAGAAACAGGATCGTAATCAGGTACCACTTCTGGGAGACATACCCGTACTGGGGAATCTGTTCAAAAACACCGCGAAACGGGACGATAAACGCGAATTGCTGATCTTCGTCACACCGCGCATCCTGAACGAAAATCTCAGCAACAATATTCGATCTGCATTAAATTGAATTCCTGATACAGTGTTTTGTAAGAAAGAAGGGGGCTTGATATAGCCCCCTTTACCATTACTGAATTTGAATCCGTGAAAAAAGAAGAGGATGGGTACAGATGGTGCAGCAACTTCTGACGCCGCATCAAAGCCAGTACATCGCCTGGCAGCTTACTCGCCGAGCAGCCAAAGACAGCGTAGAGTCGTTAGCTTCGACCTTGGTTGATTCTCAGGTTGACCTCAATCCGCACCAGGTCGATGCAGCTCTCTTCGCATGTCGTAATCCGCTATCGCGTGGTGTGATTCTCGCTGACGAAGTCGGACTCGGCAAAACCATCGAAGCGGGTCTGGTCATCTCGCAGCGCTGGGCTGAGCGGCGTCGCAAGATTCTCATCATTGTCCCGGCCAACCTGCGCAAGCAATGGCACCAGGAACTGCAGGACAAGTTCAACCTTCAGGGGCTGATCCTCGAAGCGAAGAACTACAACGCCATGCGCAAGGAAGGTGTCACGCAACCCTTCCAGCATACAGGCGGGCCGGTCATTTGCTCCTACCAGTTCGCCAAAGCTAAGGCCGATGACCTCAAGCGCATTCATTGGGATCTGGTGGTCATGGATGAAGCCCACCGTCTGCGCAATGTCTACAAGAACGGCAACGTCATTGCCCGGACGATCCGCGATGCGCTGGAGCACGTCGATGCCAAAGTCCTGCTGACGGCAACACCGCTGCAAAACACCCTGCTGGAGCTTTACGGCCTGGTGAGCATGATAGACGAGCGTGTGTTTGGCGATCTCGATAGTTTCCGAACTCAATTTTCTGGCGTCAGAACCGAACAATCCAACCGGGCACTGCGAGAGCGGTTGACGCCGCTTTGCAAGCGCACGCTGCGCCGGCAAGTCCAACAGTACGTGCCGTATACCGCACGTATCGCCATCGTCGAAGAATTCACGCCCAGCCAGGAAGAGCAGCAGCTCTCCGCATTGGTCGCCGATTACCTGCGCCGCCCTAACCTCAAGGCACTGCCTGAAGGCCAGCGCCAACTGATCTCGTTGGTGCTATGGAAGCTGCTGGCTTCGTCCAGCCACGCCATTGCGGGGGCGTTGGAGACGATGACAAAGCGCCTGCAAGGTGTGCTCGATGAATTGCCAGTGATCGATTTGACCGATGAGCTGGATGAAGACTACGAGTCGCTTGACGAAACTGCAGAAGAATTCGCCGATGACGATAACGGTCGAACGGCCGATACCGTGACACTGAACCTAGGTGAGCGGGATGCCATCACCAGCGAGATTGACGAACTGCGCCACTTCAAGACCTTGGCTACCGGTATCCGCGACAATGCCAAGGGGACGGTGTTGCTCACCGCCCTCGACCGCGCCTTCGCCGAACTGGATCGACTGGGCGCAGCCAGGAAAGCCATCATCTTCACCGAATCCAGGCGTACGCAAGACTATTTGCTCAATCTTCTGGCCAATACGGCTTACGGCGACGGCATTGTTTTGTTCAACGGTACCAACAGTGATATCCGTGCGCAGGCCATTTACAAGGATTGGCTGAAGCGCCACGAAGGCACTGACCGTATTACTGGCTCCAAGACGGCCGACACCCGTGCCGCTTTGGTCGAGCACTTTAAGGAGCGCGGTACGGTTATGATCGCTACCGAGGCTGGAGCCGAAGGCATCAACCTGCAGTTCTGCTCACTGATCATTAACTACGACCTACCGTGGAACCCCCAGCGCATCGAACAACGTATCGGGCGCTGTCATCGCTATGGGCAAAAGCATGACGTGGTGGTGGTCAACTTCGTAGATCGCAGCAACGAGGCTGACGCCCGCGTATATGAGCTTCTGGCACAGAAGTTCCAGCTCTTCGAAGGCGTATTCGGAGCAAGCGACGAAGTGCTCGGGGCCATCGGCTCCGGCGTCGATTTCGAGCGCCGCATCGCCGACATCTATCAGAACTGCCGTGAGCCTGCCGAGATTAAGGCCAGCTTCGAGCAACTTCAACTCGATTTGTCCGGCGAGATCAGCGAAGCGATGGTCAAGACCCGTCAAGCATTGCTTGAGAACTTCGACGAGGAGGTGCAGGAGAAGCTGCGCATGCGGGCCGACGACAGTCGCAATGCGCGCAACCGTTTCGAGCGCATGTTGATGGATTTGAGCCGGGCGGAGCTGGGCGACTTTGCCAGCTTTGATAACGATGGTTTCAACCTGCAGCGCGTGCCGGATGACATCAATGCCGGCGGACGCGCTGGCATCGAAATTGGACGCTACGAGCTGCCACGCCGCTCTGGTGACGCGCACCTGTACAGAATTAATCATCCTCTGGCGCGATGGGGCATTGAGCAGGCCAAGGCTCGCGTACTCAATGAGGCTCGGCTCGTCTTCGACTACAACGCCTACGGTTCAAAAATCAGCACGCTTGAAGCCTACCGCGGCAAGGCCGGCTGGCTCACTGTCAAGCTGGTCACGGTCGAGACACTCGGCAACCAGGAACAACATCTGCTGGTTGCCGCGGGCACGACCGACGGCGTCCTGCTCGCGGAAGAAGACCCGGAAAAACTGCTGCGCCTGCCAGCGACCACTCAGTCAGCAAGTCTGTTCAGTGTCCCTGATGCCTCCCTGCTGGCCGACGTAGAAGCCCGCAAGATCACGCTTCTCCGCGACGTTAACGAGCGCAACCTCGGCTACTTCGAGCAGGAAGTGCAGAAGCTGGATGCATGGGTGGACGACCTGAAGCTGGGCCTGGAACAGGAAATCAAGGAAGTCGACCGCCAAATCAAGGAAGTGCGCAGCACCGCTGCAACCGCGCCGACGTTGGAAGAAAAGCTCTCTTGGCAGAAGAAGCAGCGCGAACTGGAGGGCAAGCGCAGCAAGCTGCGACGGGAGCTTTTCAATCGCCAGGATGAAGTCGAAGCCCAGCGCAATGATTTGATTGAGCAGTTGGAGGTTCAACTCCAGCAGCAGGTGGATGAGCAAACGCTGTTCACCATTGAATGGGAATTGGTGTGATGCTTTTGACCCATTTGAAGATTGAATATTACCGGGGCATCAAGTCTTTGGAGCTGGCCCTGGGGCCGATGACTGTCCTGGTCGGTGAGAACAACTGTGGCAAGACCACGGTGCTGCATGCACTGCGCGCGTGCCTGCAAACGCTGCGCTCTTCTGGCCGCGCGTCACCTTTTGACGAGTTCGACCTGCACTTCGACAGCCGCGCGGCAGACCCGACGACATCACCACCCATTGCGATCACGCTGACTTTTGAGGAATCAACGCCTGGCGAGTGGTCTGATGAGGTGGCGCAAAAGCTCGGCGGTGATGGCGGCGTGATTGCCTTGATGCCACCGGATGACCGCAGCCGGGTGCAATTGCGCGTGAGTGCCGAATACTCCAAGGTTACCCAGGACATCGACACCACCTTCGAGTTTCTGGATGCTGCGGATAAACCGCTGCCCGTGAAAAACCGCAGCCGCTTGGGCAGCCTGCAACAGTTGCGCCCGCTGTTCTATCTGTCTGCGCTGCGCGATGCAGGCAAGGAGTTTTCCCGTACCTCGCAATTTTGGTCGCCCTTCGTCAAGAACTCCCAAATTGACGAGACTACCAAGGTCGATATTGAAAAGCAGCTTGAGGCTATCAACGCCCAGATCATCGAGGCCCACGGTACTTTCAAGGGCGTGCGCGGGCATTTGGGCAAGGTGCAGGAGCTGGTGGCGCTTGGTGGGCAAGATGTGGTCAGTGTCGATGCAGTGCCTGCGCGGGTGTTCGACATGCTCAACCGAACCCAGGTCAGCATTGCGTCGGCAACCGGTGCGCGCTTGCCGATCGGCAGGCATGGGGAAGGCACTCAGAGCCTAACGGTATTGATGCTTTTCGATGCTTTCCTGAAGTCAGAGCTTGCACGAAAGCAAGGAGTGAAGGAGTCCAAGCCCATTGTTGCGCTGGAAGAGCCAGAGGCGCATTTGCATCCGAATGCGGTGCGGGCGTTGTGGAAGACGATTGACGACATTGACGGGCAGAAGCTCGTGGCTACGCACTCTGGTGACTTGCTATCGGAGGTTGATGTTTATTCAATTCGGCGTTTGTACAAGAAGGGCTGCATGGTTCGGGTTGGAGCACTTCAAGCAGGCACTCTGGATGAGCGCCAGTTGCAAAAATTTGACCACTTCGTTCGAAGAACTCGCGGCGAGCTATTTTTTGCGAGGGTTTGGATTCTGGTCGAAGGCGAAACTGATGTAATCATCTTAAGCGGAGCTGCCAGGGTTCTCGGACTCGATCTTGAGCAATCGGCAGTGCGCTTGGTGGAGTACGCCCAGGTTGGTCTTTCTACATTTATTACGGCTGCGGATTCGCTTGGAGTGGCATGGCATGTTTTTTCCGATGGTGATGCGGCGGGTCTTAAAACGGCAATAACAGTACGGAATGCTTTGAATGGGAGGCCAGAGGTCGAGCATTTGACGTTACTTCCCAACGGTGATCCGGTGGAGCCCTATCTATGTCGAAATGGATTCATGGATGTCTATGAGCTTCATGCGAACGAACAGAATCGGGCGCGCTATATCACCGTGGATAAAGAGGATGGCACCTATCCCGAGCAGCTTTACAAATGTCTGCCAAACAATGGAAAGCCTTCGGCGGCTCATGCGGTAGTTGCAAAAATGAAGATCAATGGGGCTGCATCAATTCCAAATGAAATTGCGGATTGTTTGAAAACTGTTGTAGCCCTTGCAGGGGGAAAGCAATGAATTTTTTAGACCGGCTAAATACCAATCAACGTTCAGCTGCACAGTGGAATGAGGGGCCGCTGCTTGTTCTTGCCGGGCCAGGGTCGGGGAAAACAGCCACCTTGACCGCGCGCGTCGCGCGATTGATTGAAAAGGGACAGGATGAGTCCTTTCGCATTCTCTGCCTGACCTTCACGCGCAAGGCCGCTGCGGAAATGCGGGAGCGTCTTTTGAATCTGGTGCCCGATGCAAAAGACCGAGTGTTGCTGACAACGTTCCATTCTTTTGCCACTGACATTTTGCGGCAGCATGGAAGCCATTTCGGCCTCAGCCCGGATTTTGAAATCCTGGAGGAAACTGAGCGTGTGGGCATCGTCAAGTCAGTGCTGGAGGAAAAGGCGGGAGAATTTACAAAGTTCGTATCGGCAGAGAAGGCACTGACAGCGATTGATTTCCTGCTCAGGAATGTGACCCCTGACGACAAGGTGCCCACACTGTTGAAAGACGCGGAGGCAGGCCAGCAACTACAGTCGCTTTTTGTCCGGTACAAGGAGCTTTTAAAGCAGCAGAATTGCCTGGATTACGGGGCCATCCTTTATTTTTGCGAGGAGCTGTTGCGCGAGCGGCCGCGCGTCAGCAAGCAGCTTCGCACGGTGTACCGGTACATCTGTGTGGATGAGTTCCAGGACACCAATGTGGCGCAGTTCCGGATGCTCCGCGCCATTGCACCAGACAAGGATGCCAATGTCTTCATTGTTGGAGATGATGACCAGGTCATCTATCAATGGAACGGTGCCAGCCCGAGGCGGGTGAAGGAGCTGGAGCAGCACTACGACCTGACCACCATTCAACTGCCAGAGAACTACCGATGCCCGCCTGAAGTGGTGGCCCTGGCGAATGCACTCATCGTGCATAACGGCGAACGCTCGCCGGACAAGAAGCCCTTACTTTCCATGAAGGCGGGCACGGGCACCAACCCCATTGAACTACTGTCGTTTGATGACGATCAGCAGGAGGCCCGTGGTATCGCAGAAGAGGTGGCCGCACGATTGCAAAGTGGCGCGCGTCCGTCGGACATTGTGGTTCTGGCGCGCGCCACCAAGCTCCTGGAGCGGGTGCAGCAGGCGTTGGGCGCGCTGTCAGTTCCGAGTCACGTGCAGCGGCGCAAATCGCAGTTTGAGAGTGCGCCATTGCGGTTTGTGGTGGCGGCACTGAAATTGGCGCTGGTGCGGTCTGATGAAGACTTGGCTGCGACAGTCACAAAGGCGCTTTCCGATTGCGTAGAGCAAGACGCCAGTGGCGAAGACCTAGCTGGATTTTCTGCGGCGCTCAATGGCGATCAGCTGGAGGCACTTGGCGCGTTGGTTGCGGCTAACGACGCAGTGCCGCAAGAATTGCGTCAAGCTGTCGCATCTCTCGTTCAGGGGCATTACGCCCAATTCATCCAGTCGGCGCTGGCCTATTTTGATTCTGTAGAGAAGGCAAGCCAGAACGATGGTAATGAGCAATATGCTGAGTATACGACGGAGCGGACAGTATGGCAGGGTATTCTTTGTGAAGTGAGTGGCGAGGACGATGCTTACTCATTGTCGTTGGGGCAGTTCCTGCAAGAACTTGCGCTGGCAAACAAGACACCAGAGGCACCTTCCAATGCGGTGCGATGCTTGACGGTTCACAGTTCCAAGGGGTTGGAGTTCCAGCACGTGTACCTGATAGGTATGGCCGAGGATCAACTGCCCTCATTTCAGAGCAAGAAGTCTGGCGATGACAGCCGGGAGATGCAGGAAGAACGTCGGAACTGCTTCGTGGCGATCACGCGAACCATCGAAACCCTGACAATGAGCTACGGCCAGAAATACAACGGATGGCGCAAAAAACCATCGCGTTTTCTCTTTGAGATGGGTCTATTGGAGTCCGCTGAATAACATCTTCGGTGTTCTCCTAAAATCATCAAGGAAAAATTAACTTCAATGATCAAGCAAAAACTGGAACTGATATGGATCGGGAAGGAGAAGCGGCCCCAGTTGGAGCCGCGGATTTTGCTGGAGGATTCGGAAAAGTCATACCACGCCAAGCATCGCGTGACAGATGACGACCTCTTCGATAACCGGCTGATCTTTGGCGACAACCTGCTGGCGTTGAAAGCACTGGAACAGGAGTTCACCGGGAAGGTGAAATGCGTCTACATTGATCCGCCGTACAACACGGGTAGTGCATTCACTCACTATGACGATGGGCTTGAACATTCGATCTGGCTTGGACTAATGCGAGACCGACTGGAAATAATCAAGCGTTTGCTACACCCGATTGATGGATCACTTTGGGTATCTATCGACGATTACGAAGCACCATACCTTCGCGTGTTGTTAGACGAAGTATTTGGGCGGCGATGCTTTATTGCGTCCAATGTTTGGCAGAAGCGATATTCACGCGAGAACCGAGAAGCGATCGGCGATGTTCATGAATACGTCCTTACTTATGCAACCGACCCGGCGAGGTTTAAGGCGATCCGAAACAAGGTGCCGCCAACGCCGGAGCAAACAAAAGTCTATCGAAACCCAAATAATGATCCGAAGGGTCCTTGGCGCCCCATTCCGATGACGGCTCAAGAGGGGCATGCCACAAAAGAGCAGTTCTACGAGATCATCTCACCTTCTGGTGCTGTATTTTCTCCACCTAAGGGGCGATGCTGGGGCTTGAGCAAAGCTACGTTTGAACGTCTTCGCGCGGAAGGTCGTATCTATTTTGGGAAAAATGGTGATTCCCAGCCTAATGTAATTCGCTACCTCTCCGAGGTTGAGGGGTATGTTCCTTGGACGTGGTGGCCACATGATGAGGTTGGGCATACCGATGAATCAAAGAAAGAGATTCATGCTTTATTCGGAAAGGTTGATGCGTTTGACACACCTAAGCCGGAGCGCCTGATGAAACGAGTTATTGAGATCGCCACAAGTCCAGGTGACTTAGTTCTCGACTCTTTTTCGGGTTCTGGCACTACCGGCGCAGTCGCGCACAAGATGGGCCGCCGCTGGATCATGGTCGAGCTGGGCGAGCATTGCCATACGCACATCATCCCTCGCCTGAAGAAGGTCATCGACGGCGGAGACAAAGGCGGCGTTACGGAGAGCACGGGCTGGCAAGGCGGCGGCGGGTTCCGCTACTACCGCCTCGCTCTTAGCCTGATCGTGGAGGACCGGTGGGGCAATCCGGTCATCAACCCGGAGTACAACGCCGCGCAATTGGCCGAGGCATTGTGCAAGTTGGAAGGCTTTACCTATGCACCATCAGAAACCCGCTGGTGGCAACAGGGGCATTCCAGCGAGCGGGACTTTCTCTACGTCACCACCCAGAACCTGTCTGCCGCCCAGTTGCAGGTCTTGTCGGATGAGGTGGGCTTGGAGCAAAGCCTGCTGGTGTGCTGCGCGGCCTTCCACGGTATCAGCGCAGCAGCGGCCGCTGCGCGCTGGCCGAACCTGACGCTGAAGAAGATTCCGAAGATGGTACTGGCCCGTTGCGAATGGGGCCATGACGACTACAGCCTGAATGTGGCGAACCTGCCGCTGGCAAAGCCTGAGCCGGAAACACCCGCCTCGCAACCTGCTCCCAAGAAAAAAGGAAAGAAAACCCTGCCAATGCCAGATTTATTCGGTGATGTGGAGGATGGTGCATGAGCAAAAAGGTCACAGCTATCCCTCCTGATTACATCGAGTGGCTATCAGACATTAAATCTCGTGTAACAGCCGCCCGACAGCGTACGGTGCTGGCGGCCAATGCAGAATTGATTCAGCTCTACTGGCAGATTGGTCGGGATATTCTGCAGCGGCAACAGTCCGCAAATTGGGGTGACAAGGTGCTTGACCGTTTGGCAAGCGATCTGCGTGCGGCCTTCCCGGAGATGAAGGGCTTTTCGTCCCGCAACCTGAAATACATGCGCTATTTCGCCGAACACTGCCCTCGGCAGGCATTTGGGCAGCAGCCTGCTGCCCAATTACCGTGGTTTCATGTCGTGACCTTGTTGACCAAACTGGCCGATACCGGGGCGCGCGAGTGGTATGCCCAGCGCGCCATCGCCGAAGGCTGGTCGCGCACCTCGCTGGAACTCAGCATCCGCAATCGTCTGCACGAACGGCAAGGCCAGGCCGTTACCAACTTCGGGGTTCGCCTGCCCGCGCCACATTCTGAACTGGCGCACGAAGCGCTGAAAGACCCTTACCTGTTCGACTTTCTCGGCTTGGGCGATAAAGCACACGAGCGTGAAATCGAGAACGCGCTGGTGCGGCACATTACCCAGTTTCTGTTGGAGTTGGGTAATGGATTCGCCTTCGTGGGTCGTCAGTTCCGGCTGGAGGTGAGCGATAAAGAGTTCTTCATTGATCTGCTTTTC
>WBZR01001237.1_pt1 | contig 33408 bp, 31 predicted proteins | sample 5204231 | NCBI WGS metagenome assembly WBZR01 (sample SAMN12412403, study PRJNA552823) | activated sludge metagenome | isolation source: activated sludge from anammox sidestream of wastewater treatment plant... | place: USA: Virginia | collected 2017-08 | reverse complement strand
ACGGGGCCTACAGCCAGCGCCAGCATGACGTCTGGGGGGCGATCGTCCGGGCGATCGACCTGCACACCGGCAGCCACCGCCGCGTCGAGCCGGCTGAACAGTTCTTCGATCTTGGCAACAATGCGTCGCTGTTCAGGGAGTGGGGCGAGCGGAAGCGGATGCGACGGACGGCGTCGGTCTCGTACGCGCGGAAGAGGCACGTGAAGGTGTAGATGTCCTGTCCGATCAGGAGCTTGTAGAGGCCGGAGACCATGCGGCTCAGCCAGAGGCGGATGCTGCTGCCTTCGGCCGCTGCGCTCTCCGGGTGCCAGGCGGATGCGGTCACGATCTGCGCGCCCTCGCCGACCATCGCCGCGAGCTCGGGCAGCTTCTCGGGCGGATAGGTGCAGTCGCTGTCGATGCTGCACACGATCGGCGAGCGGGCGTGCTCGAAGCCGGTGCGGAGCGCCGCGCCGAGCCCGAGGTTCTCGGGATGGCGGACGACCTCGACCCAATCCTCGTCCTGCGCGGCGCGGAGCAGGGCGGCGAAGGTGCCGTCGCTCGAGCCGTCATCGACGAAGAGGAAGCGCCAGTCGCCGGCGTTGCGGGCGCGCATCTTGCGGAGCCGCTCGAGGAGGAAGGGCAGGCCGGCCTCCTCGTTGTAGCAGGGGACGATGACGGTCACGGGGGCGGAGTCGGTGGTCACGTGCGGGTGGTGTCCTTTCTCAGGGGGACGAGGTCGGGAACGATCGTATCGGGGCCGTCAGTGCGCACCTTGACCCGAGATGACGGCGGGAATCGTCTTCGCGAGGATCTTCAGGTCGAGGGTGAGCGACCAGTTGTCGATGTACTCCATGTCGGACCGGATCCATTCCTCGAACTTCGGCTCGCGGCTGTTGATTTGCCAGAGGCACGTGATGCCGGGCTTCACGCTGAAGCGGCGGCGATGCCAGCGCGTGTCGATGCGGTCCACGTCACGGACGGGCAGCGGGCGCGGGCCGACGAGGCTCATGTCGCCCATCAGCACGTTCACGAGCTGCGGCAGCTCGTCGAGGCTCAAGCGGCGGAGCCAGCGGCCGAGGCGGGTGCAGCGAGGATCCTCCTCGATCTTGAAGACCGGCCCCTCGGCTTCGTTGAGGTGCTCGAGGTCGGCCTGCAGCCGCTCGGCGTCCACCACCATCGTGCGGAACTTGTACGCAGGGAAACGACGGCGATTGAGGCCGACCCGCTCTTGCACGAAGAGGATCGGGCCGCCGGAGTCGAGCTTCACCGCGATCGCGATGGCCGCCATGACCGGCGCCAGCAGGAGCAAGCCGCCGGTCGCGCCCGCGAGGTCGATGAGGCGCTTGGCGACGAGGCGCAAGGAGTCCGGCGGACCGCTCGAGATCGTGATGACCGGCTGCTCGCCGAGCGTGTCGATCGAGGCTTTCCCCCAGTCGAGCGCGGCGAGGTGCGCGACGACGCGGACCGTGATGCCCTGCTCCTCGCAGAGGGCGATGATCGGGCGGATGAGCGGCTCGGAGCCGTCGAGGGGCAGGCCGAGGAAGACCTCGTCGATCGGACGCGACTCGAGGAGCGCTGCGAGTTGGCCCAGGGTGTCGTCCGGGGCGCGCGGCGCTCCGTGCGCGGCGCCGTTGCCGCTCACGGTCGGGGAGCCGCCCTTCGAGCGCACGTTCAGGACCTCGATGACGCGGTAGCCGAGGCCGTCGCGCTGCGCGAGCCTGGCCGCGCCTTCGAGCGCGGGACCGCCGTCGCCGACGATGATCACGTCCCGCAGATTGCGGCCGAGGTTGCGGACCTGGCGCGCGACGGCGCGCAGCGCCCGGCGCTCGACGCCGAGCCCGCCGAACACGAGCAGCGGAAAGACGACGAGAAACGCCGGACGCACGTACTCGAAGCGGTGGGGGAGGCTCAGCGGCACGAGCGGAAGGGTCGCGATCGCGACCGCGGTGGCGAGATCCCTGATCTCGCGGGACGCCGGCGACAGGCGGTACGAGTTGTAGAGGCCGCGCATGCGCAGCGCGAAATGCCAGAGCACGAGGTAGACACCGACGCACAGCATGGTGAGGATCGTGATCTGGGTGTCGAGCACGCCGCCCGTCGCGCCGTCGCCCTTCTCCGCGGTGAGCGCCAACGCGCCCACCAGGCACGCCATGACGATGACGAGATCGGTGAGCTTGATCAGGGTGACGAGGGCTTTGCGGCGCGGAGACATGGCGTGACGACCCTCTCAGGACGACAGGGATTCCGGACGGTCGCCCAGCAGGCGGCGCACCCATCCCGGCAGGCGGTCCTTGCTCCCGTGCATGACGACGCCGAGGGTCTTGCATCCGGCGATGCGGGCGCGTTCGGCGGCGAGCTGCAGGGCGGCGCGCTCGGTGACTTCCGACTCGGCGACGATGACGAGCCCGTCGCACGCGCATGCCAGGAGCGCCGCGTCGATCGAGGTCGCGAGCGGCGGTCCCGTGATGACGACGAGGTCGCTCTCCGGTCCGACCCGCGCCGCCCATCGCGACACCGCCTCCGCCGACGAGCCGGCGTCGAGGTCGATCGGCAGCACGGCGTCCATCGCCGCGCCGCGCGCCGGCACGATGGCGGAGCCGCCGGCGGTCCGGGTGAGCGTCGCGAGGAATGCGGGCATGCCGCTGTGGCTCGCGTGGGCGACCAGCGCGTCCGCCAGCGTCGTCACCGCTTCCGCGTTCGAGGCGCCGCAGAAGACGACCACGCGCTTCGGAAGGCCGTTGGAGATGAGGCGGATGGCGTCGAGGAGCGTCGCGATGCCCGGGTGCGCTTCGGTCGCGAAGGCTCGCGCGCGCAGCAGCTCGGTCGTGTGATCCGGCGGGCGCGGGGCCGGCGTCGCCGCGACGGGCTTCGGGAGCGGCGCCGCGATCGTCTGTTCGATCGGCGGCGGCGCCGCCGGCGCGCTCGGCAGTTGAATCACGGTGCGTTCGACCGGCGTCGCGACGGCCGCGGGCGCCGGCGCGACGCGCGGTGCGGCCATCGCCGGCGGCGCCGCCGGCGCGACCTCGCGGGCGGGGATCTCGGTCGGGGCGACCGGCGTCGCGTCGGGTACGCGCCGTTCGCGTTCGAGCCGGCGCAGGACGTTGATGTAGTTGCTCATCGGGGGCGGTCCGTTTCGTCGACCGCGGGCAGGCGTAGGCGGTCGCCGGCGTAGATGTGGTCGGCGTCGAGGATCTGGGGGTTCAGGTCCCGGATGCGTTGCATGAGCTTCGGGCCGCCCTCGCCGTAGTACTGCTGCGCGAGCGCCGACAGCGAGGTGCCGCGCGGCACGACGATCTCGCGGAACTCCGGCGGCGCGGGCGCAGGCTCGGCGACCGTCGCCACGGCCTGCTCGACCGCGCGTTCCGGCGAGGGTCCTGGCGTCGGGGCCTCGACCGTCTCGGCCTTCGGCGCCTCCACGGCGGGAGCGGCGAGCGCGCCGTCGCCGTTCGACGGCGCGGCCGCCGCCTCGTTCATCCGGATGATGCGGGTCGGCGCCGCGAGCGGCGCGTCGGGATCCGAGCGCCCGCCGATGTATCCGCCGCCGTACCCGAGCACGAACGCGATCCCGGCGGCGGCCGCGGCGGCGATGCGCCACGGCTGCGCATCGGACGGCGTGCTCGACGCCGAGACGAAGCGCCGGCGGGGGTTGATCGTGACCAGGCCGCGCCCCTGCTTCTCGCGGACCGCCGCGCGCGCTTCGCGAAACGAGACGCGCGCGGCGCCGCGTCCGTACGCGAAGAGCATCGCGCTGTGGCAGAGGATGTTCAGCCGGCGCGGGATGCCGCGCGCCTTCCACACGAGGAGGCGGAGCGCCGCCGGCGTGAAGACGTCGATCGATCCGCCCGCGACCCGCAGGCGGTGCTCGAGGTACCGCAGGCTCTCTGCCGTCGTCAGCGGATTGATGTGGCAGCGCACGGCGACGCGTTCGGTGACCTGGCGGAGACTCGGGCGCGCGAGCTTCGTGTCGAGCTCCGGCTGGCCGACGAGTACGATCTGGAGGAGCTTGTCGGTGTACGTCTCGTAGTTGGAGAGGAGGCGCAGATCCTCGAACGTCGCCTCGTCCAGGTTTTGAGCCTCGTCGATGATGAGCGCGGCGGTCTCACCGGCGGACGCGCGCTCGTGGAGGAACGCGTTCAGCGCGTTCAGCAAGTCGACGCGATCGCGGTTCGCGCACGACCGGCCGAAGTCCGTGAGCGCCTGGCGCAGCAGATCGTCGAACGAGAGGCGCGTGTTCGAGAGGTACGCCGTGTGCACGCGCGGATCCAGCTGGTCGAGCATCGAGTAGAGGAGCGTGGTCTTGCCCATGCCGACCTCGGCGATCATCAGCATGAGCCCGCGCCGGCTCTCGAGCCCGATCTTCAACCCCGCGAGCGCCTCGGCATGGTCGGGGCTCAGGTAGAAGAAGGCCGGGTCCGGCGTCAGCGAGAACGGCTCGGCGGCCAATCCGAAGTGCGAGGCGTACATGGTCGTCGGCGGCTAGCGGATCTCCGCCAGGATGGGCAGTCCGGTGACGCTCTTGGCTTCCGACGCGCTCTTCACGGCCGGGTCGAGCCGGTCGCGGAGGAAGGCGAGCCCGAGCGCGGCGACGAGGCTCACGATCGCGCCGAGCGCGAGCATGGTCGCTTGCTTCGACTTCTCCGGGACGGTCGGGATCTCCGCGGTCTGCGCGATCGCGAGGCTGACGAGGTTCGACTCGTCGAGCGCGGTGGTGAAGCGCGCCTCCTCTTCCTTCTTGGCGTACGTGATCGAAGCCTCCTTCGAGGAAACCACCGCCTGTTCGAGGCGCTCCTGCTCCGAGCTGATCTCGTCGAGGTGCGCGACCTGGGTCCGGTGCTCGGCGACCTGCGCCCGCAGCGCCTCCACCCGCGCGCTCACCGCGGCCATCTGCGCCTTGGTCTGCGCGAGATCGACTTCGAGGTTCTGATACGCGGGGTTGATCGCGCTCGTCGTCTCGGCGAGCGTCTCGCGGTTGGCTTCCATGAGGCGCTTCGCTTGCGCGATCTGCCGGTCGATGTCGCGGACCTTGACGCTCGTCGGGGCGTACTTGGAGAGGATCTCGCTGCGCTGGAGCTCGAGCTCAAGGATCTTCGGGCGGATGAACTGCTGGTTCTGCGCGATCTTCGACTCGGTCGCGATGTTCTTCGGGTAGTTCTTGATCTCCTCGGTGAGGAACTCGATGCGGGCGGTGCCTTCCGCCAGCTCGCGCTCGGAGTCGCCGAGCATCGTCTGCAGCTCGGCGAGCCGCGTCCGTACGGCCTGCCGTTGCTCGGGCGTGAGCGAGTCGATGCCCTGGCGGTGATTGAAATCGGCGAGGGCGACCTCGGCCTCGCGCGATTTGTCGGCGAGGACGTTGCGTTGCGATTCGAAGAAGCGCCGCGCCTCCGACTGCTGGCTCAGCTTCCCGCGCCGTTCGATGTGATGCGCCACCAGTGCGTTCACGAACTCCGCCGCCCACCGGGGGTCCGACGCGGTGAACGAGACCTCGATCAGGTTCGACTTGCCGACGATCCCGACCCCGAGCTTGTCGAGGGTCGCCAGTGTCCAGTCGTCGAGGCCGGTCGGCGGCGGCACGTTGTGGATGAGGTGGTAGACGAGCGACGGAACGCGGAGCGGGAAGGTCAACACCGACAGGACGCGCGAGAAGAGGGTCGGCGTGTCCTCCTGATCCTCGTTCCAGTAGGGCGCGAGGACCTCGCGCACCAACGACTCGCTGGAGATCAGCGCGACTTCGCTGTTCATGTCCTGCTCGGTCACGTTCTCGACCGTCGGCCGCGTGCCCGCGTCGGGCGAGACGACGACCTGCGCCCGGTCCGAGGTGACCATGAGGGTTGCGAACGCGCGGTAGGCCGGCTTCTGGGTCGACACACCGAGCGCGACGGTCAGGAAGCCGGCGACGAAGATCTGGGCGATGAACCTCCGGCGTCGATGGAGGATCGCCACGAGCTCGCGCCAGGGAATCTGTTGGTCGGTCATGCTGGCCTCAGAACGGGATAGGGAAGACGCTCAAGGGCAGCGCGTCGCGGATGTACTGCTTCACGAAGAGGTCCACCTCCGCGATCTTCGAGCGCGGCACGAACACCATGTCGAGCGGTTGCAGCGGGACGTCCACGCCCGGATTCCAGCCGTCCTGGATCGGCCGGATGTCGACCGAGCGGCCGACCGGCTTCCCGTCGGGTCCCTTGCGGATGAGGATGACCTGCTTGCGGTGCGCCGTCTCGAGCAGACCGCCCGCGCGCTGGATCGCCTGGTACAGGGTCATGCCGCCGGCGATCGCGACGATGCCTGGCTTCCCGACCTCACCGTCGATGTAGACCCGGTTGAGCCCCGTCTTGCGGACGATCACGCTCACCTGCGGATCCGCGAGCTCGCCCGTGTAGCGCTTGGTGAGATCCGCATCGAGCTCCTTCGGCGTACGCCCGGCGGCCGGGACGTCGTCGATGAGCTGCAGCGAGATCATGCCGTCGGGCCGGATCTTCACGTCCTCGTTCAGCTCGGGGTTGGTGTAGAACTTGATGGCGAGCTCGTCGCCCACCTGGAGCACGTACGGCTGCACGGGCGGTCGGGGATTGTCAGCGAGCGTCGGATAGAGCGCGGCGATCTCCGGCGGCGGATTGGTCACTTGCTTCGGCGCTCCGCAAGCCGCGACCGCCACCGCCAGGAGCACGGCGCCGACGGACGCCCGGATCGCCGACCTCACGCGGCCACCTCGCGGAACCGCTGATGCGGAACCTCACCGAGTCTCATGCGCCTCATCGGATGACTCACGCCTCGACCTCCGCAGCAATGCTCGCGCCAATCCAGAGCTCGGCGTGAACCCGCTGCATTCCTATCGGTTGTCCGAGCGACGATCCTTGGACTGTGGCACCTGCGACACGCTCTGCGCCAGCGGTGGAAGGATTCTTGGCGCATGCGGGTGGGGGTCATCTTCGGGTCTGTGGCGATCAAGAAGCAGGCCATTGTGCCGCACAGCGCCAAGTTTGCAACCTGCCGATTTTCCTGGGCGGACTCCCCGTCGAGGATCGTGCATCGCTGGAGCGAGATTGCACGCCCGCCAGACGGTGCGTGACACCCATCCGGGCGATCGCCGCCGTTTCGTGCATATCGGCCACTTCGACGGAAACGTTGAGGGCGCGCCGGGAAGCGGGCCGGCTCGGCGCCACGCGATCGACGCGCGGTCCCGGTCGGGTCACCACGCACGGCCTCTCCAATCATTCGGAATGGCTACGGATTCGCGCTGCCCGAGAGGCGATCCTGAAGGTCCTTGGCCGCGTTCGGCTCGCTCACGAGATCGCTGTGGCAGGCATGCTTGCCCTCCACCACCGGAAGGGCGCCCCGCTGACGAAGCAAGGCCCGGCCTCCGTCGCTCATGCCGGGGCTCCGGGCGGCGGCTCGCGCCGGCTGGAAGGCCGCGTCTTTGCCGCTCGCGAACTCCGAGATCTCTTTCGAGATGCGCAGGCTGCACCAGTCGTGCCCGCACATCGCGCAGAACTCCGTGTCGACCTCGAGATCCTCGTCGTGGAGCGCTCTGGCGGTCTCGCCGTCGAACGCGAGCTCGAACTGCTTCGGCCAGTTCAACGCGGCGCGGGCGCGCGAGAGGTCGTCGTCCCACTCGCGCGCCGCGGCGATGCCGCGCGCGATGTCTCCGGCATGGGCCGCGATCTTGTACGCGATGCACCCGGCCTTGACGTCCTCCGCGTGCGGCAGCCCGACGTGCTCCTTCGGCGTCACGTAGCACAGCATCGCGGCCCCGTGCCGCGCCGCCTCGGTCGCGCCGATCGCGCTCGTGACGTGGTCGTATCCCGGGAAGACGTCGGTCACGAGCGGTCCGAGGACGTAGAAGGGCGCGTCGCCGCAGACCCGCTGCTCGAGCTGCATGTTGAAGGCGATCTGGTCGAGCGGCACGTGCCCCGGGCCCTCCACCATCGCCTGGACGCCCGCGTCGCGGGCGCGTTGCACGAGCTCGCCGAGCGTCTGCAGCTCCGCGAGCTGGGCGGCGTCCGACGCGTCCGCGAGGCATCCGGGCCGCAGGCCGTCGCCGAGCGAGTAGGTGACGTCGTACTCGCGCATGATCGCGCTGATCTCGTCGAAGAGCTCGTACATGGGGTTCTGCCGGCCGTGGTGCAGCATCCATTTGGCGAGCAGGGATCCCCCGCGCGATACGATGCCGGTGGTCCGCTTGGCGATCAGCGGCAGATGCTCGCGCAGCACGCCCGCGTGGATCGTGAAGTAGTCGACGCCCTGCCGCGCCTGGCGCTCGATCTCCTTCAGGATGACGTCGTAGGTGAGGTCTTCGATGCGCCGGCCGACGATCATCGAGTAGATCGGCACCGTGCCGATCGGGATGGTGGCATGATCGACGATCGCCTGGCGGCACTCGGCGAGGTTGCCGCCGGTCGAGAGGTCCATCAGCGTGTCGGCGCCGAACTGCTGCGCCCAGTGCAGCTTCTCGACCTCGGCGGCGGTGCCGCTCGCGACCGGCGAGGCGCCGATGTTGGCGTTGATCTTGGTGGTGATCATGCGGCCGATGCCGGTCGGGTCGAGGCGCTTCGGCGCGTGCGATCCGCGGAGCGCCGCCGGATCGTCGATCGCCGCGCGCCGCTGCGCGACCGTCTGGTTGACCCAGTACGCGCCCCGCGGCCCGGCGCCGGGGTGACCGATCGGCGCGAGGGCGACGGCGGCGGGCGCCCCGGCGCCGTCGCGCCCGCCGCTGCCGGCGAGGTGGCGGCGGTTCGCGGGGATCACGAGCCGCCCGCGGGCGACCTCGGCGCGCACGAACTCCGGCGTGACGCATTCCCGCGTCGCGACGCGCTCCATCTCCGGCGTGACGACGCTGGCGCGCGCTGCTTCCAGCTGGGTTCGAGTCTTGGTGGCCATCGCGCTTCCCTCCGCCGGTACGAACCGGGTCAGGTTCGAGGGGTCGGCAGCCCCGCGCTACCCTCTCAGCCGCATGGTCCGATCGCGGCTCCCCCAGCGTTCGTGGCCACCATGCGCAGCGCGCGGCGCGACAGTCAAGGTGGAGCGTGCCCGGGGCGCCGCCGCTTGGCATCGGCGGTCGCGCTGGTAGCATGCGCGCTCGTGGCCGGCCGCGTCCTCGAAGGCATCCGGGTGCTCGACCTCACGCGCGTCGTCGCGGGGCCGTTCGCGACCGCGATCCTCGCCGACCTCGGCGCGGACGTGATCAAGGTCGAGCGCCCGCGGACGGGCGACGACTACCGCCATGGTCCTTCCAGGGAGGGGCACACCTCGCTCGCCTTCGAGAACACCAACCGCGGCAAGCGCTCCGTCACGCTCGACGTCGGGACGCCGGCCGGGCGGGACGTGTTCCTGCGCCTGGTGGAGCGGGCGGACGTCGTGGTCGAGAACTTCCGGGCCGGATGGATGACGGCGCACGGCCTCGGTCCCGACGCGCTGCGGGCGCGGAACCCCCGTCTCGTGGTCGCCGCGCTCTCGGGCTTCGGGGCGACGGGGCCGCGCGCCGGGGAGGCGTCGTACGACATCGTCGCGCAGGCGAGCGGCGGTCTCATGGCCATGACCGGCTTTTCCGAGGGGCCTCCGATCCGCGGCGGCGGGGCGCTCGCGGATTTCGTGGGCGGGCTCTATCTCGCGCTCGGCATCGTCGCGGGCGTGCGCGACCGCGATCGCGCCGGTCGCGGCCGGACGCTCGACCTCTCGAACCAGGACGCCGTGTTCGCGATCACCGATTCGTGGGCCACGATCGCCGCCGGGCTCGACGTGCGCGCCGAGCGCGTCGGCAACCAGCACGCCTTCAGCGCGCCCTACGACGCGCTCGAGGCGCGCGACGGCTGGGTCGTGGTCGGCACGGCGAGCAACAAGCTCTTCCGCAGGCTCTGCGCTGCGATCGGACGTCCGCAGCTCGCGAGCGACGAGCGCTACAAGCACCACCGCGCCCGGGCGCGAAACCGGCGCGAGGTGAACGCGCTCGTGGGCGCGTGGGTGCGCGAGCGGACGTGCGCCGAGGTGCTGCGGGCGCTCGGACCCGAGGGCGCCGACGTGCCGTGCGCCAGGGTCGCACGCCCCGACGAGCTCATCGACGATCCGCAGCTCCAGGCCCGCGGCATGATCGAACGGCATCCCCATCCCGCGCTCGGCGAGATCGTGCTGCACGGGAATCCGCTGCGGTTCTCCGAGGCCGAGCCGCGCGCGCGCTCTCTCGCGCCGGCGCTCGGTGAGCACAACCGGGAGATCTTCGCCGAGATCGGCCTCGGCGACGCCGACCTCGAGCGCCTGACGGCGGACGGCGTCGTCTGACTGCGCGCGTCGGGGCGCGTGCGCCGACCCGACGCGCGCAGTCAGACGGATGGGAGGCCGCCGCGCGGGCGCGCGTCACGAGGCGCCGCGCTTGCGGTAGAGCGTGAACAGGCGGCCGGCGCCGAGGCGGGTGGCCTCCCATCCGTCGCGGCCGCGAAATGTCGACGCCTCGACCGCGCTGATGACGACGCAGGGCTCCGGGCCTTCGGGCGCGAGGCGCGTCGTTTCGTTCGTGACGCCGACGCTCTGGATGCGGTATGCGCTCGCCCCCGCGCTCTCGCCGAGCATCCGCCAGAAGGGATACTCCCAATCGTCGCGATCGAGCTCGAGGCCGACGTTCATGCACCCGGAGGCCCGCACGGCCTCGACGGCGGCGCGATAGGCGCCGGCGGCGTCGCGGTTGCTGCGGAACAGCACGTCGTCGTTCGCGGCGCCGAGCACGCTCTGCGCGCGCGCCGCGTGGCGCTCGACCGCCTCCTGCGCGCGCTCGCCTCCGAGCGCGGCGATCGCGGCCTGCGCCGCCGGCGCGCGCGCGACCACGTCCATGCCGATGAGCGGCCGATGGACGGCGAGCGTGAGCGACGGCAGCGCGCCGATCACCCAGCTCGCCATCACCAGACTCGCGGCGCGCGTGGTGGCCCGTCCCATGGCCAGGCCGAAGGGAATGCAGAGCGCCGCGAACAACGGGAGGTCGAAGCGCGCGGTCCACGCCTGCCATTTGAACGGCAGGCTGAACAACGCCCAGCCGGCGACCCCGAGCACGGCGATCGCGAGCGCCGTCGCGGCGCGCGGGCTCCAGCCTCCGGGGCGGACCATGACCGCGAGCAGGAGCACGAGCGCGGTCAGGAAGTGCGTCGGGTTGCCGACCGAGTTCTCGCTCGGGATGAGGGGGCGGAACCACTGGGCCGCGACCTGCGTGAACGAGAGGTCGTGGAGATGGGTCGTGCGCGGATCGTCGGGGTCGATGCCGAGCCATCGGTGAACGTCGATGACCGCCTCCGCGTATCCCGGCACGGGCACGTGGACGGCGGTCGCCCGCGCGAGGTTCGAGAGCCACGAGCGCGGCCCGGGGATCTCGTTCTGCATCCGCGCTACCTCGTGCCCGCCGCCCCACGGCGTGCCGAAGGTCGCGCGGTTGCGGAGCGCGTGCGGAGCCTGGAGGGCGAGCGGGATCGCGACGAGCGCGATCGCGGCCGCGAAGGCCGACCGCAGCGGCGACCCGGTGCCGCGCCCCCGGACGTGGCGCGCGAGCAGCGCGAGCACGAAGGGCGCCGCGTAGAGCGCGAAGCTCGGCTTGGTGAGGAGGCCGAGTCCCACGGTGGCGCCTGCCCAGAGCGGCAGGCGGCGGGTCGCCGGACCGACGATCAACGCCAGCAGCGCCAGCACCCAGTACGCGGTCAGCAGGTCGGCCTGCGCCGTGGCCGCCTGGGCGATCGCCATCGGGAGCGTGAGGAACGCGAGGGCGGCGGCGAGCTCCGCGGTGGGGCCGCCGTGGAGGCGCCGGACCCCGAGGGACGCGATCGCCGCGCTCCCGACGTAGGCGGTCCACTGGACGAGGTTCGCCCACGCGTCGCTCGCGGCCAGCGCCTGCAGCGTCGCGATCGCGTACGCGTTCAACGGAGGCATGAACAGCTGCTGGGTGCGGGCGGTCGGGTAGTGCCGAAGCGAGGTATTGGCGAGCCAGTGGGCGACGCGCGACATGTGGTACGTCATCGCGTCCCAGTTGTTTGGCGGGGCCGCCACGGCGGTCACCGCGGTGAGGGCGGCGAAGGCCGTGACGAGCGCGAGGAGCACGCGCCGCTGGGTCGTGGCCGCGTAGTCGCGCGCCGCTGCGGCCGGCCGCCGCGGCGCGGTCGGGAGGGCGGCTTCGCCCGGTGCGCGCGCGGCGACGATCGTCGCGATCAGCGCGACGCCGGCCCAGAACGCGGCGAGCGGAACGGCCGCGAGCCGGGCCGCCGCGCTCGCGACCTCGACGCCGACCACGGTCAGTACGCCGAGCACGATCGACGCCTCGAGGACGGCCGACCGCAGCGGCGCGTCGGCGTCCCGCCGAACGCGCGCGACGGCGACCGTGACGGCGACGGCGGCGAGCGCCAGCCAGGCGAGCCCGAGGATCTCCCGCATCGCGGCGGCTCAGAGCTTCGGCGCCGACACCGCGGGCTCGGCGCCCGCGAACGCCTCCGTCGGCAGGTCGGCGGCGGCGTCCGGCGTCTGTAGCCGGCGCGTCCGGCGGCCGACCGGCTCCAGGTTCGGCAGCTCGCCGCACGTCGAGGTGCCGAGTTCGCGGAACCGGCGCGCCGGCGGCAGGACGCGAGTTTCGAGCGAGCCGACCGCGGCGTTGTAGGCGTCGGTCGCGCCGTCGAGGGCGCGGCGCAGGCTCTCGAAGTGGCCCGCGAACACGCGCAGGCGATCATAGAGGGTCTGGCCGAGCTCCCAGATCTGCAGGGCCCCGTCGGCGATGCGCTGTTGCTGCCACCCGTGGGCGACCGCGTACAGCAGCGCGATCAGGTTCGTCGGGCTCGCCAGCACGACCCGCCGCGCGGCCGCGTGCTCGAAGAGGGACGGATCGTGCTGCACGGCCGCGTTGAAGAACGTCTCGCCGGGCAGGAACATGACGACGAAATCGGGCGCGGTCGCGAGCTGCGACCAGTAGGCCTTGGCGCCGAGCTTGGTGACGTGGTCGCGCACCTGGCGCGCGTGGTCCTTCAAACGGGCGTCGCGCTGCGCGTCGTCGGGGGCTTCGACCGCGTCCAGGTAGGCGTCGAGCGGGGCCTTCGCATCGACGACGACGTGGCGGCCGCCCGGCAGGCGCACGATCAGGTCGGGCCGCGTCCGACCGTCCTCCGATACGAGCGTCGCCTGCTCCTGGAAGTCGCAGTGCGGGAGCATCCCGGAGAGCTCGACGACGCGGCGCAGCTGCAGCTCGCCCCAACGACCCCGCGTGGTCGGGGCGCGGAGCGCCTTCACGAGGTTCAGCGTTTCGCCGTGCAGCTGGCGCTGGGTGTCGCCGAGCGAGCGCACCTGCTCGGTGAGCGTGTGGTAGGCGCCCTGGCGCTCCTTCTCGACGGCCTTCAGCTGCTGGTCGACCTGGTGCAGCGATTCGCGGATCGGGCGTACGAGCTCGTCGACGGCGGCGCGCCGGCTCTCGAGGTCGCCGGCCGCGGCCTGCTGCAGCTCGCCGAGCGTCGCGCGCGCCAGCGTCACGAACGACTCGTTGTTGTGGCGGAGGGCTTCGGCCGAGAGGGACTGGAACGCTTCGCGGAGGCTCGCCTCCGCCCGGCCGAGCAGCGCGATCTTCTCTTCGTTCGCCGTCCGCGCGTGGTGGAGGTCGGCGGCGAGCCGCGCCTGCTCGGCGCGCGCGGCGACGAGATCCTCGCCGCTGCGCGCCAGCTGCGCCTCGAGCCGTTCGACGCGGGCGGATCGCTCCGCGAGCACCGCGTCGAGGCCGGTACTGCGGGCGACCTCGGCACGCAGCGCGCGGGCGGCGCGCTGCCTGGCCGCCAGCCACCCCGCGATCGCCCCGGCGACCACCCCCAGCAGCGCGTGCTCCATCGACATCGGTCGCAACCACTATCGTCCCGCCCCGAGCGAAAGGTCAACCGTGGGCGCCAGCGGTTGGCGCGCGGCGGCGCGCGCCCCGGGCGCCGCCGCCTCTTCCATGGAAGCGCGGGGACGGGTAGCAGGCGCGAGGTCCCGATCCCCGGACCGGACGAGGAGGCCACCATGAAGATCGGCGTCAGCATTGGCGAGCTCGGCGGCGCGTCCGCCGACGTGGACGGCGTGATCGCGCAGGCGAGGCGGGCCGAGGCCGACGGTTTCGCGAGCGCGTGGCTCGCGAACGTCTTCGGCTTCGACGCGATGACGATGGGCGCGCTCTGCGCCCGCGAGACGAGCCGCATCGAGATCGGGACCGCGGTCGTGCCGACCTTCCCGCGTCACCCGACCGCCATGGCGCAACAGGCGATGACGGCGCAGGCGATCGGGCGCGGCCGCTTCACGCTCGGCATCGGCCTCTCGCATCAGGTCGTGATCGAGACGATGCTCGGACTCTCCTTCGCGAAGCCCTACAGCCACATGAAGGAGTACCTCGAGGTTCTCGTCCCGCTCATGCAGACCGGGAGCGCGATGCACCAGGGACGCGAGTATCGGGTGGCGGCGAGCTTGAACGTTCCCGGGGGGCAGCCCTGCCAGATCCTGGTGGCGGCGCTGGCGCCGAAGATGCTGGCGCTCACCGGGACGGTGGCGGATGGCACGATTACCTGGATGACGGGTCCGAAGACGATCCGCGAGCACACGGCGCCGCGCCTCGCCGAAGCGGCAGCGGCAGCCGGCCGATCGAAGCCGCGCGTGGTGGTCGGGCTGCCCGTCGCGATCACCGGGGATCCGGCCGCGGCGCGGCGGACCGCCGCGCAGAAGTTCGGGATCTACGGATCGCTGCCCTCGTACCGGGCGATGCTCGATCGCGAAGGCGCGGAGGGGCCCGCCGACGTCGTCATCGCTGGCGACGAGGCGGCCGTCGAGGCCGAGCTGGCGCGCCTCGCCGACGCCGGCGCGACCGACTTCTTCTGGGCACCGTGTCCGGTCGAGGGCGACGGCGATGCGGTCCCGCGCACGCGGGCGTTCCTGGCCCGGCTCGCGCGCGCTTGAGGGCCCGCTCTCAGCCGGCGTCGGATGCGAGCGCACCCGCGAGCTCGCGGAGCTCGCGCTCGAGGAACGGCAGCGGCAGCTCGCGCCCCGCTCCCCGGCTCCGGAAGAGCGTCAGGCCTTCGAGCGTCGCGATCAGGAGGGCCGCGCGCCGCTCGGCCCGCGGCCGCCCGAGGGCCGGACGGACGCCGAGGAGCACGCCGACGAGCCGCCGCCAGTAGGCCCGGTAGAAGGCCTGCATCGCGCCGGCGATCGCGTCGTCGCGGGCCGCGAGGGCCCAGAGCTCCCAGAAGAAGCGCGCCCGGTCGCCTTCGCGCTGGTCGCGGAGGACCGCATCGAGGAAGAGTTCGACGCGCCGCTCGGCGGCCGGGGTCGCTTCGGCTTCTCGCTCGAAGGCGAGGCTCGCGCGCTCGAGGTAGCGCTCGAGGAGCCCGCGTACGATGTCCTGCTTGGCCGGGTAGTAATACTGGAGGTGCCCGGGACGGATGCCGGCGCGCGCGGCGATTTTGCGGGTCGAGAGCTGCGCGTATCCCTCGTCGATCAGGAGAGCGGTCGCCGCATCGAGGATCGCCTCCATGCGCACGCGCCCCTTCGGGAGGACGGCCGTGCCGGGACGGTGCCGCGGTGGCTTCCCGGTCGTCATGCGTCGCGTCGGCGCGGTTCGGCGCCAAACCAAGGCGACGGGTCGAGCATCTTCCGGGCGATGTCGTGGCGCGGCGGGGGAGCCGACAGGGCTCGCATGGTCGCGGTGGATAGGCCAGATGCCCAATTCATGGCGATGCTCCTAGAGACCGCGCCACGCGCTGTCAATTCCTCGCGCGGATCGTCACCGGGGCTCTCGTCGCCCGACACGAGCGTCTCCTGACCAGCGTCATGTTGCTTCGGCCGGGAGCGTTGCGTAGCACCGCCCCGCCGCGTCCGCTGTCGCCCGGTTTCGTTCCCCCGCGCGCGACCCGAGAACCCCGAAGGAGGAGCCGTTCATGGACCTGCAGCTCGCGCCGAAACACCTCGAGTTCCGCGACCGACTGCGCGCCTGGCTCGCCGCCAACATGCGGCGCCCCTGGCGCGCGGAGCTGCGCGATCCCGCCGCCACCGAAGACGGGCTCATGGAGTTCCGCCGCGGATGGCAGAAGAAGCTCTACGAGGCCGGCTATCTCGGGATGGACTGGCCGCGCGAATGGGGCGGCCGCGGCGCCGGCGAGGTCGAGAAGGCCGTCTTCGAGGAGGAGATGGCGCGCGCGGACGCGCCGCCCATCCTCAATACGCTCGGCATCGGCTTGCTCGGTCCGGCGCTCATCCATCACGGCAGCGAGGAGCAGCGTCGCCGGTTCATTCCGTCGATGCTCTCCGGCGACGAGATCTGGTGTCAGGGTTTCAGCGAGCCCGGCTCGGGCAGCGACCTCGCCTCGCTGCGCACGAGCGCGCGGCTCGACGGCGACGACTTCGTTCTGAACGGCCAGAAAATCTGGACGACGTTCGGGCCGTGGGCCGACTGGATCTTCGTGCTCGCCCGCACCGACTCGAAGGACCGCTACGGCGGCATCTCCTTCATCCTCTGCAAGCTCGACACGCCGGGAGTGACGGTCCGGCCGCTCCGGCAGATCACCGGCGAGAGCGAGTTCGGCGAGGTCTTTTTCGAGGACGCGCGGGTGCCGCGGACGCATCTCGTCGGCCGGATCGGCGAGGGATGGCGGATCGCCATGACGGTGCTCGCGTACGAGCGCGGCGCCATGTCGCTGGCGGCGTCGGCGCGCTACGGCCGCGACCTCGATCGTCTCGCGGCGGCCTGCAAGGAGTACGGCCGCGCCGATGCCGCGGTGCGCGAGAAGCTCGCGCGGTTGCTGGTCGAGAACGAGGTGATGCGCGCGAACGGCATCCGCACCCTCGCGTATTTCGCCGAGGGCAAGACGCCCGGGCCCGAGTCGTCGATCGAGAAGATCTACTGGAGCGAGTTCGACAAGCGCTTCCGCGACGCCGCCCTCGACCTCCTGGGTCCGGGAGGACAGCTGCTGCGCACGAGCCCCGATGCGCGGCCCGACGTCGACTGGGCGCGCGAGTTCCTCTGGTCCCGCGCTGGAACGATCTACTCCGGCTCCTCCGAGATCCAGCGCAACATCATCGCCAAGCGGGTGCTGAACCTGCCGCAGGACGCGCGATGAGGTTCGAGCTCTCCGAGGACCAGGCGCTGCTCCGCAGCTCCACACGCGATTTTCTGGCCAGCGAGCTGCCGCTCGAGAAGAGCCGGGCGGTGATGGAGCATTCCGAGGCCGGCTACGACCCGGCCGAGTGGCGGCGGCTCGCCGAGATGGGCTACGTCGGCCTCGTGCTGCCCGCGAGCGTCGGCGGGCAGGGGCTCGGCGCCGTCGAGCTCGCGGTCGTCCTCGAGGAGATGGGTCGCGCCTGCGCGCCGGGACCGTTCCTCGACGTCGTGCTGGCTGCGTCGCTGGTGGCGGACGCCGGCGTCGCCGACGCGCTCGTGCGCGACGTCGTGGCCGGCGAGAAGCTCGTCGCGATCGCCCGCCACGACGCGCCGTTCGCGGGAACCGCCGCGGCGGCCGTGGTCGCGCGCGGCGGGCGCGTGCGCGGCACCAAGTATTTCGTGCCGTTCGCGGCGAGCGCCGGTGCGCTGGTCGTGGCCACGGTGGACGGGCTCGGTCTCGTCGAAGGGCCGTTCGAGACGACCCCGCTCCAGACGTTCGATCCCGCGCAGCGGTTCGCCGACGTCGCCCTCGATCACGCGGCGACGCCGCTCGGCGGCGGGGCGGACCTCGCGCGTGTCGATCGGCTGGGGGCGGTCGGCGCGAGCGCGATGCTGCTCGGCCTCATGAGCCGGTGCCTCGAGGCGACGCTCGAGTACGTGCGGACGCGGCAGACCTTCGGGCGGCCGATCGGCACGTTCCAGGCGCTGCAGCACCGCATGGCCGACATGCTGCTGAAGGTCGAGTCGACCCGCTCGGCGGTCTATCGCGCCGCGTGGACCTTCGACGCCGGCGCGCCGGAGGCGGCGCTCGCGTGCGCCGCCGCGAAGGCGTACGCCGGCGACGCGGCGCGCCACGTCTGCGGCGAGGCGATCCAGATGCACGGCGGCATCGGCTTCACGTGGGAGCTCGACCTGCACCTGTACTTCAAGCGCGCGAAGACGCTCGAGCAGCACTACGGGTCCACCGAGGCGCAGCTCGAGGCGGCACTGGCGGCGGCGGGCTACTAGGCTTCCGGGCGCGGTCTCAGCGGCGCGAGGCGCCCGCGGCGAGCGCGTCGAGCACGGAGAGCACGCGCCGCGTGTCGTCGTAGCGGAGCGTCTGCCAGCCGAGGGCGCGCGCCGCCTTCAGGTTCACGCCGAGGTCGTCGACGAAGAAGATCGACGCGTGCGGCAGCCCGAGGCGCTCGCGCGTGAGCTCGTAGATGGCGGGCTCGGGCTTGCGCATCCCGACGTCGCACGAGTCCACCACGACGTCGAACAGGCGTTCCACGTCGAGCAGCGACCGCCAGGTGCCGCGCCACTCCGGGATGTTGTTCGTGAGGAGCGCGGTCGGCATGCGGGTGCGGATGCGGGCCGCCGCCGCGACGATCTCGGGACGCAGGCGCTGCGTCGGCGCCGGGCCGCCGTTCCCCATGAAGTTGCGCGCGTCGGCCTCGGATAGGTCGCGTCCCTGCTCGCGTGCGAGCGCCCGCAGTCGGGTGACGAAGTCCGCGAAGGTTGCCTCGCCCCGCTCGACCGCCGACCAGATGCCCTCGTCGTCGTCGAAGAGGTCGCGCCGGATCGCGCGCCAGGCGTCCGGCGTGAGGCCGTGCCGATCCCCGAAGGCCCGTACCGACTCGACGCCGCCCGCGAGGAACACGCCGCCGAGGTCGAACACCGCCGCTTTGACGCGCGTCGTGTCGATGCCTTCGATCACCATGCGTCGTCGTCCCTAGCGTCCGCCGCCGGGTGTGTCCATTGCGCGGGCGCAGGTGTGCTTCGGCCTTGCTCCGCCGGGAGGTGCGGCGTATCACCGACGCCACATCAGGGGGGTTCGCATGGCCTATCAAGTCTTCGAGATCGAACGCGAGCAGCACGTCGCGACCGTCTGGCTCGCGAACCCGGAGAAGCGCAACGCCATGGGGCCCGCCTTCTGGGACGAGCTGCCGCGCGTCATGGACGAGCTCGTGAACGACGAGTCCGTCCGCGCGATCGTCATCGCCGCGCGGGGCCCGCACTTCACTGTCGGCCTCGACTTGAAGGCTATGGGCGGTGGCATCATCGAGGGCGGGAGCGGCGCCGGCGCCCGCAAGCGTCTTCTCGACTTCATCCTCAAGATCCAGCGTACGGTGACGGCGGTGGCGCGTTGCGAGAAGCCGGTGATCGCCGTCGCCCACGGCTATTGCATCGGCGGCGGTATCGATCTGCTCACGGCCTGCGACATACGCATCGCGGCCGCCGACGTAGTCTTCAGCGTCCGCGAGACGAAGATGGCCATGGTCGCCGACGTCGGGACGCTGCAGCGCCTGCCGGGGATCATCGGCAAGGGGCACGTGGCGGAGCTCGCACTCAGCGGCGACGACTTCGGGGCCGAACGCGCGCGCGCGCTCGGGTTCGTGAACCACGTGCACCCGGATCAGGCATCGGCCCTGGCGGCGGCCCGGGCGCTCGCGGCCCGGATCGCCGCCAACTCGCCGCTCGCCGTGACCGGAACCAAGCGCGTGCTCGAGTACTGCGCGGACAAGAGCATCGAGGACGGCCTGACCTACGTGGCGACGTGGAACGCCGCCTTCGTGGCGAGCGAGGACCTCCGGGAAGCGGTCATGGCGTTCATGGAAAAGCGCGCGCCGACCTTCCATGGCCGGTGAGCCCGGCGGCGCATTGACGCTTCCGCGCCGGCGGTTCCGTGTGACACACTGAGGGTCTCCGCGCGCCGCGCACCCGCGCCGGGCGCGATACCCAGAACATTCGACTCCGGAGGTGGCACCATGACGATCGAGCAACACTTGTCGCGCGAGTTCCTGCGTGTCGTGGAGGAGGCGGCGATCGCCAGCGCGCGTACGATGGGACAGGGGCAGCGTCGGTACTCGGACCAGGTCGCCGTCGAGGCGATGCGCAAGGCGATGGACACGGTGTCGATGCGCGGCACGATCGTCATCGGCGAGGGCGAGCGCGACGAGGCGCCGATGCTCTTCATCGGCGAGAAGGTCGGACGGCAGATGCCGGATGAGCCGGAGGTCGACATCGCGGTCGATCCGCTGGAAGGCACCAACCTCTGCGCCACGGGCGAGCCGAACTCGATCGCCGTGCTCGCGGCGGCGAACAAGGGCGGCCTCCTGCACGCGCCCGACTGCTACATGGAGAAGATCATCGTCGGCCCCGCGGCCAAGGGTGCGGTGCACCTCGACGCGACGCCCAAGGAGAACCTCCAGGTCATCGCCAAGCGGCTCGGGCGCCAGGTGAAGGACCTCGTCGTGATCGTGCTCGACCGGCCGCGCCACGAGCAGCTCATCGAGGAGATCCGCAGCGCCGGCGCGCGGGTCCGGCTGATCTCCGACGGCGACCTCTCGGCGGGCATCTCGGCCGCGGTCCGCGGCACCAACGTCCACGCCGTCATGGGCATCGGCGGCGCGCCCGAAGGCGTGCTCGCGGCCGCCGCGATCCGGTGTCTGAACGGCGGCATGCAGGGCCGGCTCGTGCCCACGAAGGAAGGCCAGGAAGAACGCATGCGGGCGATGGGGATCACGGATCCGCGCCGCATCTTCACCGAGCGCGACCTGGCGCCCGGCCCCGAGATCATCTTCGCGGCTTGCGGCGTCACCGACGGCACGTTCATGCGCGGCGTCCGCTTCTTCGGCCACGGGGCGCGCACGAGCTCGCTCATCATGTCGCTCAGCGACCGGATGATCCGCTTCATCGACAGTGTGCGGCTCGACGGCACGCCCGACGTGGTCGTCGAGTTCTGACCCGCCGCGCGCGTCGACTCGCCGGAGCGGGGGCGTCGGCCGTGGAGTCGACGCCCCCGTTGCGTTTCAGGCGGAGAGGGGCAGCTCGCGGCGCGGCGCGCGTATCGGAGAGGACGCCGAGCTTCCGGTAGCGATGCTCGGGGCGCTCGGCGAGCGTGCTGGACCGAGCCGTCCGACACGACGCGGGTCCGGCTTCTTCCGGCGCCGAGGGGCGTTTGGTAACGTCGCGCCGGTGTATTCCCGGTCGGGCGATCGCCTGCGCATCGCCGAGACGTTCCACTCCATCCAGGGGGAAGGCGGCCTCCTCGGCGTACCGTCGTTCTTCATCCGGACGACCGGCTGCAACCTGCGCTGCGAGTGGTGCGATACGCCCTACACGTCGTGGGAGCCCGAGGGCGAGTGGTGGACCATCGACGACCTCGTGGCAGCGGCGCCCCCGGCGGCCCGTCACGTCGTGGTCACCGGCGGCGAGCCGCTCCTCTGGACCAACCTGTCGCGCCTGACGGGGGCGCTCCGCGCGGCGGGTCGGCACGTCACCATCGAGACCGCCGGCACCGTGTTCCGATCGGTGCCGTGCGACCTGATGTCGATCTCTCCGAAGCTCTCGAACTCCGATCCGAGCGCGGCCCGCGGCGCGGCGGTGCGCGCCGATCACGCGCGCAAGCGCCTCGATCGCGACGTTCTGGCGCGCCTGCTCGAGCGCTATGCCTGCCAGCTGAAGTTCGTCGTGGCCGAGCCGGGCGACGTGGTCGAGATCGACGAACTCATGGCGCGACTGCCGCCCGTCGCGCCGGCATCCGTGCTCCTCATGCCGCTCGGGACCGAGCGCGCCGCGATCGCCCGACGGGCGCCGTGGATCGCCGATCTGTGCAAAGCGCGCGGCTATCGGTATACGCCGCGGCTCCACATCGACCTCTACGGCGACACCCGCGGCACCTGAGGAGGAGTGATGAAGCGCATCGAGTTCTTCTACGATTATGCGAGCACGTACAGCTATCTGGCGCACCGGGAGATCGAGGCGCTCGCCGCGCGCTCCGGGGCGGAGATCGTCTTCAAGCCGATGGTCCTCGGCTTCGTCTTCAAGGCGACGGGAAACGGCATGCCGGCCGCCGTCCCCGCCAAGGCCGCCTACATGGTCCACGACGTCCGTCGATGGGTCGGACGCTACGGCCTCCAGTTCCACATGCCGAGCGTGTTCCCGGTGAACACGATCCGCGCGTTACGCGCCGCGGTCGCGGCACTGGAGGACGGAACGTTTCCGGCCTACCACCATGCGGTGATGCATGCGTATTGGGCGAACGACCAGGATATTGGTGATGGCGAGACCCTGGCGGCGATCGCGGCCGCCGCCGGCCTCGACGGCCGGCGAATCGTCGCGCGCGCCGAGGAGCCCGCGATCAAGGACCGGCTCAAGGCGAACACCGACGAAGCGGTCCGGCGCGGAGCGTTCGGCGCACCGACGTTCTTCGTCGGCGACGAGATGTTCTGGGGAAACGACCGCCTCGAGTTCGTCGAGGAAGCGCTGTCGGGGTAGCTTCGTGCGGCTGGCGGCGGTCGGTTTCGTTGGCGGCCAGACGCCGGCGCGTGATAGGACGGCGCGGGTAGTGGTTGGGGGGGAGGGGGTTCCAGCCCAGTATGTCCAAGATCATGCTCATCAACGTCACCCACGCGGAGGAGAGCCGCGTGGGGATCGTTGACGACGGCCAGCTCGAATCCTTCGAGATCGAATCCTTCAGCCGGGAGCACCTGAAGGGGAACATCTACAAGGGAGTCGTACGGCGCATCCACCCGGCGATCGAAGCCGCCTTCGTCGACATCGGCGCCGATCGCGACGCGTTCCTGCCCCTCGACGAGATCTGCTTCCGCAATCTGCCCGGCGGCCGGAACGGCGGCACCAGCCAGGAGCGCGGCGAGAAGGGGCGCCGTCGCATCAAGGAAGTCCTCAAGTCCGGGGACGAGATCCTGGTGCAGATCGTCAAGGAGCAGTTCACCAACAAGCCGCCGACGCTCTCGACCTTCTACTCGCTTCCCGGGCGCTACCTGGTCTTGTTGCCCGGCTCGGAGGACGCAGGGATCTCCCGGAAGATCGAGGGGGAAGAACGGGTTCGCGTCCGCGAGATGATCGATCGCCTCCGTCCGCCGACGGGCTGCGGCATCATCGTCCGGACCGCCGCGGGATTCGACGACGAGCACGGCGAGCTCGAGCGCGACCTCGCCTATCTCGCGCGGCTCTGGGAGAGCATCAAACAGAACGCCGAGACCAAACGCGGCCCCGCGGTGATCTACCGCGAGCACGACCTCGTGCTGCGGAACATCCGCGACTACTTCACGCCCGACATCGACGAGGTCTTCATCGACAACGAAGACGTCTACGAGCGCGCCAAGGACTTCCTCCACAACATCATGCCCGGGAAGGAGCACCTGCTGCACCTCTACCAGGGCGATCAACCCATCTTCTCGCGCTTCGGCCTCGAGACGCAGATCGAGTCGATCTACAAGCGCCGGGTCGCGCTCAAGTCGGGCGGATCGATCGTCATCGACGGCACCGAGGCGCTGACCGCCATCGACGTCAACTCCGGCGGCTCCATGCGCGGGACCAATCAGGAAGAGACCGCGCACAGGACCAACCTCGAGGCGGCCCGCGAGGTGGCGCGGCAGCTGCGCCTGCGCGACCTCGGGGGCATCATCGTCGTCGACTTCATCGACATGCGGGTGCAAAGCCACATCGCGGACGTCGAGCGGGCGCTCCGCGAAGCGATGCGACCCGAGAAGGCGCGGCACGACGTCGGCCGCATCTCCAAGCTCGGCTTGCTCGAGATCTCGCGCCAGCGCCTGCGCCCGGCGGCCGTCGCGAGCTCGTACATCGCGTGTCCGATGTGCGAGGGACACGGCTCGGTCCGCACCCCCGAGTCCGCGGCGCTCGGGACGTTGCGGAAGATCCACCACCGCGTCGCCGAAGGCGACGTCGCGCAGATGAACGTCACGCTCCCGCGCGACGTCGCCATGTACCTCCTCAACCAGAAGCGCGACGACCTGGCGACGCTCGAGCGCCGCTACTCGGCGCGCATCAACATCGTGGTCAGCGACGAGCTGATGCCGCACCAGAGCGAGATCGAGACCCGCGTTCGTGAGGTCGTCGCTCCGGTCGCCGTGCTGCGCCCGGGCGAGGTGGCGCCCGCGGACCGCGCCGCGAGCGCGCGTGCCGGCGCGCGCCGCCCGGCGTCGGGGGGCGTCGGGTACGGCCGGGGCCCGGCGGTTCCGCTGCGGGAGAGCGAAGACGAGGCGGCGCAGCGGCGCCGCCGCCGTGGCGGTCGAGTCCGGCGCGGCGAGGGAGCCGAGGCGGGGCGTCCCGCGTCCGAGGCGCCCCTCGTCGTCGCGCCGGCTCCGGTGCTCGCCGCGCCGAGCGAGCCGCCGTCGCCCGGGCGGGCCACGGAATCCCTGCCGGTCGGCGCCCTTGCGGGCGAGGTGGCGCCCTTGCACACGGAGGCGCCGGTCGCCGAAGTGGCGCCGTCCGCGGTGGAGCCGGAGCGCGTGACGCCGCTTGCCACTTCCGGCGACCGGACGGCGGAGATCCTGGCGGCGGCGAACGGCAACTGGATCGAGGCCATCGCGCCGTTCATGCCGGTCGAGGCGGCTCCGTCGGGCTTGGGCGCATCGGATCAGGGCAGGCGCAGGCGTCGACGGGGCGGTCGCCGCGGCGGACGCGGGCGGCGCCCGGGTCCGGACGACGCCGCCGAGCGCGGCGCGGACGCGGACGTCCCGGGCTCCGCCCCGGCCTCGGCCGACGCGGGGGACACGGGCGGGAGCGGGTCGGTGGCGCCCGCGGGCGAGGTCCAGCGGACCGGACCGCGGCGCCGTCGGCGGCGCGGGGGCGGCGGCCGCCGCAGGACGATGCACGAGGGGCGCATGGCGAGCGACGATCCGCAAACGCCGGCGGCGGCCGCCGTGACCGCACCCGTCGAGCCGTCGAGCGACTCCTAGGGAGCCGCTTGGCATAGGAAAGACCCATCCGCTATACGAGCGCGGAGGTTCCCCGCTTTCCACCACCCGCAAACCAAAAGGAGTCGAACATTTCGAACAAGATATTCGTCGGCAATTTGAGCTTCGACACGACCCAGGACGAGCTCTCGTCGTTGTTGTCCCAAGCGGGCAAGGTCGCCCGCGTGCACATCGGAACCGATCGCGAAACCGGCCGCTCGCGCGGATTCGCCTTCGCGGAGTTCGCATCCGATACGGAGGCCGCCGACGCCATCCGTAAGTTCGACGGCTACGACCTCGGGGGGCGACGCTTGCGGGTGAACAGCGCGGAGGACCGCCCGTCGCGTCCCGCCGGCGGCGCTCCGGGAGGCTATCGGCCGTCGGCGCCGCCGCAGCGGCCGGCGTTCTCGGCGCCCCAGAATATCTTCGCGGCCGGGGATCCGTTCGCGAGCGAGGTCGGGATGGGCGGCGGCGGACGTCCCAACAAGAGCAAGGGAAGTCGGCGCGGGCTTCGCGCGCGTAAGCGAAGTCTCGGCGGGTATTGAGCGTGCCCCGGCGCCGCCGGGATCGCGTTTGCGGCGGTCCGCCGGTGCGTCGGCGGCGCTGAACGGGATTCGCCATGGATCGTGCGCCTCGCTGTCCGACCTGTCGTGCCGGCGTGCGGCGGGAGGACAATCCGCATCGTCCCTTCTGCTCCGAGCGGTGTCGGCTCGTCGACCTCGGCGGCTGGGTGACCGAGCAATACCGTATCCCGGGCGCCGCGCTCGGGAACGACTTGCTCGACGACGACGACGAGGGCGAGATCGCGTGATCCATCCGACCGCCGTCGTCGATCCCGCGGCCGAGGTCGACCCGACCGCGTCGATCGGGCCCTACGTCGTGATCGAAGGCCCGGTTCGCGTCGGTCCGGAGTGTCGGGTCATGGCCCACGCCGTGTTGCGCGGCAGCACGTGTCTCGGAGCCCGGAACGTCGTGCATCCCGGGGCGGTGCTCGGTGGAGAGCCGCAGGATCTGGCGTTCGGCGGCGCGGAGTCGTCGCTCGTGATCGGCGACGACAACGTGTTCCGCGAGCACCTGACGGTGCATCGGGGGACGAGCCCGGGGAGCGCGACGGTGGTCGGCTCCGGCAACTATTTCATGCAGAGCGCGCACGTCGCCCACAACTGTCGCGTCGGCGACGGGACGATCGTCGCTGGCGGCGCCCTCCTGGCGGGGCACGTCGAGCTCGCGGATCGCGCCTTCGTGTCCGGGAACTGCGTCGTACACCAGCACGTGCGGATCGGACGCCTCGCGCTGCTGCGCGGCTTGTCGCGCACGAGCCGAGACGTTCCGCCGTTCTGCTTGATGGACGGGACGCACACGGTCCGCGGCGTGAACGTCGTGGGCCTCCGGCGCGCCGGATTCGAGCCGGCGCGCGTGGCGGTCATCCGGCGCGCGTTCGCGCGTCTGTTCGGCCGGCCGACGCACCTCGGACGCGCGCTCGACGAGGTCGAGGCGGGTGCGACGACGGACGAGGTGCGGGAGCTGCTCGCGTTCATCCGCGCGTCGAAGCGAGGGGTCTGCGTCGCGTCCCGCGCGCGCGGATCGACCTCCGTCGTCGAGGACTGATCGACGGGCCCGAGTTGCAAAGCCGCTCGGAAGCCGAGTAGATTCGTTCGGGTCGCCCCCTGATGGACAGAAATCGTCGTTTCATCGTCGGCGCGAGCATCATCGTCGCCGCCGTCGCCTATCTCGTGTACACCGGCATCCGTGAAACCTCGGTGTACTACCTCACGATCGACGAGCTGCTGTCGCGCCGCGCGGAAGTCGCGGGGGAGGGGCTTCGCGTCGCGGGACGCGTGGGAGCCAAGAGCGTGCAGTGGAACCCGGCGACCCTCGATCTCACGTTCCGCCTCGCGAACTTCGAGGACAGCGACGGCGTGGCGGTCGCCTACAATGGCGTCCTCCCGGACATGTTCGCCGAGGGTCGCGACGTGATCGTCGAGGGGACGTATGCCCGTGACGGCTCCTTCCACGCCCGGACGCTGCTGACGTCCTGCCCGTCGAAGTACGAAGCCGAGGCGGGCGCCGAAGTCGCGAAGGAGTGACGGAGGCATCGTGGTCGATCTCGGGCTGCTGTCGCTCCGCCTGGCGCTGATCGGGGGACTCTACGCGGTGCTGGCCGCGATCTACGGCGCCGTGGCGCGGCGTCCGGCGTACGCCCGGTCGGCCCGGCAGGCGGCGTACGCAGTGCACGCGCTCGTCGCCGTCGCGGCGCTCGTCCTGTGGCGGGCGCTCGTCACGCGTGACTTCTCGCTCGAGTACGTCGCCTCGTACGCGTCCTCGACGCTCTCGCTGCCCTATCGGATCGCGGCCCTCTGGGGCGGTCAAGCCGGATCGCTGCTCTTCTGGGCGCTCATCCTCACGACGATGAGCACGGTGGTGCACCTGCAGAATCGCGAGCGCAACGCGGCGCTCATGCCGTACGTCACGGCGACGTTGATGGCGATCGCCGCGTTCTTCCTGGGGCTTCTCGTCTTCATGACGAGTCCGTTCGAACGGCTGCCGGTGCCGGCAGCCGAGGGCGCCGACCTGAACCCGCTTCTCCAGAACTACTGGATGCTGATCCATCCGCCCGCGCTGTACCTCGGGTACGTCGGCTGCTCGGTGCCGTTCGCTTTCGCGATCGCGGCGCTCGCGACGGGCCGGCTCGGCGACGTGTGGATCCGGACCACGCGCCGGTGGACGCTCTTCGCGTGGTTCTTCCTCACGCTCGGCAACATGCTCGGCGCGCGCTGGGCGTACGAAGAGCTCGGGTGGGGAGGCTATTGGGCGTGGGATCCCGTCGAGAACGCGGCGTTCATGCCGTGGCTCTCGTGCACCGCGTTCCTGCACTCGGTCATGATCCAGGAAAAGAAGAACATGCTGAAGATGTGGAACATGGTGCTAGTGCTCCTCACCTTCTGTCTCACGATCTTCGGCACCTTCCTCACGCGCAGCGGCGTGGTCTCGTCGGTGCACTCCTTCACGCAATCGGGCCTCGGGCCGTTCTTCGTCGCGTTTCTGTTGAGCGTCATCGCCGTCGTGGCCGGGCTCGTAGTGTGGCGCCGCCCGCTCCTCCGCGGCGAGAACGAGATCGACTCGTTCCTGTCGCGCGAAGCGGCCTTCCTCTTCAACAACCTCCTGCTCGTCGGCATCGCCTTCGCGACCTTCTGGGGCACGGTCTTTCCCGTGATCTCGGAAGCCGTGCGCGGTATCAAGATCACGGTCGGGCCGCCCTTCTTCAACAAAGTGAACGCGCCGCTCGGACTCGCCCTCCTCTTCATGACCGGCGTCGGACCGGTCATCGCCTGGCGCCGCGCGAGCGCCCGCAATCTGCGCCGGAGCTTCGCAGTTCCGCTCGGCGTCGGATTCGCTACGGGGGCGGCGATCTTCGCCTCCGGATGGCGCAACTACTACGCCGTCGTGTGCTTCTCGCTGGCGGTCTTCGTGCTGGCGACGATCTTCATGGAGTTCTATCGCGGGACGCGCGCGCGCCAGGCGTTGATGGGCGAGCCGGCGCCGCGGGCGCTCGCGAACCTGGTCGGCAAGAACCGCCGACGCTACGGCGGCTACGTGATCCACGTCGGCGTCGTGATGGTGTTCGTCGGCGTCGCCGCGTCGTCGGCGTTCCGCCTCGAGGAGCAGGAGACCATCCGCAAGGGCGACGTGGTGCAGGTCGGCGCGTTCACGCTGACGTACCAGGACATCCACTTCACGGAGGACGCACACTATTCGTCCATGCTGGCGGAGATCGCGGTTGCCAAAAACGGCGCGCCGGTCGGGACGCTCTTTCCCGAGAAGCGCTTCTACAAGAAGCAGCAGCAGCCGACGACGGAAGTCGCCCTGCGCAGCACGCTCGCAGAGGATCTCTACCTCGTGCTCGGCAGCTACGACGACGCGACCGGGCTCATGACGATGATCGTCTTCGTCAACCCGCTCGTAAACTGGCTCTGGATCGGGGGCCTGGTCATGGTCCTCGGCACCGTCATCGTCATGTCGCCGACGGCTGCCGAGCAGCGCGCGCTCGCCGCGGCGCTCGCGGTCGAAGAGCGTGGCCTCGAGGCCGCGCTGCGGTGAAGAACGCCACTCAAACCGAGATCGAGGAGGCGCTGACGTGCCAGTGCGGGTGCGGGCTCACCGTGCACAGCTGCAACCACGTGCAATGCCCGTCCGGCATTCCGTTGAAGCAGGAGATCGCGACGCAGCTCGGCGAAGGCAAGACCCGCGCCGAGGTGTTGACGTACTTCGCCACGAAGTACGGCGAGAAGATCCTCTCGGCGCCGACCACGACGGGCTTCAATCTCGTCGCGTGGGTTACCCCGTTCGCCGCGGTGCTGGCGGCGGGGGCGGTGATCGTGGTGGTGTCGCGGCGATGGCGGCGGCCGCCGTCCGCGCCGCCCGACTCCCGACCGGCTCCGATCGACGACGCGCGCCGCGCGCGTCTCGAGGCCGAGCTCGACCGGTTCGACGCGTGAGCCGGCGGTCGTGAGCGCCCTCGTCTACCTGGCCGGCCTGGTCGTGATCGCGAGCGTCGCGGCGGCGATCGCGTGGCCGTTGCTGCGGCCCGTCGTCGCGAGCGCGCCGGCGCCCGTCGGCGACCCCGAGCGCTATCGGTGGGAGAAAGAAAAGGATCTCGCGTACGCCGCCATCAAGGAGGCCGACTTCGACCTGCAGATGGGAAAGCTTTCGCTGGAAGACCACGCGGCGATACGCGACACGTACGAGGCGCGCGCGCTCGCGGCGCTCGCGGCGCTCGAGAGGTTCGGGTGACCGGGGGCGGTCGCGTCGCGGCGCTCGGCGCGGACGCCGTCGGCAAGGCGTTCGGCCGGGCGGTCGTGCTGCGCGACGTGACCCTCCGCATCGACGCGGGCGAGGCCGTCGCGGTCTTCGGACCGAACGGTGCGGGAAAGAGCACCATGCTCCGCCTGTTCGCCGGGCTGACGGCGCCCACGAGCGGCCGGTTGCGGGCGTTCGGCGTCGCGGGTCCGGACCCGGCCGTGCGGCGTCGGGTCGGCCTGGTCGCCCACCAGAGTTTCCTCTATCCGGATCTCACGGCGCGGGAGAACCTGCGCTTCTACGCCCGCATGTTCGGGCTCGACGACGCGGACGAGCGCGTCCGGACCTGGCTGGATCGCGTGGCTCTCGCGGAGGCGGCCGCGCGCCCGGTGCGGCTCTTCTCGCGCGGGATGGAGCAGCGGCTCGCGCTCGCACGCGCCCTCATCCACGATCCGGAGCTCGTGATCCTCGACGAGCCCTGGACCGGGCTCGACGCCGCGTCCGCGGACTGGCTCGTCGGGCTGCTCCGGGACCTTCGTGGCCGCGGCCGCACCCTCGTCGTCGCCACCCACGACTTCCAGCGCGGCCTCGACGTCGCGACCCGCGCGCTGATCGTGCACCGGGGGCGGATCGCGTGGGATGGTCCGGCCTCGACCGCGGACGATCTCGACGGGATCTATCGGCAGGTGACCGGGGCGGTCGCCGCATGAGCGCCGCGTGGCGGATCTTGCACAAGGATCTCGTGCTCGAGCTCCGGACGCGCGAGGCGCTTTCCGGCCTCGTGGTCCTCATGCTGCTCGTGCTGCTGACGTTTACCTTCGCGATGGATCCGGAGGGCGCGGGCAACGCGGCTCCGGCCGTCCAGTGGGTGACCTTCGTGTTCGCCGGTCTCATGGCGATTCAACGCGGGTTTCTTCTCGAGCGCGAGAACGGCGCGTGGTACGGCCTCCTGCTCTGCCCCGTCGACCGCGGCGCCATCTTCGTCGCGAAGATGGCGAGCAACGTGATCGTGCTCGGTCTCGCCCAGCTCGTGCTGATGGTCTTGCTGACCGTGCTGCTCGGCGCGTCCGTCCTCGCGGCGCCGGCCGCGATGATCTTCGTGAACTTCCTCGGCCTGGTCGGCTTCGCGGCGCTCGCGACGCTGTTCGCCGCGATCTCGGTACGTCTGCGCGCGCGCGAGATGATGCTGCCCCTCCTCGTGCTGCCGCTACTCGTTCCGCTCGTGATCTGTGCCGTCGAGGCGAGCCGTGTCGTCATGAGCGGCGGGAGCCTCGCGAGCGCCGGCGCGTGGCTTCGCGTGCTGGCCACCTTCGACGTCATCTTCAGCGTTGCGGGGTGGATGATGTTCGAACAGCTGGTGCAAGAATGAGCGCGCGAGCGTCCTCCGCGCCGCTCGTCGATCGCGTGCTGCCGATCGCCGCCACGTTCGCCATGCTGGCGGCGCTCTGGTGCGTCTTCGTGTACGCGCCGAACGAGCGTATGCAGGGCGCGGTACAGCGCATCTTCTATTTCCACGTGAACGCCGCGTGGGCCGCGTTCCTCGGCTTCTTCGTGGCGGCGGGCGCGAGCGCGCTGTTCCTGTGGCGCGGTCGCGTGGAGCACGACCGGATGGCGGTGGCGGCAGTCGAAGTCGGGATGCTGTTCTGTACGATGGTTCTCGTGACCGGTCCGATATGGGCACGTCCGATCTGGGGCGCGTGGTGGACCTGGGATCCACGGCTCACGATGACGGTGATCCTGTGGACGATCTACGCCGTGTATCTCGTCCTTCGGTCGAGCGCCCGCGAGGATCCGCAGATCGCGCGCTATGCCGCGGTGCTCGCCGTGATCGGGGTGCTCGACGTGCCGCTGATCCAGGTCTCCGTCCGACTATGGCGCGGCATACATCCGTCGGTGATCTCTGCGCCCGCGAACAAGGGCGGGCTCGAGGATCCTCGCATGGTGGTCGCGCTGCTGGTCACGATGGTCGCGTTCCTGTTGCTCTTCGTGTGGCTGCTGCGGCTGCGCTACGACGGACTGCGTTTGCGCGATGCGCTGCAACGGCTCGAGGATCGCCTGGGGGAGGTGGCCCGATGACCGCCATGGATCGCTTCTGGTTCCTGCTCGCCGCGTACGGCGCGATCTGGGTCCTCATGGCGTCGTTCCTGATGCGCCTCGGGCGCCGCCATCGGGCGCTCGAGCGAGAGCTGCGGGACCTCGAGTCCCGGCTGCCTCCACGACCGGAGCTCTGACGGACGTCGCGCGCGGTCGCGACGGACCGCATGCGACGAAATCGGCGACCGTTACGCGAATGACAGCGCGAGCGCGTTGCCAGGTGCCTGTGTTCGTCCGAGCGGAGTTCGTTCGCCGCCGTTCGTGAGGTTTCCCGGCGATTTCCGACTGTCATCCCCAGGCGCGTCGCCAGGCCACTGGCATGTTGCTTGCTCAGTCCGGACCGTGCGGCGTGTCCCGTCTCGAGGCCTCAGGCCGCCCGATGCCTCCGCGGATCGACCGACCGCGGTCGCCACGCTCGAAGCCTCCGACCTGCGGAACATCAACGACTGGCTCTGCGAGACGCGCTGGCGCACCGGGCTGACCGTCGCCGCCGCGATGCCGGTCATCGGGTACCTCGGCGGCGTGACCATGCGGTGGCTGCCCGTGACGCTCGTGTGCATCGCGACCGCCTGTCTCAGCCCGCTCTATCGGCGACTGATGGCGCGCGGCGCCGATCTCCGCGCGATCGTGTACGCGCAGCTGATCCTCGATACGCTCGCCATCGCCGTCGGACTCCTGCTGCTCGGGCCGACGGGAGTGCTCTTCGGCTACTTCTTCCTGATGACGATCGTGCCGGCCGCGATGGTCTCGGCGATCTGCAGCGCGGCGATCACGTCGTGCGCCGCCCTCGGGTACTGTCTCGTCATCGCGCTCGGCTCTCCGGCCGCGATCCGCGAGGTCCACGTCGCCGCGCTGGTCGTCGTCGCGGTCTTCGTCTTCGCCGTCGTCGCGTCGCAGTGCGACTTCTACAAGCGGCACCTGCGCCACAAGAACCGTCGTCTCGCCGAGACCGGCGAACGCCTTGCCGCGACGAACGTCGAGCTGACGTGCGCCGCGGAGACGGCGCTCGGTCTCTTGCAGGTGAGCCGTGCGCTCGGAACGTCGCTCGAACTCGGCGTCGTGATCGAGCGCCTGCACGCGGTCGCGGCCGAGCGCCTCAGGACGGACTGGTGCGCGACGATCCTCGCCGATCCGGACAGCTCCTCGGGGTACCGCATGATGGCGAGTCGCGGTCTCGGCGGGTCGCCGACCATCAGCACGGCGTTCTGGGACTTCGGCGCGCTCGTGCTCGCCGAGGGCGTGGTGGAGATGCCGAACGCCGCGGAGGGCCCCGGAGCGCGCGCCGTCGGCGAGTGGAACGTCGCCTCGGGAATCTTCGCGGGCATGCGCTGCGGCAATCGGACGGTCGGGATCTTCGCGACCGGAAGCCGGTCGGCGCCCGGCGCCTTCTCGCCGCTACAGCGCGATCTGGTCGCCGGGATCGCGACCCAGGCGGCGTTCGCGATCGAGAACGCGACCCTGCACGCCCGGCAGCGCGAGGAAGCGGAGATCTCGGCGGCGCTTCTCCGCGTCTCCGAGCTGCTGAACGCGAACCCCGATGCCGACGACCGGCTGGAGCGCCTGACGGGCCTCGCCTGCGACCTCGTCGGCTGCGAGTTCGTCAACATTGTCCTCTCCGACGCGAAGCAGCAGACGGTGCGGGTGGCGGCCGGCACCGATCGCGCCGCGTCGGCCATGCTCGTCGAGGTGAAGCAGATCGACTTCGACCTCCGAGACTTT
>WBZR01001234.1_pt1 | contig 33506 bp, 26 predicted proteins | sample 5204231 | NCBI WGS metagenome assembly WBZR01 (sample SAMN12412403, study PRJNA552823) | activated sludge metagenome | isolation source: activated sludge from anammox sidestream of wastewater treatment plant... | place: USA: Virginia | collected 2017-08 | reverse complement strand
TCGACGCGGCCCTCTTTACCTGCAAGCCTGATGATGCGTTTGACCAGGTCGAGCACGCGAACAGCTTCGCCCGCGCCGAAATTGAACGCTTCCCCGATCACCTCATCAATTCTTTCGGCCAGCGTCAGATAACCGCGCGCTACGTCGTCAACGTAGATGAATTCGCGGATGGGCGTGCCGTCGCTGCGGATGATCGGCGCTTCGTCGCGCAGCGCCGAAACGATTGTGCCCGGAATGATGCGCGACATGTTCATATCGCCGGGGCCGTAGATGTTGGCGAAGCGCGAAACGACGACGGGCGTCCGGTAGGTGTGCGCGTAAGACCGCGCGATGATGTCGGTGCAGGCCTTTGACGCGTCGTAGGGAAAAAGCCCCAGCAGCGGATAATCCTCGTTGTAAGGCAATTCGTCGTGCGAGCCGTAAGCTTTGTCGCTCGACGCGACGACTACGCGGCGGATGGTATCGACGCGGCGGCAGGCTTCGAGCAGCGAATACGTGCCGCGAATGTTGGCCTCGAAGGTCGAAAGCGGCGAACGATTGGCCGCGCCGACTATGGCCTGCGCGGCCAGATGGAAGACGGCTTCGATTTCGTATTCGGCGATGATGCGCTCCATCAAGCCGAAATCTTCGACCGAGCCGTTGACGACGGTGACGCGGCGGCGCAGGTCGAAGAGATCGAGCGAATTTGCGCGCACAGCGTCGCGTTGCAGACAGACGACGCGCGCGCCCTGTTCGACCAGCATCCGCGTGATGTGCGCGCCAGCGAAGCCAGTGGCGCCGGTGACGAAAGCGTTACGACTTTTCCAGAATGAATTACTCATTGAGCCAGTACTCGGAACCTTTCCAGTGTTTATATTCCATCCATTGCGCGGTCTGTTCGGCCACATCGTCGCCGAGCAGTTTGGCCACCACGTGCAGCGACAGATCAATGCCCGCCGAAATGCCCGCCGAACTCAGTACGCGCCCGTTGTCAACGAACTGTTTGTCGGCGCGAACTTCCGTGTTCGGCGCCGACTCGCGCAGCAAATCCATCGCCGCCCAGTGCGTGGTCGCCGACGAGCCTTCGAGCAATCCGGCCTTCGCCAGCAGCAGTGAGCCGGTGCAGACCGACATAATCAATTCGGCTTTCGCATCTGTGGCCTTGATCCATTCGATCAATGGTTGATTGTTCATCTCGCGCCGCGTGCCGTAACCGCCGGGCACGACCAGGATGTCGGATTGCGGGCAGTCGCTGATCGTGTAGCGCGGGTTGACGCTCAAGCCATTGCGCGCGATTACAGGCCCGGACTTTTCGGCGACAGTGAAAACCTCGAAATGCGGTTGGCCGGGGCCGCGCCCCGTGACTGCGAAAACCTCGAACGGCCCGCAGAAATCCAGGACTTCAACTTCGTCGAAGATCAGGATGGCGACTTTTCTTACTCCCACGTTTTCCATTCGGCTCCTCCCGCGTCCCAGAGTTGGTTGAACTCCAGGTTGTCCTTGTAAGTGTCCATGCACTTCCAGAAACCGGTGTGCCGATAAGCGATCAACTGCCGTTCGCGCGCCAGGCGTTCAAACGGCTCGCGTTCGAGCACGCAGTCGTCGTCGAGATAATCGAAAATTTTTCGGTTGAAGACGAAGAAGCCGCCATTGATCCAGTCAGTGATGACCGGTTTCTCGTCAAACTCCATCACCGCGCCTTCATCTTCCAGTTTGATCAGCCCAAAGTTCGAGCGCGGGTGGACAGCGGTGAGCGTAGCGATGCGGCCATGCCGGTGGTGAAATTCGACGAGCGCGCCGAGGTCAATGTTCGCCAGCCCGTCGCCGTATGTCACGCAGAACGTCTCGTCGTCGCCGATGCTGTGTTCGATGTAATGTTCGACGCGTTTGAGGCGGCCTCCGGTGTTGGTGTCGAGGCCGGTCTCGGCGAAAGTGACGCGCCAGTCTTCGTCAATCAGATCGTGCCTGCGCAACTGATAATTACCGCCCCGGCTCATTTCCAGCGTGAAATCAGAGTAGAGCCAGTGGTGTTCGAGAAAGTACCGTTTGATCGCGTCGCCAAGATAGCCCAGGCACAGCGTGAAATCGTTCAGCCCGTGACTCGCGTAGATTTTCATCAAATGCCAGAGCACGGGACGACCGCCGATTTCGATCAGGGCTTTGGGAATGTTGGCGCCGTGTTCGCCCAGGCGCGTGCCGCGCCCGCCGCATAGTATGACTGTCTTCATTTGGAGTTTGTTGAGTGAGTATTGAGAGGGTTAATTTCGTTGGCGTATCCGAACCATTCCAGGCGAGACTGCGCTGAAATTTTGCATCAGTTTCGCTTCGTGCTCTTGCAGGGCCTGGGCCGCAATGCAGGCCTTAGTCTCCGGCGATAAGCCCGCCAACCGTAAAAGCACGACGCCGGAATGCGCCAGCCTCTGCCGAAACACCAACTCTCCGAAATCTTTGTCGGCGGTTATTAACAAGGCGTTCTTCTCATTTGCTCTGCCAAGCACAATATCATCCGTGATACCTGGCTCCATTTCAGTGACGAACAGAACGTCATGACCTTCCTCTCGCAACCGGTCAACGATCTGCTGGTCAACGCTTTCATCAGCTAAAAGATTCATGCCGCCTTTTCAGAGAACTGGTTGCAAGTTTCAGCCTTCACAAAACTCTCTGAGATTGATGAGGCTGAAGGCAATGAGTTTGAATCCGAGATGACGTTTCTGCTTGGTTTCATAACGTAAGACCAGGCGTTTGAACTTGTCTTCCCAGGCGAACACACGTTCGATGGTGAAGCGTATCAGGTAAAGCGCGTCATCGAAGAATCGTTTGCGCCCGCGCTTGGCGGTTTTGCGATTGCGTGGGTTCTCCTTGATGTTGGGTTTCATCCCGGCGTTGAAGATGCATTTGCGGTTGGCTTTGCTGTCAAAGCCAGCGTCGAGATTGAGAGTCGCGCCTTTGAGATCGAGACCGGCTTCCGAAGCGACGTGCTTGAGGTCCTTGATCCCATCCGGCAGCAACACGATGTCAGACTTGTTGACTGGCGCGATCGTCAATGGCGACAGGACGTATCCGTGGTTGTCGGAAATGGCGATCACCTTTTCACCCGTCTGGTGCTTGTGGCCGCTGTAGCCGACTCCTTCGCCCCTTTTTTGGCGACGGTGTTGGAACCGTCGCCGTGCAGGAGGCTCAAATCAAGCTTCTGTTCCGCTGACAGATGCTTGACCGAAGCGATGAAGGCTTTTTCCAGCGACCCATCATCAGCCCATCGCGCGAACAGTTTGTAGATGCCCGTGTAGTGGATCTCCGCTTTGCCGTCCGGGCCTTTCTCAATTGGCAACTCTTTCCACTGCATCCCGGTGTAGAGCACTTTCAGGATGTAGTTGAAAGCTTTGTGGTAGCCGATCTTGCAATCAGGGCCGCGTTGCGGCAACGACAAATGCGGCAAGATAAATTTCTCGAACTCTTTCTCACCCAACTGCACGGGAATGACGTTGTATTCGGGCTTTTCTTGCTTTTCTGTTGTTTGATTCAACTTTGATTTGTGTCCTGTGGTGATCTCTTACTGCGTCGCTCAGACGCCTATCATTACAGGACTCATCTCATTTTTCAAAACTTGCAACCAGTTCAGACAGAGGGTAAACCACGTCTGCTTTTAGAGCCGCCGCCGCAAAATTGAGCGCCGCCAGAACCGCCTCACGTGACAAGCGCGAATGGGCGGTCAGGATTTGCTCGATTGTTTCACCCGCCGCCAGCTTCTCAAGAATCAGTTCGACGGTGATACGCGTGCCTGCGATCACCGGCTTACCCATCATAATCTTCGGGTTTGATTGAATCAGTTGGTCGTCCATATTTCACCTCCAGGCTCTGCCATTATACAAAACAGGCCGCGCCCGCCGCACGGTCTTCATTGATTGGTTGCAGTTTGGTTTGCAGTTTGAGGCAATGACGTGATGAAGCTTCCGGCTTCGTTCACGAAACGATCCGGCATTTCGCACTGCGGCAGGTGCCCGCATTTATCGAACACCGCCAGCCGCGATCCGGCGATCAGCGAATTCAATCGCCGCGCGGCTTCAAGCGGGATCAGTTCATCTTCCGCGCCCCAGACGATCAGAGTCGGTTGCTTGATCGTGTTGATCGCAGGCTCAACCGGATCGAGTCCGGCCTGCCCGCGCGTGAGATAAACTGCGCGTTGCCCGCCGCGTGTTTTCAGCGGGCGGTAATAGGACGCGACCTGCTCGTCGGTGGCCAATGAATCGTTGTAAAAGTTCTGGCGCACGCCATCGCGCACCAGGGAATCGGACGTGAGCGCCAGCGCCGCCAGCGCCGGGCCGATAACCGGCCATTGCGTTATGCCCGGCGTGACCGAACCGCCTCCATTGACTGTGACGCCCAGGCTGTCAACCAGAATCAAAGCCGAAACGCGGTCGGGATGTCTGACCGCCGCGTTCATCGCAACCTCGCCGCCCATCGAACTGCCGCAGAGAATCGCCCGGTCAATTTTCAACTGATCGAGCAGATGCGCAACCAATTCGCCTTGAGCGCGCCGCGTGTAATCGCCTTCGGGCTTGCCAGAAAATCCGAAGCCTTTCAGATCAACCGCGATGACGCGGAACCGCCGGGCGAGCGGATCGAAGACATCTTTCCAGGCGAAGGTTGAAGCCATGAAGCCGTGAATCAACACCAGCGGCGCGCCCGCGCCTTTTTCCTGATAATGAACCCGCACGCCGTCAATGTCGGCGAAGCGGCTGTAAGCGGAGTGGGGCACAGCGGCGCGCGCCTCCTCGAAATTGGCGTCGGCGGGGCGCGCGAACCAGAAGATCGTGAAAGCGGCGGCCAGGACCACGACCAACGCGAGCAGAAAACGAGTTAGCTTTTTCATCAGGTAACCTCAACTACTGATCAGTTCTTGATCAGCTTGTTCTTTTTCAGAAACGCGAGAACCGTGTCGTTGAATTTCTGCGGCTCGTCCATCATCAGAAAATGACTGACGCCTTCCCACATCTGATAATCAATGCCGGGGACGAGGTCGCGCGCGAACTTTTCGTATTCATCAGTCCAGGCGGGTTGTTTGGCCATCACGGCCAGCGTGGGAATGTTGATCTTGTCCTGCGTTTTCCAGATCGCGTCGTCCATCATCGCGTCCATCGCGCCGGCCATCACGTGTTGCGGCGTGCTCATCATCGCGGTCTTGATCTCTTCCAGTGTCTTTTTATCTTTCACCGATTGCGCGATGAATCCGATCATTCGCTCGGCGTGCTCTTTGTAATTCGGCCCTCGGAAGGGTTCCAGGAATTGTTTCATCTGTTCAGGATTGCCGAACGGTCGCAAGCTTCCGTCCACGATCACCAGCGCGCGCGTCTTTTGCGGATACTTGCGATAGAACTGGCGGATCACTGGCGTGCCCATGCTGTGGCCGATGAGCGTCGCGCGTTCGACTTTTTCAGCCTGCAACACGGCGTCAATCGCCCGTGCGAACAGATCCATCGAATAGGTTATCTGCGGCTTGTCGCTCTCGCCGTGTCCGGGCAGGTCAATCGCAATCACGCGGGTGTGTTGAGCGAACGCTGGAATGTTCGCCTTCCAGAAATTCAGGTTGCACGACCAGCCGTGAATGAAGACCAGAGCTTCTTTGCCTTTGCCATAATTCTGGTAATGCACGCGCATCGCGTCGAGCCTGGCAAAGCGATCCTGCGGCTGTTGCTCTTTGGCTTGTCGCGGCTCGCCGAACGCAAAAACCGTAATGGCGAGCAGCGAAACAAACAGACCGCCACGCAAGAACTTCGTCATAGTTTATTCCTTTCGTTGGTCGTTCTTTCTTTCCCAGACTTTGGCGAACTTGAGGAAGACACTGTAAGCCGTGAACATTGCGATGATCAATCCCGGCGCGCCGTCGCGGAATCCTTGTTTGAAAATGTATGTTCGGATGAACGCGGCGATGGGCACGACGAACAGGTCAATTGTCCGCACTCGTTTGTTCTTTTTGCTCAGATATTCAGCCGCCAGCGTCGTGTACCTGTCCGCCCGGTGATGATATTCGCTGAGGCTCTGGGTGGTGTAATGAAGCAATTCGCCGGGCAGCTTTTCGGTGCGCCCGCGCACGTGCGCGACTTCGTGCGGCGCGACGCCATCCCAGTAGCTCGCGGCTTTGCGGTAAAGCCGCATTTGATAATCGGGATACCAGCCGGAATGCAGAATCCAGCGATCAAGAAACATCGTTCGCCGTGGAATCCAGAAACCGTCAGGCAGCGTGGCCGGATCGGCTTCGCGCAACTTTTCAATCGCCTCGCGCAATTCGGGCGTCACGCGCTCATCGGCGTCAATCCAGAAAATCCAGTCGCCGCTCGTCATCGAATCGGAGAACTCATGCTTGTCCTTGTAGCCGCGAAACGGGTGATTGAAGACTTTGCCGGTGTAGCGGCGCGCGATCTCAACCGTGCGGTCGGTCGAATCGGAATCAACGACGACGATCTCATCAGCCCAGGCTACGGTCTCGCAGACTTCGGCGATGTTGATCTCTTCGTTGTAGACGTTGATCTTTACGGAAATTTTCAAGGCGGTTCAGGCTTTCGGGGCTTGCGGAATCTGCATAAAAAGCGATGAAACTTTACAGGCAAAACCAGGCAACATCGGAGAGGTCAGTTCATCGTCGTGAAGAAGCGTGGCTGTATGAACCAGTTTCGCGCGGCTGCGGCGGTAGACCTCGACCTGACGCGCCTGCCAGTCAACGATCCAGTATTCACGCACACCGCGCCGAGAATAGAGCTTGAGCTTGGTATCGCGGTCGCGCTGTTCGTTCTGCCAGCCCGGAGAGACCACTTCAACGACCAAATCCGGCGCGGCGTGCAACTTGCCGTCTTCGCCCAAAATCTGTGACAAACGTTCAAAGCTGACCCACACGACATCCGGCGCGACCGCGTCGTGAATGCTGAAGATCAAGCCGGGCGCGCCATTGGCGATTCCAAGACCCGTCTCTTCGTCCCAACTCTCCAACGCGTGAGTCAGGCGAGTGCAAGCATACTGATGATGCCAATTTGGCTGAGTTGACATGTAAAGCTCTCCTTCGATGATCTCGTAAAGATTGCCGTCGTCCGGCATCGCCAACAGATCGTCGGTGGTGAACAACAGATCAGAAGCTCGTTTTCGTAATGCGCTCATAGGTACTCTCCTTGATTGTGCAGGCGGATATTACAACGGCTCTATCAGCATTTGACAGCTCAATGCTTGCCGTTTCCATTGCCATTCAACACCGCTTTCAACGCTTGCCCCGTGTACGACTTCTTGTTCTTCACCACCGCTTCCGGCGTGCCTTCAGCCACGATCTTTCCGCCGCCTTCGCCGCCTTCGGGTCCCAGGTCAATCACCCAATCGGCTGATTTAATCACGTCCAGATTGTGTTCGATGATGATCACGGTGTTGCCCAGATCAACCAGCCGTTGCAACACGTCGAGCAGCTTTCGCACGTCTTCAAAATGCAAACCCGTTGTCGGCTCGTCCAGGATGTAAACCGTCCGTCCCGTCGCGCGGCGTGACAATTCTTTGGCCAGCTTGATGCGTTGCGCCTCGCCGCCTGAGAGCGTCGTCGCCGATTGGCCGAGTTTGATGTAACCCAATCCGACTTCGTAAAGCGTCTGCAATTTCTGTTTGATCTGCGGATGGTTTTCCAGCAGCGGCAGAGCCTCTTCGACGGTGGTGTCGAGCAGTTCTGAAATGTTCTTGCCCTGATAGCGAACGTCGAGCGTTTCGCGGTTGTAGCGTTGCCCGCGACAGACTTCGCAGGTGACGTAAACGTCGGGCAGGAAATTCATCTCAATGCGTTTCAACCCGTCGCCCTGACAGGTTTCGCAGCGCCCGCCTTTGACGTTGAACGAGAAACGTCCCGGCTTGTAACCGCGCTCGCGGCTTTCGGGCAGCATCGAATAAAGCTCGCGGATCGGCGTGAACAATCCGGTGTAAGTCGCCGGATTCGATCGCGGCGTGCGGCCAATCGGCGATTGGTCAATCTCGATGATCTTGTCTATGTGCTCCAGACCTTCGATTGCGGCGTGCGCGCCGGGTTCGGCCAAGCTGCGGTAAATCTTGCGGGCGAGCGCGCGGTAAAGAATATCTTCGACGAGCGTTGACTTGCCGGAGCCGGAAACGCCGGTGACTACCGTCAAGACTCCAAGCGGAAACGCCGCGTCAATCTGTTTCAGGTTGTGCTCGGTCGCGCTGCGCACGATGATGGCTTTGCCGTTGGGCGCGCGGCGCTTCGACGGAATCTCTATTTTCAAATCGCCTGCGATGTAGCGGCCCGTGACCGATTCCGGCGTGCGCGCGATGTCGGCGGGCGCGCCGATGGCTACGACTTCGCCGCCGTGCGTGCCGGCGCCGGGGCCGAGGTCAACCACGTAATCGGCGCGTCGGATCGTCTCCTCGTCGTGTTCGACAACGAGCACCGTGTTGCCCAGATCGCGCAATTGAGCGAGCGTGTCGAGCAGCCGGTCGTTGTCGCGCGGGTGCAAACCGATTGAAGGCTCGTCCAGCACGTAAAGCACGCCGCGCAGTTGCGAGCCGATCTGCGTGGCCAGCCGGATGCGCTGCCCTTCGCCGCCAGAGAGCGATGCGGCGGGGCGATCCAACGCCAGATAACCCAGCCCGACCGATTCCAGAAAACTCAAACGGCTGCGGACTTCCTTCAAAATTCTTCCGGCGATGATCTCTTCGCGCGGCGTCAGTTTGACTTCGGCGAACGCGCGCGACGAATCAATGATTGACATCGCGGCGTACTCGGCGATTGAGCGTCCGTTGATTTTCACGGCCAGCGATTCGGGCTGCAAACGCGCGCCGTTGCACGCGCGGCAGGTGATGGGCGAGATCAGCGATTCCAGTCCGTTCGATTCTTCATCAGGCTCGCGCCCGTTCATCGCGTCCAGCAGGAACGCCGTCGCGCCTTTCCATTCGGCTTTGTATTTGTACTCGCCGTAACGAAATTCGATCTTGTCTTTCATCCCGAAGAAGAATGCGTCGCGCGCTTTTTTGGGCATCTGCGCGAAAGTCTTTTCAGGGCCGCAATCGTAATGTCGAGCGACGGCCAGCAACGCCTCGCGCAAATAAGCGTCGGTCGCCTTGTCCGCGTCGCCGACGAAGCGCAATTCGCCAATCGGGATCGAATCGTCAATTACGATCTTCGCCGGGTCTACTTCGTTCTTCGTCCCCAGCCCGTGACATTCTTTGCACGCGCCGTAGGCCGAGTTGAACGAAAACGAGCGCGGCTCCAATTGCGGGATCGAGACGCCGCAATCAACGCAGGCCATGCGCTCGGAATACATCCGCTCCTCGCCGTCAACGATTGAAACCACGACCACGCCGTCGGTCAGCTTCGTGGCCGTGCGCACGGATTCTTCAAGCCGCTGCGCGATGCCGGGTTTGATCAGCAGGCGGTCAATCACGACTTCGATGGTGTGATTGCGGCGTTTGTCCAGCGCGATTTCATCGTCGAGCGAGCGCAATTCGCCGTCAATCCGCGCGCGCGTGAAGCCGCTCTTTTGCAGCTTCTCGATCTCTTTTTTGAATTCGCCTTTGCGTCCGCGCACGATCGGCGCGAGGATCATGACGCGCTCGCCTTCCGGCAGTTCCTTGATGTTCTGGATAATCTGGTCGGTGGATTGGCGCGACACTGGCCGCCCGCAGTTGTGGCAATGCGGTTGGCCGACTGAAGAAAAGAGCAGGCGCAGATAATCGTAAATCTCGGTGACGGTGCCGACGGTCGAACGCGGGCTGCGGCTGGTCGTCTTCTGCTCGATTGAAATCGCCGGAGACAATCCTTCGACCGCGTCAACGTCCGGCTTTTCCAACTGTTCTAGGAACTGCCGCGCGTAAGCCGAAAGCGATTCGACATAGCGCCGCTGGCCCTCGGCGTAAATCGTGTCGAACGCGAGCGAGGATTTGCCGGAACCGCTCAGGCCGGTGATGACGGTCAGACGATTGCGAGGGATTTCAAGATTGATGTTTTTCAGATTGTGCTGGCGCGCGCCGCGCACGGTGATGCGATCAATAGCCATACAGGGAACTACAGATAAATTTATACGTGATAAGGAAAACGCAAATTTTAGATGACGTGGTGAGGGCGCGCAAGAAGGCTGCCCTGGCAATGGCGAACACGCAGGCCCCATGGGCGCGTCAAGCCCGCTGTTTTTTCTTTTCTGTGATTTCAAACAAACAGCGTGGCGGCGAGCAGGTCTTATCGCACTTTTCGCGCACGCGCCCTCCGGTGATCCGCGCGACCATCGCTTCAGCCGCGCGGCAAACTTCCGGGTGCGCTTCGACGGCTGCGCCGAACGGGCAGCTTGCGCTTCGGATGATGATCTTATCCGCCTCTTTTTCGAGTTGCGGCGCGCCGCCCAGCGCTTCCAGCGCTTCCACCGCCTTTTCGGCTTTGGATACAAGATCAGAATCAACGGCGATGATCGTCATAGTATTTGCGGCGGCCCTGCGCCCGGCTTCCCGCAGCACATCTCCAAGCTCTTCCGGCGCCAGCTTGTCCTTCAGCACGCCTAACAGCACATTGAGCAAAGCGTCATAAGATTTCGGAAAGAGATGCTCCGCTTCGGGCGTCAATTCGTAGGCGAAATGCGGCTTGCGATGTCCGCGCAGGACGCCGCTCTGCCTTACAAGACCGTCGCGTTCGAGCGTCGCCAGATGCGCCCGCACGGCGTTATCCGTCATCTCCAATTCTTCGGCCAATTCAATGACCGTGCGAATCCTGCCGCGCAGCATGTTCACAATCCGCCCGCGCGTGCTCTCGAAAAATCGCTCTCCCAGTTTGGTCTCTTTCATATCTTCCGGCCTCCCTGCGCGGCAGTATAATCGCTTCGGAGAAATAACACAATAAGTCAAAATAGTTCTTGACTTATTAGCGGTAGGGCGTATGCTGGAAATAGATCGCGCCTGGCGCGTATCGGGCGTTCAATTCTCGAAACTTAAAGAGGGGAGTGGGAGATGTTGACGAAAAGAAAAGGCAGAAAACGAATCCGGCTCAGGGTGGGGGGCGTTTCCGGATTCGCGCCGCGCGCGGCGCGGGCATCCATCAGGCGTCCGCCCCGCATGGCGGAGAAGACGATTGAGCGAGTCGCTGCGGCGCGCTTGCCGACGGAATACGGCGAGTTTCGCATCATCGGCTACCGCTCGCTCACGTCGGATGAAGAATTCGTCGCGCTCGCGCGTGGCGAATTGCGGGCTGACCGCCCGGCGCTGGCGCGCATTCATTCGCAGTGTCTGACGGGCGACGTGTTCGGCTCGGTCAAATGCGATTGCGGACGGCAGCTTCAAGCCGCAATGCGATTGATTGCTGAGGAAGGCTGCGGCGTGATCGTTTACCAGCAGCAGGAGGGGCGAGGCATTGGCATTATCAACAAGATTCGCGCTTACGCTTTGCAGGACGCCGGCGCCGACACCATCGAAGCCAATGAACTGCTCGGCCTGGGCGTTGACTTGCGGACTTACGAGCAGTGTGCGGAAATATTGCTCGACCTGGGGCTGCGCCGTCTGCGCGTTATGTCCAATAATCCCGAAAAATTGCGCGCGTTGGAAAACGCGGGGCTGGAGATCGTCGAGCGCGTTCAACTCGACATTGAGCCGCACGAGTCTTTTTCCGGCTATCTGAAAACGAAGAAAGAAAGGATGGGACATTTCATTTATGCGTGAAATAGAACTGGCGAAAGTTGGCGATTTGAAAGATGGTGAGATGAAAGAGTGTTTGGCAGGAGAGGCGAAGATTCTGCTGGCGCGAGTGGATGGGCGTTTTCACGCCATCGGCGCGACGTGCACACATTACGGCGCGCCGCTCGCCGAAGGCGCGTTGTGCGGCAAGCGCCTGATCTGCCCCTGGCATCATGCCAATTTCGATGTGACGACAGGCGATTTGCTTGAACCACCCGCGTTCGACGCGTTGCCGCGCTACGAGGTGAAGGTTAAAGACGGACGCGTCATGGCCGTTCTTCCCGACAAGGTTGAAGATCGCCGTACGCCGCCGATGGCCAAACGCGATGCGCGTGATGGCCGCACGTTCGTCATCCTGGGTGGAGGCGCGGCGGGTTACATGGCGGCGCAGACTTTGCGCGAGGAGAATTTTCAAGGCCGCATCCTGATGATCACGCGCGAAGATCGCCTGCCTTATGACCGCCCGAACCTGAGCAAGGATTACCTGCACGGTCACGCCGATCCCGAATGGATGCCGCTTCGTACGGATGATTTTTTCTCCGAGCACGAGATCGAAGTCTGGCGCGGCAGGGAAGTCGCGCGCGTTGACGCGAAGGCGAAGACCATCTCCTTCAAAGACGGCGCGCAGCTTGTTTACGACGCTCTGCTGGTTGCGACCGGGGGCGAGCCGCGAACCTTGCCGATTCCGGGAAGCGAGTTGAAGAACGTTCTGACGCTGCGCAGCTTTGACGACGCCGACGCGATCATCGCCGCCGCTGAAAACGCGAAGCGCGCGGTCGTCATCGGCGCGAGTTTCATCGGGATGGAGGCGGCTTTCAGTTTGAGAACTCGCGGGCTTGAAGTGATGGTGGTGGCGCCGGAGCGGACTCCGTTCGAACACACGCTCGGCGCGGAGGTCGGGGCGCTGTTTCAACAGGTACACGAGAGCAACGGCGTTCAATTCAGGCTCGGCGCGAAGGCCGAGCGAATCGTCGGCGCGGGCAAAGTCGAAGCCGTCGCGCTCGATGGAGGCGAAAAGATCGAAGCCGATCTGGTGGTGATCGGTGTCGGTGTGCGTCCGGCGACAGGCTTTCTTGAGGGCGTCGTGTTCGGCGAAGACGGCGGCGTGATCGTTGACGAGCATCTGCGCGCCGCCGATTCGCTTTACGCCGCCGGAGACATCGCGCGGTTCACCGACGTTCGCACGAACGAAAGCTCGCGCATCGAGCACTGGCGCACAGCGTTGCAGCAAGGCCGCAACGCCGCGCGCAACATGGCCGGGCGCGCGACTGTTTACGACGCCGTACCGTTCTTCTGGACGGTGCAATTCGATGCGACGCTCAGATACGTCGGTCACGCGGCGAAATGGGACGAGATTATTTTTGACGGCGAAGTCGAGAAGAAGGATTTTATCGCCTTCTACGTCAAAGACGATCAGATCAGAGCGGCTGCGGGAATGAACAGAGACCGCGAGATGGCGATGATCGAAGATTTGATGCGCCGCAACGAACTGCCAGCCGCTTCAGAATTGAGAAGCGGAGGTGGCTTTAGTTTCCAGCGCATTGGCCACGCGAATGTCGCAAAGAGTCATCGCCATTCTTAAATGGGATAATTGATCGCTCACTTCGCCGCCATCTTTTTGCCGTCGTAATTCTTCACCACCGGCAGCAGGATGCGTGACGGGTACGCAAGGCTGTGATGGATCGTGTTCGTCGCCACGCGCGTCTCGTCATCGGCTCGCATCGGCTTGCCCGTGTTCGGATTGGGATCGAAGCGCGGGTTGTTCGAGCTTGAGATATGGACGGCGATGCGGTGGCCTTTGTTGAAAACGAGGCTGGTTGACCAGAGGTCAATCTTGAATTTGTAGACCTCGCCTTTCTTCATAAAAACTTCTTTGTCGAAGCCTTCGCGGAAGCGCGCGCGCAGGGCCGAATCCAGAACCAGTCGCTCAGTCCCATCGGGATAAACGTCAACCAGTTTCGCCATCCAGTCTGTGTCGGGGCAATCGGATTCAGCCCATAGTTCGACCCGCACGCGGCCTGTGACCTCGATTGGCGCTTCGAGCGGCGCGGTCTGGAACTTCAGCACGTCTTTCCGTTCGCCGATTGCGCGTTGATCCATCGGGCCTTTCTTGCCGAAAAGCAGCGCGCCGCCAATCGTCGGCACGGGGTTTTTCGGATCGTATTGATAACCGTCGCTGCTCTTCGCTTCGGCGACGATTGCATCGCTGAGCTTGCCGTTTGGTTGCAGGAAGTACGAAGTGATCTTCGATGGTGGAGGCCACGATTGGGCCGTGCGCCATTCGTTGCCGGGAGCTTTCGGATCGGTGGTGTCGCCCATCACGTAATATTTGACTGGCGGCTCGTCCATGATCCCGTTCGCGGCGCCTTTCAGCCAGTAATCGAACCAGCGCAGCGGTTCTTTCTGATCGAGCGCGGAGTTCGGCGGATATTTCACCTCTTCGACCTGACCGTGCGCCCACGGCCCCATCGTCAATTTCTGATTGCCGAGCGCCATTCCGCCGCCGCGATTCTGCAAGCCGGCGAAGTTGTCAATGTTGCCTTGCCCGAAGATGTCGTACCAGCCGCCCCAGTTATAAACCGGAACCCGCACGTTCTCCCAATGCAGCCGGCCTTCGCGGATGTTCACGTAGCCATCGTCTTTGTAATGTTGGAAAGTCAGGTTGAGCACGTCGGTCGCGTTCTGCGCCTTCAGCCATTGCTCGTTCATCTCCTTGCGGAAAACGCCGCCGGTGTAGATGGCGTGCTGGTACGCGCTGGCCGGAGCGACCATCACGTACATTGCGACGAGGTGCGGCGGAGCGGTGATCGAAGCCTGATTGGCGGTGATGCCCATCGCTGAAGCGCCGATCATTCCGACCTTACCGTTCGACCAGGATTGTTTCGCGGCCCACTCGACAGTGTCGTAGCCGTCGAGGTGATCATCCATAAACGGCATGTATTTTCCCTCGCTGGCGAAGCGGCCACGGCAATCCTGGACGACATACGCGTAGCCGTTCGACGTCCACTGCTTGAATTGCGCGCCCATCGGCGCTTTGTTGTATGGCGTGCGCGTCAATACTACCGGCCATGGCCCGGCGCCTTCGGGCAGGTAAACATCCGTCGCAAGCTTCACGCCGTCGCGCATTGCGACCATCTCTGTGGTTTTGCTCCGCTGCGGTTTCGCTTCTTGCGAATAAATTGTGGCGCGCGGCGAGGACAAAAGCGCGAGCGCGACGAGCAGAATGGGGAAGAGAAATTTTAGCCTCCTGGAAATCATCGTAAATCGGGCCTCCTGATTGTAATAGTTTCGTAATACCTGGAATTTAGGGCGATTTTGAAGTTGTTCCTAGTTGGCGCCGCAAGTGTCAGCACATAACATCGCCTGGCATTATCGAATTACGATTGGCTGTTTAAGGGCGCGCCCTTTCGAGCCTGCTCTCACATGACGTTAAACAGAAATTTCCAGCTCGATCACATTCCCGCGCCGCGCCGATCGCGTTCCGATCTGATAGTTCCCCGAACAAAAATTTTAGGAGAAAAATGAATGAAGTTTGATTCCAGCGTGATCAAATCTACTGCCGTGACCCCCCACTGGCAAGACCTGGTGAAGAAATATCAGGTTCCCGACAAATGGCGCAGCGTCTGGCAGATCATTAACAGCGTCATCCCATACATTGCGACGTGGTATCTGATGTATCGCAGTCTTTCCGTTTCATACTGGCTGACGCTCGGCCTCAGTTTCCTGGCCGCCGGGTTCATGACGCGAATCTTTATCATCATGCACGATTGCGGACATGGATCGTTTTTCAAATCTCCGAAGGCGAATCACTTTGTCGGCACGATCTGCGGCATTCTCGCTCACACGCCATATTTTCAATGGACGCGCGAACACGCGATTCATCACGCCTCTTCGGGGGATCTGAGCCGGCGTGGCGTGGGCGATGTGACCACGTTGACGGTCAATGAATATCTGGCGCTGTCGCGCTGGGAGCGGCTGAAATACCGGCTCTATCGCCATCCGCTGGTGATGCTGGGCATCGGGCCGCATTACATCTTCCTGTTCTGTCAACGCTTCACCGGTAAACATTCGGGGCGGCGCGAGCGCAACAACGTTTACGTGACCAACGCCGGATTGGCGGTTCTTTACGGCTCGCTCTGGTGGGCGATGGGTTTGAAGGCGCTGTTGATGATCCTGGCGCCAATCGTGATCCTGGCGGGCGCGTGGGGCGTGTGGCTGTTTTACGTCCAACATCAGTACGAGAACACTTACTGGCGCAATCGCGACGAGTGGGATTACGGCACGGCGGCGTTGATGGGCAGTTCGTATTACAAACTGCCGCGCGTCGTGCAATGGTTCACGGGCAACATCGGATTTCATCACATCCATCACCTCAGCCCGAAGATTCCGAATTACAAGTTGCAGCGATGCCACGAGGAGAATCCGCTCTTTCAGGAATCCACCATGTTCGGTTTCTGGGAAAGTCTGAAGACGGCTTCGCTGAAATTGTGGGACGAAGACCGGCAGCGGATGGTCGGGTTCGGCTATCTCAAAACGATGGCGAAAGAAAAATCGCAGTGCGGCCCGGTGGAATCAGAAGCCCCGGCTGCCTGAGCCTCTTTCGCGGGTGATGTGGAACGCCGAAGAGGCGCGGAGAGTTTAACTCGCTCCGCGCCTCTTTTCTTTTATCCGCGTTTTTTTCGGTGTTCTCCCTGATTGAGCGATGAGCATTACTTTTCCGGCAGATTTGTCGAGAAAGCGATACTCCCGCCGTAATCACGAATCAACTGATTGCCGAATAAAAACGCCGCTGTGAACCTGTCCAGTCCGTTGATGCCGCCGTTGACTATTCTTCTCGCCGTAGCCAGATCGCCCGCCGCCAACGCGCCCCTGATCGCAGCTTCGTTTTCTTTCAAATACGCCGCCAGGATTTGCGCAGCGGGCTGCGGAGAGTTGGCGAGTTCCGGATTGCCGATCAGGTTGTGGCCCAGCAAGGCGCCGTAAAATCCATAATTCTTTCTGCCGGTCAGTTGGATGAATCCCCGGCCTTTGAACATCGCTCCGTCGGGCGGCCCCAGATTACCGAGGTCCTGCCTCCAGTCATACCTGTTGAACGGCGGGCCAGGCGCCTGGGTATTGAGCGCCGATGGAACCTCGCTGATCGGATCGAATCGAGATGTCTCCACACGGATCGTCGCCATCGCCATCAGCACCATCATCTTGTCAACCAGCCCTCTTTCGGCCAGAGCTTTGCGAATCATCGGCAGATACCTTTCGATGTTGCCGCGCGGCGCGCCGGGAAACATCTTTGCGACGAGGTCGGGAGTTACTTGCGAAATCACGGACACCTTGCCGCGCGCGTCATTTAAATAAATCGGCCTGATCAGGCTGGACGCGTCGGGAGCAAGCCAGTGCTCCGGTTGAATTCGCCCAGCATCGAAGACATCGAAGACATCAAAGATGTCGAATCCTGCGGATGGGTCAAAAAACATTATGTCGTGAGTGGCCGCAGTTTCATGTTTTTTCATCCACAGCGATGGTTGCGCGTGAAGATCGGACGGCAACGCGCAGCAGACGAAGATAACGTTACATATGACAAGGGTGGATAAGAAGCGTCTGGTTGTTCCGTATTCCTTCCGTTCCATCCCAGCCTGAACGGCAAGGGGTGTGCCGTCAGAATGGATGAGTTCTAAACGAAAAGGCTGGTTGATTGCGCGCAATCAACCAGCCTCGAAATAAGCGTTTCTTTTCCTAGTTGTCAGCCCTTTTCCTTGCCCTCGATCGCGCAAAGCAGAATGGCGGCGGCAAGACCGAGTCTGCGGTCGAGCCGCCGCCCGGCGTCGGTTGAAAATTCGAGAGAGAGCTTGGTCACGAACGGATTGAAATTCTGATTGAACGTGGAGACCGGAACTCCGCCGATCTGCACGTTGTAAGTTTGCGGGATCAGGTTGGTCAGAAATCGCCTGAGCAGCGCGAGCGGCGCGCTGTCTTCCTGAATCAGTCCGATCTCACTCTCGCGGCTGTCCAGGATGACCCACTCGTCTTCCCCCCTGTCGAAACACGAAGATGTCACGATCTTTTCTGATCGGAGTCGGCTGATGATTGCCGGTCGCGCCGGTATTCCTCAAGCAATCTTTGCATGATGTCTGAAAACGTCCAGTTGGGATCGAGCGAGGGATCGGCTTCAAGTCGAACTTCCAACTCTTGCAACGCCCGCGCCCGCGCCCAGGCGAAAAAACGCGCGAGTTCGTAATCAATCTCAGGCATGAACGGCAACCTCGTTGTTGAATGAGAACGTGAGTGAGTGATGAACCGGAAAATCGGCGCGATTCTCAAGCTTTGAATTGCGAGAGTCAAGCTGACGCTTATCATCAGGTAGTGGATCAAAGAGGAGAGATTACGGAAAAGACGGAAATGACGGAACAAACGGAAACTTCCTGGGTAGACTCAGCCTTTCCGTTTGTTCCGTCATTTCCGTCTTTTCCGTAATCTCTCCGCCCTCCTCCAGATTGAGCCATTACTGTGGGGCGTTACTGCGCCCGCCCTCACCATGATCGTGATGATGATTGCGAGCACGCCATTGCTGAATGCTTCCGGTTGGCTTTTTCCCGTATTCCCCAGTCAGTGGCCTACGAAACTACCCGCCACAACGGTGTTTGGATTCTGCCGGATGCTCGTCTGATTCTGCAAACGCTGCCAGCATCTAAGCCGCCGGATTTGCGCGTTGGCTTTGGCCGTGCGAAGGCGTCGGGCTATGATGCGGAAGATTCATTTGACCTTCACCGCGGCGGCGCGGGTCTTTTACCGACATCAAAATCATGAAAAGAAAGACTACGGGAAAAATCTTTCTCCTGCTCACGGCGTTCGCGTTCTTCGCGCTCGTTCCATTTGCCGGGATGCGAGGCGCGTTCGTTCCTGCGTTCGCCGCACGCTCGGCGCAGGAAATCTCCTTCGACCGCGACATCCGGCCAATACTGGCTGAGCGCTGCCTGGCGTGTCACGGAGAGAAGAAGCAGAGCGGCGGATTGCGGCTGGATGCGAAATCGTTCGCTATGCGGGGCGGTCAAAACGGGCCGGTGATCGTGGCCGGGAAAGCTGCGGAGAGCAGGATGTATCAGCGCGTCGCGGCGGAAAACGACGACGAACGGATGCCGCCGGCGGGGAAGCGTCTGAGCGCCGCCGAAGTCGCGTTGCTGAAGTTGTGGATTGACGCGGGCGCTGTGTGGCCGGAAAAGGTGGGAGAGAAGGGGAGAAGAGGAGAGGGGGAGAATAAACGGCTTCGGCATTGGGCGTGGCAGCCAATCAAGCGGCCAGCGGTTCCGTCAACTCCAGTAAAAATCCGCAATCCGCAATCCGCAATCCGCAATTCGATTGATGCGTTCATCTCCGCAAAGCTCGCGCAGGCCGGCTTACGAATGTCGCCGGAGGCGGATCGCCGCACGTTGATCCGGCGTTTGTCTTTCGATCTGATCGGCCTGCCGCCGGCGCCGGAGCGAGTGCGGCGGTTTGTCAGCGACCGCGACCCGCAGGCTTACGAAAAGCTGGTGGATGAGTTGCTGCAATCGCCGCGCTACGGCGAACGATGGGCGCGGCATTGGCTGGATGTCGTTCATTACGGCGACACGCACGGTTACGACAAAGACAAGCCGAGGCCGAACGCGTGGCCTTACCGCGATTACGTCATCCGCGCGTTGAACGAAGACAAGCCTTATGCGCGTTTCGTTCAGGAGCAAATCGCGGGCGACGCGCTTTTCCCCGGTACGCGTGATGGCATCGTGGCGTTGGGCTTCATCTCCGCCGGGCCGTGGGATTTCATCGGCCACGCCGAATTGCCCGAAACCAAAACCGACGGCAAGATCGCGCGCCACCTCGACCGCGACGACATGGTGGCGAATACGATGGGGACGTTTACAAGCGTCACTGTCCATTGCGCGCAATGTCACAACCACAAATTCGACCCGATTTCGCAGGAGGATTATTACTCGTTGCAGGCGATCTTCGCGGCGCTCGACCGGGCGGATAAGAAATACTTCCTCGACCCGGCGATGACCGAGCGATTCAACCGGCTCGATGGCCGCCAGCGCGAACTCGCCGAGCGCAAGCGAGTGATTGAAAGAGACGCCGCGAAAGAAGCAGGCGGCGCAATGAAGCCGGAAACGCGCGCGGAAAGAGATGCGATCAACGCGGAACTCGCGCGGCTGAACCTACAGATTGCGGAATTTCCAAAACCTGAAGTGGTCTTCGCCGGCACAGTTCATTACGGCGTGGGCGATTTTCGCGGCACGGGCGCCGATGGCGGCAAGCCTCGTCCGATCTATCTGCTGGCTCGCGGGCAGGTGACGCATCCGGGCCGCGAGATGACGCCGGGCGCTCTCTCGATGCTCTCGTTTCAGCCTTCGCGTTTTGCCCTGTCGAAAGATGCGCCGGAAGGCGAGCGCCGCGCCGCATTGGCGCGCTGGATCACCGATCCGCAAAATCCGCTGACGTGGCGCAGCATCGTCAATCGCGTTTGGCAGTACCATTTCGGCGCCGGAATCGTAACGACGCCGAATGATTTCGGACTTAACGGCGCGCGGCCTTCCCACCCGGAGTTGCTTGACTGGCTGGCCACCGAGTTTCGTGACGGCGGCGGTTCGCTGAAAAAGCTGCACAAGCTGATCGTGATGAGCGCGACCTATCGGCAATCAAGTAATCCGCAATCCGGCAATCTGCAATCCGGCATTCCGCATTCCGCATTCCGCATTCCGCATTCTCAGGATTCCGGCAACGCCCTGCTCTGGCGTCAGAACCGCCGCAAGCTCGAAGCCGAAGCCGTGCGCGACGCCGTGCTTGCGGTGAGCGGCAAGCTCGATCTGACGATGGGCGGGCCGGGTTGGCAGGACTTCGTGATCGAGCATCCCGAACATTCGCCGCACTACGAATACGGCCTCGCTGATCCCGATGACAAGCAGACGTGGCGGCGCTCGATCTACCGCTTCATCGTGCGTTCGCAGACGCAGCCCTGGATGACCGCGCTCGATTGCGCCGATCCCTCGATGCGCGTGGACAAGCGCAACGAAAGCCTCTCGCCGCTGCAAGCCCTGGCGCTGCTCAACAACGGTTTTATGGTTACGCAGGCGCGGCATTTCGCTGAGCGTCTTCAGCGGGAAAGGCCGAACGACCTGGCGCGGCAAATCGAGCGGGCGCATTGGCTGGCATTTGGCCGGGCGCCGACAGCCGCCGAGCGCAAAAAGTTCATCGCCTTTGCGCAAAGTTACGGGCTGCCGAATCTGTGCCGCGCGTTGTTGAACCTGAATGAATTCGCGTTTGCTGATTAATTTATGATGGGGCAAGGATCATCGCTTCGCTCTGTCCGAACGTTGAATTAAATTCGCGGTAAACCGGGCGGCGGGAAGAAAATTTTCACGCTGCTGTCGTAAAATCCTCTCGTCAAAACGTTACACCCTCAGCCGAGGATATTTATAACCATACAATCGAGGTAATCGCGCGTGGCGAAGTTCTGGTCCGTGTCAGCCGATAGTGAGATGGGCGAGTTGTGGCTCGACGGCCGTGCCTTGCGCGACATTCAGGGCGCTTCCCGACTGGAGCAGAAGGTCGCCGAAGTTTTTGAATTGTTGCGCGACCCAATCTATCGCTACGTTTGCCGCCTGATAGGCAAGCGCGCCGAAGCCGAAGACCTGACACAGGAAACATTCTTGCGGCTGTACGACAGCCTGAAAAAAGGCCACACGATGGGCAATGCGCGTCCCTGGCTTTATCGGGTGGCGCATAACCTGGCGATTGATTGGCTCAGGCAGCAGGGGCGATTGGAACAGATCGAAGAGGAAGCGCTGCCGATGGTTGCCGTAATTGACGCCGCGCCGAATGCAGAGCAGCGGTTGCTGGTAGGTGAACGGCGCAAGCGTTTGCGCGCCGTGTTGTCACGGCTTTCCCCGCAGCAACGCCATTGTATGTTTTTGCGCGCGGAAGGATTGAGCTATCGGGAAATCGGAGAAGTGCTGGGAATTGGCGTTTCAAGCGTAGCCACGTTTTTGGGACGCGCGATCAAACGCATTGCTGAGGATGTAAATGAGCAATAACCGAGGGAAAAACTGGTTCCGTTTCGGCTGGCATCCCGCCGAGGAAGATTTGCTGCTTTTTCTGGACGGCGAAGCGAGCGAGCGGCAAGCGGACAAGGTCTGCGCGCACCTGGAAGGTTGCTGGGCGTGCCGCACCCAACGCGACAAACTCGACCGCGCGATCGCTACGTTTATGGATTACTGCGAGGCCGGCGCTGCTGACGCTGGCGCCCTGCCGCCACGCGCCAGCCTGCAATTCACCGAACGTTTGCGAGCGGCGGCATCCACCAATCCTGAATCTTCTCTACTAAAGCGCCTGGCGGACGCCATGCGATGGCAATTCGCTGAACGGCGGTTGACTGTTGTGGCGGCAGCCTGCCTGTTGTTGGCTGCGCCGCTGGCCTTGATTTTATCGCGGATGGAACGCGCCGTATCAGCGCAGGAATTCCTGCAGAGAACAACCCAAGCAGAAACTCTGAGCCTGAGTCGTGTTGGGGAGCCGGTTGTTTACCGCAGGTTGCAGGTGAAACGCGTGGGAACCGGCCCCTCTGTTGTGTGGGAAAGCTGGAGCGATGCGCGGCGTAATCAATTCCGTCAACGCGTTATGGATGAAGAGGGGCTGCGCTTTTTGCGCGCCAACGAAGAAGCCACGCCCCCGCTCCTGGCGGAGTTGGAAGAAATCCTGCGCGTCAATCGTTTTGATCCGCAACATCCACTGTCGGCGGCGGCGTTTGCCGAATGGCGCAAATCCATCAGGGCTGAATCGGAAATCGTCACTGAGATCGCTTTGCCGGGAAACGGCGATAAAGATGGATTGAAGCTGACTACGATTCCAGATCGCCCACATTCACTGAACACGATTACTGAAGCGTCGCTGACCGTGCGCAAAAGCGATTGGCACACAGTGTCGTTGCAATTGAAAGCGCTGAGCGAACGTGAAGTTCGTGAATATGAGATCAGCGAAACGGACTACGAAGTGCTGCCGCTGCAGGCGCTGACGGTGTTCGCCGATTTGCCTCCCTTGCCAACACCAGCGGCTTCGCACTTTGCCATGCCATCGGCGGCGCCAAAAGCTTCTCCTTCGCCTATTGTCGCTTTGCCGACAATCGCGGCTTTGGAGACAGCCGAGGTGGCGGCGCTTTACGCTTTGCATCAGGTACGGGCTGATCTCGGCGAACAGATTGAAGTCCTGCAGGACGAGGGCAGGCAAATCGTGGTGCGTGGATTGGCGCAAAACGCCGCCCGTAAAGAAGAGTTGCTGCGGGCGCTCAGCGGAATTCCGCTCGTCAGCGCGCAGATTCAGACGGTTGAAGAAGCCGTGCTGCAGGCTCAACAAAATAACGCGGCGAATAAGGCGGCGCTCGATGAAACCGCTATTTCAACCAATGAAATCAGTGTGACGAGCGGACAGGCGGCGGCGGTAAACTCTTTTCAGCAATACCTGATCGAGCATTTCGGCGGGCGGTCGGGACTTGGCGAGACCGAGCGTCAGGAAGTCAACCGCAAAGTCACGCAATTTTATAACGTGGTCGAAGCCGACGCCTCCGCCGCGATGGCTGAAGCATGGGCAATGCATCGTTTGCAGGAACGCTTTACCGCATCGGCGGCAAACGATCTGGATGCCGCCTCGCGTCAGCGGTTGGACGAAATGCTGGGCAATCACACGGCGCGCTTGCGACAACGGGTGCGGAGTTTGCAGACACATTTGCGTCCGCATCTGGTGGCGTTGGCGAATGGCGTACCGACGGTTGCGCCTGCCACCGAAGCGACACGAGCCTCCAAAATCCAAACGGTTTTTCGCGCCGTCGAACAGGTCAGACGATTGACCGATCAATTGATTGCCGGGCAGTCCGCCGCTTCGCTTCCAGAAATGGCGCGGGCGCTCTTGACCGAATTCGCACGCCTGGATGCTGTCTTGTTGGGCTTGGAAAAAAACTAACCCGAAAACTTAACAGGTGTGTTCGCACCTGATCGCACAGGAGTCTCGATGAAACACTTACAACCCATCCGCTTTTTATTCCTGGCCGTTCTGATTTTGACCATCACGCCAGCCGCTTTGAGCCAGACGGCGCAAGTCAGTGGTCGCATCAGCGATTCCTCCGGCGCAATTGTGCCCGACGCGCAGATCACGATCACCAATCAGAAAACCGGCCTCATCCGCGATTCCGTTTCTAACAGCGAAGGGATTTACACATTGCCCCTGTTGCCACCGGGCGAATATCGGCTGGCGGTGAAGAAAGACGGCTTCAAGCCGGTCGTGCGGCCCGATGTTGTGCTGAACGTCGAGCAGGTCGCGCGGCTGGATTTCACGCTCGAAGCCGGCGCCGTCACCGAAACCGTCACGATCACGAGCGCCGCGCCGGTGCTTGAACGCGAGACTTCGTCCATTGGGCAGGTCATCGAAAACAAAACCATCGTCACGCTGCCGCTCAACGGTCGAAATTACGCGCAACTGGTCGCGCTGATGCCCGGCGCAACGCCGAATCAAGGTTCGCGCGGCTCAGACGGCATCAGCATCAACGGCAATCGCACGCTGCAAAACACCTTCCTCATTGATGGCGTGGACAACAACAATTACATCTTCGGCGTGGACACGAACTCCGTGCAGGCATTGCGGCCTTCGATTGATGCGATTCAGGAATTCAAAGTCGAGAGCGCGAATTTCAGCGCCGAATACGGGCGCGCCGCCGGAGGCATCATCAACCTGACGATCAAATCGGGCACGAATGAATTTCACGGCTCGGCGTTTGAATTCTTCCGCAACGACAAGCTCGACGCCAACGACTGGTTCGCCAATCGCGCGAAGCTGAAACGCCCGCCGCTGCGCTACAACCAATTCGGCGGCACGTTCGGCGGCCCGATTTGGAAGAACCGTTCGTTCTTCTTCGGCAGCTATCAGGGCACGCGCGACCACCGTTCGCGCACTGGCACGACGACTGTTCCGACGGATGAGATGAAGCGCGGGAATTTCGGCAGCGTGAATATTTACGATCCGTCGAATGTCGTCGCGGGCGTGCGTACGCAATTCGCCAACAACACGATTCCCGACAGCCGCATTGATCCGGTCGCGCGAAAATTAGTCGCGCTCTATCCCTCGCCCAATGTCGCGGGAACCGTCAACAATTACGTCACGACGATTCCGACGCGCGACACGGCGGATCAATACGACTTCCGCTTCGATCATTCGTTCGGCGCTAAAGACACGATGCTGGTGCGCTATAGTCGGCAAGACCGCGAATTGTTTACGGGCAGCTTTTTCGCGCCGCCGGGCAATGGCGGCACGGGCTTCGGCGATTTCACGCTCATCGTACCGCCGAAGGCCTGGTCAATCGTCGGCGGCCAGACGCACGTTTTTTCCAACTCGCTCGTCAACGAATTGCGCATTGGCTACACCAAAAATTCCGCCGATCAATTGTCGCCTGCGACTGCTCCGTTGTTCGAGCAATTCGGGATCAAAGGCATTCCAGCGTTTGAAGGCGTGAACGGCTTGCCACAGATTTCCGTCACGAATTTTTCCACGCTTGGCGACCGCACTTTCACACCTGCGCCGAAGAGCGCCGAAGTCTGGCACATCACCGACAATCTGCCGTGGACACTGGGCAATCACACGCTCAAGCTCGGCGGCGAAATGCGCTTCCGCAAAAACCTGACGAGTTCGAGCAATGCGGCGCGCGGCGCATTCAGCTTCAACGGCCAGTTCACAGCGCGCACACCGGGCGCGGGCGCAGGTTCGGCGCTCGCCGATTTCCTGCTCGGTCTGACGAATTCGGCTTCGCTCAACACCATCGCCATCGGCAATTACCGCGATAATTACTGGGGCATTTACGGCAATGATACGTGGAAGGTGACGCCGCGTCTGACGCTCAATCTCGGCTTGCGCTACGAAATCCAGACGCCGCTGTGGGAGATTGACCAGCGCGCGGCGAACTTCGATCTACGCCCCGGCAGCGCAACGTACGGCACACTCGTGAATGCCAAAGCGGGCAGTCTCCGCGACCGTTCGTTCGTCAACCTCGACAAAAACAATCTCTCGCCGCGCGTAGGTTTCGCCTGGCAACTGGATGACAAAACAACTGTGCGCTCTTCGTTCGGCATCTTCTACGGTGGGCTGGGGTATCAGGCGACGAGTCAGAGCGGTTCGACGAACATTCCGTTTTTCGTCAACGTAACCTTGGCTTCGGCCACAACCGCCGCGACCTCGGCATTGATTTTGCAGAATGGTTTCCCGGCGAATTTTCTCGACGTGCGCAACGTCGCGAATCCGGCGGGCTTCGGCATCGCCGAAAACATGCCGATTTCCGAAGTCTATCAATGGAATCTGAACGTGCAGCGCGAAATCATCGGCCAGACGGTTATCTCCGCCGCCTATCTCGGTTCCGGCTCGGCGTACCTGCGCGGATTCAATGATTTCAATGCGCCACGGCCCGGCGCTGGCTCAGTCAATCCACGTCGCCCGTTCCCGACTTTCGGCGCAATTACCTATAGTTCGGCTTTTGCGCACGCAACTTATCATTCGCTGCAACTGAAAGCCGAACGCCGCTTCAGCAACGGCTTCTCGCTGTTGTCGTCATATACCTGGAGCCACGCGATTGATAATTCTGTAGATGGCGAAGACACAGGCAACGGCTCGACCTTGCCGCAAAACCCATACGACACGCGCGCGGAGAAAGCTTCGTCGGGCATTGACCTGCGGCATCGCTGGGTGACGAGCGCGATTTACAATCTGCCGTTTGGGGGCAAAGACAGTGCGGCGCTGGCGCGCGCGTTGTTTGGTGGCTGGCAACTCGGCGGCATCATCGTCGTGCAAACGGGCTTCCCGCTGACGCCTGCCGTCACGCCAAATCCCGCGAATACGACGACGCCCGCGCGTCCCAATCAATTGCGTGACGGAAATCTGCCGCGTGGCGACCGCACCGTAGATCGCTGGTACGACACGACGGCGTTTGCTCCGGCGACCGCTTTCAATTACGGTAACTCGGCGCGCAACGTGCTGCGTGCGCCGGGACTGGCGAATCTTGACCTGCTCATTGCGCGCAACTTCCAACTGACCGAACGCTTCCGCCTCGAATTTCGCGGCGAGATGTTCAATGCCACGAACTCCGTGCATTTCGGCAGACCGAATCTGACCATCAATGCCACGCAAGGCGGACGCATCACGAACACACAAGCGCCGAATCGGAATGTGCAATTCGGCTTGCGGTTAGGCTTCTAATCACCATCATTGTTCCCGATCATTTCCAGACTGGCTTGGGGCGCACGACTTCCAGGCCAGCCTGTTTCATAATCACTATGAAGAAACAAACGACAATCCTGATTTTGCTGGTTCATCTTTCGTGGCTGTTGTTTCCCAGCATCATCGCGGCGGCTCCCAAACAGACAACCAATTTCATTGTGATCTTTTGCGATGACCTGGGCTACGGCGATCTGGGTAGCTTCGGCAATCCCACCATTCGCACGCCCAGCCTCGACCGCATGGCGGCGGAAGGCCAGCGCTGGACGAGCTTTTATGCGGCGGATTCGGTGTGTACGCCGAGCCGCGCGGCGTTGCTGACCGGACGCTTGCCGATTCGCACCGGAATGTTTTCCGATACGCGGCGCGTGCTGTTTCCTGATTCCGCCGGAGGTTTGCCATCAAGCGAAATCACGATGGCTGAATTGCTGAAAACGCGCGGCTACGCAACGGCTGCGATTGGCAAATGGCACTTGGGGTGGCAACCTGAATTCCTGCCGATGAAGCAGGGCTTTGATTCGTACTTCGGCATTCCGTACTCGAACGATATGGACGCGACGTTCAGGCCCAGCGCGCGCTCGGAATACTTCAACTTCCTGAAAAATCCCAAGCGCGAATACTGGAATGTGCCGTTGATGCGCAACGAACAAATCCTCGAACGTCCGGCGGAGCAAACCACGATCACCGAGCGCTACACCGACGAAGCGATCAAGTTCATCAGCGCTAATAAGAGCAAACCGTTTTTCCTCTACCTCGCGCATTCGATGCCGCACGTGCCGCTGTTTCGCTCAAAGAAGTTCGAGAATAAAAGTGCGCGTGGTTTGTACGGCGATGTGATCGAAGAGTTGGACGCGAATGTCGGACGCTTGCTCGACACGTTGCGGCATTTGAAACTCGACCGCAAGACGCTGGTCATCTTCACCAGCGACAACGGACCGTGGGCGACCTTTGAGGAACAGGGCGGATCGGCAGGCTTATTGCGCGGCGCGAAAGGCGGCACGTATGAGGGCGGGATGCGCGAGCCAACGATTTTCTGGCAGCCCGGCGTTATTAAACCCGGAGTCGTGACTGACATCGGTTCCACGCTTGATCTGCTGCCTACGTTTTGCGCGCTGGCGGGCGTGAAAGCCCCAGCGGATCGGGCGCTGGACGGCTATGATCTGAGCGAGGCGCTTCGCGGCCGCGGGCGCGGTCCGCGACAGACGATGTTCTATTGGCGCGGCTCCAGGTTGTACGCCGCGCGTCACGGATCCTTCAAAGCTCATTTCATCACACGCTCGGAATATGGCGGCGAACCGGAGGTCACACACGACCCGCCTTTGCTGTATAACCTCGACCACGACCCGTCGGAAAAATGGAATGTCGCGGACAAATATCCCGAAGTGATCGCCGAAATCCGCCGAATCGCCGAGGCTCACAAGAGCGGGATTCCGCCCGTCGAAAATCAGCTTGATAAACGGATTGCGGTAAGCAGGACAAGGTGACGTGTAAGTGAATCAAAGCAATCCGCGCTTCAGCGTCAAATAACCGCGATACTCGTGTCGTTAGAACGTAATGGTTCCCTCAAACAACTTCGCGGCTTTCAAACTCCACTCCCAATCACCAGGATCAGCGCCGGTCAGGTTGACGGCGCGTGGGAGGGCGAGTGCGACGAGTTGCGGCAGATCGAAATAACGCAAGGCATTTGGATATGAATGGCTGTTGGCCAATGTCGCTGGCGTGCGCTCCAGATCCAGGCGCGTGACGCCATCTTCAAAGAGGGCCGCAAAGATCGCGACCACGCTCATCGTCCGGGCGCCGTGCAAAGTCACCGGCAGCCTGCCCAGGGACGGAAGCGAGCGCAGGGCAGCGAGCGCCGCGCGAGTATCCCACACCTGCATCGTCTCAAGACTCTGCCCCAGCAGCAGGAAGCGCCGTCGAATGTGGGTATCTTTCTCTTTCCGCCAGGCCGTGGGGCCGACGCCGCGCGCCAACACCAGCGCGATTGCTGTTCCATGGCGCAGCGGCTTCAGAAATTCCGCCTCGGCGCTTCCATCGTGATTTTCGGACGCGAAAAGGGTTGGGAAATACTGCCCCCCAGTTACGGCCCATTTCTGCCACTCTTCCTCATCCAGAATGCGAACGGCGAGCCTGACCGGTTTTTGCTTCGCGCTCGTCAACAGAGCCAATTGCAAACGATAGGCGCCATCCGGCTGGAATTCGACGGTACGCGCGCGCACGCCGTTGAGCGTTTTGTCAGAGATGATTTTCGCCGCCGGTCGCGGGTCGGTCGCAGGCCAGTTGTTGAAGACCTTCTCGCGTAAGGCAGCAGACCAGCGCGCGGCGAGGATTCGCCATTCCTCGCGCGTAGATGGAAGCGCAGGCGCCGGAGCAGCCGGAACAAACGATTCGTGGATGCGCATGTTGATCTGATCGGCGGGCAGGGAGGTGAAGACTTTCAGTTGTTCAACCTCGAAGCGTTTGAGCGCAGGCTCGGACACCAAACCTGTGTCATTCTTCAGCCAGCGATTGAGCCAGCGAAACGCGGGCACTTGCAAATCCTGCGTGTCGCGGTGCGGGCCTTCGGTAATCAGCAGGCCGAGCTTGTCTTCGGCGTTATGGAGTTTGTAGATGCGCTTCAATTCACGATGGACGCGCTGCACGCCGTCGAGCGGAAAGATAGTGTCCTTGTCGCTGTTCGACAGCAGCAATGGCCGTGGAGCCACAAGCGCCGTCAGCAGCGAGAAATCCCAGCCGTAGGTATTGATCTGAAACATGCAATCGCAATGGCCTTCGATGCAACCGTCCACCACGTGATTGGTCATGTCCGTGACGCCGGCCACCGGGATTACCACCGAGGGCCGATCATCCACGGCGGCCAGGAACCAACTATACGCGCCGCCGCCACTGCGGCCTGTCACACCGATGCGTTTCACATCCACTTCGGGCCGCGTCGCCAGATAATCCAGCGCGCGCATCGCGTTCCAGGTCTCGACGCCCGCCGGCGTGTACCCGCGCGTCGGCCACCACCACATGCCGCGCCGATACGTGCCGTGATGCTCGCCTTCGATCTCGCCCATCTCCAGCGTGTCAATGATCAGCGCCACGTATCCGTGCTCGGCCAGCCAGGCGGGATGATGTTGATAGCTGACTTTGGTTCCGTAGGCGATTCCATCCTTGACCGTCTGCGCGTGACCACACAGGTAAAGCACCGCCGGAGCCGGGCCTTTCAGCGTTTTGGGCAGGTAAAGATTGGCCGTGACGTAGAGGCCGGGAAGCGATTGGAAATGGATTTTTTCGACGGTGAATTTTTCCGTCTCGACCTTGCCGGTGAGCGTCACTTTCAAATCACCCCTCGGCGGCAACGGCGACAGGCCGAGCATTTCGAGCAACTGCTGGCGATAGGTTGCGCGCCTGGCTTGCCAATCGGCGAGCGTATGAACATCCGCCAGCGTGCGCGACGCGACGCGCTCCGTTTGCTGGCGGAAGTATTCGGCGGCCATTTGCTCGCCGGGCGTTTGTTTATCGGCCTGAGCGGACGCCGGCAGAAAACAAAGCCCCGCCAATAAAGAGATCAGCAGAAAGCGTGTTGCGTACATCAGATTGCCTCCGGGAAAAGTGTGGAGGCAAGTTTTAAATCAAAGTGTTCCGGCTGTCCATGCCGCGCCGACAAATCAGGCGCGCCGCCGATTGCCGCAATACGCTGCGTGGTTTATATTCCGCGCATCTTCAAATCCAATTCACCAGTTCCGCAAGGAGGCATAAATCAATGCGCTTGTCGCGATTCATTTTGTCCCGTCGCAAGTGTTCCGCGTTCGGATTACTGTGTGGTTTGACGCTGTTGGGCGCGGCGCTATTGACCGAAACCGCTTCGCAATCGAAGCCGCGCTATTCGGCTGAAATTCGCCGCACCAGTCACGGCATTCCGCACATCACGGCCAAAGACATGGGCAGTCTGGGATTCGGCGAAGGCTACGCGTTCGCGCAGGATCATCTTTGTTCGCTGGCCGATCAGGTGGTGAAGGCCAGAGGCGAGCGCGCCCGCTTTTTCGGCCCCGGCGAAAACAATCGCCACCTGAACAGCGACATCACCTTTCGCGCGCTGGGCATTTATGAACAGGCGCGTTCGATGCTTCAATCAATGCCCAAAGAACAGCGCGAGATGATCGAGGGCTACGTCGCCGGTTACAACCAGTATCTGAGCGAAGTCGGCGCGAAAGGCGTGGCCGGTTGGTGTCGCGGCAAGGAATGGGTCTTCCCAATCACGGCTGAAGATGTTGTGGCGTACAACCAGAGCATCGTCGTCACCAGCACAAATTTCGCGGATATGATCGCCACCGCGGCGCCGCCGAAAAACGAAACGGCCCGCGCTGAACAAGTCGGCATTCCCGACTTTGAACAGGCGAGCAACGGCTGGGCGATTGGCTCTGAGCGTTCGGCGGGCGGGCGCGGAATGTTGCTCGCGAATCCGCATTATCCCTGGGTCGGCGCCAATCGTTTCTGGGAAAAGCATCTGGTCATTCCCGGCCAACTGGATGTTTACGGCGTGGGCTTGCTGGGAAGCCCGGGCGTGGCCATCGGCTTCAATCGCGCGGTGGCGTGGACACACACAGTTTCGGCGGGCAAACGCTTCACGCTTTACACGCTCGATCTGGCGCCGGGCAATCCGACGCGCTATTTGTACGACGGCAAAGAACGCGAGATGACCAGCAAGCTCATCAGCGTTGCGGTGCGCCAGACTGATGGTTCTGTCAAACAGGTCGAACGCCGCGTGTTTTTCACCCACTACGGCCCGATACTCAATTTTCCCGGATTCGGCTGGACGGCCAAACGCGCGGTGACGATCCGCGACGCCAATGCGAATAACGTCTTGTCCCGGTCGCAATGGCTGGCGATGAATCGCGCGCGCAGCCTGGAAGAATTCAAACAGGCGCACGCAAAATACAACGCGATGCCCTGGGTCAACACGATTGCGGCCAGCGCCGACGGGCGCGCGTGGTACGCCGACAATTCGGCGACGCCGAATTTGAAACCCGCCGCGCTCGCCGCGTGGATCAAACGCCGGGAGAGCGATCCGCTGACCCGATCGGCGTGGGAGCGCGGGTTGGTTTTGCTCAATGGCAGCGACTCGCTTTATGAATGGGCCGATGATCCTGCGACGCGTCCCGGCGTGATTCCTTTTTCACGCACGCCGCAACTGGAGCGGAAGGATTTCGTCTTCAACTCGAACGACAGTTTCTGGCTGGCCAACCCGCATCAGTTACTGACCGGCTTCTCGCCGTTGCAGGGGGCCGAAGGCACGGCGCGTTCGTTGCGCACACGGATGAACGCGTTGACGCTCGACGACACGCGCCCGGACGGCCCCGCCGGCAAAGACGGCAAATTCACGCTCGACGAACTGGGCGCCGCTGTGCTCAGCAACCGCAGTCTGTCGGCGGAACTGGCGCGCGGCGAACTGGTTAAACGCTGCCAGGCCACGCCGTCGGTCACACTCGATGGACAGGTAGTGGACTTGCGCGAGGCTTGCCGGATTTTGGCGGCCTGGGATGGCCGGTACGAAACGAGCAGCGTCGGCGCCGTGCTGTGGCGCGAATTAATCACGCAATACGAGCCTGCCGAATTGCAAAAAGACGGCGCGTTGTGGCAGCGAGCGTTCAATCCAACCGATCCGGTGAACACGCCGCACACGCTGACGCCGGATAAAAACAACGAATCATTGCTCAAGCTGGCGCGCGCCGCTCGATTGCTGGCGCAGGCGGGCATTGCGCTCGACACGCCGCTCGGCAAGCTGCAGTTCAGCGACCGCAATGGCGGACGCATCCCGATTCACGGCGGCGAAGGCGCGTATGACGGCATCGCCAACTTCGTCAATTACGCCCCCAACACCACGACGCTCGAACCCGAAACCAGGCCGGAGCGAATCAAAGGCAGCCGTTTCCTGATGAAAGACGGTTATCCGGTCAATCGCGGCAGCAGCTTCGTGATGGCGCTGGAATACACGGCGCAAGGCCCGCGCGCGCAGGCCTTCCTTACTTATTCGGAATCGGGCGATCCGGCTTCGCCGCTTTACTATGACCAGACGGAATTATTTTCCGCCAAAAAGTGGCGGCGCATTCTGTTCACGGAAGCCGAGATCAAGGCCGATCCCAACTTGAAAACCATCAGAGTCACGAGCGCGAATTGATGCTTTCATCGGGATCATGAGACTCATGGGACTCATAGGTCTCATGAGTCTCATAGGACCCATCTGGCTCATTTTTTCTGATTTCTATGCTGTAACCGGACGCGGGTCATACGCTCACGCAACCCGCCTTCCTTGATGAAATCCTGTTCCAGCCGCCGGATCTGCTGATCAAGCAGGTAATTGGTCTGGTGGATGAGACAGAGGGCGATGTTGGCTACGACTTCGGCTGAGCGGGTTTCGCAGAACTCGCGATACGTCTCATAGCTGATAGGAGATTGCATACCGAGTTTGCGGACGTACTGAGCCTCCCTGGAGTCTTTTGTCCAAATCCGCAAATCTCTCACGCGCAAAAAATCCTGGTAATCAACCAGGAGTTCTTCCAGGCTGGCGCGGGCCACGTTGGTGAGCT
>WBZR01001233.1_pt1 | contig 33551 bp, 23 predicted proteins | sample 5204231 | NCBI WGS metagenome assembly WBZR01 (sample SAMN12412403, study PRJNA552823) | activated sludge metagenome | isolation source: activated sludge from anammox sidestream of wastewater treatment plant... | place: USA: Virginia | collected 2017-08 | reverse complement strand
ACGGCCCCAGCTCATGTCGGTAATATGCAACAGGCCATCAACGCCGCCCAGATCGATGAACGCACCGAAGTCAGCGATGTTCTTGACCACACCCTTGACGATCTGGCCAATGCTGAGCATGTCCATCGTCTTCTTCTTCAGCGCTTCGCGTTGCTGTTCGATCAGTTTGCGGCGGCTGATGACGATATTACGACGTTCCTCGTCAATCTTGAGGATAACCGCCTCAATCTCCCGGCCGATCCAGTCGCTGATTTCGCCCGGACGGCGGATATCGACCTGGCTGGCTGGCAGGAAGACTGGTACGCCAATGTCCACCAGCAGACCGCCTTTGATCTTCTTGGTGACCTTGCCGATGACGGGGTCGTTTTCCGACCGCGTCTTCATGATGTTATCCCAGTTGATGATGCGATCGGCTTTGCGCTTGCTGATCTTCAACTGGCCGCTGTCGCTCTCAGCCTCTTCGACCTGAACCTGGACTTCATCACCGAGCTGAACATTTTCCGGTTCATCAAACTCGTTTTTTTCGAGGATTCCTTCGCTTTTGCCTCCCAGCTCGACGATAAAATCATCACCTTGCTTGGCACTGATGCGCCCTTTGACAATCGCCCCCGGCGTGATGTTTTGAACCTGATCTTCCTTAACCAACTGGCTGATGTCATCAGCCGCTCCTCCCAGAGCACGGGCGACCGCCGCATCGACGTCGCTGTCCACACTGCCGAGACTATGAATTAGATTGTAATCGACCATTATTCTGTTGCGGCCGGATAGTTACATCCGACCTGTTCCTTGTTATGCGTGGCCCGTAAAAGGCGTCAGCATCCACGCCGTGCTGAGTGCCCCAAAACCATGTAAAATCGCGCGGAACGCCCGCTCGAATGGTAAACTAGGGATTCTATAGTTCTCCGGCAATTTCTTCAACACGCCAAGGGGATAAATTGTTGTAAATGGTCAAAAACTCTGCCTGTTCAGCCTCAGGCGATGCAGAAATTGATTGCGCGCTTTGGCGCAAGACGTGACAATCGGTGGCAGCAAATCAAAGATGAACGGCAGGGTTTGATTTATTTTGGCTCGCTGCAGCGCTGCACCACCGACAATTACAACCATCGCTTGCGCCAGTGGCCGCATTGAACTGATACGTGATGGGGCAATGTTCTCTCGGATCGGCGGCTTTGTCATCGATGGGACAACCGCAGCCCTCCTGCACCGGATCACGGTTGATTTTACGCAATAGCGGCGAGCCACAATACGATACACCTGCGTAAACTTTCCGCATGGGGCATTGGTGGCAAACCGATTTGCGCAGATCAATGTCGGGCGTGGTGCGCAGCAGGCCTGTTTTACGCATCTGGGCTTTGGCGGATTTGGCAGCAGCACGGGAAAGCGTCTTGAAGATCGGGCTGAGTGTGAGCGCTGGGGAACAGAAAAAACAGGCCATAGCTTAGTTATCGGACATTCCTGCCGTGATTGAACACCTCGTAATTGTGCTTTCGATGGATAATCGATGGCGGGTTTTCCTTGGTCAGGCTCGGTTGGAGGCGATACGATGGCGCTGATGAGTCGATCTGGCGCAATCATAACTTTTACCAGTGATTTTGGCACAACAGATCATTATGTGGCTGTGATGAAAGCAGCGGCACTGGCGCATTGCTCCGGTGCTACGCTGATTGATGTGACCCATGCCATTGCGCCAGCCGACATATTGGCTGGCGCGTTTGTTTTGGAAAGGGCGGTGGTTGCGCTCATGCCGGCGACGGTGCATGTCGCAGTGGTCGATCCGGGGGTGGGGACGGATCGCCGTTTGCTGGTTGTGCAGGTGAATAATCAACTGATTGTCTGTCCCGACAATGGTTTAATTACCTGGGTCTGGCGGCGCTATCGTTGCACTGCACGGGTCTTGTCGTGGCGTCCGCCGCAATACAGCAACACTTTTCATGGCCGGGATATTATGGCGCCGGTGGCGGGGATGCTGGCTGGCGGTCAGCCGTGGGAACAGCTAACCAGTGGCCCGATCGAACCACGATTGCTCGACATCGATCTGGTCAACCCAGCCCAGACTCGCGAAGGTCAGGTGATCCATATCGATCATTTTGGAAACTGTACGACGAATATCCTGGCGGACAGTTTGTCGGGGCAACTGGTTGCGGTAAAAGACCAGTTGGTCGGGCCGGTGCGACGCACGTATGCGGACGTTGAAATCGGAGAGGCGCTGGCACTGGTGGGTAGCAGCAATCTACTGGAAATTGCCGTGCGCGGCGGCAGCGCAGCCAACGCGCTGGGTATTGGAATTGGCGACCGGGTGCGGCTTGGGTGAGGGTGCAAACGATTAACTGGCGGCTGTGATCCTCGGTCAGCCGAAGGAAACAAGAACACAAGAGCAGATGACAGGTGTGTGATCCAAAAAGCGGTTGCCCCTTTGGCGATGGGTTGATAGGATAATTTCACGGTTGTTCTGCGGTGTTCGACAGGAAGCTTGAATTGGTCGAACCGATAGGTCTAACCCCTTGGGGTAGTCGCTCGAGCGACTGACAGGCCTGCAGTTGTCGGCAGTGCTGGTAAGGGCTGGCGACAGAGACAGGAAGCCAGTGGTTCGAGAACGGGAAAACCAGTTTTTCCCATAAGACTATCACCACCTTTTTATAAGGGTTTGATCCAAACCGCCTCCAACGGCATCTGCGGAACCACCGTCTTAACCGCTTGCTGCATCAGCTTTGATTGCAGCAGGCGATTTTTTTTATGCGCCAACGGCCGGTTAACCGCATCAGTTTTCTGACATCGGCGGACAGGAGCAGACGAGGTTGCGATCACCCCAGGGGTTGTCCACCCGACCGACATGCGGCCAGAATTTGAAATCTTCCAGCCAGGGGGCGGGAAATGCTGCCGCCTGGCGCGAGTAGGGATGCGCCCACTGGTCGCTGCTGACATGCCGCGCGGTATGCGGCGCATTGATCAGCAAATTATCCGAGCGATCACTGTGTCCCTGTTCCAGATCGGCAATTTCTTTCCGAATGGAAATCATCGCATCGCAAAAGCGGTCCAGCTCGCGCTTGGATTCAGATTCCGTTGGTTCGATCATCAGCGTGCCGGGCACGGGGAAGCTCATGGTGGGGGCATGGAAACCGTAATCGATCAGGCGCTTGGCGATGTCTTCCACCTTGACACCGGCTGATTTTTCAAAGGCACGACAATCGATGATGAACTCATGAGCGCAGCGACCATTGTTGCCGGTGAACAGAATCTCATAATGCTTGCGCAAGCGTTGTGCCATGTAGTTGGCGTTGAGTATGGCAAGCTCAGAGGCTTGGGTCAGTCCGCTGGCGCCCATCATGGCGATATAAGCCCAGGAAATGGGCAATATCGAGGCGCTGCCGTAGGCTGCGGCGCTGACCGGCCCGATCAAGGCTGCCGGGCCGCTGGTGGAATTACCGGCGTGATCCGATGGGAGAAACCGAGCCAGATGTTCCGCCACGGCAATTGGCCCCACTCCCGGGCCGCCACCACCGTGGGGAATGCAGAACGTTTTGTGAAGATTCAGATGACAGACATCCGCGCCAATGTCTCCCGGGCGACAAAGGCCCACCTGGGCGTTCATGTTCGCGCCGTCCATGTACACCTGCCCGCCGTGGTCGTGGATGATCTGGCAGATTTCGCGCACGGGAAGTTCAAACACGCCATGCGTGCTGGGGTAGGTGATCATCAGGCACGCCAGATGGTCTGCGTGTTCAGCCGCACGGGCGCGCAAGTCCGCTACATCGATATTGCCGTGCACGTCGCATTTGACCGCGACAACCTTCAGCCCGGCGATGACAGCGCTGGCGGGATTGGTTCCGTGTGCGCTGGTGGGGATGAGACAGATGTTGCGCTGCGACTGATTACAGGCGGCATGGTAGGCGCGAATGACCAGCAGACCCGCGTATTCACCTTGCGAACCGGCGTTGGGTTGCAGCCAGACGCGGCGCAGACCGGTGATGGCTGCCAGCCATTTTTCCAACTGGGCAAAGAGCTGCTGATAACCGCGCGTCTGCTCCTGCGGTGCCAGGGGATGCAGATCAGCAAAGCCCGGCCAGGTGATCGGGATCATTTCCGTGGTGGCGTTGAGCTTCATGGTGCACGAACCCAGCGGGATCATGCTTTGCGCCAATGACAAATCACGGCTCATCAGTTTGAAAATATAGCGCAGCATCTCTGTTTCACTGTGGTAACGATTAAAGACAGGATGCTGAAGGAAGGGCGATTGACGCCGCACGATGGCGGACTGGTTGTCGTTGATGGCTGCCTGAGCCAGCTCTTCGACATTGAGCATGAACGTGCTGCCACCGGCGAAACTTTCCAGCAGCAACTCGACTTCGCGCAGCGTGGTGGTTTCATCGAGGCTGATACCGATTGAACCATCGCCAAAATCGCGCAAGTTGATCCCCGAGGTAAGCGCGGCGCGGAGGCAGATTTGCGCATCCAGCCCATTGGGGCGCACACGAAGGGTATCGAAAAAAGCACTGTGGTCGATGTTGTGCCCCAGACGCTGCAGACCCGCCGCCAGTCCCAGGGTCAGGGTATGCACACGACGGGCGATTCGTTTGAGACCCTGCGGCCCGTGATAAACGGCGTACATGCTGGCCAGAATGGCCGGCAGAACCTGGGCGGTGCAGATATTGCTGGTGGCTTTTTCCCGGCGTATGTGCTGTTCGCGCGTCTGAACCGCCAGGCGCAAAGCCGGTTCACCGTGTACATCCTTGGAAACGCCCACCAGCCGGCCGGGCATACGTCGGACGTGTTGATCGTGTGTTGCCATGAATGCCGCGTGTGGCCCGCCAAAACCCATGGGCGTGCCAAAACGCTGGGCTGAACCGATGGCGATGTCAGCGCCCCATTCACCCGGCGGTTTCATCAGGGTCAGCGCCAGCAGATCGGTGGCAACGATGATCAGCACCCCGCGCTCGTGGGCACGGGCCACAAATTTTTCCAGTTCCTCTTCAGGAATCAGCTTTCCGTCACTGCCGGGCTGCTGAATCAGCACGCCGAACAGGTCGTCGGGCAGTTCCAGCTCCGTGATGTTGGGTCGCCGACAGATTTCCAGGGTAATACCCTGGCTATGCGCCCGGGTCTGCATGACGGCGATGGTCTGCGGGTGGGTGTTGGCATCGACAATCAGCCGGTTTTTTCCTTCACCGGCAATGGCTTTGCACATGGCCATGGCTTCGGCGGCGGCGGTGGCTTCATCGAGCAGGCTGGCGCTGGCCAGTGGCAGGGCGGTCAGTTCGGCGATCATCGTCTGAAAATTGAGCAGTGCTTCCAGCCGCCCCTGGCTGATCTCGGCTTGATAAGGTGTGTACTGGGTGTACCAACCGGGGTTTTCCAGCACATTGCGCAGGATTACCGCTGGAGTGATCGTGCCGTAATAACCCTGGCCGATGAAAGAACGATAGATCTGGTTTTGTCCGGCCAGCGCGCCCAGATCGCGCAACACATCGTGCTCGCTGCGCGGCGCGGGAAGTTTCAATGGTTGTTTCAAGCGAATATCAGGCGGGATGGTCTGATCAATGAGTTGGTCCAGCGAATCACAGCCGATGGTTTTCAGCATTACCTGCTGATCGGATGAATCCGGGCCGATGTGACGGCGCACAAATGGCTGGGGTTCAGCCAGATATTGGCCAGCAGAAGTCGTTGTCATGGCAGTGCCGGTACGCAGAATCGTGGTTGTCATCAAAGTTATTCCTGAGCAGCACCTTATCCGCTTCATCGGACAAGAGTTTGACGATGACGAAAAGCGTCAATTTATTACAACGCCGTCAATCAATTATACGGGGGTGCAGCAGCAGGTGATTATCTTTACTGGCTGGTGTTGGGCAATAGCAGGAGTGGCCGGTCGGAGCATTTTCCCATGGCCGCGGATTTAATCATCGGCTGAGGCGAGATTGGTCAGTTTGCTTAGACGACGGGCGTAGACCTTGGGATCAAAACTGAACAGGACTCGGGCGACCTGGGGTGGTGGAAGGGTGAGCTGCGGCGAAGCCGGCACCTGCAGATACGCCAGCGAGCGCTCCAGAATGTTGCCTGCCGGAGGGCCGGACACTTTACCGCCATGATAATCCAGCGACTTGTCCGGTTCATGGATGATGAACGCCACGACCAGACGCGGGTTTTCGTAAGGGCCGCCACCGACAAAACTGCTGGTGTACGAGGATTCGTTGTAGTTGCCGTTTTTGGTGATGTGGGCGGTACCGGTTTTACCAAAGAGGTTGTAGGTCGTTGTTGTGATCGATCGGGCGGTGCCGCGGACGGGCACATCGGCCAGAATGCGCCGAACTTCCGCAGCGGTGGTGGCGTCGATAATCTGCGGCAGGTCAGACAGTTGCTGATCGGGATAGCGATTGATGAGCTGTCCTTCAGGGTTGAGCGTGGCTTTGAGCAGGTGGGGTTTGACCAGTCGTCCGCCATTGGCATAGACGCTCATGGCCCGGGCCAGTTGCAACGGGGTGACCAGCAGGTGATAACCCTGCACGGTTGAGACCACATCGGCATTACCCCATCGGCTGGCGGGTATGAGCATGCCCGGATCTTCGCCTTTGAGTTCAATGCCGGTCCGGTGACCGAAACCAAAGGCGGCAATGGCGTCATACAGACGCTGTTTACCCATCCGCTCTCCCAGCATGGTCATGCCCATGTTGCTCGACTTGACCAGCACATCCCAGGTACTCAGCGGGCCGTAGTTGTAGACATCCGTGACGGGCTTGGAACGCAGCGATGATCGATAACCGCCGCGCGGCAGAGGCCAGACCTCATCCTGCCGGGTGACATTCCATGCCAGCGCCGGGCCAACGATATATGGCTTGATGGTTGAACCCGGTTCAAAGGGCGCAACCAGCGCCCGGTTGGATCGCCATTCGGGCTTGGAATCTTCCAGAAACTGCGGATTGAAGGTGGGATAATTAGCCAGCGCGAGAATCTCACCACTGCGCGGGTCGATCACGACGCATTCCCCGGACTTGGCGCGATATTTCTGACAGGTGGCGTTCAGCTCCTGCTCGGCGATCATCTGGATATTGGCGTCGATGGTCAGGACGACGTGCTGGCCATGCAGCGGCGCCAGGTAGTCGTCGGCTGCGACATAAATCCCGCGCCGGCGGGCGTCCTTGCGGGTTCGTTTTTCGCCATCCTTGCCAGCCAGCGTTTTTTCCAACACCAGCTCGATTCCTTCCAGACCATGGCCGTCAGCACCAACACCGCCCAGCACATGTGCCGCCAGCGACCCCATCGGATAGTAACGCTCATGGATGGGTGTCAAACCGACACCATCAATTTTCAGATCGTGGATGACCTTGAGGTATTCGGGGCTGGCATTGGCGCGGATTTTCACGAACCGGCTTTCCGATCGTTCGTCCAGCAGATTTTCCAGCTCGGTGCTGTCCATCTCCAGCACGCCAGCCAGTTTGTCGATGCGCTCGCGGATTTGCGCGGGGGTCAGGCCCTGTTCGATGAACTGGCTGAACATGAACTTGGGGTCGATGAACAGGGTCTGGGTCTGCACTGTCCCGGCCAGTACATTGCCGGTGGCGTCATAAATCGTGCCACGCCGGGCAAACAGCGTTTCGGTCATGTGCTGCTGGCGTTCGGCCTGACGGATGGTCTTTTCACGGCCGTAGGTTTGCAAATAACCGACGCGCCCGATCAGGGCCAGCAGCGCAGCAACAATGGTTACAATGACCAATCGTGCCCACCGGGGTGAGAAAAATTGAGAATCCTGGCAGTCGTCCATCGTCCTATAACATCGGTCAATTGATGCTGCCAGCGGTAGAAAATGCGAGGGAAGAAGGATGTTTTGCGCAATTGCACAGGGAAAAAAGGGATGATCGCCTGCTGGCACGACAGTGGAAGCGCGTAATAGCTCAAGCGCGCAATAAAAAAACCCACGACCATTGGCCGTGGGTTGAGTTGAATATCAAATAAATGCTTATTCGGCAGCAACTACTTCTGGTTTCCAGGTGCGCTTGACAGGCTTGACGATTTTGCCGTCACGAATCGCCTTGGTGCTGACTTTGATGCGCACAATCTGCCCATCAATGACGGCTCGAACCTTCTGGATATTCGGCTTGAATTTGCGGCGGGTAATCCCCGTCACTTTCGTACCCACGCCACCCAGATACTTGGCCTTGCCGCGATGGGTGACCTGTTTTCCGAATGTCGTTTTCTTGCCGGTAAAGTAGCAAACGCGTGGCATCCTAATAACCTCAGTAATAGCACAATTTCAGGAAAGCGAAGCATCTTATCAGTTGTCGAGATGCTCTGCAAGTTGTCGGCGGACAAAAAAATGAATGAAATTGACCAATTTATCTGAGGTTTCATCATTTCACAGCGGGGCAATCGTGCCGATGACGGCCGTGCTGCGGAGCAACCAGCCAAACGTGCCGCCGGTTTGAGTATTGCGCCACAGAAGATCCGGGTTGCCGTCATTGTTCAGATCCTCGACGCTGTCGATGACCCAGGCGATGTCGCGCGGAGCGTGATTGAACATGGTAAATGATCGCACATTGGCCCCGTTCATCAACCAGACCGAGCGTTGTCCGGTCAGATCGTTGCTCCAGACAATGTCGGCTTTGTTGTCTTTATTGAAATCACCGGTTGCCACCATGCGCCAACCGGCTGCGACCCCACCGGCATTGATGTACCCTTGGCTGACCAGATCCCCACTGGTATTGACCGACCAGATATAACCGCGATTGGTCGAGAGGTTGCGCCACAGCAAATCGGCATGACCATCGCCATCAATATCGCCACCCGTATCCAGCGACCAGCCTGCCAGCGGTACGGCCGGTAGATTTTTGATTCCTTTGGTTGTTCCGTCGGTCTTCATAAAACGGATAATGACACTGCCCGTCTGTTGATCGCGGTAAACGAGATCTTTCGTGGCATCGCCGTCAATATCGATTGATAAAACAACCGCAGCCGTCGCTGGCAGCCCGCTGGGAATAGGTTCTGTCAAATATCCGTAAGCAGGTGTGAGGGATAAGGTTTTTTCGGTTGGCGCGTAGGCTGAATCACCAAAATAAACGATGCGTGCCTTCTGATAGAACTTGCTCATCTCCGCAGCAAAATCGAGGCTTGCCGCACCGGTTGCATCGAGATTGGCGTAACCTAGGAATAGTGTTCCATCAGCCTGACTGTAGATGGCAACCTTGCCGGTGGGGATTGCCGCGGAGGAGCTGCTCAGCGTGACGGTGAGCTTGGCGGGGAAGCGGCTGGTGCTGATGCTGGTGATTTTAGCGTGAATGTCGGGGTGCGCCACGTGCGATGCAGCGGTGATGCGGATCGGTATGGTGATTGATTTAGCCGGTGTGTAACCATTTTGGCTGAGCGTGCCTTGGTACGAAGCGCTGATGCCGTATGTGTCGGCTGGCAGCGAATGAAGAATGAAAACGGCTGTTCCATCAGGACTAACACGCACGGGTGGGGCGATATTCTTGCCCCATTCATCCAGCAAGCGAACCCAGCCGAGTTGATCGCCGACAGAGTGATTAAAAACATCCGTAACCCGGGCGGTAAAAGTGATCGGTTCATCCTGGCTGGCGATTGTTTTGTCAGCCAGAAGGTTGACGCGCGTCAACCGGGCGGAGGGAATCACCGCATGCCAGATTTTCGCCTCGGCCCCTGCGTGCGTTGCATCGCCCGAATAGACTGCGCGCACCACATACAAATCTTCCGTGGTGATCATCTGCCGGCTGGCAGACTGGGTGTTATCAACAACAAATGTCGCCACGCCGGTTGGATCGACTGTTGCCGAACCGAGATAGTTGTTGTCTGACCAGAACTGTACCGTACCGCTGTAGACGGCTGAGAGGGAGTGGCGGGAAGGCCGCTGGAGTGCAGCGGTCAGGGTGATGGACTGACCGATGTTGGTGGCGGATTTCTGGGCGCCAAGCACGATGCTGGTGGGGGCCGGCGCGGCTTGCGTATAGGGCGCAGGCAGATAGATCAGGCTGCTTTCTGCCGGATAGTTGGCATCGCCGCTGTAGGTGTAATAGAGATATTGCAGATCATCAGGCGGATCGACCAGACCAAAATCCGCCTGCCCGCGCGCGTCGAGGCTGGTTGAGATATTCCATGAACTGCCCCCAAGAGTTGGGCTGTTATGGAACACAAGTGTTCCGGTGGGCACGACGGCTGCGCCAGGAGCGTACAGCCCGACAATCCGGGTGGCGCCATTGCCGCGCCAATCCCATCGACCGATGACCGCCTTGGCGAGGTTGACCGGATTTGCCGTTACCACATGCGCAATCTGGTTGGAAGCCGCTCGATCGTGGTCGGCGTCGCCGGCGTAGACAGCATAGATGTTGTGCGTACCAGCGGGCAGATGATCGCTGTGCATCCAGGCCTGGCCGTTGACAACCCATCCAGCCCCGATGGGTGAACCATCGTGATAGAAATAGACCAATCCATTGGGCGTGCCAGCATCGCTGCTTACGTCGGCATAAAAATTCGATCCGATCTGCACGCTGCCGGAAAAAGCGCGGAGGGTGATGGAAACCTGGCGCGATGCCTCGGCGCTACTACTGGCTGACAGCACGGCGCTGGCTGTAAGTATCGGCGCGGGATTGGCTGTGGGGCCTACACCGGAAAGCAGGCATCGTGTTTCCAGGGGTTCAACGTCACAGACGCGGCGGTTTGAGTGGTTTGCGGGTGTGGTACTGACGAAATTGCGCGTGAAATCGATCATTTTTACACGGTCAGGCGAAAGATAATCAATTTTGGCGCGATTTGTTCATTACGGCAATCAAGAATTAACTCGATCGAAAATAATCGACCTGTCAGATGCTCAAGACCGATTAAACTGGTTGATCCATTACGGTTGTGCCGTTTGTACCTTGGTTTGGATGCACCAGCTTAGTGATTGCTGCCGAGCATTGCTTCCAGTTCGACCATCAGCTTCTGCACGCGATCAATGAAAGTATGTCGGGTCAGGGTGTGTTGCTGGCCGGCCGTGGCGATGGCTGCGGCAGCAGACTGATTGGTCAGGTAGTGCTCGATCTGCGCCAGACATTCATCGCTGTCGCGATAGGCGATCACCTGACGGCCGGATTCAAACATTTCGTGCAGATCGGGCTTGTCATCCGTAATCAGCAGCGCACCGCAGCCGGTGGCTTCATAAAGACGGAAATTGTTGGCGTGTGGCGGAACATCACCATGATGATTCAGCGTGATGCGCGAACGTTTGAGCAGGGTTAACATCTCCAGCCCCCACGCCTGCCCCTGATAGCACCGAGCCAGCGGCGAAGCACCAAAACCGCCAGTCGGTGGTGGTCCCCAGACTTTCAGATCAAACCGCCGGGCGATTGTTTCCAGCCAGATGGTGCGCGAACGATGAACATCATAAAACGAACCGATGAACGTCAGCGGCAAATCACGCGGTCCGTCAGGCAGCCGAGCTGACAATCGATTATCAAAGGCCAGACGACTGAGGCGGCTGGGTAATCTGCGCTGATGAAAATAGTCCACGGTTGGCGGGAAGGAGGAAATGCCCAGATCATAAACACTCAAATCAAGTTGCTGATCCAGTTGAATCGCAGCATGTTGGCCGACAATAAGGCGGGTATGCTGCCGAATCTGGCGGAGCAAATCAGGCGCGAGTGTGTCCATCGCCTGATTGATCAACACATCGGGTTGCAATTGACGCACCTGCTCGATGAACGTATCTACCAGCCAGTTTGTTGGAGTGTTACTTTTACAACCCCATGGAATTTTGTCAGCCGATGGAAGGGGGATGGGGACATCGCGCACAAGATGCGGGGCATGTTGTCGCGCCCAGGCGTGCTGGGCGAAGATGTTGTTGGCATGAAGGTCGATCGCGTGGTGGCCGATGCGTTTGAAGGCGTCGGAGTAGGCATCGGCGACACCAAAACCGCTGTCCATTCGCGCCTGCATCTGCTGAGAAAAAGGTTGGCCGGTCAGTTCTGGTGATGCGGTATAGTGACGCTGCAGAAAAGGGGGGTAATCCGTATTGACGATGAGCACGCGCATGGATTGCACCGAAGCGGCTGCTAGGCGCAGCGGCGAATTGTACGAGAGGCCAGATTCTGGCGCATAAAAGTTAATAATCGCTGGGTAATGGCGGTGTAGGTGCAGCGCTGGGCAACGGGTTGGCGCATGGCTGCCGAAAGCTCCAGACGCTGGTCGGTATTGGCCAGAAAATGCTGCACCTGCTTGCGCAAGGTGGTCTGGGTATCAAAGGAAACGCGGTCAAATTGGGGCCAGAAACTATCGGCACTGACCAGAAATTCGCTTTCAGCGTGCAGGCGACATGTTTCATACAAGGGGGGATCGATGCGCGGGCCATTGCGATGACCTTCCAGCCAGTTGATCTGCTGCATGATCGCGGTGATGGACGGATCAGTTACTTTCTGCAGCTGCGCGTCGCTGGTGATGCCGTGTTGTCGGCAGTAATCCCATAGTTTTTGATGCAGCAGGCCGACACGATCACCCCGGTCAGCGCGGATCAGAAAAAAACCGCCCGCCAGCAGGCCATCAAGCAGACGTTGATGAACTGCGCCGAAAGGCGTCACTTGCAGATTGATCCGGCTGGCCTGATAGATGGCGCGGAGCTGGGTGTTATTGTCAGCCACCCCGCGGGCAAAGCGCTTGAGCGTGGGATGTTTTTCCCAGCCGCGCCCGTAGAGATGCAGATCAACCCCAAGTTCCGCAGCCCAGTGCAAAGTCTGATGTCGATACAAGGCATTATTGATGCGCTGGTAGAATAGCTCCATCAAGCCGGGCATGTGCCGGGGATCGATCTGTTGACCACGCACCTGCAAGGTTTGCTGGATCAGTTGCGCGATCCACGCTTCCCCCAGCACTTCGCCGCCTTGCTGATAGTGGGCGTGCATCTGCTGGTAAACATCATCGAGCAGACGGACGCTCTGGCGGGATTGCACTGTCTGGGCAGCCTCATGCAGGAGGTCCTGGGCTGGCGTGCTCGCGTGGCTGACAAAGCTCAGGTCGCATCGATGGGCGTCGAGCTGCGCCGGTGATACAGGTTCGGGCGCAAAGCGTTCATCATTGACACCGATCGTTGCGCAACAAAAACGGTCGGCGGGATAGTTGTGCTGACTGGTCAGGCAATACTTGCCAAAACCGAGACAGAAATCCAGCTCGCCCTGGGCTTGGCCGGCCTTGGGATTGAAGATGTTGGACAGGTTATCCTGAATCCACATGACACAGGGTACATCATCGGGCAGGCCGCGCACTTCAGCCCGGTAATGATCGATAATCAGGATCAGATCAGGTTTGAACTGATGACAGGTTTCGGCGTAGACGAGGTTGCTTAAAAGTTCGTGGTCGTCATTTTCGATCAGCAGATGCGTGGTATGGCCCAGCCGGTCAAAGGCACTGAGCCAGTCGCGCATGGAATACTGCAAAAAGGTTGTGTAGCGACTGGTGATTCCCAGAACGCGCAACGGTCGGTCGGTGGGCAGATAGGGCAACGGATCGGGCGATGCTGGTCGCGGGCTGGCGGCGCGATTCAATCGATCCGTCGCCTGCTGGGTGATTTCATCCAGCAGCGTATCGAAGTTCGTGTTTGGCGCCCAAAGTGCCGGTTCAATCGTAAGACAATAACCCGGCCACGGCAGGGCAGTGTTGTCCAGCAATGCCTGCCGGACTTGATCGACAGCATCCGTGCCGACGAACACACGCGAGCGCCGATCAGCCAGTAATTCCTGCCACTGCTGAAAATGCAAAACCGTCCATAGCTGCTGCAGATCATGAACCAGCAGGTAGAGCGGAGGACGATGCCCGTTGATGGCAGGGTTGATGCACGGCGTCTGAAAAAGTGCGTGCCACAACCAGCCCTGATCCAGACCAGCAACCATGACCGGCGCGGTGCAGTTGTTGGCAGGGAAGATTTTTTCCTTCAGTTGCTGGGCAACAGCGGCGGGAACCGGGTTGGGCAGGATGGTGACTTCATCATCATTGCGTCTGGCCAGAAGAATACGGTTGTCGTGGGTGGAGATGAACAATTCACTGGTGGGCTGATGATGTTCCAGTGCGCCAGCCAGGGCAGGATTGGACAAACGCAGCGCCTGCAGATTGGCTTGGAAATTGCTGTGCAACTCTGAAAGCGGATGCCAGGCAAGATGGTGAAGTGTCTGAGTCAAAATAGGGTTTTATCAGTCAAAAAGTAAAACAGTCAGGTGCGGCCATGCGTTTTGAGATCGGCGGTTCATCGCTAAAATTATGAAGCCAGTCGTCGCGGCAGTTCATCGTCAGCCTGTTGTGAATAGGATAACAATCGTGTCAAAAGTTGATCGGACGTGATGGCTTTGTTGCCCAGCGTGCCGGCTTGAAGGCTGGCAGCCAACGAGCCGAGATAAGCAGCCGTATGCAGCGAACCACCAGCGGCGAGGGTCAGACTGGCAGTCGCCAGCAGGGCGTCACCGCAACCCAGCGGATCAACAACCATCCCAGCCAGCGAAGGCAGATAAGCGCCGTCAAGTTTTCGTTCCCACGGACCGTCGATATCGGTCGGTCGCAGGTTATCGAAAGCGATCAACCCCTGTTTACCCAGGGTGATCAGCGCCTGCTGGGCCTGGGTGACGTGCAAAAGTTTGCAGACGACCGCCGTCAAACCGGAGGAAAAGTCGTTGAACGCCTGGCGCACTTCGCGCTCGGTGGGGCACATCAGATTGACGTTACTGAAGCGCAACAGGCTGCTTTGCATACCGCTGACATCGGCAGCGATGATCGGCACGCTGGCGCGCAGCGCGGGCATGATGTTTTCCAGCAGACCGGCGGTGATCAATCCATAACCAAAATCGCAGAAGATGACCAGATCGCATTGGTCCGCGAGTTCCAAAATGCGCTGGCTGAGGTGTTTCTGCGCCGTCGAATCCAGCGGCATGGCGCCACCTTCATCAACCTTGAACAATTTTTGCTGATCGACCAGATAGCGGTGTTTGATTGCCAGGGTTCGGCGCGTCGCCAGAGCGTCAACCCGTACGCCCCGCGCTTCAAGGCGAGCCGTTGCATCGCGTGACAGTGCATCATCAGCCAGGGCCGTGACGAGGACGGGGCGAGCGCCCAGGCCAGCCAGATGCGAAGCGACAACAGCCGCGCCGCCGTCATAATCGGTGCTACTCAAGGCGCGCAGACTCATCATCGGGCTTTCGCTGGCAATGCCGGTCGCGTCGCAGTGGTGATAACGATCCAGCAGGTAATCGCCGATGACCATCGCTTTTCTCCCGCGGAAACAGTCGATCGTTTTCAGAAGATCGCCGGTTTTCACCCGGTAGTTTTGACAAAAGCGACGGATTTTTTCCTGGGTGAAGGGTTGGGTATCTTCCAGGGCGCCGATCAGGGCGGAGGATGAATAGATCACATCGCCGCTGGAAAAAACCACGCGGCCTCCGTGCGTGATCACCGCCTGGCGCTCAGCCAGAAAACGGGGATCGTGGTTGTGTTCGTATTCGCGCCCTTTGATGTAAATGTCGGGCTGGAGCTGGTTGAGCAATTCGACAGCGGTGGGATCATTATTGATGTAGACATGATCGACGCATTCCAGCGCGGCCAGACTGGCAGCGCGCAAATCGTCAGGAATCAACGGGCGATTCAGACCTTTATTGACCGCAGGATCAGCGCTGACCGATACGATCAGCTCGTCTCCCTGGCTGCGCGCGAACTGCAGGTAGCTGATATGGCCGGGATGAACAATATCAAAGCAGCCGTGGGCATGAACAACAACGCGCCCGTGCCGTCGCGCCTGGGCGCGCACCGCCAGCAACTGTTCAAGCGTGCAGAGTTTTCGATTCGGCGACATTGACACTCCAATAGCCGCGCACGACCCATCGTCGGGCAGGCCTATCGGAGTTTATCGGTGATGACTGGAGCGGTGCGTGAGTTTTTATTGGACTATGCGCGTACGTTGTGTCATCGGCGCAAGTGGTCTGGTTGCTGGCCACCGCCGTATCGTATGATTCGCCTGAAGGAGCGGGTCAATCGATGATCAGCGACGTGCCGGTCATTTCCTTCGGCCGATCCAGCCCCGCAATATGCAGCAGCGTTGGGGCGACATCCGCCAGGCGCCCATCAGCGCGAAGCTTCTTCCCTTTCATGCGCGCATCGGCCACGATCAGCTCAACATCATAGGTGGTATGCGCGGTGTGCGGCCCGCCGGTTTCCGGATCGATCATCTGTTCACAGTTGCCGTGGTCAGCGGTGATGATGGCAGCACCGCCGGCTTTATCCAGCGCCTGCATGATCCGGCCAACGCAGATATCGACATGCTCAACCGCCTTGACGGCTGCGGCCAATACACCGGTATGTCCAACCATGTCGCCATTGGCAAAGTTGACAACGATCAGATCATAGTGGCCACCGTCAATGCGTTTGACGACTTCATCGCAGATTCCGTAGGCGCTCATTTCCGGTTGCTGATCGTAGGTGCTGACCTTGGGGCTGGGGATGATCTGGCGATCCTCGCCGTCGAAGGGCTGCTCACGATAGTCATTGAAAAAGAAGGTGACGTGCGGAAATTTTTCGGTTTCAGCGCAGCGGAACTGCCGCAAACCCTTTTCAGCGGCATACTGACCAAGGATGTTGGCCATCTTCGGCGGTTTGGGATAGGCGACGGCGGTCACGGGCAGACCTTCCTGGTAAGCCGTCATCGTGACATAGTGCAGATCGGGTTTAGAGCCGCGATCAAACCCGGTGAAATCATCCTGACACAGGGCGCGGGTGATTTCGCGCGGACGGTCGCCGCGGTAGTTATAAAAAATAACACTGTCGCCGTTGCGGATCAGGCTGCGGGGCTGATCGGTATCAGGGTTGGTGATGATCGAGGGGGTGATGAATTCATCGCCGCGCATGTTGGTTTCGGTGGGGTGGTCGTAATAATACGCGATGGCCTGCTCGGCAGAGGTGAAGCTCGGACCGTCACCCTGAACCATGGCGCGATAGGCCTTTTCCACACGCGGCCAACGGTTGTCGCGATCCATTGCATAATAGCGACCGCTGACACTGGCGATTTGTCCCACGCCGATCTCGGCCATTTTGGCTTGAACCTGTTTGACGTAATTCAGGCCGTACGACGGGGGCGAGTCACGACCATCCGTGAAGGCGTGCAGATAAACGCGCGACAACCCGCGGCGGCGACACAGCTCAAGGCAACCGAACAGATGCTCCAGCAACCCATGCACGCCGGCATCAGAAACAATGCCCAGCAGGTGCAGCGATGTACCGTTTTGCAAGGCGTGATGAACGGCGTTATTCAGCGCGGTGTTGTCGAAAAATGATCCATCACGAATCGCCTTGGTGATGCGAACCGATTCCTGATCGACAATGCGACCAGCGCCGATATTCTGGTGACCCACTTCGCTGTTGCCCATCGTGCCTTCGGGCAAGCCGACATCAAAGCCGCTGGTCTTGATCAGGGTGTTGGGATATTCAGCCATGAGGCGATCGGCCACGGGATGTTTGGCCAGATAAACGGCGTTGGCTTGGTTCCAGCGGGGATATGGGTTTTTCCCCCAGCCATCACGGATGATCAAAACAAGTGGCCGTTTACTCATGGGCATGCGATGGTTCCTTTCGATTTCTCAAATTACAAAAAGTAGAGTCTAACGGGTTGGTCATTCATGTTACATATGACCACGTGATTGTTTTTGATTTAAGCTGCGGCGAGGATGAATTGAGTGGATCAGGGTGCAGAATTTTGACGATGAGTTGAAAATCAGGTTGTGAAAAAGTTGATAAAGTTTAGTTGAGCAAGAAGTGAAGACTGGCCGAAATTAAAATAGTGAGCCGCTAGGGGTAGTGGCTAACATCCAGACGGTGCAAAATCTGGTATAATTTTTTTATTTAATGATTGACTTGACAGAACAAACTTTCTAAATTTGCAAATTAAGAAAGGAGGTGACGCAACAACATGGCAAAGAAGAAGGCCGCTAAGAAGACCACTGCTAAGAAGGCGACCAAGAAGACAACCAAGAAGAAGAAGTAACTTCTTGGCTGCTCGCCAGACGACCGTGGCTCCCATGGATGGTTGAACGTCTGGCTGCCTGTGTGGTTTCTACGACGCGTCACGGACAACTAAGACACTTTTTGTTGTTTCAAGACTGGCTCCAAAGACAACAAGGTTGCGAAACACGAGAGACGCCTCCCGCCGCGGTGAGGCGTTTCTTTTTTGATTTGATCGAATTGGTGCAGTATGCGGATGATTAAGAGGCAGGGGCCGGTGGATGGGGGATCGGAAGATATATTACCAGCGCGGATGGGTGACAAATCAACCCGCTGCTGCCACAATCTGACCCATGCGCATCATGGCGATGATGAATCAGAAGGGAGGGGTCGGGAAGACCACGACGGCGGTCAATCTGGGGGCTGCGCTGGCTGAGGCGGGTCAGCGCGTCTGTCTGATCGATATGGATCCGCAGGCGCATCTGACGATCAATTATGGTTTGGAGCCTTCTGGTGAACAGGCCAATTTATATGATGTGCTGTGCGGAGATCAGCCGCTGAAACAGGCGATGCACGCGATCGGTGAGCGAATAACCATCGTGCCCAGCAGTATTGATCTGGCAGCGGCGGAAGTGGAACTGGTAAGCGTGATTGGCCGCGAAGGGGTGCTCAAGCGCAAACTGGCGCAGGTGGATTGTGATTTTGATTATCTGATCCTGGACTGCCCGCCATCGCTGGGAGTGCTGACACTCAATGCCTTGAGTGTGGCTGATGAGGTGATCATTCCGATGCAGCCGCATTTTTTGTCACTGCAAGGGGTGGCCAAACTGCTGGAAACAATTGCCTTGGTCAGCGAGCGCATGAATCCCGCGCTGAAGGTCAGCGGTGTTGTGCTGACCATGTTCGATGCCCAGACGCGGTTGAGCGCCGAAGTTGTTCATGAGTTGGAATCTTTTTTTGATGCAGCCCGCGACAAGCGTCTGCCGTGGTCGGCAGCACGAATCTTTGCCACGCGCATCCGACGCAACATCAAGCTGGCCGAAAGCCCCAGTTTCGGTCAGACCATTCTGCAGTATGAACCATCCAGTAACGGTGCAGCCGACTACCGGGCGCTGGCGAAAGAAATTATTGATGGGCCGGAGGAAGATTCGGGTACCCGGATCGGTACGGAAGCAAACGCAGCACCTGCGCCTGAGATGGCAGGGTCGATCTCGGTGGACGTTGCGCAGTGCGATCAATCCGATGAATCCAAATCCGAACCCGAATCTGAATCCATTGCGCCACTGAAAAGTGATTAAAAAATGCCGTGATGGGCAGGTGGCGCGGCGAGTGTGCTGATTGGCTGGAGAGTTGGAAACAGACTTTTTTGATGATCCGTAAAAGTTACATCCTCTTGCGCAACGTGATGTGGGCGGCAACGCTTGGTCTGTGGGTCAGCTTGTTCATCGCAACCCATCTGCCGGCGCGCAATCTTCCGCCGATGCACGTTTCGGACAAGTTTCTGCATTTTACCGCTTATTTTTTTCTGGCGGGGATGATTTATCTTTCGACTTGGTTGACCAATCCCGCCAGACGCTGGGCTGGGGCAATGGTGCTGGCGGTTCTGGCGGTTTACGGTGCGATTGATGAACTGCTGCAACCACTGGTGAATCGTCATGCGGATGTTCGTGACTGGCTGGCGGATGTCGGTGGTGCTGCCAGTGCGCTGGCGCTGTTGATGATGGTGCGCTGGTTTGTTGGCTGGCGACAACGATCATGCCCTGCAGCAGTCAGCCGGGAGTCATGCGTGGATGAAACAAAGGGAGTGGTTGATCCGATGGCAGATCAGGCATGGGGGGCAATCCCGCCAAGAGGTGAATTATGACGGAAAATTCTTCGCTGCAGGCGCCATGGCGCATTGATTACATCCGTTCCCTGGATCGACCGGATCCCGACGAGTGCTTCTTGTGCAAAGCCGCGCAGGCCGCCGACGAAGCTAGCCGGCGTCAGTGTCTGGTGCTGTGGCAGAGCAAATATTCGGTGGTGATGCTTAACCGTTATCCGTACACCAATGGCCATGTGCTGGTGGCGCCATGCGGGCATAAGGCGGATCTGGATGAGCTGAATGAGGTTGAAATTGCCGATGTGATGCAACAGACGGCGCTGGTCGTGCGCTTGTTGCGCCGGGCGGTGTCAGCCCAGGGATTCAATATCGGGATCAACCTTGGCCGGGTTGCAGGGGCGGGCGTCCCGGGACATTTACATCAGCACATCGTTCCGCGTTGGGGCGGAGACATCAATTTCATGGGTATTGTCGGCAAGGTGCAGGTGGTTCCCCAGGCGCTGGAACAGTTGTACGACGAATTGATAACCATCATCAAAACCGGACAATGAGTAATTTCTTTTCGCATTTTATCCCGCTGCTGGTGGCGATTGACCCGATCGGTATCGTGCCGGTCTTTCTGGCGTTGACGGCGGGGATGGACAAAATTCAGCGGCGCAAGATCAGCATTCAGGCCGTTGCCACCGCAACACTGATCGCGACGGCGTTTTTGTTTCTGGGACGATGGATTTTTCAATTTTTGAATATCACAGCGGATGATTTTCGTATTGGCGGGGGTATTATCCTGCTGGTTCTAGCGGTTTATGATTTGATCATCTATGGTAAACCGGCCGTGAGTCAGACGCGGATGGTGGGGCTGGTGCCACTGGCCATGCCGTTGATTGCCGGGCCGGCGTTGTTGACGACGACGTTGGTGCTGACAGGTCAACCCGCCGAGACGCATCCTTTTTTGATGACGACGCTGGCGCTGGGGCTGAATATGGTGCTTTTGCTGGTGGTGCTGCTCAGCACCGGGTGGATCAGCCGGATGATCGGAGAGCATGCCCTGGCAGCCATGAGCAAGCTGGTGATGGTTTTTCTGGCGGCCATTGCGGTGAACTTTATCCGCGTGGGGATCACAAACATAATAATTTCGATATAATAGGAGCCCGATGACAGCAACGATCACAAGCGATTTGGCGCAAAAGTTAATTCCGGGTACGCGGGTGCGGGTGATTCAACAGATTGCCGCACGCCATTATTCCCTGCCGATCGAGGTGGAGGGGACGGTGGTTCGATTCGATCAACGGCCAACGGGATCGTGGTATGCGCATTCCAAGCGCGACCGGCTATGGCTTGATCGGTTGCTGCTGCGCAAAACGGATGGTGAGCTGACAACATTGAATCTGGATGAGTTCAGCGTCGTCAACGTTTTGAATTAAACGAGTGGCACGGGTTGCGCGGCGTTGGTTGCCTGACTGCGCAGCGGGTGTCAGCGCATGAACAGTGCTCGAGCCTCAAGGTTATTCACGAGAGACAAAAAATGTCCAGAATTTTGGCGATTGTGATGCTCTGCCTGCTGGCTGGGGGATGCGCCCAGTTCGAGAAGGTTCCAGCCAAGTACAGCGGGCTGGCAGGCCAGCCGGTGGCGGTAATGGTCTGGGCGGCACCGCAGGCGAGCACGGATTTCACCAGCCTGCAACTGGATGTGGCGCGCGGGGTTCAATCGAAGTTGCAGCAGGCGGCGACGGAATCGGCTGAACTCAAAAATATCACCTTTCCACTTAAACCTGAGGCGATCTGGCAATATCAGCAGAATTATCCGCAGATTCAGGTCATGCCGATCGAGCGTGTAGCGCCGAAATTCGAGGGAATCACGCGGCTGATTTATCTGGAGATCAGCGAAGTCCGCACACGAACGAGTGAGGCGGTGTTGAACCTGTATCGCGGCCGGATCACCGGATCGGTGAAAGTTATTCAGATCGAAAATGGCGTGGGTAAGCTGGCGTACGAGGAGACCGACATCATTGCGGTCTATCCCAAGGATGCCCCCGATGCCGGCACGCCCAACCTGGATGATTATCGTGCGTACCGCGGCGCGGTGGATGCTTTTACGACGGAAGTGGCGATCCGATTTTTTGCCCATTACGCGAACTGATGGTCCTGCAAACGACGGGATGTCCCATGCGCTGGATTGGATTACTGATTTTGCTGGTGCTGTGCCTGGGGGGCAGTGGCTGCAATTATGTGGGTATGTTTGAATACGCGGTTGTCGGTCCTCCACTGCAACCGGCAGCCTATAAACTATCCGAACAACCAACGCTGGTCCTGGTGGAGAATTATCGCTCGCCTTCATCTCTGGCGCTGGACGCCGATCGTTTTGGTTCGCAATTGACGGATGAACTGCGCAGCAACACCCTGACGCCGATGATCGATCCGGCGGAACTGCATCGTCTGATCCAGCAGAAAGGTTCAGCCTACCCCCAGATGAAAGTGTCGGAAATCGCCCGCGAGCTGGGAGCCAGGCAGGTGGTTTACATTGATCTGGCGTCGTGTGGTGTCGAGCAGGCGGGGGGGATGATGCGCGGGATTATGTCATACCGCGTGAAGGTGATTGACGGGCAGACAGGCCAGACACTCTGGCCACAGGATGCAGCGTCAGGCCAACCGGTGGAATATAAAACTGAGATGCAGCATGTCACGGAGCTGGACAAACCGGATATGCTGCGCACGCGCATGATTGGCAATATGGCCCGGCGCACCGCACGTTTTTTTTATGACTGGAAACCGGTCGATCTGAACGACGCGCACGGGGGATCAGCCGCAGGAGGTTGATGGGTTTTATGGTGATCCACTGCAACGGGGTTGCTGATCGTCGCGGTTATTACACGCCATACATCAGACATTCATGCTCAAATCGGCGCAAGGCCCAGTCGTAAAGTTGCTGGTCTTTCTCCAGATATCCAGCCGCAGCCTGAACATCAGGATCAGCCATCATATCGCCGGTCTGATCGTAAAGATCTTCGGTGGTATTGGCCCGATGGACGGGGAATTCCACGAGGTGATAACCGACACAGGAGAGTTTTTTACGTAGAAGATTCAAGCTGCGCTCAAGCTGCTCGGTGACACCAACCAGAAAAAAATCGGACAGTATTTGATGAGCCTTGGCGAGGTCACCCTGCGGATCGAAGGTATGGAGCTGGCCAAACCGATGGCCTTGGTCATGCAGCTCGGCTTCAAAGCGAAGATAGTCCTGCGGGGACATTTCCAGAAAATTTTCCGGCAGGACTTTCAAGTGTTCAGGCGAAAGCGAGTGATAATGCTTTCTGGCATAGCGATAGTAGGACAAATGGCGAGCCAGCGGATGGCGCAGGAAGGTGAAATAGAGCATCGGCCGATGCCCGATTTTTTCGGGGAAAGCGCGAAAATTATGGCTGGAAATAACTTGCGCCTGGGGCACCAGGGGTAATTGCTGGTTCAGAAAATCTTCATCCTGCTGGATATTCGGATCATGCACGTACAACGAGCGATAGCGATAGCCAAAACTTTCAAACAGCAGATCATTGATGGATGACCCGCCGTTTTTGGGCAGATGTACATGCGCCAGCAGTGGATCACGAACCTGGTCAAACGGGATCTGCCGCGCCTGTTGAACGGCTGCATCGGGGAAGAAAATGTGTTCCGTCAGAGGGAATTCGATCTGTATCCAGCCCCGTGTCAGCGAATCCGCCCAGACGTTGGGGCTGAGCTGGAGCGTGCCTTGCAGCCATTGCGGTAGACTGGCGCCGACACCATCCCAGATGATGACCAGATCGTAACTGCCGTTATGACGATCGGGGTTGGTAAAAGTGGCATCGCGCACCGCAACAGGAAGATCATGAAAACGACGTTTGATGCGTTTGAGGTCAACCGGCGTGCCGCAGGCGACAAAGACCTGCGCACCAGCATCCTGCAAGGCTTGGACGAACACGGATACGTTGTTACCGCAGATCAGGATGCGCTTGCCAGCCAGATTCTGATGGATCGCCAGGAAGCGGCGCAATGAGGCAACGAAAGGGTTGAGTCCCGTGGCAGGAGATAGGGCAGGCAGTTCAGTCATGAATCAAATTCCGAATAAATCCACAGCAGTTTATTTTATCATGAAAACAGGCCGATCCCAACCCATCCATACGTCAATTTCCGGCGATTCAAGATGAATCGCATCAGGTGGGTTGAATGAACGAAGATACGAAAAATTGCGCAGCAGCGGCGCTTCGATGTCGATGCGGTTGCGGAGATAATTTTCGTACTGATGGTTGCAGGGCGTGTGTGTGCGGGACTTGAACCGGTTGAGATCAATCCGAACAGCCACGATTCCCAAGCGTTATTGTTAGCAAGCGTCTTGATCGAGAAGTACCGCTATTGGGCAGAGGCCTGACTGGACTGATTTATTTGGGTGCTGGACTGGGCCTGTGGTGCAGCGGGAATACGCTGCGATTGCTGCGGTTGAGGCGTCGCCAGTGCAATCCCAGCCCGTTCGAGCAGTTCCCGCCCCTGCCCGGCTTGGAGCATCAACACCTGACTGCCGGCCTCGACACCGCTGATCACTTTGGCGAAGGTTTCGTTGCTGGCGCCGATTTCGACCTTCTGCGGGCGCACTTGATCACCGTTGCGCACAAAGACATAGCGATCATTGCCGGTGGAAAAAATCGATGGCAGGGGTAGCGCCAGCACATTATCCTCCTGATCAATGATGATCTGCGCCTGCACACTGGTGCCGGGTTTAAGACCGCTGGGGGTCGAATCCAGCGCGATTTCAACGGGGTATTCCTTGAGATCGGGGTTCCACCAGGTGTTGGAGTCATAGACGACAGCAATTGTTTTTACCGTACCCCAGATCGGTTCTGTCGTGCCATTGATTTGCACCCGCGCCCGCTGACCGACATTCAGTTTATATTTCTGGGCTTCAGGAATGCGCACAATCGCCATCATGTCGCTGGTATCGGGCAGGCGAAACAGAATCTGCTTTTCGGTGACTTCGGTCCCTTCGGCTACGCGGCGATCATCGCGCCGACTGCCGCTGGAACCGTATACGACCAGACCGCTGGTGGGGGCGGTCACGGTGCATGCCTCCAGTTGTTCCTGAAGACTTTCAAGTTTGCGCTGCCGCAGAATCAGCGTGCGCTCCCTGGCTTCCTTGGCTGCGATGCGCTGAGCCAGACTGCTGGCGTTTTGCTGCTTGACCCGACCGAGATTGGCCTGGGTCTGCGACAGGGTGTTGCGCTTGTCGGCCTGGTCTTTGCGGTGGGTGTATTCCTGGAGAACCATCAATTCGGTTTCAGCCTTTTGCAAACTGTTTTTGGCCGTCAGGCTTTCGAGTTTGGATTTTTCCACGTCGGCGGGCGTGACAAATCCCCTGGAAAACAGGTTCATCGTCTGCTCCAGATCCTTTTCCGCGTTGGCGACGGTGATGCGCGCCATTTCCACGGCGCGCTGGGCATCCTGCAGCGCCTGGGGATAAGTCCCTTTTTCGTATTGCTCCAGATCGAGCTTGGCCAGCAGCAACTGCACTTCGGCGGTCTGGAGATTGGCGTCATTGATGGATTGCTGGATTTCCACATCCTCGCGGGCGGCAGTGGCGTCAGTCTGGGCTTTTTGCACTTCCAGCATGGTGTCGTCAATTTTCTGGCGGATGTCCGAGCTGTCCAGCGTAAGCAGAACATCCCCTTTTTTGACGGTTGAACCTTCAGGGACGATGGTCTGGATCGTGCTGCGACCTTCGACTTTGCACCGAATTTCGATGTTGTGCACAGCCTGCAATTCACCATCTTTCTGTATACGCACAATCATGTCGATCGGCGCAACAAGATGGAAATCACCCTGGGCGACTGTGGCTGACGGGCCTGAGACTGAGCGAAAGATGAGATAACCGGCTATGGCCAGCAGGAGAGCTGCGCCGGCGATCAGCCCCAGGCGGACGGAGCGTTTACGTGTATTGGCGAATGAACTGGAAGTTACCAAGGTGCTCATTTGATCGTGATCCGTTTCGGTTCGGGTCTGCGGATATCAGGCAGTGGCCCGGAGGCGTAACTATTGAAATACTACGCGCTCGTTTCATCTTTGGTTGTGATGAAAAAGTTGGACACCGGAGTTAATTCTATCCGGTTATAACCTCAACATGGAGAATTATACCTTTTCAACCTGATTGGGGTAGGCGAAAAGTATCTCCAACGTGTTAAATTACCACATCGAGTCTGCTGAGGTCAATCGATCGAAAGTCGCCCTGACAGGCTGGTTTCAGGCAATTTGCTGCAGACGATTGGCTTTAACCGCGCGGCTGAAACCAGGCAGCAGATAGTTTTCCGCCACTGCATCCCAGCTCATGTGCTTGGCCAGCTCATAGCCGCGATGGATGAAGGCATCGAATTCTGCGGGAGTACGAGCCAGACGCTGGTCGATTTCCTGCGCGATTTTTCCAGCCACCGTTTCTTCGATCTGCACACGCTGAATCTGACCGATATTCATAAGTTGTTCGGGGCGGATACTTTTGTCGGGCAGGTCGGTGTAATCAGCCACGATGACATTGGGCGTGGGCTGACCGTTGGTGATTTTATCGACAAAGCCGGCACAGCCGCAGACATTGGAAAAGACGCAAATGCCGCCGAAACTGATGGGTTCGACCTGGGCGATGCCAAACGGTTCGTAAATCGACTGACCGAACTCAACATCCGAGCCTTTACGAATGTCCATGAATTCCATTTCCGCAGGCATGCGCTGACCGCATAGTTGCTGCTGCCAGCCGAACTGGTTGACGAAAACCACCTTGATATTGCGCGAGCGGGCGTTGAATTCCTGAACGCCCTGGTAATAAAGCGTTTCGCCGTTGGACAGATCGGGCAGGCCTTCGCGGTGCACCACCGGCCAGCGATAATACTTTTCCATGTTCAAAATATCGTCGGGACGGCGCGCGGGCACTTCCGTGCTGAGGGTGAACAGAATCGCAGTTTCATTACGTTGGCGCAGCAGCGTTTCCAGGTGCTCCAGAACGCGCAGATCGCGCCACATTCCCTTGGAAGGAACCAGGCGCGTAACGTGCGTGAAGACGTAATCCGGTTGAAATCCGAGCAGATTTTGAGCGTACTTGCGCAGCAGATTGCGGCTGCGCATTTTTTCATCGACGGAAATTTTCCAGCAGGGGACGCCGTTGTACGCCAGTTGCGCGTCCACCGAGGCGAATTCAGGGCCGAGAAAACGAATTTCCTGCAACGTCTTGTCGCCAACCGCGAAGATATTGTCGCAAAAACGAGCCGAGCGGATCAGGGCGTGTTTGTAGTAATCGCTCTGGTCCCCAAAAACATCGTCAACGTAATGTCCCTGGGCCATTGCGACATTCATGACGTTGTAGAACATGGTGTCGTGGCCCGGTTTGCCTTCAACCAGCCGGCGCATGGTGGCGCATTCGTGGGCGTGGAAAATGGTGCGGAAGCGTCCGTTGCCTTCCATGATGGCAGCCATGACGGTGGGCATGCCCATGTATTCATGCGAAAGAACAATGGCCGGCTCGAGCTGATTGCCGATCCCCAGGGCGTAGAGGCAGGCGATGGCAGGCTGGGCCAGGCGCATGTACTGCTCGTAGTCCCAGATATGTTCGTATTTGCCCGAGTCGATACCGAACGTTTTCCAGATGCGATACTTGAATTCCCCCAGCCGGTTCATGTTGTAGCGCGAAACGTCGATCAGCAGCACTTCCGGGGTGGAGACGCTGCCCGTTTCCTTATCCACGAACTTGCGCCGGCCGTAGATCACACCAACGCCGAAATTCTGTTCGATTTCACGAAAATGCGATGCCAGCGGCGAGCGCGAGAGGGAATCCATGCTGGAATAGAGCACTTCCCCCTGAGGCCCGAGCCGCTGATCGCCGGTCTGGTCGCCGGGCCAGAAGGGGCCGATCAGGATATTGCGTGAAGCCTGTTCGAGATATTTTTTGCTGGTCAGCATTCCCTGCAAAACAGCGCCGATTCCGCCAATTTTCTGGATTGCTTCGTGGGTAACATGGGCAACGGTGTATGACATTCAGCCTTCCGGTTGAGAATTAACGATATACACCGTCTATATCGACGACCTGACGGGGTATATGAGACTTCTTTGATCATACGACAGTCATCGCGTGCCTGCTCGTCTGGTCCGATAATCACTGAAAATAATTTTATATAAAAAGAGATTTCAACTCATCTGATGGGGATGCTGTCCAATAATTTTTCCTGTGAACAACTTCACGAGACAGGACGTGTCCTACTATTAGTCAGGAGTCGAGAAACAACCTGACCAAGGCATGGAGAGCGCCATGATCAAAGTCAAGCATCTGATGGATGAGGTCGAAGGTGACGACGGTGTCCGCATATGGGTGGAACCGATGGGGTTGGTTCGTGAGTATTGTCAGTGGTGCAAGGTGGATCATGTACTGCCGAATCTGGGGCCGCCGCCGATGCTGGCGGAGTGGTTTGCGGAACATCCAGCGGATTACGATCAATTTCGCGCTAAATATCACGAATATCTGCAGAAGTCGGGTTTTCGCGATGCCTTGGCGCAACTGGCGAAAATTGCGCGTCATCAGAATGTGACGCTGCTGCATCACGGCGATAACCCGGCGGAAAATACCGGCACGGCGCTGCATGAGTTTATCGACGAGCTGAATATCTACATTCCGCCAGATTAAAGGGCGGATCTTGTCATCATTCAGCCAAGATCGTAGGCTGATCCGTCATGGTTCAGGTTGATGTCACATATACCGGGGATTTGCAGTGTCGCTGCGTACACGGGCCATCGGGTCAGGTTCTGCTGACTGATGCGCCGGTCGATAACAATGGCAAGGGGGAGAATTTTTCGCCGACGGATCTGATTGGTACTGCCTTGAGTACGTGCATGTTTACGATCATGGGGATCGTTGCCAAGCGGGAAGGGATCGATCTGGCTGGTGCTACATGCCAGGTGCGCAAGGAAATGTCCACGCAGTTGCCGCGACGGATTGCCAAGCTGACGCTCGAATTTAACCTGCCGGCGAAACTGGGATTGGCGCAGCGATTGAAGCTGGAAAATGCTGCGCGCACCTGTCCGGTGGGGCGCGCGGTGACAGGTAATATCGAACTGGCGGTCAGTTTTGTCTGGCAGGATTAGCTGCTCGAAGTTATTCACGTCTTAGTGGCCATGGCAACGCATGCGACACGGGTGCTGGCGAGGCGTGCTGCGCAATTTTGAGTACGAAATGAACCCCTTGGCGCCACAATATAAGTGATGGCGATTGCTTGCCAACAACAGCAACCTAAGCGACCACGCCTACCGCGCTGGCGATGGATCAGGCGCGCATCACAGATAGGTTTTGCAGTCATTTTCCTGGTGCTGGTTCTGCTGGCCTCTGGGCGCTGGATCGGGACAGGTGAAGGGGTAAGTCGTTTCATCTTTCGCATTGATCCCCTGGCGGCGGTTGTCGCGATGCTGGCCAGCCGTGCGGTTTTGTGGGTGATGTGGCCGGCGCTGATCACCCTGGGGTTGACCGTACTTTTGGGCCGATTTTTTTGTGGGTGGATCTGTCCACTGGGAACGACGCTGGATGTCAGCCAGCATTTTGTCAGCCGGTTGCGATTGACGCAGCTATTGCACCAGCGATTGCGCGCGCCGCTGCGTAAGTGGCGCAGCGCGCGGTTTGTGCTGCTCATCCTGACGTTGCTGTCAGCGGTATTGGGGCTGAGTGTCGTGGGCTGGGTTGATCCGATGGCGCTTCTGCTGCGCGGATGGACGACGCTGGAAAACGCTGGTGGACAGATTTTTGCGCGAGTCAATGGTCACGACAATTGGCGCGCTATTGAGATCGGCGGCGCGGTGGTACTGGCGATGCTGTTCGTCCTTATCCTGGCCGAGATACTGGCGCCGCGGTTCTGGTGTCGGTATTTGTGTCCGCTGGGGGCGCTGTTGGGATTGATCGGTCGATATTCGCCGCTGGTGCGCGCTCCGAGAGTGCTGTGTCGCAAGTGTCCATCGGCGCAGGATTGCGCAGACATTTGTCGGATGGACGCATTTGGCAACGACGGCCAACTGCAAACCGATGCGTGTACGCTGTGCATGGATTGTCTGGATCATTGCCCGCATCGCATGGTGCGTTGGCGCTGGTTGCGCCCCAAGCCGGCTGGGGTGGATTTATCACGGCGAACCGCTTTGACGACAATCGCCGTCGGAGCAGCCGTGCCACTGGTTGCGCGAGTGGGAAACGTGATGACCGGTTCCCAGCCACAATATTTGTTGCGTCCGCCGGGAGTCAGTCAGGATGATGATGAGTTCAGCGACAAGTGCATCCGCTGTGGATTGTGCATTCAGGCATGCCCGACTGGGGCACTTCAACCGGCGCTATGGCAGGCGGGATTAGGCGGCGTTTTTTCGCCAATCCTTACACCACGGGTTGGATATTGCCGGATCGACTGCACCGTTTGCGGCGAAGTTTGTCCGACCAGCGCTATTCCGCTTGGCCAGTTGCCTCGGCAGGTGATTATCGGCAAGGCGATGATTGATCGTGATCGTTGTCTGCCCTGGGCGACGGGTGAACCGTGTGACATTTGTTATGAGGCTTGCCGCGCCGTTGCCGATCGCGAGGCGATTGTGTTTCGGACGGCCAGCGTCCGACGGGCGGATGGTCAGACCATAACGGTTCAGCGGCCTTACGTGCGCTATCATCAGTGCCTGGGTTGCGGGGCATGTGAAACCCAGTGCCCGCTCATGGGCGAATCGGCGATTCGAGTCTTGCGTCAGGACTATGCCCAGCATCAGGGACCAGGATCTGGCCAGGGTGACGGCGGTGGACGAGGCAGCGGGCAAGGCCAGGGAGCCGGTCGGGGTATGGGACAGGGCCGCCAGTTCAGATGAAGTGCGCGGATTGATCAGATTGTGCTCAGGCGCGGGCCGGTCGGGCCTGCCGGGGTCTGACCGCCGGCCTGGCCGAGATCACCAGCCAGGGGGCGATGAATTTCCGCCGTGACCTTGCGCAGCAGATCGATGAAATCGACCTGGGCCATGTTCAGGGCCTTGATTTTGATATGCGAGATAATCTGCCCCTGCAGCGATTCAAGCTGATTGCGCTGGGCGTCGGTGATGCCCGTGCCCATCTGCTCAGCCCGGGCGAGGGCTTCGAGTTGGCGATTGAATTCGCTCATCAACCGGCCGGCGTCGGGGTCGCTGGCAACAGCCCTCTGGGCTTGACGGTATTTTTCCACGGCAGGATGTTCCGCCACGAGTTTTCCGAGGCTGGTTGCCTTGTCTAAAATTTCCTGAGTTGTCGTTGCCATTTCGTTTATACCTTTCGCTGATTCGCCACTATAGTCATCAACCCGCGCCGGGCAAGATCGAACCCAGTTCAGTTGACGTGGCGTGTCGGTGCGTTTCAGCTCTCACAATCCTGCCAGGAAAAACTATTCCTCCGCCAAGGCCTTGAATGTTGCCTCAAAGTCTTCCTCAGACAGCGCGGTATCCCATAAACCAGTATCCAGCCCCTTGTGTCGTCGCACACCCATGTATTCGAGACTCGCATCCTCATACCGGCGGAACTTATACACAGCGTCGTTCATCAACTGGCTGTTGAAAACGCCCAGGCTAACCAGCCGCTCGAAATCGATCGTCGTCAGGCCTGTCACCCGCTGAAACAATCGCGGCTCGATCCTGGTGATCACGTCCTTCAGCCGCTGCTCGCGGAAGTCGGTCAGGTACATGAAGATGGGGATTCGCGCAGCGAATTTGATGAGCTTCTCCTGTACCTGTTTGCGCAGGCTCTTGCGCTCCTTTTCCGCTTCGGTCAGCTCTTTCTTCTCCTTCGCATCCAGCTCATTCCCCCCGCCCATCTTGCGCTGGGCATCCTTGATCTGCTCCGAGCGGTTGATGATCGTCTCCAGATCGGCGTTCAAGTTGCGAAAGCCCTCGATCGCCATCAGCGCCGCCATCGCCTTCTCGTCGCTCATCAGTCGGTTCAGCGTGCTGTCGTCCACGTTTACCAGCAGCACGCTTTCCCAACGCCTGGCCAGCAACGTCGCGCTCGTGCCGGCTGTTGCCATATCGAGAATCGCTGCGGCGTCCAACTGCCTCATGCTGCTTCCGTCGTAGGCCAACACCGGCAGAAAGCCCACCAGTTCCGCGACGCGTTGCTCCGGTGTCGTTTCGTCCGTCGCCAGTTGTGATCCGTAATCTGCGATCTGCCGCAGCGCGCGATTCGGTGCGAAGTCGAAGACGTAGCATTCCGGCTTGACGATCACGTCCTTCAAATTTTCGTCTTTGACCATCCACGGCGACTGCACCCGAAACGCCGCCTGAAAATAGCTCTCCGGGCTGGAGAGCTTGCGCAGCATCAACATGCCGGTCCACGGCCTCACCGTCACACCCGTCGTTAACTTCCCACACGAGAGTGTGATTGATTTCGATTTCAGCGGTTCATCCATCGCCTCCTGCACCGGCGGCAGGGCGTCGGCACCGATCCCCGCCTGCGATCCTGCCGCCACCACCACGTTGAAGTCGTGATAAAAGACGTTGTTCTTCGCCTTGAGCATCTTCGCCATCGCATGGCACGCCGCCACGCTCGGCAGAAACCAGAACGTGTGATTCAGCACGCCCATCAGGCGCGCATCGCTGAAGGGCAGGGGCGGCTTATCCCTGCCGAGCTTCAAGTCGTCCACCGTCAATCCGCGATACCCGCCACGAATCAAATCCACCCACTTCTGCACTTCATCCCCGTGCTCGAATTTCGCATCCTCCCCCTCGCCTTCAGCCCGGAAAAACTCGTTCAGATCGAACTCGTTGAACTCCCCCTGTTCAGCCACCTGTCTGATCTCATCCGGCAGCGTGTAGGTCATCAGCACCAGCCGGGGCAACTCGGCGTAGGGGTTGTCGCCCGCCGCATCGGGGTTCTTGACGGGCCAATCCCGCTTGGCCCGCTGCTCATCGGAGTACGTCCAGTTGTAAATCTGCTCCTCGATGAACTCACCCGATGCCAGTGCCCTAAACGGCGTGCCCGAGAGATACAGATAATGCCCCGTCTGGATCGGCAGGATGCTCTCGTCAAATGCCTGCTCCTCCTTCGTCACCTCCTGTTCGACTTCCCCTTCCTCTCCCTCGTCAGAATCAAAAAGCCCCTTGGCGTTCTCCCGCCACGCGCCGTAGTGGTATTCATCCAGAATCACGCAGTCCCATTTCGTTTCATGCACCCATTCATTGCGCGGCTTGATCGCGCCATTTTTCGTATGCTGGAGAAAATCCTGGAAGCTGCCAAAACAGACGATCGGTTTGTCGGCGTCCAGCTCCGTCCACTTCAGCCCGCCGTCGCGCCAGACGAACTGCCACCCCTCAAAGTCGGTGTGCTGCTGCAAATCCTCCGCCCAGGCATACTTCACCACCGGCTTGAACGTCAGCACCAGCACGCGCTTCCACCCCATCCGTTTGGCCAGTTGATAGGCGGCAAAGGTCTTGCCAAAGCGCATCTTCGCGTTCCAGAGAAAATGGGGCGCGTGCCCCGGCTGCTCTGTTGCAGCACGCTGAAAATAATCGGCCGTCATTGCCACCGCCTGCTCCTGTTCCGGGCGCATCCTGAAACTGAGCGTGCGGTTCTCCACATTCGCCTGACGGTTCATCACCGCGATGATCGCCGCCTTCACGTCGTCCGCGGTACACTTGAACCACTCGTGCGTGGTGTTAGTGTGTCCGCGGGCTTTGAGATGCGCGTGGATGTCATGATCGGTGAAACTCGTCCCGTCAGGCCGCATGGCGGACTCGATCAACTCCACCTTGAACTCTTTATAGCCCCCGGGGAATT
>WBZR01001232.1_pt1 | contig 33569 bp, 32 predicted proteins | sample 5204231 | NCBI WGS metagenome assembly WBZR01 (sample SAMN12412403, study PRJNA552823) | activated sludge metagenome | isolation source: activated sludge from anammox sidestream of wastewater treatment plant... | place: USA: Virginia | collected 2017-08 | reverse complement strand
TTTGGATACTCCTTGGGTAAAAAGGTTTGGACAAAACGCATTTTACCGGGGTCCGTTGCCGATCAACTATTCTGTTGTTAAAGTGTCAGGTCGCTAGTTATTATGTTTACTTGTTAATTGACCCCGAAACCGACAAGGTTTTTTATGTTGGTAAAGGCACTGGAAACCGAATATTTGCCCATATCAACAATGCAATTTCTTCGCCGCTTGAAAGCGACAAACTCGATAAAATCCGCTTGATTCATTCAAAAGGTTTGCAGGTCAAACATTCAATTGTCAGGCACGGTCTTACTGAAAAAGAAGCCTTTGAAGTTGAAGCGGCTTTGATAGATTTTATTGACATTCGAGACTTAACAAATATTGTTGTCGGTCATCATTCCTACAATCATGGTCTTATGAGCATTACAGAAATTATTGCTCAATACAATGCCCCAGATATTGAAATTGCCGAGCCTGTTATTTTGATTACTGTCAATCGGTTGTACAGGCGCAACATGAATGATGATGAACTTTACGAAATAACTCGTGGTAATTGGGTTGTGGGTGAACGAAGGAACAAGGCAAAGTTTGCATTCTCTGTTTATAATGGTGTTGTCAGGCAGGTTTACGAAATTCAAAAGTGGTTTCCCATCAAAGCACGAAGTCAAGACGCAAAAACACAAGACCGCTGGCGATTTACAGGTATTGTTGCCAAAGATTTACAACATTATGTCGGTGGATGTGTTGAAAAATACATTAGGGCGCAAAACCCCATAAAATATGTTAACTGTTAAACCAAAACGGTGGCTAACAAAGCGTGCACCTGACGTGTGGGATTCTGCGGCATTTTCAGGCATTTTTCTGGCTTCGAGTTTTTCCTGCTCCCAAGCGTTGTCCACGCCCGCCCACACGCAGGTAACGCAAACCGTTGGCACGCCCCTTGCACAATGAAGGTTTATTGGTTTTCAAGTCTGCTAAAATAAGCGTTATGATTAAACTTGTCGCAATGGATATTGATAATACATTGACAAGCCCAGATGGTGCAATTGATACTTCTGTCATTGGGGCTATTCAAAAACTCTATTTTAATGGGATACATATCGCTCTTGTTTCTGCCCGCTCGCTTCAAGGAATCGACTCTATTGCTAATCTTCTAGGAATAAAGGCTCACCAAATAGCGAATTTAGGAGCAATTATCCGAACTGCTACCGTCCATGAATTACAAAGATTAACAATAAACATTGATATAGCGCGCGACATTGCAAAAATCGGCGATTTGCAGCGTTGCCCCGCTGAGCGTCTTTAGCTCATACGACGGCGCCGGCGGTTCATCCGGCTCAAATTGGATCCAAGTCATCAGCGAGTTCCATAAAACATAGGCGTTTCCGCCGCGTCTCAGCCGAGCGCCACGTCGAGCGCCATCATCACCGCAAAGCCGAGCATTGTGCCGAACGTGGCGACGTGGGTGTTCTGGCTTAACTGCGATTCGGGGATGAGTTCTTCGACCACCACGTAGATCATCGCCCCCGCCGCAAACGCCAGCGCATACGGCAGGATGGGGCGCATGAGCAGCACCGCCGCCGCGCCCACGATCCCCGCCATGGGTTCGACGATGCCCGAAAGCTGACCGTAAAAGAACGCCTTCCAGCGGCTGAAGTTCTCGCGCCGCAGCGGCATCGCCACCGCTACGCCTTCGGGGAAATTCTGCAAGCCGATGCCCAGCGCGAGCGCCCCTGCCCCAGCCAGGCTGGCGGAGGGGATGCCCGCGCCGACCGCCCCGAACGCGACGCCCACCGCCAGCCCCTCGGGAATGTTGTGCAGCGTAATCGCCATGACGAGCAGCACGCTGCGCTGCCAGGAGGTCTTGATGCCTTCCGCCTGGTCAAGCGGAAACCCCAGGTGCAGGTGGGGCATAAGGTGGTCGACGATGAACAGGAAGCCGCCGCCGAGCATAAACCCCGTCACCGCCGGGATCCAGCCAGCCACGCCGTTCTCCTCGGAAAGCTCGATGGCGGGGGCGAGCAAGGACCAGAAGCTGGCTGCGATCATCACGCCCGCCGCAAAACCGAGCATGCCGTCCAGCAGTTGGCGGTTGATTTCCTTAAAGAAAAATACCGCCGCAGCTCCGAGTGCGGTGACAAAATAGGTGAAGCCGGTTGCCAGCAAGGCTTGCAGGATTGGGTTGAGCGCTGAAAACCAGGTAACGAAGGTCATGTTGTCCTCTTTGGCTTCGATTCTTGAAGGCGGTCCAGCCAGCCCCGCGCGGATGATTATACTCAGAATCCGGTATAATTCCAGCTATGACCGGCAAGCTGTCTCATCTCGATGCGCAGGGACGGGCGAGCATGGTGGACGTCGGCGCCAAACCGGAAAGCGAACGCATGGCGGTCGCCCGCGGCGAGGTGGCGATGCAGCGCGAGACGCTGGAGATGGTGCGGACGGGGACGCTCAAAAAGGGCGACCTGCTCACCACCGCCCAACTGGCGGGCGTGATGGCGGCAAAACGCACCGCCGAGTTGATCCCGCTCTGCCACCCGCTGCCGCTCACGCACATCGAGGTGCAGCTCGAACTGGACGACGCCCTGCCGGGGGTGCAGATCCGCGCCGCGGCACGCACGACCGCTAAAACCGGGGTCGAGATGGAAGCGCTGACCGCGGTGGCGGTGGCTGCCCTCACGGTTTACGACATGGCAAAAGCGGTCGAGAAAACGATGCGTATCCAGAACATCCGGCTGGTGGAAAAGCGCGGCGGGGCGAGCGGAGACGTTCTGAATGAATAAAGTGACCGTGCGGTTCTTTGCCTCGCTGCGCGAGCAGGCTGGCGTAAAGCAGATCGAGTTGGAACTGGCGCAGCCGACCTCGGTGGGGGAGCTGCGGGCGCTCCTGGCGCAGCGCCTGCCCGGGCTGGAGGCGGCGCTGCGCGCCAGCCTGGCGGCGGTCAACAACGAATATGCGCTCGACGACGAGCTGATCCCCGCGGGCGCGGAGGTCGCGCTGTTCCCGCCGGTGAGCGGAGGCGGCGCGATCGCCCCGACGATTATTGCCATCACCGAAGACGAATTGGACCTGAACGCGCTGCTGGAGCAGATCACGCTTGCCAGCACCGGCGCGGCGTGCGTTTTCAGCGGGATGGTGCGCGGCGAGACCAGCCGCGGTGAGCCCCACGAAACGGCGTATTTGGAATACGAAGCCTACCAGCCGATGGCGGAAGCCAAGCTGCGCCAGGTGGCGGGGGAAATTCGAGCGCGCTGGCCCGAGGTGCAGGGGATCGCCATCGTGCAGCGGGTGGGGCGGCTGTACCCGCGCACGCCCACGGTGCTGGTCGCGTGCAGCGCGGCGCACCGCGATACGGGCGTGTTCGACGCCGCCCGCTACGCGATCGACCGCTTGAAAGAGATCGTCCCGGTGTGGAAGAAGGAAGTCGGTCCGCAGGGAGAAGCGTGGGTTGCCGGTGAGTACATCCCCAAGCGCGGCGACTGAAATCGTCTGCTCGAACTGCGGGCTACCCTACCCGCCGCAGGGCGCGCCCTATCGCTGCCCGCGCTGCCTGGCGCACTTCGATTTTCCGCGGCTGCCGGGGTTCGATCCGGCGCAGGTGGACGCCTCCCAGCCCGGGATCTGGCGCTACCGGCAGGCTTTTGGGCTGCCGGCGGACGCTCCGCGGGTGACGCTGGGCGAAGGGAACACGCCTCTGCTGCGCGCGGAGGCGTTCGGGCGGCAGGTTGCGTTCAAGCTCGAATTCACCAACCCGAGCGGATCGTTCAAGGACCGCGGCGCCGCGCCGCTGTTGAGCTTTCTGAAAGCGCGCGGGGTGAACGCCGCGGTGGAGGATTCGTCGGGGAACGCCGGCGCCGCGTTTGCCGCCTACGCCGCGGCGGCTGGGGTGCGCGCCCGCGTGTTCGTGCCCGACTACGCCGCCGGTCCCAAGCGCAAACAGATCGAAGCTTACGGCGCAGAAGTGGTGCGGATTTTGGGCGCCCGGCAGCAAACGACCGAGGCGGCGCTGCGGGCGGCGGCGGACGGCGCGATTTATGCCAGCCACGCCTACCTGCCGCACGGTCTGGCGGGGTACGCCACGATCGCCTACGAGATTTATGAACAGCTCGGCGCGGCGCCGGGGAGTGTGCTCTTGCCGGTGGGGCAGGGCGGGCTGCTGCTGGGGGTTGGGCGCGGTTTTGAAGCGCTGCAGCGCGGCGGTCTGATCGAGCGCCTGCCCGCGCTGGCGGGCGTCCAGGCGCTGGCGTGCGCGCCGCTCTGGGCGTTGTTCCAATACGGCAGCGCCGGGCTGGGCTGGGTAGCCGAGGGCGAGACGCTGGCGGAAGGGGTGCGGGTGCAAAGCCCGCTGCGTGGCGACCAGGCGCTGCAGATGGTGCGCAGCAGCGGCGGGACGCTGGTGGCGGTGGACGAACCCGATATCCTACCCGGACAGCGCGCCCTGGCAGAGCGGGGTCTCTACGTAGAGCCGACCGCGGCGATCGTGTGGAAGGCGCTGGAAACGCTGAGCGCAGAACTGCCCGAACCGATCGTGGTGATCCTGACCGGATCGGGGCTGAAGACGCCTTAGCCATCGGGATTTCTTCTTTATCTTAATCGTACAGGAGCGCACAGAATGCAAGAACGGATCGTGATCACCGGGATGGGAACCGTCAATCCAATCGGTCATTCGGCGGAGGAAAGCTGGCGCAACGCCCTGGCGGGGGTGTCGGGGGTCGCGCCGATCACGCTGTTCGACCCCTCCAGGCTGCTGGTGCAGATCGCCTGCGAGGTGAAGAACTTTGACGCAGAGCAATTCCTCGACCCGAAAGACGCCCGCCGGCGCGACCGCTTTGCGCAATTCGCGGCGGTGGCGGTGAAGGAGGCGCTCGGGCAATCCAGGCTGAACGGGACGGACGGCGCCGGGGAGCGCGTCGGGGTGGTGATCGCGACCGCGATCGGCGGGCTGCACACGGTGCACGAAATGGAACGTACAATACGCGATGCCGGACCGCGGCGGATGAACCCCTTTTCGATCTCGATGGTGATGGCGAACGGGGCAGCGGCGCTGACCACCATCGATTACGGTTTTCAGGGACCGAGTTTTTCGCTGGCTTCCGCCTGCGCCACCGGCACGGATGCGATTGGGATCGCCTGGACGCTGATCCGCGCCGGCGTGATCGACGCTGCGGTCGCCGGAGCGAGCGAAGCCACCGTGACCGAGGTGGGCGTCGCCGCGTTCGACCGGGTGGGCGCGATGTCACGCCGCAACGACGCCTACGACACCCCGGCGCCGTTCGACCGCGACCGGGACGGGCTGGTGATGGGCGAAGGCGCGGCGGTGCTGATTTTGGAGCGCGAGAGCCACGCCCGCGGGCGCGGCGCGCCGATCCTGGCGGAGCTGGCTGGCTACGGGGCGTCGTCGGATGCGTTTCACATCACTGCCCCGGCTGAGGACGGGTCGGGCGGGGCGCTGGCGATCCGCCGGGCGCTGGCTTCAGCCGAGATCGAACCCGGGGACGTGGATTACATCAACGCCCACGGGACCGGAACCCGGCTGAACGACGTTTCGGAGACGCGCGCCATCAAAGCCGCGTTGGGGGAGGCGGCTTACCGCATCCCGGCTTCGTCCACCAAATCCATGACCGGGCACATGATGGGCGCCAGCGGCGCGCTCGAAGCGCTGTTCTGCGTGCAGGCGGTGCGCGACGACTGTATCCCGCCCACGATCCACTATCAAAACGCCGACCCCGAATGCGACCTGGATTACGTCCCCAACCAGATGCGCGCCCTGAAGGTCAACGTCGCGCTGAGCAATTCGTTCGGTTTTGGCGGGCACAACGCCGTGTTGGTTGTGCGCAAGTATGCTTAACCCGTAACTTTACTCAACCCAGGTCAGTTGACCCGTTTCGCGGGTGTCGTAGCCTCCCAGCGCGGCGATCGCTTTGCGCGCCGCCGCGGTTTGCAGCCAGGCTGCCAGCTTCTCGAACGCCGCGGTTTGGATGCCGGCTTCGGGGATGACCAGGTCGTAGCGCTCGTCGATCACCGGTATGAAATCCAAGCCGTACGCCAGCGCGGCGGTTTGCAGACCGAAACCGGCGTCCGCGCGCAGTTCGGCGACCGCGCGCGCCGCCTCCGAATGGGTGCGCACCTGGGTCTCGTAGCCGGCGATCTGGCTGGTTGCGATCCCCAGGCGCCGCAGCGCGGCGTCCAGCCAGACGCGCGTGCCCGAACCTGGCTGGCGGTTGACAAACCGCAAACCGGGCTGCGCCAGGTCGCTGACCGTGCGCAAACCCAGCGGGTTGCCCCGCGGCGCGATCAGCCCCTGCTTGCGCCAGGCTAGCGTCAGCAGCGCCGTCCGCCGTCCGGGCAGCACCCGCAGCACGTATGGGAGGTTGTAGCTGTTGGTCTCCGGATCCCACAGGTGGCTGCCCGCTAGGTCGGCTTTGCCTTCCGCCAGCGCGATCAGCCCGCCCAGGCTGCCGCAAAAATCCAGGTCGAGGACGTACCCCGGCGCGATCTCGTTGAAATGCGCCGCGATCCACGAGAGCGCCAGGTCGTGGCTGCCCGAAAAGCGCAGCGCGCCTGCAGGGGCAGGCGTTTCCTGCGCGGCGGACCCGCGCCATTGATCCAGCGCCAGGCGCAGCGCCGTTTCGACTTCGCTGGGCGAATGCCCAGCGGTGAGCGCTTCGAGCAGGAACGCCTGGGCGCGGTGCACCAGCTTTGCCCGCCGCAGCGGAAGCTCATCGTCTGCGCGCGGCGCATATAAAACGTGCGTCCCCTGCCCGGCGCGGCTGACGACCAGCCCCTGCTCGGCGAGTTCGCGGTAGGCGCGCTGAATCGTGCCGGGGGTGCAGTTCCACTGGCGGGTCAACTCACGGATCGAAGGCAGCCGGTCGCCGGGTTTGAGCTCGCCGGAAAGGATTTTACTCCTGACGGATTCGACGATCTGCTGGTAAAGGAAACGCTCTTTCACCTGTTAGATTAGCGGGTTCGCCTCCGCGCGCGCCGGTCAGGCGGACCTTCTGGTAAAGCCCAGGGCAAACGCCAGCGCCATCAACAGCAGCAGCGGCGCTAGGATGGTGAACACGAAATCCGCGCTGAAGAACAGGAGTTGGTGACCGGTCTTCAGGAAAGCCAGTGCAATGCCGCCCAAGCCGATCAGCGCGCCGCCCACCCCTGCCCACACAAAGCCCGAGGCGGCTTTCTTCTGGTTGACGACGGCGAACGGCAAGAGGAAGACGACCAGCCCGGCGATGGAGTGCACGATGATCAAGACGATCGTCGCTAACCCGGCTGGACCGGTGAAGCGCGTGATCGCCAGCGCCAGGAAACCGATGACGGCAAAGACCAGGTAGCCCTTCTCCCACTGCGGGAAGAATTCGCCAATCATCCCGACCGAAAGGCACAGCGGGATCAGCGCAGCGACTGCGACCACCAGCGGGGAATTGAGGACGCTATAGGTGAGCGCGATCAACAGCAGCCCGGCGACCAGCAGCACGGCGAACGCAGCCAAATAGTAGAGACTGTATTTGCGCTGGGTGGGTTTGTTGGCATATTCCCGGTAAAAGTACATAATGAGGAAGATCGCAACCAAACCCGTAACAAGCAAAATAAGACGGTCGAATAAGGTCATGAGATTGCTCCTTTTCCTAAGCGGATTTATGTGAATTATGACACAAAAAACGAGATTCTTCTATGACGTTTGTCACAGAAGAATCTCGGAGCTTCCCGTTTAGGGTTTGAGCCCGGACGGCTGCCCGCCGGCTATTGCGCGCCCGTGGCTTCGCGATAGGACGCCGAATCGGGGATGAACAGCGACTGCCCAAAATCGGCTTTGCCGAACTCGGCGATCTTTTCCTGCACCGGCACGGAGATGATCCAATCGATGAAACGCTGCGCGAGTTCAGCCTGGATTTTGGGGTTTTTCGCCGGATTGACCGCGATCACCCCGTAGGGGTTGAACATCAACGGGTCGCCTTCGACCAGCAGAACCAGGTCGAGCCCGGTCTTCAGGCGCGCCAGGTAGGTGGCGCGGTCGCTGAGGGTGTAAGCCTGCTGCTCGTTTGCCATGGTGAGCACCTCGCCCATGCCCTGCCCGGAGGAGACGTACCAATCGCCGGCTGGTTCGATCCCGGCAGCCTTCCAGATCGCTTTCTCTTTGATGTGGGTGCCTGAATCGTCGCCGCGCGAGATAAAGGTCGCTTTTGCTTCGGCGATTTTGGTGAACGCTTCGGTGACGTTGGTCAGACCCTTGATCCCCGCGGGATCGCTTTTAGGTCCGACGATGATGAAGTCGTTGTACATGACGTCTTCACGCCGGACGCCGTCGCCGTTCTTCATAAACTCGTCCTCACGGGCGCGCGAGTGCACCAGCAGCACGTCCGCGTTCCCGTCCACGCCGAGTTGGAGCGCCTGACCCGTGCCAACCGCGATCACATCGACCACCACCCCGGCTTCACGCTCGAAGTCGGGCAGGATGAAACCGAGCAAGCCGGAATCATCGGTGGAAGTGGTCGTCGCCAGCACCAGGTGTCCCGCCTGCCCGGGCACGGGCTGTTCCGGGGCTGCTGGGGGCGGCGCTGGCGGTTCGGTTGCGCTGGGCGCCTGGGTGGGCGTGGCGGGGGCGGCGCAGGCGGATAGCAAAATCGCCATCAAAATGATGGTGGAAACGATCGAGCTAATTTTCTTTAACATAGTTTCTCCTTAGATTTCTTCGAAAGTTGGTTAGATTACCTTGTAATCAGCTTTTTCAGACGGTTAACCCGCTGGTAAACTCAATAAATCATGTCTCCGGCGATAAAGGCGCGCGTGCGCGGGTCCGTCGGGAAGTTGAAAAAGGCTTCGGTGGGGGCGTTCTCGATGATTTTGCCGTCGAGCAGGAACGCGATGCGGTTTGCCAGGCGGCGCGCCTGGAAGATGTTGTGCGTGACCAGGATGATGGTCATGCGGTGCGCCGCGTTCAAGCGCTGGATGATCTTCTCGATCAGGTTGACGTTGTACGGGTCGAGGTTGGCGGTTGGCTCATCGAGCAGCAGCACGCTGGGCGCGAGCGCCATGGCGCGCGCCAGCGCGACGCGCTGCGCCTCCCCGCCGGAGAGGGTGCGCGCCCGCTGGCGGGCTAACCCGTCCATCCCCACCTCTTCCAGGACGGCTTGGATGGTCTCGCGCGCGCGGTCGCTGCGGCGCAGCTTCAACCCGTAAAGCACGTTGTCGTACACGCTGCGGTCCAGCAGCATCGGGCGCTGGAAGACCGTCGTGACGCGCCGGCGGATTTCGAGCGGAACCGTCTGACCCGGGCTGAACGCGGCGCCCTCGTAGTGCAGTTCGCCCTGGCTGGGCGGCTCGAGGAAGTTGAGCAGCCGCAGCAGCGTGCTTTTGCCCGAGCCGCTCGGTCCAACCAGCCCGAACACTTCGCCGGGATAGATGTCGAGCGCTTCGATGTCGAGCACGCGCCGTTCCGCGTACTCTTTCACCAGCCCGCGCATCTGATAGACCGGATCCGCTGCTGAATAACGCTCAGGCTGCGGAGCGCTCATGTTTCGAACCCCCTTCCCTGCAGACGCAGCATGGCGAGGTTGGCGATAAACGCCAGGAACAGCAGGAAAAAGCCCAGCGCGAGCGCCAGCTCGAAATTGCCCTTGCGCGTCTCCAAAACGATCGCGGTGGTCAGCACGCGCGTGCGCCCCTCGATGTTGCCGCCTACGAGCATCACCGCGCCGACCTCGGAGATGATGCTGCCAAAACCGGCGATGATCGAGACGATCACGCCCAGGCGCGCTTCGGAAAGGATCGTGACCGCCGCCTGGCGGCGGGTCGCGCCGAGGGCGCTGAGCTGCAGGCGCAGTTGCGGGTCGACCGCCATCACGGCAGCCATCGTAAAGCCCGCCACGAGCGGAAAAGCGATGATGATCTGAGCCACGATCATCGCCTCGGGGGTGAAAAGCTGCGGGACGAGGGGCAGGTTGTACCTGCCGAGCAAGCCGTTGCGCGAAAGGATCACATAGACGAACAGCCCGATCACCACCGGCGGGAAGCCCATGCCGGTGTAGAGCAGGGCGGCGGCGAGCTTGCGCCCGGGGAAGCGCGCCAGCCCGACCACCGCGCCGATCGGCACCCCGATCAGGGTGCTGATCACCAGCGCGATGCCGGACACTCTGAGCGACAGCAGGACGATTTCTGAAAATTCCGAGGACATGCACCAGCCCCTATAGTTGTATCGGCGCAAGTATACTATACCTGCAGCCGATTTGTCTGTGGAACTCTAGCAGGGAATGGCGAAAAAAATGAGCTGAACCCATCCTGCGGGCTGCCCCTCCCAAACCCTCCCCAAATCCGTACGATTTTCACTGTACGGATTTGGGGAGGGCAGGGTGGGGTCGGAATTTCAGAAAATCGCGATTTTGCCGGCAGCAGCATCCCCCCATCTGGTAAAATTGACCCCAGGTCGATTGTTCAATTTTGTAGAATATCGGAACAGATGGAGCGCAAGATACTCGACAATGGGTGGGGTGTTTAGCGTTCCCTTCGTTCCAGGAGGAACTGGATGAGCGTTACGGAAACGGAAATTCCGGAGATGGTCAGCCCGGAAGATTTTGCCCGCCGTCTCGGTCTGACTTTTACCAATGCGCTGCTGCTGCAGCGGGCTTTGACCCACCGCTCCTACCTGAACGAGCACCCCGAGGCGTTGGAGGACAACGAGCGCCTCGAATTTTTGGGCGACGCCGTGTTGGACTTTCTAGTGGGCGCCTGGCTGTACAACCGCTTCCCCGAGATGAGCGAGGGCGAGTTGACGCGCTTGCGCTCGGCGCTGGTGCGCACCGAGCAGTTGGCGGACTTCGCGCACGCCCAGGGGTACGGAGCGGCGCTGCGGCTGGGACGCGGCGAAAGCCTGGCGGGCGGTCGTCAGCGGACGGCGCTGCTTTGTGCGACCTTCGAAGCGATGGTGGGCGCGCTCTACCTGGACGGCGGGTTCGAAGCCGTCCGGCGCTATGTCGAGCCGCTGCTGGCGCCCGCGGTGAAGCAGATTTTGGCTTCCCACCGCGAGCACGACGCCAAGAGCCGGCTGCAGGAACGCGTACAGGCGCACGGCTATCCGCCGCCGCAGTATCGCACCATCGCCGCCTACGGTCCGGAACACAGCATGACCTTCGAAGTCGAAGTATTGGTGAACGAACGGGTGCTGGCGCGGGGCAAGGGAACCAGCAAACAGACGGCGGCGCAGGCAGCCGCTCAACTGGCGCTCGACGATCTTTCGTTCGATGCGCTGGGCGAAGCGGCGCAGCGCGCCAAAACCGTTCCTGAAACTTAAACCTGTCTGAAGGAAACATCCATCGAGATGCCAGCCAATCTGAAATCGCTCGAGCTTCACGGATACAAAACCTTTGCCAACCGGACGAACTTCAGCTTTGCCGAAACGGTGACGGCGATCGTCGGTCCGAACGGCAGCGGGAAATCGAACATCGCCGACAGCCTGCGCTGGGTGCTCGGCGAGCAGTCGTACAGCCTGCTGCGCGGGCGCAAGACCGAGGATATGATCTTCTCCGGTTCAGAGGCGCGCTCACGCGCGGGGATGGCATCGGCGACGATTACGCTCGACAACAGCAGCGGCTGGCTGCCGATCGATTTCAGCGAAGTGGCGATCACCCGCCGGGCGCACCGCGACGGCTTGAACGAATATCTGATCAACGGGCAGCGCGTGCGGCTGCGCGACGTGTCGGAACTGCTGGCTGCCTCCGGGCTGGCGGAACGCACCTACACCGTGATCGGGCAGGGGCTGGTGGACGCGGCGCTCTCGCTCAAAGCAGATGAGCGCCGGCGGCTGTTCGAAGAGGCGGCGGGGATCGGGTTGCACCGCAGCCGGCGCGAAGAGACGCTGCGCCGCCTGGAGACCACTAAACGCAACCTGGAACGGGTGGAAGACATCCTGGCGGAGCTAAAACCGCGCCTGCACAGCCTGGAGCGCCAGGCGCGGCGGGCGCAGGAATACGAGCAGGTGCGCCAGGATTTGCACGCCCAACTGCGCGAGTGGTACGGTTTTCACTGGGTCGAAGCCCAGCGCAGCCAGGCGGAGGCGCTGCAAGCGGACCGCCAGCAGGAAATCCGCCTGGAACGGGCGCGCCAGGAGCAGGAAAAAGTCGAGGCGAAAACCAACGCGTTGCAGAGCGCGATCCAGGGGCTGCGCGACGAACTCAACGGGTGGCACCGCCAGCTTGCCGAACTGCACCGCCAGCGTGAAGCCGCGCTGCGCCAGTTGGCGGTGGTCGAAGAGCGCCAGCGCGCCCTGAACGTCCAGCAGGAAAACGATCAGCGCGACCAAGCCGAACTGCTGGAGGTGGTGAAATTCCAAGAGCAGCAGGTCGCCGCGGCGGTTCAAGAGCGGGGCGAGCTCGCCGCGGAAGTGGAAGAAGCCCGCCGCCTGGCAGAAGAGGCGCGTCAGGCGCTGGAGGGGCGTCAGGCGGAGCGGGTGGAGGCGGAAAGCCGGATTCAACGCGCCCGCCAAAACCTCAGCGCGCTCAACGCCGCCCAGGGCAGGCTGCAAGCCCAGCAGACCGAAGGGGCGGCGCAGGAAAAGCGGCTGGCGGAGGCGCTGCAGGCGCGCCAGGCGGCGCTGGCAGCCGCCGAACAGGAACTGGCAGCCGCGCAGGAAGCTCAGCGCACAGCGCAGCGCGGGTCGGAAACCAGCGAAGCCGCGCTCCAACAGGCGGAGCAGGAGCTTGCCGCCCACAAAGAAAAGCTGCTACAGGCAGAGGCGGGCTTAGCCAGCGCGCGCGAACGCCAGGCTGAACTGCAGGCGGAGGCGATGCGCTTCAAAGCCGGGCTGGAGGTGATCGAACAGGCGGAGGCGGCGCTCGAAGGGTACACCAGCGGGACAAAGGTCTTGCTGGAGGCGCAGCGCCAGCAGCGCCTGCACGGGGCGCACGGGGCGTTGAGCGCCTTCCTGGAGACGCCGGCGGAATACGAGCCGGCGATTGCAGCAGCCCTGGGCGATTTTCTGGACGCGGTACTGCTGGAAGCCGACCCCGAGGCCGCGCTGGATTTGCTCGAAACCGAAGCCGGGCGCGGGGCGCTGCTGCCGGTGCACGCGTTGAAACCCGCGCCGCTAAAACTGCATTCCCTAAAGGGCGTCCCCGGGGTGATCGGCGAGGCTGCCGGGCTGGTGCAAGCCGCGCCCGAGGCGCAGCGGGCGGTCGAACTGCTGCTGAGCGGCGTGATCGTGGTGCAAGACCGCCGGGCGGCGCAGCGCGCCCTCGCCGGTCAGCCCGCCGGCGCACGCGCGGTGACCCTGAAAGGCGAGGTGTTTTACCTCAGCGGACCCATCATTTCGGGGCGCGCCAAAACCGGCGGGGCGCAGACGCTGCTCAGCCGCCGGCGGCAGCGGGGCGAGGCTGCGGCTGCCTTGCAGAAAAACCAGGCGGAACTGCGGATGGCGGATCGACGCCTGGAACAGGTCACGGCTGAACTGGAGCGCCTGCGCGCCGAGGCGCAGCGGCTGGAAGCGCAGGGCGAACGGCAGCGCCAGGCGGTGCTGGAAGCGGCGCGCCGGCTCGAGGGCGCCCGCGCCGGACTGGGCGAAGCCGAGCGCCGGTTAGCCTGGAACAAGGAGCAGATTTCCGAGATCGAGGCGCAGCAGCGCAGCCGGGGGGAAGCAGCCCGCCGCGCCGCGGACGAGTTAGCCCAACTCGGCGGGCAGATCGACGCCGCGCGCGCTGAGCTGCGCGCCGGCAGCGCGGCGCTGGAAGGGCTGGCGCTGGACGATTTGCAAACGCAGCAGGCGCATTGGGCGACGCGCCTGGCGGTGGCGGAACGCGCCCTGCAAGACGCCGGCGCGCGCGAAGCCGAGCGCAGCCTCAGCCACGAACGCACCCGCGCCTCGCTGGCGGGTTTGGAACAGCGTCTGACCGGTTTGGCGCAGGCGCTCCAGGACGCCGCTCAGGAGTGCGGGCAGGCGCGGGCGGAAGAAACCCGCCAGGCGGGGCTGATCCAGAGCTTGAACGAGCGCATCCAGCCGGCGGAAGCCAAGCTGCACGAGCAGGAAAACAAGCTGGCAGCCGATCAGAAAGAGGCCGGCGCGGCGCGGCAGCAACTGAGCATCGCCGAACGCCTGTACGCGCAAACGCGCATCAACCTGGCGCGGCAGCAGGAAGCGCTGCAATCGCTCCAGCGCCGGATCGAGGAAGATTTCGGGCTGGTGGCGTTCGAGTACACCGCGCAGGTGTCGGGGCAGACGCCGCTGCCGCTGATGGGCATGGTGGAGCAGCTGCCGCCAGTCCAGAAGCTCTCGCCGGAAATCGAGGAGAACATCAAGCGGCTGCGGGCGCAATTGCGGCGCATGGGTCCGATCAACCCCGAAGCGCAGACGGAGTTTCACGAGGTCAAGGAGCGGCACGCGTTTCTGATCGCCCAGACGGCGGATCTCAAAGCGGCTGAGGCGGACATCCGTCTGGCGATCGCCGAGCTGGACGATTTGATGCAGCGCGAGTTCAAGAAGACGTATGAGTCGGTGGCGGCGGAATTTCACCAGATTTTTGCGCGGCTGTTCGGCGGCGGCTCGGCGCGCCTGCTGCTCACCGACGCCGACGACCTGACCAACACCGGCATCGAGATCGAAGCGCGGCTGCCGGGGCGGCGCGCCCAGGGCTTAGCTCTGCTCTCGGGCGGCGAGCGCAGCCTGACCGCCACCGCGCTGGTGTTTGCGCTGCTCAAGGTCTCGCCCACGCCCTTCTGCGTGCTGGACGAGGTGGACGCCATGCTCGACGAGGCGAACGTGGGGCGCTTCCGCGAGCTGCTGCGCGAGCTGAGCCAGCAAACCCAGTTCGTGATCGTGACCCACAACCGCAACACGGTGCAGGTAGCAGACGTGATCTACGGCGTGACGATGGGCAAGGACTCGACCAGCCAGGTGCTGAGCCTGAAGCTGGACGAGATCAGCCAGGTGATCGAGTAGCCGGAGGATGGGGGAGGGGGGAGGGGAATTTAACGAGGGGTAAGAAAAAAGGTTGAGAGGGAAAAACTTGATGCGTAGAAAATACTATAAATTACTTGGGCCTTCATATGTCAGGTGCGTGCTGTATTGTGCGTTTTTCTCGACGAGTCTATTTTTACTGCTGTTGAAGAAACCTTAGTAAACAAAATGAGATTTGTTGTCAATAATAATAAAATTGCAGTGGTCATTGCTATTTCCGAAGCGCCTTTGTTTGAAAAAACCAACCTAAATATGCTGCCGGGAATTATCAATAATATTATTACTATGCCGATAACTAGCTACCTGACACTTTAAAAACAGAATAGTTGATCGGCAGGGCAAAACCGGGTAAATTTGTTTCTGCGACAAAACGATTTGCCAGGAGAATCCACATGCCGATCAACCAATTCTATGATACATGGAAAATGCGAATTCTGGAACTGCGTCCGGGGCAGAGGATCACCCAAGTTCGGGCATTTGTCTGGTTGGTGATCGGGATCTATCTGAGCCGTTCGGTGTGTTTGAGCAGGATCGCAGGGAAAATACCTGGAGAAGCCAAGCTGACGAGTGCCACGCGGAGACTGAACCGACTGTTGGACAATCCTGCCATTCGAGTTCGAGAATGGTATGAGCCAATCGCCCGGCAGTGGCTGGAAGCGCAAATTCGTAACATTGGAGAAATCCACTTGATCGTAGACGGCACCCGGATTGGATTTGGGCATCAATTGCTGATCGTCTGCCTGGCTTACCGCAAGCGAGCCATCCCGATTGCCTGGACATGGGTCAAACAAGCCCGTGGACACAGCGGAGCGGGCAAGCAATTGGCGCTGCTGGCTTATGTCAGGAAGCTGCTGCCCAGGGGAGCTGCGGTTTTTCTGGTCGGCGACTGCGAATTTGGGCCAGTGGAAGTCTTGCAAGAGTTGGAAAAATGGCATTGGTTCTATGTCCTACGGCAAAAATCGGATACCTGTGTCTGGCTCAACCAGCTGAATGACTGGAACACCTTCGGCAGTTTTGTGCAAAAAGCGGGCGGCAGTGTCTGGCTGGGACATGGCTATTTGACCAGCAAAGAGATTTACCCGACCAATCTACTGGTTCACTGGAAAGTTGGTGAAGACCAACCCTGGTGTCTGGCCACCAACTTGCCGGATCTGAAAATGGCCTTGAACTTTTATTCTCTCAGAATGTGGATCGAAGAAATGTTCGGTGATTTCAAAAAACATGGCTTCGATCTGGAAAGTACGATGCTTCGTCATTTTATGCGCTTGTCTCGCTTGACCCTGGCGGTGGCTTTGCTCTATGTCTGGCTCATCTCTGTCGGCGGTCGCACCATCCGGGATGGCTTGCGTCATTTGGTTGATCGGGTTGATCGCCGAGACCTGAGCATCTTTCAGATTGGCTTGCGTTTCATCGAAAGGAGATTGACAAATGCCCTGCCTTTCCGTATCCCGTTGTTTACCTACCTCAGTTAGCAAACTGTCAGGTGGCTAGCTATAGGACAATCATTAAGATTGCGGCTTGTCTAGTATAATCCAAATGTCACATGATTCAAGTCCGTTATCGTCGTATTACCTGGTTTTTCACCCGCCTGCTGATCAGCCTGGCTTTTTGGGATATCTTGCTTCCGCGCCTGGGTCTGCGGGGATTCTCCAAACGCACCCGCTCGAAGCGGTTACAAAAAGCGGCGATATCTTACCGCTTCCTCGCCATTCAGATGGGCGGTGTGTTGATCAAAGTCGGTCAGTTCCTTTCTTCCAGAGTTGACGTTTTGCCACCCGAATTTACCCGCGAGCTAACAGGACTGCAGGATGAGGTTCCCGCGGAGAAGTACCCGAAAATCCGCCAGGTTATCGAAGCGGAATTCAAGAAACCCATTTCGGACGTTTTCGTGAGTTTTGACCAGCAGCCGCTCGCCGCCGCATCGCTTGGGCAGGTGCACATCGCCAAACTGCGCAGCACCGAGAAGGAGCGGATCGAGAACGGGCCGGGCTGTCAGGATGTGGTCGTCAAGGTCTTGCGCCCTAATATCGAGCAGGTAATTGAAACTGACCTGGCTGCGCTGCGCACCGTAGGGATCTGGCTCAACCGCTACCGCCCCATTCGGCGGCGCGCCAACGTCCCCGCTTTGCTGGATGAATTCACCCGCATCTTGTATGAAGAAATCGATTATCTGCTCGAAGGGAAAAACGCGGAGACCTTTGCAGCCAATTTTAAGGACTACCCTGGGGTATACGTTCCGCAGGTCTGCTGGAGCCATACAACCCGCCGGGTGCTGACGCTAGAGAATGTACTGGCGATTAAAATCACGGATTATCAAGCCATCAGCGCTGCGGGCGTCAGCCGGGCGGATGTCGCTTCCCGCCTGCTGGACACCTATCTAAAACAAATCTTCGAGGACGGTTTTTTTCACGCCGACCCGCACCCCGGAAACTTGTTCGTCCAGGTCGTTGACGGACGCGCCGCGTCAAAGGGACAATCTCAGCGAGCCTGGCAGCTCAATTTTGTCGATTTTGGAATGGCTGGCACCGTGCCGCCCAATCTGCGCAGCGGATTGCGCGAGATGTTGATCGGGGTAGGTACGCGCGATGCCGCGCGGGTGGTGCGCTCCTATCAGTCGATGGATTTGCTGCTGCCCGAGGTCGACCTGGCGCGGTTAGAAACGGCTCAAGCGCGCGTGTTCGATCAGTTCTGGGGGAAAAATATGACCGAACTCACGTCCCTCAGCTATGAAGAAATGAGGGATCTGACCGACGAGTTCCGCGACCTGGTCTATGAAATGCCGTTCCAGGTACCGCAGAACGTCATATTTCTGGCGCGCTGTGTCAGCATCCTTTCGGGTATGTGCACCGGGCTGGATCCCGAATTCAATTTGTGGGCGCATCTTTCACCCTACGCCCGCAAGATCATCGCCGAAGAGACTGCTCAAAATTCTCAGGCGTGGCTGGCGGAAGCAGAAAAGCTGGCGCGCACCTTCCTGGCGCTGCCTTTCAAGTTGGATGCAAACTTAACCCGCCTGGAGCACGGCGAGATTGCTGTACGCACCCCCGAAGTCTCGCAGCAGGTGAAGCAGTTGACGCGCGCCACGCGCGGGCTGACCGCGGGAGTGATCGCGGCGGCATTCCTCCTCAGCGCAGTTCAGCTTCTCAGCAGTGGATTCGAGCTGCTGGCGGGCGCCTCCGCGCTGGTCAGCCTGTTTTTCCTGGTGAGTGCATTTATTTATTCCCGCAACGGCTGGAATTAAGCGCTGGTACACAACGGGGGGATTGTAATTTTACCTGTTGTTATTCACATAGGCGATGTGATTAATGTCCCAATGCCAATTAGCGCGGGATGTGTTACCCTTCATGGGTCATCAATTCTATCTTGTTATAAGGAGTGGATATTCTATGAGCACAGAATTTCGAATCGACGCCTTGCTCCCAGCAGAAATGGCGAAACGGGCAGAATATGTTGGTGTGCGCAAAGCAGAAACAGCCACGCTCACGCTCTTCGCTCTGGCAGTGCTGGCGGGCGCGTTCATCGCGCTGGGCGCGATTTTTTCAACGACAGTCGCATCAGGAGGGATCTCAATCAAAGATGCAGCCAGCAACCCGGCTTTCTCGACTGCATTGCCTTACGGTTTCACCAGGCTGCTGGCTGGGTTGGTATTCTGCCTGGGTCTGATCATGGTCGTGATTGGCGGCGCAGAACTGTTCACCGGTAATTCCCTGATTGTGATGGCTTGGGCGAATGGTAAAGTGACCACTGCCCTAGTTTTACGCAATTGGGGCATCGTCTACGTCGGTAACTTCGTTGGCTCGATCGGCACGGCGCTGCTCCTGTTTCTGAGCAAACAATACATCAACGGCAGCGGGGCGGTTGGATTGACTGCGCTGAACGTTGCCAGCGGGAAGGTTCAGCTCGATTTCATTCAAGCGGTTGCATCGGGCATCCTGTGCAACGCCCTGGTCTGCCTGGCAGTCTGGATGACCTTCAGCGCCCGCAGCACGATCGATAAGATCGCGGCTGTAGTCTTCCCGATTTCCGGCTTTGTGGCGGCTGGTTTCGAGCACAGCATCGCCAACATGTATTTCATCCCGATTGGCATCCTCATCAAGGACTTTGCCGGCGAAAGTTTCTGGCAGATGATCGGAAAAACTCCAGCCGACTTTGCTTCATTGACCTGGAGTTCGTTCGTTTTCAAGAACCTGATCCCCGTTACGATCGGCAACATCATCGGCGGCGTGCTGTTGGTCGCCGCGATTTACTGGCTGATTTATCTCAGACCTGAACATGCCTCGAAATAGATCACGTTAAACCATTCAGGAGGAATAATCAATTATGAAAGCCTATGTTATGATCCATGTCCGGCCCGGGTCCGTCCCGGAAGTCATCCGCAATTTGCGCCGCCTGGATGGCATCCTGAAAGCGAATATGACTTTTGGTCCCTACGACGTGGTAGCCGAGATGGAAGCCAGCGATATCAACCACCTCGGCAAGATGGTCGCCTCAGAAATCCAGCCAATCCCGGGCGTGATCGACACGCTCACTTGCCTGGTCGTCGAACCCTGATCCACAGCGTGGCGTGATCCTAAAAGGATCACGCCCGCGATTCGTTTTTAGTTCGCTGCGTCCGGCAGGAACGGCATTTCCGGACCTGGGATGTTGAGCAGCTCCGACAGCGCTGCCCGCAGCGCAATTCGGTCATCCCAGAGATATTCGATTTCCCCAAAGCACATCGACTGCTCATGACCCTTGCCGCAGGCGATCACCAAGTCGCCGGGGCGGGCAAGCCGGGTTGCGAGGCGGATCGCCTCGCGCCGGTCGGGCACACGGTAGAAGTCTTCTCCTTCTTTACCGCCGGCGGCTTCGGCGCCTTGCGCCATATCCGCCAGTATCCCCGCGAGCGATTCGGTGCGCGGGTCTTCGGCGGTGAAGACAGCCAGGTCAGCTAACTGAGTCGAAACTTGCGCCATAAGGCGGCGCTTTTGGCGGTCGCGCAGCCCAGCCGAACCGAACACCGCGATGAGGCGGCTGTTCGTCAGCTTGCGGGCAGTTTCAAGCGATTTGCGCAAAGCGTTGGGCGTGTGGGCAAAATCCACGATTGCGCTGAACGGCTGACCAAGATCGATCCGCTCCATTCGACCGGGGATCGCATCCGTCATTTTTATCCCGCGGCGAACCGCCTCGGCGTCCAGCTTCATGAACCCGCAAGCCAGCGTCACCGCCGCCAGAACGTTGTACAGATTAAACTCGCCCACCAGCGCGCTTTCGACTTGAAGTTGAAAAGACTTGCCGTCCAGGTCCTGACCAAGGGCAGTAAATTTGAGCCCCTCCGGATAGGTCTCGGGTGAGGCAGCCGTGATGTCCGCCTCGATCGTAAGACCATAGCTCAAGATCGGCGCCTGGGTGATCTGGCGCAGGTAGGCATAAGAGCGGTCATCGCGATTGATTACCGCTCCCCGAGCCGTGAAAAACGGTTTAGCCGAAGTGCGGCTGAGGCTTTCTAATAGCAATCCCTTTGCCGCCAGATAACCCTCGTATGACTTGTGGTAATCCAGGTGCTCGTGTGTGACGTTGGTCACAACAGCTAGATCAAAATCGCAATAAGCTACCCGCTGCTGCGCTAAACCGTGGGAGGTCGCTTCCAGAACGACGTGCGACAAACCCGCGCCGACCATTTGCGCTAGGTAAGACTGCACCAGCGGCGCCTCTGGGGTGGTCACATGGAAGCCCGTATCCAGCACCACCTCGCCAATGCGCGCGTTGACCGTCGAGATCATCCCGGTCCGCAAGCCGGCTGACTGCAAGATATGATAGATCAGGTTGGCGGTCGTTGTCTTGCCATCCGTTCCGGTGACGCCGATCATCACCAGGCGGCGCGCCGGAAAGCCGTAAAACCCGGCTGAAATGTACGCCAGGGCGAGGCGGCTGTCCTGCACCTGTACATAGGGTACGAGGAGATTCTCAACCGTTTGCTGACCGACAATCGCCGCCGCCCCGCGCGCGAGGGCGTCTGCAATAAACCGGTGTCCGTCTACCGTTTCCCCGCTCAAGGCAACGAAAAGATCGCCCGGTTGAACGTCGCGCGAATCGATCTTCAACCCGCTGATTAGGGCATCGCGCGCCGGCGCCTTGATCAAGCCCGGCAACCCGAAGAGAAGCTGAGAAAGTTGCATATCCATTTTGTATATCCATTAAAGAAGAACCGCTAATCTCGCACCAAACAACAAGAGAGATTCTAGAGTCGGGAAGGCTCCAAAATCTCTCGGAATGCCAGTTGGGTTATTAGGCAAAGAAAAATTATAAATGGAGCCGGTCAGCTCAGACGCTCGCGCATGAATTCGAGCTGCCCCGCGACGGAACCATCCAGCACCTTGTCGCCCACTTTCACGATCAGACCGCCGAGGATGGCGGGGTCGACCCGAAAAACGACGGTCTGAGCGCCAATCTTGGAGGTGATCTCTGCCCGCACCGTCTCTTTTTCTACATCCGTCAGCGGCAAGGCGCTGGTAATCTCGGCTGTGACACCCTTAATGTCGGTCTCTTCCAGCACCACCACTTTGCCGGTCTTTACGCCCGAAAAGAACTGATCGATCAGATCGCGCTGGCGCTTTTCATCCATCACATCCCCGATCAATTTATGCGTGGCAGCCATCGTCAGCCCGGCTACCTGACCGCGCAAATCGCCGAGGATGCGCTCGCGCTCCAGCGCGGCGTCTGCCATAGCTTCTTCGCGAATCTTGGCGGCTTCGGCTTCCGCCAGGTTTTTGACTTCCAAACCCGCGGCTTCGGCGCGCTGCGTGGCTTCGCGCACGCGCTCGGCAGCTTCAGCCTGGGCTCTAGCGATGATCGTGCGCGCTTCTTCTTCTGCATTGGCGCGCGCTTCAGCTGCAATGCGCGCATCTTCCAGGCTTTGGCTGATCTTCTGCTTGCGCGTCTCCAGAGCATTAATGATCGGTTTGTAGCCCAGGCGGTAGAGCACAATCGCGACAATGGCGAAGTTGAGTATTTGAAAGACCAGGAAACCCAGATTAATACCGAGTTCTGCCATATTTTTCCTCCTTGCGCCTCGGGGACGATTATCCAGCCGCGAAGATGATGATTAAGGCAACCGCCAGAGCGTAAATCGCAACCGCCTCAGCGAACGCCATGCCCAGGATCATGTTGGTTTGGAGGATCGGCGCGGCGTCCGGGTTGCGCCCCATCGCCTGCACGCTAAATGCAGCCGCCAAACCGACGCCCAAGCCGGCTCCAATCGTTCCGAGCATCGCCAGACCCGCGCCGATCATTTTTAAGCCTAAAATAAAAGCTGTTGGATCATTCATTTTTCGTAACTCCTTGACAAGATGATGATTTGGTCCATTCGAGAGAGAATTCTTTACGCGTGCTCTTCGGCGTGCTCATCCCCGCCATGACTGACAACCGCCATACTGATAAACATGGTTGCCAACAGGAAGAACACATAGGCTTGAATGGTGCCAAAAAAGAGCTCGAACAAATACAGCCCGGGCGGCAACAAAACCGGAAGCAAGGCTCCCACGATCGAAAGGAGCAATACCCCGGCAAAGATATTGCCGAATAACCGGAAGCTAAACGACAGGATCTTCGCCAGTTCCAGAATCAATTCGAGGATTCCGACTATGAAGTCGATCACCCCAAAAATACCGCCCTTGACCAGCTGCTTGATGGGCAAGAACTTGGAGAAATAACCCGGACCCAGCGCCATCACCCCATAGACCTGGGTCATAAATACGGCGATGATCGCCAAGGCAAAGGTGAAGTTTAGGTCGGTGGCAGAGCCGCGCAAGAACGGGATGACGTGACAGGCTTTGCAGAGCTCGTGTTGCCCAGCCACAGCTTCCTCGCCATGGGCGCCCGCTTCGTACTCTACCGGCGTCCCGCGGTCAATCGTATAAACTGTGGCGCCGCCAATCTTGAACAGCGGCACCGGGGCAAACGCCGGTCCCTTTGGCGGCTGCTCCAGGTAGCCGATTGTCTCAAATCCAGGGAATACTTTGATAATGTTCGCGACAAAGATCAGCAGAAAGATGGTCGCGACGATCGCAACCACCTGCTTAGCCCATTTTCCGGTGGCGGCCTCAACCGAAGTCCAGAGGAACTCAAAAAGCGCTTCGAAGGCGTTGTATATACCGCTCGGCACCAGGTTTCCGCCTTTGAGATGGCGTGAAGCCTTGAGCCCCAGCCAGATCAAGATCACATCAGCCAGCAGCGTTGCCAGCATCGTGTTGGTGAAATTGACGCCGAAGATCTTAAATCCTGGCCAGATTGGCTCCGGTGTTAAAATTACCGCCGGACTGACTGGCTTCCAAATTGAAGGAGCGAAAAAAGCGGCATAAGCTCCGAGCAGGATCGCCGCTAACGCAATCCAGCGAAAGAAACCGTAGCGCCGCTTTTTTGTAGTAGCTTCACCCGTAGTAGCTTCACTCACCAGCCTGGTCTCCTTTCAAAGTTTGTTGTGGTTCCTCTCCAGCCGGCGGTTTCTGCGGGATATTCAGCGCGCGGCGCGCCCTCCAGATCGTCAGCCCGAGGGAAAGCGGTGCGGAACCTAGCACCAAAAGCAATGTAAAGAGCGGTTTCGTTTTAAAGAGATTGTCGAGCCAAAGACCGCCAAACACCGCTAACAACACAATCACCAGCGTCAAACAGCCTACTTCTCCGCCAAGCGTCAAGGCTTTGGCGCTTATTGCCAGATAGTTGATACTCTCCTTCTTAGGAGGGTTTCCGGTCGGTGTCATGGCGGGGAAATTTTATCATACGCACCAAACAGCCGTCAACTAAACTGGCAATGATATCCGTTAAACGCTCAAGCAAGCGCCGCGGTCTTTAGAAAAGCGCCGCGGCGGCTGTGTTCGCCCAGGTAAACCAGGGACCGAACAGCGTGCCTACCAGCAGAATGCTGACGATCAACACCACAATCGCGACCGTGAACGGGCGTGAGAATTGCAGCGGATCTTCGGCGCCTTCCGAGCGATACAGGTAGACATACTTTAAAACGGTCAGGTAGTAGTAGAGCCCGACGATCGAATTCAGCACGCCCATCACCGCTAGCCAGATCAAGCCGGCTTCCACCGCCGCCATAAAAACCAACACCTTGGCGATGAACCCCGCCAGCGGCGGCATGCCCGCCAGAGAGAGCAAAGCCACCAGCAGCGCTAACGCCAGATATGGCGAGCGGCGGCTTAATCCGTAATAAGCAGTCAACTCATCCGAGCGGGTAACCTTCCCGACCGCTGAGACGATCCCAAACGCCGCCAGGTTAGTAATCAGGTAAGCCAGCAAATAATACACAACGCTGGTTAATCCCAGGGCTGAGACCGATGCAACGCCGATCAGCGCATAGCCCGCGTGAGCAATCGAGGAATAAGCCAGCATGCGTTTGATATTATGCTGGGTCAGCGCGACCAGGTTGCCCAGCGTCATGGTCGCCACCGAGAGGGCTGCCAGCACCGGCGACCAAATTTCCGCCGGAAAGACCATCAGCAGGACGCGCACCAGCACAGCAAAACCCGCTGCCTTGGAAGCCGTAGAAAGGAAACCCGCCACGGGCGTCGGCGCGCCTTCGTATACGTCCGGCGCCCAAAAATGAAAAGGCACCGCCGAGATTTTGAAGCCAAACCCGACCAGGATCAATATCAGGCTGCCAATGTAAGCTGGAAGCAAACCCTGGGTGGGGTTCCGTAAAATCAAAACGACAATGTGCGCCAGGTTGGTCGTGCCCGACATCCCATACAAAAATGTGAAACCAAACAGCATAATCGCCGAAGTCAGCGCGCCGAACAGTAGATATTTAAAACCGGCTTCGGTGGATTTGTTGTCGAAAACGAAAAAGCCTGCCAGAACATAAAGCGGGATCGAGACCGTTTCGATCGAGAGATAGAGCATCACCAGATCAGCCGCGGAAGCCATAAAGCTCATCCCGATGGTCGAGGCAATCATCAGCACGTAGAACTCGCCGCGCGCCCCCAACTCTTCCAGATCCATCGCCAGCAGGGCGGTGATTCCGGCGGCGAAGATGAAGAGCATTTGGAAGGTGAAGCTCAGCCAATCGTAACTGATCATGCCGCCCCAAGCCAGCCTGGTCTCAGTTCCGGGCCGGGCAGGCAAGCTGAACAGGATCACCAGTCCCATCCCAACTGCGGTTACCCAGCCCAGGTTGCGATGCTGGGACTTCGGCAGGATCATCTGCAGCGCCAGGACCACCAGACCCAAAATCAGTAGCAGGATCTGGGGCAAGATCGGCAGGAATTGTTCAATGTTCAGCAACATGATTAAGCACCTCCCAAAAGGCGCAGAATATTACTCACCCCCGATTCCACCAGGGGCACCATAATGCTGGGGAAAACGCCGACGATCACCAGGACCAGCGAGAGGAACACCAGCGCCACCTTATCCAGCACATTCACATCCCGAACGTGACCCTCGAATTCATCCGGCAGCTTACCAAAAAAGACGTTTCCTATGATCCGGATGATGTACGAGGCGGTGATCACAATCGAGATCGCGGCCGCGATGGCGATCCAGGGATACGACTTCCACAAGCCCATAAAAATCGGGAACTCGGCTACGAACCCCGAGAAGCCGGGCATGCCCATCGAGACCAGACCGCCGACCACAAACGCCCCCGCCACCAGCGGCATCACCTTGCGGAAACCGCCCAGGTTGGGTATCTCGCGCGTGTGCGTCTGATCATAAACCATTCCGACGACAGCAAAGAAGAGCGCCGTCATCACGCCGTGCGAGAACATTTGGACGCCCGCGCCCAGCATGCCTTGCTTGTTCAGCGTGGCGAACCCCATGGCAACCAGCCCCATGTGCGACACCGATGAGAAACCAATGACGTACTTGAAGTCAGATTGCACGCTGGCAATAAACGCTCCATAGACGACGTTGACCAGCGTCAGACCAATGATCCACCACATGTGGGTCTTGGCGCCTTCCGGAAGCAGCATGATCCCGACCCGCAGCGCGGCGAACGCGCCCAGCTTCATCAGCACGCCGGCGTGGAACATCGAGACGGCAGTGGGCGCGGCAACGTGACCATCAGGGCTCCAGTTGTGAAACGGAAAGATGCCGCCCAACACGGCGAAGCCGAAGAAAACAAAGGGGAAGACAATACGCTGGAACTGAGGCGAGAAGCCAGCCTGTTCCAACGCGATCATGTCGAACGTCCCCAGCCCCGAGACGAAGTACATCATCAGCGCGCCGACCAGCGCCACAACCGAGCCGATAAACAGGTACAGGGTCAGTTTCATGGCGGCATATTCGCGCGTTACCTTCCAGCCCCAAATCGAAATCAGCAGGTACATTGGGAAGACGGCAATTTCATAAAAGAAGAACAGCATGAACAGGTCCAGGGCGACAAACACGCCGAACACCCCGGTCGCCAAGATGAACAAAAAGGCGAAAAATTCACGCGGCCGGTCATCGATCCCCCACGAAATCAGCACGCCCGTGAACATCACAATCCCGGTCAACAAGATCAGCGGCGCATTCATTCCATCTAACCCGACGTGATAGGAAATCCCCAGCGCCGGCAGCCAGGTGTATTTCTCGACAAACTGATAGCCTCCCACCGCAATGTCGTAGGAGAAGTACGCCCAGAGCGAAAGCAGCAGGGCTAGCAACCCCGCCGCAAGCGCTGCTACGCGCACTTCGGCTTTGCGATCCTCCGGAATAAGCAAGATCAACAGCCCGGCGACAATTGGAGTGAAGACGATAAAACTAAGAATTGGGAATTGCATCGTTCACCTCGTTACGTAGACGCAGCTTGTATCCCGTATCAGAACCACATCGCGACAGCATGGTTGATGACGTTCAAAATCCAGGCAGGCGTGACCCCGATCCAAAGCATCAGCACCATCAGCGGCACGATCACCAGCAATTCCCTGGCGTTGATCTCTGTGATGTGCCCTGCCCAATGCTCGTTGAGCGGACCTTGGAGCACTTCCTTGATCGCTTTCAAGATATATGCGCCGGTAAAGAACAGCCCGATCATTGCCAGGGCAGTGTACAGGGTAAAGATCGGCCACGACCCTCGCACCACCAGGAACTCGGAAATGAAGCCGTTCAGCCCGGGCAAGCCCAACGAAGCCATGGAGGTGAAAATTAAAACGCCTCCATATACGGGGATCAGTGGGAACAAGCCGCCGTATTCTTGCAGATCGCGGGTGTGGGTGCGCTCATAGATCACCCCCACCAGGAAGAACATCCCCGCCGCGGACAGCCCATGGTTGAACATCTGTAAGACCGCCCCGTTCAGCGCCAGGTTGGCGCTCAGCGCTAACGGTTCGCTCTCGACGCCCAGCGTGTAGGCGGCGGCGGCGATGCCCAGAACCACAAAGCCCATGTGATTCACCGAAGAATAAGCCACCAGCCGCTTGAAATCGCGCTGCCCCCAAGACGCCAGCGCGCCAAAAATGATCGCCATCACTGCCAGGAAGCCCAGCGCCCCGGCATAGGTGCGCGACTCAACCGGGTAAAGCGGCAGAACCAGCCGCAAAAAGCCATACGCGCCCAATTTCAAGAGCACGCCCGCCAGGATCATCGAACCAGCCGTTGGCGCTTCGGTATGCGCGTCTGGCAGCCAGGTGTGGAACGGCCAGATCGGCACCTTGATCGCAAAAGCGATCGCAAACGCCCAGAAGGCGATCGCCTTTACCGTCCCGGTGGACATGCCAAACAGCGTCCCATCCAGCGCCGTCCAGCGAGCGAAGAGTTCGGGGATATCGAACGTGCCCGAGACCACGCCGATCATCTGGATCGCCAGCAGCAAGCCGAGCGAACCAGCCATGGTATAGATCATGAACTTAAATGAGGCATATATGCGGGCAGGCACTTTGCGCCCTCCCCAAATCTCGCGTTCGCCTTTTTCGCTGCCCCATTGGTTGATCAGGAAGTACATCGGCACCAAGCCGAATTCCCAGAAGACGAAGAAGAGCAGCAGATCCAGCATCAGGAACACGCCCAGCATGCCCATCTCGAGCAGGAAGAACAGCGCCATGTAGGTCTTGATGCGCTCTTTGATCGTGAAGGAAGCCAGGATCGCCAGCGGGGTCAACAGCGTAGTCAGCAAGACCATCGTGAGCGAGATCCCGTCGACGCCTACATGGTACGAGGAATTGATTGCGCTGTACCAGAACACCTTCTGCTCAAACTGGAAACCGGGTTGTCCCGGGTTGAAGCTCATCCACAACACGAGCGAAAGCGCCAGAGGGATGAAGCTAAGCACGAAGGCGACCCAACGGATCAGCTTCTCCTGGTCCTCCGGCAAAATCATCACGACCAACGCTGCCAGGACCGGGGTGAACAGGATCAGGGTCAAGAGATTGTTCAGAATAAGTTCCATCAATCGCTCCCGTAGAGATCGCTCTCTATCAGAATTTCTAGCGCACTCTCACTAAATAAAAGAGGAAAACGCTGAATACTGCCAGGCTCACCAGCGCCAGGATCATATATTGTTGAACGCGGCCCGTCTGGATCGTTTTGAAGGTGCCGCCCAGCTTCTTGGCGCCTTCGCCCACCAGATCCGCCGAACCGTTGACAATCGGTTTGTCGATGGCGTTGCGCAGAAAATTGCCAATGACGCCGGAGATGTAGGCGAACCAGTGCAGGATCCCGTCGATCACCTTTTGATCCATCCAAGAGGAGGTGAACGTCTCCGCCAGCCAGAACGCCGGGGCAACAAAGATCTTCTGGTACAGTTCGTCGAAATAATACTTATTTTTGAGCCAGCGGTAGAGCGACGCGCCCAGCCGGTGCTCGACCGGGTCCTTTTCGCCCAGGCGCGCTGCGCGGTAGGTAATATACCCCAGCGCCAACCCTCCCAGCGAAACCACCAGCGACGTCAGTAAAGGCACCCAGGAGAACTTCAGCGCTGCGGGATGTTCCAACAGCGTCCCGCTGACAAAATCATGGAACCAGTTGGGGACGATCCCGCCGATGAGCGGAAACTCGCGGGGGATGCCCACCCAGCCAAGACCGATAGCAAATACCGCCAGGATCACCAACGGCAGGGTCATCGTCCATTTCGACTCAACTGCGTGATCCGCTTCTTTGGTGCGCGATTCGCCCAAGAAGGTCAGCGTGATCTGGCGCATGGTGTAGAAGGCGGTCATCAGCGCGGCGAGCGCCAGCACGACGAACACCAGCGGCGCGTGCGCCCAACTGTCTGCCAGGATTTCATCTTTGGACCAGAAACCGGCGGTGACGAGCGGGAAACCCGCCAGCGCCAGACCGCCGATCAGGAAAGTCCAGAAGGTAACCGGCATTTTCTTGCGCAAGCCGCCCATGTTGGTCATGTCCTGCGGGTCGATCTGATGATCCCCGGTGTGCAGCACCCCATGCTCCATACCGTGGATGACCGAACCGGAACCCAAAAAGAGCAGCGCCTTGAAAAAAGCGTGGGTTACCAAATGAAACGCCGCCGCGACAAATCCGCCGATCCCCAGCGCGGCGACCATGTAGCCCAGTTGAGAGATGGTCGAATACGCCAGCACGCGCTTGATGTCGTTCTGCGCCACCGCGATGGTTGCCGCGAACAGCGCGGTAAAAGCGCCGATAAATGCCATGAACGTCATTGGCGGCGTGAGACCGTGCCCGGCTTCCAACCCGGCAGACATCAGCGGATACATCCGGATCACCATATAAACGCCTGCCGAGACCATCGTAGCGGCATGGATCATCGCCGAGACGGGCGTGGGACCTTCCATCGCATCCGGAAGCCAGACGTGCAGCGGCCATTGGGCAGACTTGCCAATCGTGCCGATAAAGAGCAGGATCCCGATCAGCGAAGCCGCGGAAAGACCTACGATATAAGACGGGGTTCCGGCGAGCATTGCGAGCGTCTGCGGGTTGTAAAGAATCTCCCGGAAATTGAGCGTGCCGGTGTTGGCATACAGATAGGCAATTCCCAGCAGCATGAACACGTCGCCCACCCGGGTGGTGAGGAAAGCCTTGATCATCGCTGCCCGGGCGGAGGGTTTGCCATACCAGAAACCGATCAACAGATACGAGCATAAGCCCATGATTTCCCAACCAACGAACAGCGTCAGCAGGTTGTCGGAGAGCACCAGCAAGTACATTCCAAACGCAAATAAACCGATAAACGCGAAAAAGCGCGAATACATCGGTTCGACCGAAGGCACGCGCTGCGCACGACCGTGAACATCCCGAACGGTTGCGCCATGCGGCGGCAAGCCAGCCCGGTCGTGATCGCCCTTGGGCTGCCCGAAATTGTGATAACCCACGCTGTAGATGAAAATCATCAGCACGGTCCAGGCGACAAAGAAGAGCGACACGACGGTGAGCGGATCGACCAGCAAACCGATCTTAAACCAAGACGCGCCCGTGGGAAACCAGTGATAAGGCGCGGTTGTGAACGGGTGCTCGCCAAAGTGTTCGATTTGTACCGCCCGGAACAAAACCAACATACTTCCAATAAACGAAAGAATAGCCGCCCCCACCGCGATGGTATGGCTGAGACTTTTGCTGCGGTAGGTAAATAAAACGATCAGGAAAAAAGCCAGGATCGGCGGCAGGGGTATGAGCCAAAGCAAAGTTTCTGTCGTCATAGAGGATCCTCTCTCTGATAATCAGATGGGATGCTGTCTAAATTCATAAACCGGCGCCTTACCACTTCATTAAGTCGATCTGGTCAGCCGCAATCGTCCCGCGCCGCCGGTAAATGGAAATGAAGAGCGCCAGACCCACCGCGACTTCTGCGGCGGCAACGGCAAACACGATCACTGCAAACACCTGACCGCTGATCATCTCGGGCATCCGGTAGCGCCAAAACGCGACCAGGTTCACATTGACCGCGTTGAGCATCAACTCAATGCCCATCAGGATCGCAATGGCGTTTTTGCGCGCCAGCACGCCAAACAAGCCAACCGAGAAAAGCCCTGCGGCAAAGATCAAATAAAAGGATAATGGAATCATCGTTCCTCCGGCTTTCTTTCCCAGGCGATCACGATCGCCCCGATCAGCGCCGCCAACAACAGCACCGAAGCCAGTTCAAACGGCAGCGCATATCCATTCGAAGCCACCAATGCCTTGCCCAGTTCCGCCACCGAATCGAAGCGCGCGTCCAGCGGCTGAGCTTGAACGTGGAAGCCGGGCCAGCTAACAATCGCCCACACCAGAGCGGCAAACACCAACGCTGAGATTCCCAGCGCCCAGCCCCAGTTCTCATTGAATCGCGACCCGATTTCGAGTGCGTTCCGCTGGGTGAGCATGATGGCGAAGATGATCAGGATCACGATTGCCCCGATATAGATTACCACCTGGACGACCGCCAGGAAACCTGCCTGCAGCAGCCCAAACAAGATCGCCACCCCAAACAGCGCTACGACAAGCCACAGCGCGGCGTGAACCAGGTTGCGGGCGGTCACGACCATCAGGGCGCTCCCTAGTGTGATCACCGCCACAATCAAGAAAATGATTAGAGAAACCGTTATCATTTTTTCTCCCAGCAAAGTCAGGAAGTCTGCTCCACCCGCGCCGCGGGAGGCGCATCCGGAATGGCAATTGGACGCTCATCCCCGACCCGCTTGCGCTCACGGCGAGCATAAGTGCGCAGCAGCGTCAGGGTGATCCAGACCACCAGCAGGTTGGCGATCAGCATCCCCAGCGTATAGAGCAGCGTGCCCGGCTCTCCCAGCAGTTTATCCAGAACCGCGGTGACCAAGACCATTACCAGGATGAGCGGGGTCAAGAATTTCCAATTGAAATCCAACATGTGATCGATGCGGATGCGCGGCAGCGAATACTTCACCCACATGATCACCCAATAGATGAAGAAGGCTTTTAAGAACAGATAGAACACACCCAAGATGGGAATTTGTTCGGCAAACGGACCGCGCCAGCCGCCCAGGAAGAAAGATGAAAACAACGCGCCCATCGTCAGCGCATGCAGCAACTCTCCGGCATAGAACATTCCGAATTTCATGCCGGTATATTCGATGTGGAACCCGGCGACGATCTCGGACTCGGCTTCGCTGAGGTCAAACGGAGCGCGCCCCAACTCGGCGATGGCGCTGATGAGGAACACCAACGCCGCAACCGGCGCCAGCACGATAAACCAGATCGACTGCCGGTTGACGATGTCGTTGATCGACATCGAGCGCGCCAGGATGACCGGGATCAGCAACGCAATCACCATCGGCACTTCATATGCCACAATCTGAGCAACCATGCGGAATGCCCCCAGCAGAGCGTACTTGTTGTTCGAAGCCCAGCCCGCCATGATGATGCCCAGGGTTCCAATCGCCCCCGCCGCGACGATGTATAGCACCCCCACATTGAGATCGGCGCCTAACATTGTCGGTGAAAACGGAATGACCGCCCACAGCACCAGCACGGTTGCCAGCGCCAGGATCGGCGCGATGTTGTACAGCACCCGGTCCGCCCCCACCGGCGTGATATCCTCTTTAATCAAAAGCTTGATGACGTCAGCCAGCGGCTGGATGAGCCCAAAGGGTCCCAGGCGGTTCGGTCCCAAACGATCCTGAAAACGCGCAACGACTTTGCGCTCCACCCACACTAGGAAAATATCCGTCACCAATACAAATACAACAATGACCAGGACGCCCAGCAGCGACATGATGAAGGTGACCCATCCGGAGGACAGCCCCCAACTGACCAGAAGCCCGTTCAGCCATTCCGCAATCAAGTTGATCGGATCCGTCATACAAAATCTCCTCTAACGTTGCGCGAACACCGCGCCCGGTTCGCAACCCGGCTGGGGTTCGCGCCGATCTGACAACAGGTTAACATATAAAAGGCTGAGGAGTTTTCCGTCAGCCTTTTGTCGATATAAGCGTTTGTTACATTCAATCATGTTCACCCGGGTGTTCCGCATAGCCTAAGCCCATTGCAACGCGCCGTTTCGCCAGGCATACAGCAAACCCGCAAACAGGATTGCCACAAAGATAATACCTTCGATGACCGCGTAAAGGGGCAGCAGGTTAAGCGAGGCAGCCCAGGGATACAAGAAAACCATTTCGACATCGAAAACCAGAAAGATCAGCGCGAAGATGTAATACGGGGCTTTGAACTGGACCCAGGCTGGACCGATTGCTTCGATGCCGCATTCGTAGGTTTCCATCTTGATGGGATTTGGCTTTTTGGGGGCAATGATTTTTGGAATTAACAGGGCAATCAGTGGAAATAATGGAGCAAGCGCAATGAAAATCCCCACAAATAGCCAGTCTTGAGTCTGCATGCAATCTCCTGTCGATTTTTATTTTTTCAGGATAACACACAACAAACCCCCATTTATGCGCCAGGGGTCTTACCCGAATTTTACCATAATTTAATCACATCGTAATTTTGGTTCAGGCACAGGCATGATTTTCATTAAGTCCAAACTTGTCAAGCAGCCGCGGCATCTGATTCAACCGGCTTAGGGCGGCTTTTCGCGAGCTTATGAAAGCCGTGTCAGGGCTCGCGATTGACATAACTATTACATAGATTGACATAATTATCACATAGATTAACATAATAATCACATAGATTGCCATAATTTTCACAAAGATTGACATAATTTATTAATATGGTAAAATCGTCCAGACATATGTCTGCCTTGAAGGTTCGACCTCCAGCAGTTCGATTCGGGACAATTACAGGCATCGCATTGATTCGGATTATGGTC
>WBZR01001231.1_pt1 | contig 33578 bp, 33 predicted proteins | sample 5204231 | NCBI WGS metagenome assembly WBZR01 (sample SAMN12412403, study PRJNA552823) | activated sludge metagenome | isolation source: activated sludge from anammox sidestream of wastewater treatment plant... | place: USA: Virginia | collected 2017-08 | reverse complement strand
GACGCATCCCGCCGGGGCCCAACAACCCGCTCGGGTTGCGCTGGATCGGGTTCGCGCACGCGCACGGCTGGCAGGTGGGCATCCACGGCACCGCCAAGACGCAAGTGCTCGGACAGGCCGTGAGCCACGGCTGCGTGCGCATGGCGAATCCGGACATCGTCGACCTCTTCCCCCACGTGAAGCTCGGCACGACGGTCGTCGTCGAGGAGTGACGCCGGCGCCGGGCACGTGCGCCGCTCAGGGATGCACGATGACGAGCGTACCGAGCGCGACCTCGTCGTAGACACGGATCACGTCGGCGTTCCGCATACGGACGCACCCCCCGCTGACGGCTCGGCCGAGCAGTTCCGGGTGCGGCGTCCCGTGGATGCCGACCGTCCACCCCTCGCCGTGCGCGAACCCGATCCAGCGCTCGCCGAGCGGATTCCGGGGCCCGGGCGGCACCCGCTCGAGGACGCGGGTCGGATCCTTCGGATCGAACCGATGGAAGTCGGGATGCTCGACCATCTCCTCGACCCGGAAGCGGCCCGTGGGCGTCTCGTGGCCGGGACGACCGACCGCGATCGGGAAGGAGGCGATCGGCGCGCCGGCGTCCTCCTCCATGAGGTCGAGGCGTCGCGCTTCGACGCGGATGACCAGGTACGTGGTCCGTCGCGACGGCTGCGGTGCCGGAGCCGCGAGGCCATCGACGATCCGGCGCTCGGGCCTGGGATCGGGTCGACCACAGCCCCCCGCCCCCGCGACGACGAGCAGCGCGACACCGAGAAGAGTGGTCAGGCGCGAGAACCGTCGGGGTCTCATGCCGGAGGCATTCTGCGCGGCGTTCGAGACGCGTCGTTCACGGCGGCGATCTCACGGTCGTCAGAACGGAAACGGGCGGCGAGGCTCGTCGAGCCCTCGCCGCCCGTCGTGTTTCCGTTCAGATCGATGCGACCGCGCTTCGCTCAGCCGCCACGACGCTGGGTGACCGGCGGCGGCGGCGGTGGCGGGGGAGGCGGCGGCGGCGCCGGCGGCGGCGGCGGCGGCACGTAAGCCGGCTCCTCCTCCGGCTGGAACACGTGCTGCACCGTCAGGCCCGTGGACGCCCACTGACGCGCGACGTCCGAACCCGGACGCGCCACCATGTTGGCGTAGTCGTAGCGACCGAACCAACCGAGCGTGGTGTTGGGCGCCACTTCGAACGCGATGCCGCCACCGGCGTTGAAGCCGGCGCCGTCGTCGCTCATGACGCCGCTCATGTCACGGTAATACCCGCCCTTGGCCTCGACGTACGACTCGACGGGGCCGGTCAGCAGCGAGAAGCGCGGGCCGCCCGTGATCGAGAAGACGCTCGCCAGGTCGTCGTTCGACGAATGGCCATTGCAGCAGTGATTCTCCCCCTCGTAGAGGAAGAACTGCGGGTTGCCGATGATCGAAAGCGCGAAGTTGTCGGTGAGGTTGAAACGATACCCGCCCTCGATGCCAACCGTGCCGCCGATGTCCGGGTCGATCGTGCGGCGATACTTCGAGAGCGGAAAAGCCATGCCAGCGTTCACGCCGACTTCGGGGCCGTCGGCGTAGACGGTACTGCCGAGGCCAACCACGGCGGCGCACAATGCCACCGCGAGGCCTCTCTTCGTAACCTTCCCCATCGTGTCCTCCATTTCACTCGTTCCTAATCTACTCGTTCCTACAGCCACAAAACCCTACGATCCGTTTGACGCTCTGCGACGCGAGCACATGATGACGAAACTATACGCCAAGGACAAGGGGGTGGTAGGTCCTTTTGATTCTAAACGGTTATCGAAACCGGGCCCCGTTTTCCCGGGTTCCTCTAGCTAGGCCGCTTCCCGGCGCCCGGTCACGCCGGCCGCCCCGGTCGACTCGATCCCGGGGCGCGCCCCGAGCCACCCCTCGTGTCACCCGACGACCCCCCCACGGAGGCGGCTCCATGGCGGCCCATGACCGCCCCGCCCGGCTGCATGATGGCGGAGGCTGGCAACCGCACCGGTATCGAAACCGGCATCGCCTACGCGCCCCGCTTCACGTCACGGCAAATACCGACATTTCCAATAACATCTCCACCCGAAATAACGTTAGCGGCAAACACGGAAGATATATGATCCATCGTTATCGGGTTGCCTCTCACCGCTCCCATTGGTATCGATGGCCCGGCATTCGTGGATCATCATATTGCCAATGGGGGTCAGATTATGGCGACGAAAAAGCGAGCCGTTCGTTCCCGAGGGAAGGCGACGGGAACACTGTCCGTCCTGAGACGACGCGCCGAGGCGATGATGGGTCGCATACGCCGGACCGGCATGCAGCAGGTGCGGGCCATCGAGCGTCAGATCGATCGCCTGAACCAGCAGCGCCAGGCGCTCCTCGCGGAGATCGGCGAGGCCGTCGGCATTGGCGCCGCCCGCCAGGGCGGCGGCCGGCGCACCACGGCCGGCGCCCGGAAGCGCGTCGATTGGGACGCAATCTTCGCGAAGCTGCCCAAAACATCGTTCAAAGCCAGCGACGTGCGCGCGCTCGTCCCCGGGGTCGCGGCGGGCACCCTGTCGCAGCGGCTCACCGGTTGGGTCAACGAGAAGAAGCTGAAGCGGACGGGGAGCCGGCGCGGGACCCGATACGTACGCGCCTCCTGAACGGGCAGCGTGTGGGAGGGCGGCGCCGGACGCGCTCCGGTCCCGCCCTCCCGCCCCGTTTTCCAGCACGCCATTTCCGAACCGGCACGCCGCTCCACGGCTCCGAAGCGGCCGCGTCGCCTATAGCATCATCCGATCGAGCCTCCAGAGTTGACAGCCAATTTTCACCCCTCTAAGGTTTGCCGGTCCACGCTTCCGGTTCGACACCTTCGAGGCTCCGATCATGCGAATGATTCTTCCGAGCGTGCGCGCGCGACGTGACGTCGACCGCGCATTACGAAACTTCTTTGCGACATATCGCACTGTGGAGTTCCGACGTTTCGTCGCGACCATTTGTCGCTTTTACGGTGTCCGGCAGCCGACGATCGAGTGGTACGAATACCTGGACTGGGGCAAGGGCGCGGGCCGGACCTGGGACGACGGCAAGATCGGGCTCGTACACCCCGAGAACTGGAAGCGCGGGCGGAAGTACAACACCATGCGCCAGTGGATCCACACCGTCCACCACGAGTTCGGGCACTACCTCTTCTGGGCCGACGCCGAGCGCAAGGCCGATCTTTTCGCCGACAACATGATGTCGGGCGTGAACGACGCGGCGCAGAAGACGCGAGCGCGGCAGCGGCCCGTGACGCGGGTGCGCATGGTCGGTCAGCAGCGCAGCGTCGCGCGACGCCGCTCCGCGGTCGGCTGAGCGTCAGGTCGCCACGTCTTCGCCGCCGTCGACGCCGATCACCGTCCCGGTGATCCACTGCGCGTCGTCGCCGGCGAGCATGGTGATCACCCGCGCCACGTCGGCCGTTTCGGTCATCCGGCCGCTCGGATTACGCGTCCGGACGTGCTCGGCCATGAGGTCCGCGCCCGGGATCTTCCGGAAGGCCGGCGTATCGGTAACGCCGGCGCGAATGGCGTTCACCGTAACTCCCATCGGCCCGAGTTCGACGGCGAGCTGGCGCACGTGCGCTTCGAGCGCAGCCTTCGCCGCCGACACGGCGCCGTAGCCCGGCCAAACGCGCGTCGATCCGGCACTCGTCATCGCGACGATGCGGCTGCCCCGCACTAGCAGATCGCGCGCAACCGCGTCCTGCACCCAGTACACGAGGCTGTGCGCCATCACGTTCAACGTCATCTCGATCTGCGCGGGCGTCGCGAGCCGGGCTGGTTCGGCGCCGACGAACGGCGTGAGACTCCCGAACGCGAGCGAATGCAGCAGCACGCGGATCGCACCACCGCCGCTCTCCGCCATGCGTTGCACGAGCGCGTCGAGGACTTGCCGCCGCTTCTCGTGATCGGCGGCGTTGACGTTCAGAAACAGCGCGTCTCGCCCCGCCCCGCGAATCGCGGCGGTGATCTCGTCGACATGGGCCATCCCGGCGCGACGGTCGAGGTGCACGCCACATACGTTCATGCCGCGCTCCGCCAGCGCGCGCGCGGTCGCCTCGCCGAAGCCGCTCGACGCGCCGAGGACGAGCGCCCACCGTCCCGCCGTATCCGCCATGGGAGGCGGACCATAGAGGAAGGCCTCCGCCTCGGCAACCGGCCGAATTTCTTGCGTTTCCTCCCACGGGGCTGCTGGGGACCCGGCGAACATGGCGGGTGCGCGAAAGGGCGGGGCGACGATCGCGAATCGCCTGGATCGACGCCGAGGCGCGCGGGGCCGGGGTGCGAAGAGGGCGCGGCTCGCGATCGGCGGCCGCTCCCTCCCCATCGGCGACCACGTCGATCGGGCCCGCGCCCCGCAGTGCCCCGACGCCGTCGACGCACGCCCGCTGACCGAGGCCCGTCTCCCGGCGGACGAGCGGCCCGAGCCGGAGCCCGCCCGTTCCGGCGGAGCAGGTCTGGGGCGTCGGACACCGGCTCCTCTTCCCCCCGGCGCGTGGGGCGTGCTAGTGGACTCCCGCCGTTCGGACCGCTTCGTCCTCGCGGGTGATCCCGTCGGCGAGCGAGTACTCGAATTCACGCTTGGCGAGGCGCCATCGTTCGACCGTCGGATCCGGGTCGGGGGCGCGAAGACCTTTGTCGCGACCTCGACGAGCATGAGCGCGTAAGGAGGGAGTTCACGACATGACACAGGCAGGCCACGAAGCGGAAGAAGTCAAGGACGTCGTTTGGACGTATGCGGGCTGGACCGTCATCATCCTCATCTGCATCGGGGCCGGCATCTTCATCGGCTACACGCTGTGGGGGAACGCGAGCTCGCTGCAACGGGATCTCTCCGCGGTGACCGAGCAGGTCAATACGTTAAAGAACGAACGCGAGACCTTGAAGAGCCAGCTCGCGCTCTGCACCCGTGACAAGGACGCCTGCCAGAAGCAGGCCGCGGCGGGGGGCGGCGCGGGCCGCTGAGCGCGCCTGAGAGCAGATCGTCGCTGACGCGACGGTTTGCTCTCTCCATCGCCGGGCGTCCCGAGCCGCCTACTTCTTCTCCTGCTCCTTCTGCTCGGCCAGCTGGCGTTTCCAGTCGAGGACGCGCGCCTTCGCTCCTTCGGCCTCGGCCTCGGCGATCATGCCCTTGCGCTGGTAGAACATCGACAGGCTCGTATGGGCGAGCGTGTCGTCCGGCGTCAGGTCCACGAGCCGTTTGCCCTGTTCGATCGCCTCGTCGAAGCGCTGGGCGTCGGCGTACGCCATCGCGAGCCCCAGAATGGCGTCGGTGAAGTCGGGGGCGACCGCGAGGGCCTCGCGATACGTGGCAATCGCCTCGTCCAGCCGGCCTTCGGCCACGTGATCGACGGCGAGATCGTAGAGCTCTTCGGCGCTCGGCATGGCTTCCGAACTTAACGAATCGACCTCGGAGCGACAAGCGGCGCCGCGTTGACAGGTCGTGGACCGGACCCTATTGCTGGGCCCTGCGCGTCGACGGCTTCGATCGCGGCCACGAACGTCCTGGGAACTCCGACCGCGCCGCGTTGGCGCGTGAACCACACCTGCGATCCCGCGAACCAATGCTCGCGAACGACGATCTCACGGCCGTTGACGAAGCGGACCCGCACGTCGGCGGCCGCCGGAGACGCTGAGCCGAACGTGAACCAGGCGACGATCGAAACCACGTCCACCGCCGATCCGACCAGCGATGCGCTGCGCGCGCGTGTAGGGGACTTCATCGCGGAGACCTCCCGCGACGATTTTGACGGCCTCGCGCTCGACGTGCATCGCTACCAGTATCGGACGAATCCCGCGTACCGGCGCTTCGCGGAACGCTGCGGCGGTGCCGCGCCCCGCACCTGGCGCGAGATTCCCGCCGTCCCGGCCGAGGCGTTCCGCATGAGCGTGCTCGCCTGCGGTCCGGCCGAGCGCGTCTATCGCAGCAGCGGCACGACCGCCGGCCCCGACCGGCGCGCCGCGCACCACGTGCCGGACGCGGACGTCTATCGTGTCTCGGCGCTCGCGGGGTTCGCGCGTGCGGTCCTGCCGCCCGGCGCGCGCCGCCGCTTCGTCGTCGCCGCGCCGGAGCGCGCGACCCATCCCGCATCGTCTCTCGGCGAGATGGTGACCTGGCTGCGCGCCGCGTACGACACCGACCGCGTCCCGTCGTGCCTCACCGCCGACGGCGTCGACGTCGAGCGGCTCGCGCGCACGCTCGATCGGGTCGGCGCCGGCGAACCGATCGTGCTGATCGCGGTCACGTCGGCGTTGCTGCGGCTCGCGGACTGGGCCGAGGCGCGACGTCAACGCTTCACCCTCCCGGCGGGGAGCCTCGTCGTCGACACCGGCGGGTGCAAGGGGTACGGGCGGGACCTCGCGCGCACCGACGTGCTCGCGCGCTACCGGCGCGTCCTCGACGTCGCGACCGAGCAGATCGTGAACGAATACGGGATGACGGAGCTCGCCTCGCAGCTCTACGCGACGGGGGATGGTCCGCTCCGAGCCCCTCCGTGGCTGCGAGTTCTCGTCTGCGATCTGGCCACCGGGCATGAGGTCGCGCCGGGCGTCGTCGGGTGCCTCCGGTTCTTCGACCTCGCGAACCTCGGCTCGGTCCTGGCGATCCAGACCGAGGACGTCGGACGCACACGCGACGGCGGGATCGAGTTGCTCGGACGCGCGCCCGGAGCCGTCGCGCGAGGGTGCTCGCTCCTCGCCGACGAGGGAGCCGCGTGATCGGGCCCGACGAGCGTCTGACGCCGACACGAACGCCGCTCGTCCCGACGCGCGTGCGTGCGCTGGCGCAAACGCTGCGCGCCGGCGCGACGGGACTCCGGGCGCTTCCCGTGGAGGCGCGCATCGCCGCGATCGATCGTCTCGCGGACGCGTGGCGCCCCGCCGACTCGCCGTGGCGCGTCCGCGCCCGCACCGAGCTCGCCATGTCGACGGGACACCCGGCCTCCGTGATCGACGTCGCCCTCGATCATCTCTGGAGCGCGCTCCGCGCTCCCGAGCTCGAGGCCGTCGTCGCGAGCGAGCTCGCCGGCGCGGATCTCCGCGGGCTTCCGGACGTCGCGCTGCACGTCCTCGCCGGAAACGTCCCGGGCGTGGGCGTGTTCGGCATCGTGGCGGCGCTCCTCGCGGGCGTCCCGAGCCTCGTGAAGCCCGCCGCCCGCGAGCCGTTCCTGCCGGCGCTCCTCGTCGAGTCGATCGCGGCCCTCGCGCCCGAGCTGCGCACCGCCATCGCCGTCGCCCCCTGGCGCGGCGGCAGCGCGGCGCTCGATGCGGCCGCGTACGGCGCCGTGGACCTCGTACTCGCCTACGGTCGGGACGAAACGCTCTCCCGCATCGCCGCCCGCAAGCCGGCGCGCCTCCTCCGCTACGGCCACCGCACGAGCGCCACCCTCGTCGCCCGGGCCGCGCTCGGTCCGCGCACCGCCCGCGCGCTCGCGTACCAGACCGCGCTCTACGACCAGCAGGGATGCCTTTCACCGCGCGTCGTCTTCGTGGAGGACGCGGACCGCCGCGATGTCGATGCCTTCTCGGCCCTGGTCGCGGCCGAGCTCGGCGCGCTCGAGCGCGAGCTGCCTCGCATTCCCCCGTCGCTCGGCGAGCGCGCGAGCGTCTGGCGGTGGCTCGAACGCCAACGCTGGCGCGCGCAGGAAGGCGCAGACGTGTCCGTGCACGGGGGCCACGACGGCGCGGGGAGCGTCGTCTGCGACCGGACCTCCGATTGGTCGGCGGGTCCGAGCTTCCGGCACCTCGTCCTGGCGCCCGTCGCGACGCTCGCCGCGGCGAGCGGACCGCTGCGTCGTCTCGCCGGCACGATCGAGGCGGTCGGCTACGCCGGACCGATCGAGGGTCTGGCGGAAGCGGCCGCGGCGGCCGCGGCGGCCGGGGCGCATCGCTTCTGTCCGCTGGAGCGCCTCCAGGCGCCGCCGTTCGCTTGGCGGCAGAGCGGACACCGCCGCCTCGCGAGCTTCCTCGCCGGCGCCCACGCGGCGGCGCCGGCCCTTCCCTTCGCGTGACGCACCGCCCCGACCGACGCCCGGGCGGTGCGGCGCGCGGCGCGCGTGCCCTCGCCCGCGACTTCCGCCTGCACGTCGCGCAGACCTCGACCGCGCCGCTCGGCATCGTCGTCACGAAGGCGCAGGGCACGTGGCTCACGGATGCGACCGGCCGGCGCTATCTCGACCTGCTCGCGGGCATGGGGGTCGTGAACCTCGGCCATGGCAACCGGGCCGTGACTCGTGCGTGCCTGGCGCAGCTCCGCCGGCACCTGCACGTCATGGTGTACGGCGAGTACGTGTTGCCGTCGCAAGTCGACCTCGCGACCCGTCTCGTCGAGCTCGCCGGTCCGCCGTTCGAGAGCTGCTACTTCACGAGCAGCGGGACGGAAGCCGTCGAGGGCGCGCTCAAGACCGCCCGCAAGCACACGGGACGGCGCGGCCTCGTGGGCTTCGCGCTCGGATTCCACGGCGATACCTTCGGAGCGCTCTCGGTCGGCGGAAATCCGGTGTACCGGGATCCCTTCCTGCCGCTCCTCCCGGGCACGACGATCCTGCCGTGGCAGGACGCGCGGGCGCTGCGCGCGATCGACCGCCGCACCGCCGCCGTCGTGATCGAGCCGGTGCAGGCCGAAGGCGGCGTGCGGGTCGCGGATCCGGCGTATCTCCGACTCCTGCGCGCGCGGTGCGACGAGGTCGGCGCGCTCCTGGTGTTCGACGAGGTCGTGACGGGCATGGGACGCACGGGCGCCCTTTTCGCGTTTCAGGAATGCGGGATCCGCCCCGATCTGCTCGTACTCGCGAAGGCGCTCGGCGGCGGCCTGCCGCTCGGCGCGTTCCTCGCCTCGCGGCGCATCCTCGCGACGCTCGCGAAACGACCCGCCCTCGCTCACGTGACGACCTTCGGCGGCCATCCGCTCTCGTGCGCGGCGGCGCTCGCGGCGCTGAACCAGACGATCGCCCGCGACCTCCCCGGCCGCGCCGCCGCGAGCGGCCGCGCCTTCCTCCGCGGCCTCCAGGATCTCGCGGCCCGTCATCCCGTGATCCGAGCCGTCCGCGGTGCCGGTCTCCTGCTCGCCGTCGAACTCGCGACTCCGACCGCGACCCGCCGCTTCGCCGCGGCCTGCCTCGCGCGCGGCCTCCTCGTCAACTGGACGCTCCATCGCGACACCGTGATCCGGCTCGCGCCGCCGCTCGTGATCACCCGCGCCGAGATCGCTCTCGCGCTCGCCACGATGGAGGCGGCGCTCGACGACCTGCGGCGACCGGGACATTAGCCCGCAGTCCCGCCGATCTTCGAAAGCAGGTACGCCTGGATGAACCGGTCGAGGTCGCCGTCGAGCACGGCGTCGGTGTTGCCGATCTCGCAGCCGGTCCGGTGGTCCTTCACCATCCGATACGGGTGCAGCACGTAGGAGCGGATCTGGCTCCCGAAGCCGATCTCCTTCTTGCTCTTGCTGAAGGCGTCGAGCTTCTCCTTCTGCTTTTCCATCTCGAGGTCGTAGAGCTTGGCGCGCAGGATCTTCATCGCCATCGCCTTGTTCTTGTGCTGGGAGCGCTCGTTCTGACACGCGACCACGATGCCGGTCGGCATGTGCGTCAGGCGGACCGCGGAGTCGGTCTTGTTGACGTGCTGCCCGCCGGCGCCGCTCGAGCGGTAGGTGTCGACACGGAGGTCCGCTTCGTCGATCTCGACCTCGATGTCGTCCTCGATCTCCGGATAGACGAAGACCGACGCGAACGACGTCTGCCGGCGCGCGTTGGCGTCGAACGGCGAGATGCGAACCAGGCGGTGGATGCCAGACTCGGCGTGCAGATAGCCGTACGCGTACTCGCCCTCGATCGTGATCGTGGCGCTCTTGATGCCGGCGCCCTCGCCCTCCTGCTGCTCGAGAACCTCGACCTTGTAGCCCTTCCGCTCGCACCAGCGGAGGTACATGCGGAAGAGCATCTCGGCCCAGTCCTGGGCTTCGAGACCGCCGGCGCCGGGGTGGATGCTCAGGATCGCATTGCCGGCGTCGTGCTCGCCCCCGAGCATCTGCCGCATCTCGAGGGTGCCGATCCCCTCCTCCACGGCCTGCGCCTTGGCGATGCCTTCGGCGACCGCGTCGGGATCGCCCTCGACGGCGAGTTCGAGGAAGACGTTGGCGTCGTCGAGCTCGCCGCGCTGCTTCCGCCAGCCGTCGAGCGCCGACGTCAGATGCGCGCGCTCGCGCTGGACCTTCTGCGCCCGCTCGTGGTCGTTCCAGAAATCGGGCTGCCCCACCTGCTCGTCGAGCGCGCGCAGGCGCGCCTCCGTTCCCGGGACGTCAAAGATGCCCCCGAAGCGTCTCGAGTCGCCGTTCGAGCGACGCGAGGCGCTCCTTCAGCTCGTTGGTGGTGACCTCCGGCGTCGTGCTCATGTCTCCTCCGTCGCGGCGTCCGCGCGCCCGCTCCCGCCGACGATCGCGACGAGCACGAGCCACGCGAAGCACCCGTACACGAACACGTCACCGAAGCGGGCATAGAACGTCTGGATCCCGATCCAGCTGATGCTGTCGGCGCGCCACGCCGACTCGAAGAGCCCGGTACGCCAGCGGATCGTCCCGTCGGCGTCGACCATAGCAGAGAAACCGGTGTTCGCCACGCGCACGAGGGGCACCCGGTTCTCGATCGCCCGGAACGTCGCCATCGCCAGGTGCTGGTAGGGCGCGGACGTACGGCCGAACCAGGCGTCGTTGGTGATGTTGATCAGGAAGTCGGCGCCTCCGTCCACGAAGCGGCGCGTGAGGTCCGGAAAAATTCCTTCGTAGCAGATGAGCGTTCCGAAGTTGCCTCGCGCCGTCCGGAAGACGACCGGCGTGTCGCCGGCCCGGAAGTCGCCGACGCCTTCCACCACCTTGTCGACGAAAAAGAAGAGCGACTTCAGGGGCACGTACTCGCCGAAGGGCACCAGCTCCATCTTGTCGTAGAACTGGTCGGCGGCGCCGTCGGGTTCGACCAGATAGACGCGGTTGTGCATCCTGAGCGTCGCGTGATCGTAGCTGAACGCCGGGCTCCCGACGACCAGCCATACGTGGAGGCGGCGCGCGAGGTCGAGGATGCGATCGCGGAGATCGCTCTCCTGCTGGAAGAAGAACGGCGCGGCGGTCTCCGGCCACACGACGAGTTCCGCGCCATCGGCAACCGCCTTCCGCGTGAGCGCCTCGTACCGATCGATGGTGGCTGCCTGATGGGCCGGATCCCATTTCACGTCCTGGGCGACGTTGCCCTGGATGAACCCGACGCGGAGCGTGCCCCGCGCCGGCCGCGCGGCGAGGTCGTCCACGCGCCAGTAGCCCCACCCCACGAGCGCCACCAGCAGCGACGCGAGCGCCAGCATCGCGCGCGTGTTCGGGGGCGCGCCCGCGAGCCAACGACGGACCGCCGTGTAGACGACGACGTTCACCAGCACGACCAGCGCCGAGAGGCCGTAGATCCCCGTCACCTCCACGAACTGCACGAGATAGATCGCACGGTACTGCGAGTAGCCGAGGCTCACCCACGGGAACCCCCCGAGGATGTAGGTGCGGATCCATTCGACGACGACCCAGGCCGCCGGCGCCACGAAAGCGATCGCGATACCGCGGCGCCGCGCCCATTCGCAGGCGGCGGCGACGATCCCGAACCCGAGCGCCAGGAACGCGCAGAGGAGGAGGAGCGGACCGACGCTCACCAGCGGCGACAAGTTCGTGTAGGTGCCGATCGTCAGCACGAGCCAGTAGAGCGTCGCGAGATAGAACGCGACGCCCGCGAGCCACCCCGCGCGGAACGCCGCGCCGATGCCGCGCCCGAGGGCAGCGAGGAGGAGCGGCACGAGCGCCACCCAGGCGACGGGGGCCCAATCGACGACGGGAAAGGCGAGCGCGAGTCCGGCGCCGCTCATGGCGGCGAGCGCGCGCGCGCGCCGTCCCTCGAAGACCGGAGCCCCGGGAGCGATCGTCGTCCGGCGCGCGTGCGGTGGCCCGCCGTTCCCGGTCACGCGCGCCTCACGCGCGCCGCACGCGCTCGCGGACGGCGCGCCCGGGACGCGGGCGGACGCCCGGAGCGCGCGCGCGCGGGCGGAGTCAAGCGGCCGATCGCCGTCCGTACCGCCCGCGCCGTCCGCGCCATGCGGCGGTCCTCGGCCGGCGAGAGCTCGTGATCGAATCCGAGGAGATGCAGGATGCCGTGGATCACGAGCTCGTCGAGCACCGCCGCGAGCGGACGCCGGCGCTCGCGCGCCGCCAATGCCGCGGTATCGAGCGAGATCACCACGTCACCGAGGCTCGCGGCATCCGACGGCACCGGCGACGCATGGAGCGGGAACGCGAGCACGTCCGTCGGCCGGTTCTTCCCGCGATAGGCGCGGTTCAGCGCCCGCATCTCCGGATCGGCGACCAGCGAGACGCTGAGCTCGCTGCGGCGGATGCCCAGCGCGCGCAGCGCCTGTCGGGCCCGGGTCGCGATATAGCGGCTCCAGACAGCGCCGGTAGGCGTACGGCAGGCGAGAGCGACGGGCATGCGAACGCCGCGGACCGGTCAGGATTCGTTTCGGGCCGACGCGCCTTCGGCGCGCTCGTAGGCGGTGATGATGTCCTGCACCAGCCGATGCCGCACGACGTCGCGCTCGCTGAAGCGCACGAACTTGATGTCGTCGATGTCCTTGAGGACGTGCTGCGCCTCCTTCAGGCCGGAGATCTTGCCGGCGGGAAGATCGGTCTGGGTGACGTCGCCCGTGACGATCGCCTTCGACCCGTAGCCGAGCCGGGTGAGGAACATCTTCATCTGCTCCGGCGTCGTGTTCTGGGCCTCGTCGAGGATGACGAACGAGTCGTTCAGCGTGCGGCCGCGCATGAAGGCCAGCGGCGCGACCTCGATGGTCCCGCGCTCCAACATCTTTCGCGCCCGGTCGAAGTCCACCATGTCGTGCAGCGCGTCGTAGAGAGGGCGCAGATAGGGATTCACCTTCTCCGCGAGGTCGCCCGGCAGGAACCCGAGCTTCTCGCCCGCCTCGACCGCCGGCCGCGTGAGCACGATGCGCGTGAACTCCTGCTTGAGCACGGCGGCCACGCCCATGGCCATCGCGAGGTAGGTCTTGCCGGTGCCGGCCGGGCCGATCGCAAAGACGATGTCGTGCGTGCGGATCGAGTCGATGTAGGCCTTCTGCATCACGCTCTTCGGCGTGATCACGCGCTTCTGCGCGGCGATGTAGACGGTGTCCAGGAAGATGTCGCGGACGTTCGCGGTATGGTCGCTCGCGAGGATGCGGAGCGCGTAGTCGACGTCGCTCGCGTACACCGGGAAGCCGCGCTCGAGCACGCCGTAGAGCTGCGTCATGACCCGGCCGGCGAGCTCGCGGTCCACCGGGTCGCCGCCGATCGAGACTGCCTTCCCGGCGACGCCGATCCGGACGCCGAGCGCCTTCTCGATCGCCTTCACGTGCTCGTCTTGGCGGCCGAGGAGCTCGTGGAAGAGCCGGTGGTCCTGGAACTCGAGCTCTACGACGTCCGGCCCGGTCGCGAGCGCGCCGCGCCGCGCCGACGGCGCTCCGGCGGGTCCGTCCGGCGAGGGGGCGGCGCCCGCGCGCGCGGACGGCGGCGGGGGCCTCATGCGAGCAGCTCGGGGACCATCGCAAGCGCTTCGTCGAGGCGCGCCGCGTCCTTGCCGCCGGCCTGCGCGAAGTCGGGCCGCCCGCCGCCGTTCCCGCCGACCAGCGGCGCGATGCGCTTGATGAGCTCGCCGGCGTGGTGGCGCTTGATGAGGTCCTTGCTCACGGCCGCGACCAGGCTCACCTTGCCGTCGTGGGCTGCGCCGAGCGCCACGACGCCACTCCCGAGCTTCTCCTTCAGGCGATCGGCGAGCTCACGGAGCGCCTTGTCGTCCAGGCCGTCGACGCGGGCGGCCAGCACCTTCACCCCGTTCCGCTCGACCGCATGCGAAAGCAGGTCGCCGCTCTGCGCCTTCGCCTGCTCGCGCTGCATCTTCTCGATGCGGCGCTCGAGCTCGCGGCTCTGCGCGAGGAGACGCTCGAGGCGCTCGACCGCTTCTTCTTCCGACGCCTTCAACGCGGAGCCGATCTGCCGCAGGCGCTCCTCGCGTTCCTGCACCCAATCGAGCGCGCCGCCGCCGGTCATGGCCTCGATGCGCCGCACCCCGGCGGCGACGCCGCCCTCGGTGCGGAACTTGAAGAGCCCGATGTCGCCCGTCCGCTGCACGTGCGTACCGCCGCAGAGCTCGGTCGAGAAGGCCCCCATCTGCAACACCCGAACGCGGTCGCCGTACTTGTCGCCGAAGAAGGCGAGCGCGCCGCGCTTCATCGCGTCGTCGTAGGACATCTCTTCGCTCGCGCATTCGACGTTGGCGCGGATGCGGGCGTTGATCTCGTCCTCCATCGCGCCGAGATCCTCGGCGGAGATGGGGCCCGTGTGGTTGAAGTCGAAGCGCAACCGATCCGGCGCGACGAGCGAGCCCGCCTGCCGGACGTGCGCGCCGAGCCGCTCCCGCAGGACCCCGTGCATGAGATGGGTCGCCGAGTGGTTCAAGCGGATCCGCTCGCGGCGTGCGGCGTCGACCTCGAGCCGGACGTGATCGCCGGGCCCGACGCCGCCCTCGAGCACGCGGACCCGGTGCACGACGAGGTCGGGTCCCTGACGGATCGTGTCGAGCACCTCCATCGTGGCGCCGCGCTCGCTCACGATCCGACCGACGTCGCCCACCTGGCCCCCGGACTCGCCGTAGAACGGCGTCTCTTCGGTCACGAGCTCCCCCGCCTCGCCGGCCCGGATGCCGCCCGAGCGGTCGCCGGCGGCGCCGCCGACGGCGGTGACCGTTGACTCCCACGCGTAGATCCGGTCGCCGACGAAGCGGGAGCGATGCTCTCCGCTCGCCGCGCTCTGCGCCACGAACTTCTTGTGCTCGCGCCCGCGGGCGCGCTGCTCCTCCATCGCGCGCCGGAATCCGGCGTCGTCCACGGTGTGGCCACGACCGCGCACGATGTCCTCGGTCAGATCGAGCGGGAACCCGTAGGTGTCGTAGAGCTTGAACGCAACGTCGCCGGGCAGCACGCCGTTGTTCGCGGGCAGCTTCGCGATCTCGGCCTCAAGGAGCCCGAGCCCCTTGTCGAGCGTCTCGGCAAAGCGGCTCTCCTCTGTCTCGACCACCTCGGCGATGAAGGCCTGCCGCTCGCGGAGCTCCGGGTACGCGTTGCCGAGGATGCCGGACACGGCGTCGACGAGGCGCGTCAGGAACGGGCCGTCGAGCCCGAGCATCTTGCCGTGGCGGGCGGCGCGCCGGAGCACGCGGCGCAGCACGTAGCCGCGGCCCTCGTTCGACGGCAGCACGTGATCGGCGATCATGAGGCTGACGGCGCGGGCATGATCGGCGATCACCCGGAACGAGACGTCGGCCTCGGGATCGGCGCCGTAGTGCCGGCGCGCCAGGGTCTCGGTGGCGTCGATGATGCCGCGGAAGAGATCGGTGTCGTAGTTGCTGAGGACGTTCTGCAGGACCGCGGTGATGCGCTCGAGGCCCATGCCGGGATCGACGTGCTTCGAGGGCAGCTCGCGCAGGCTCTGGTCGGCCTCCCGGTTGTACTGGATGAAGACCAGGTTCCAGAGCTCGATGTAGCGCGCGCACTCGCCGTTCACACGGCAGACGTGCGGCTTGCCCTGCCGATCGCAGGCCGTCGGGCCGCGATCCAGATGGATCTCGGAGCACGGACCGCACGGACCGGTCTCGCCCATCTCCCAGAAGTTCTCGCGCTCGAAGCGCAGCACGCGGTCGGCGGGCAGCGGGGTAACCTTCCTCCAGAGCTTCTCGGCCTCGTCGTCGGTCGTGTAGACCGACGCCCAGATCTTGTCCTCGGGGAGCTTCCACTCCTTCACCAGGAGATCCCAGGCCCACTCGATCGACTCGGCCTTGTAGTAGTCGCCGAACGACCAGTTCCCGAGCATCTCGAAGAGCGTGTGATGATAGGTGTCGCGCCCGACCTGCTCGAGGTCGTTGTGTTTGCCCGAGAGCCTGAGACACTTCTGCGCGTCGACGACCCGCGGGTGCGTGGGAGTCGCCTGCCCGAGGAAGATCTGCTTGAACTGAACCATCCCGGCGTTGGTGAACAGCAGGGACGGGTCCCCCTCGGGAACGATCGGAGCGCTTCGTACCACCCGGTGATCACGGGCCGCGAAGAAGTCCAGGAAGCCCGCGCGAATCTCTCTACCGGTCGGCACTTGGCGCTAGTCGTCCTCTCCGAGAATCTCGCTCACGATGTCCGGTGGATGCCCGCGACCGAGGAGGAAGCGACACGCCCTCGCCCGGTCCGCCCGCGAGACCGGCGCCGCGGCGCCGAACCGCCGCTCGAGCGCCGCTCGTCCGAGGGCAACCTCGCTCCGGCCTTCGAGCACCCCGGCAATCGCACGATCGATGACGGTATCGGTGAGGCCTCTGCGAGTCAATTCGTGGGCGACTTTCACACGCCCGGCGCCCCGTCGGAGGAAGAGATCCTCGGCGCGGCGCTCGGCGAGGGCGGCGTCGTCGAGGTACCCGCGTGCGACCAGCCGCTCCAGGGTGGCCGCGACGACGTCCGCGTCCGTCCCGCGCGTCGTCAGGTGCTCCGCCACCTCCGCCGCCGAACGCGCCGCCCGCGCCAGGAACGCCGCCGCGGCCGCGCACGCGTCCTCGTGGGGGTCGGCCGGCGTCTCGGACTCAGAAGCGGTCGATCTTGAACGCCGCGCCCTGACCGCTGTCGGCACGCTCGCCCTTGTCGAACTGATCCCAGCGGGCGTCGCTCGTGGAGGCGATGCCGCGGACCTTGAGGGCGAAGTCGTCGGGGTTCGTCGCTTGCGCAAGCGCCTCTTCGTACGTGATCAGGTCCTCGCGGAAAAGCGCCATCAACGACTGATCGAACGTCTGCATGCCGTAGGTGGCATGGCCGCGCGCGATCGCGTCGGTGAGCTCGTGCGTGCGCTCCTTCTGCGCGATGCACTCGCGCACGAGGGCTGTCGACAAGAGCACCTCGACCGCCGGCACCATGCCCTTCCCGTCGGCGCGCTTCACGAGCCGCTGGCTGATGATGCCCTTGATGACCGACGAGAGGATCAGGCGGATCTGGTCGCGCTGGTGCTCGGGAAACGCCGAGATCGCGCGCGTCACGGTCTCGCGCGCGTCGAGGGTGTGCAGCGTGCTCATGACCAGATGTCCCGTCTCGGCGGCCAGGATCGCGGTCTCGATCGTCTCGAGATCGCGCATTTCACCGACCAGGATCACGTCCGGATCCTGACGGAGCGCGCCGCGCAGCCCGTCGGCGAACGTCCGGCAGTCGTAGCCGATCTCGCGCTGGTTGATGATGCAGAGGTCGTCGGTGTGGGTGTACTCGATCGGATCCTCGATGGTGATGATGTGACGATCGCGGGTGATGTTGACGTGGTGGATCATCGAGGCGAGCGTCGTGCTCTTGCCGCTGCCCGTGGTCCCGGTCACGAGGATGAGGCCGCGATGCTCGAGCGCGATCTGCTCCACCACCGGCGGCAGCTTGAGATCGCGGATCGTACGGACCTGCGGCGGGATCACGCGGAGCGCGATCGAGATCTCGCCGCGCTGGTGGAAGATGTTGACGCGGAACCGGCCGTTCCCGGGGCTCGCGTACGCCAGGTCGGCCTGCAACCGCTCCCGCAGATGGGCTTCGTGATGCTCGTCGAGCAAGCGGGCGAGGAAGCCGCCCATGTCTTCCCGGCTGAGAGTTCCCGCGCCTTCCATCGGAACGAGCCGCCCATGCGCTCGAAACATGGGCGGCCGTTCGACTTTCAGATGGACGTCGGAAGCCGCGATCGCGATGCCGTGCCCGAGAATCGTGTCAAGTTCCATGCGGTCTGTCCGGTCAGTCCGCGGCTCCTCCATTCCCGGCGCTGGCCGGAGTTGCGAGGCCGCACTTCTCCCGGATCCTCCGCTCGATGACATCGGCCGTTTCGCGATTCTCCTTGAGGAACTCCTTCGTGTTCTCGCGCCCCTGACCGATCCGCTCACCCTCGAAGGAGTACCAAGCCCCGCTTTTCTCCACGATTCCGAGCTCGGAGCCGATGTCGACGAGTTCGCCTTCCTTGGAGATGCCGGTGCCGTAGAGGATGTCGAACTCGGCCTCGCGGAAGGGCGGCGCGACCTTGTTCTTGACCACCTTCACCTTGGTGCGGCTGCCGACGATCTGGTCGGCCTGCTTGATGGCGGCGATGCGGCGGATGTCGAGCCGGACCGACGAGTAGAACTTGAGCGCATTGCCCCCCGTCGTGGTCTCCGGGTTGCCGAACATCACGCCAATCTTCATGCGAATCTGATTGATGAAGACGACGATGGTGTTGGACTTGGCGATGGTGCCGGTGAGCTTGCGGAGGGCCTGCGACATGAGCCGCGCCTGGAGGCCCATCTGCGGATCGCCCATATCGCCCTCGATCTCGGCGCGCGGCACGAGCGCGGCGACCGAGTCGACCACGAGGACGTCGATGGCGCCGCTGCGCACGAGCGTCTCGGCGATCTCGAGCGCCTGCTCGCCGTGGTCGGGCTGCGAGATGAGGAGGTCTTCGGTCTTCACGCCGAGCTTGCGCGCGTAGACGACGTCGAGGGCATGCTCGGCATCGATGAACGCGCAGATGCCGCCCTTCTTCTGCGACTGGGAGATCACCTGGAGCGCGAGCGTCGTCTTGCCGGACGACTCGGGCCCGTAGATCTCGATGACGCGGCCGCGCGGCAGCCCGCCGACCCCGAGCGCCAGGTCGAGCCCGAGCGAGCCCGTGGAGATGGTCTCGACGTCGCGGATGAGCGCGTCGGCGCCGAGCTTCATGATGGCGCCCTTGCCGAACTGCTTCTCGATCTGGCTGACCGCGAGATCGATGGCGCGATCGCGATTCACTTCTGCTGCCATGGTTGCCATACCCCCTCCCTTTCACCTCGAATTGCGGTCGGACGCGGGTGTCGTCCTCCCGATGCGTGCAGGTCCTATTCGCTGGTGAGTGCGTCGTACACCGCGGGGCACGGCTTCGAATATCCGTCCGGCAACCGCTGTCGGCGACGCGCGCGGCGCCCGTGTACCCGACTCGTTCGCATCGGGCGAAGATTAGGCGAATCGACGGGAATCGTCAAGGAAATCCGTCGCCGCGGTCGAGCGGAAATACCGCGAGCGGCGAGTGGCGGGCCCCGTCCGGGGCAAGCTCGCTCTGGTAGAGGATCACCCGCGCGACGGGTGCCGCACCGAAATCGCGGCCGCCATCGCGCGCGAAGAGCGCGGGATCGAAGGCTGCGCCGCGGATCCGGGCGCGCATCCGGCCGAGGGTCACGTGTGGCCGGAACGGGCGCCGCTCGCGGGCGATGCCGGCCGCCTCGCCCGCCCTCCGGACCGCGTCCGCGAGCGCGGGGAGCGGCGGGGCGACCACCCCGACCCAGAGCACCTGCGGTCGGGCGAGGCTCGGAAACGCGCCGACGCCGATCACTCGCGCCGTGAAGCGCTCGACGCCCGCGAGCGCGCGGGCGAGCCGCGGCGTCAGCTCCGGGATCGCCGACGCCGGCACGTCGCCGAAGAACGCGAGGGTGAGGTGCAGGTTCCCAGGCCGCGTCCAGGCGACGCCGGAGATCGTCGCGCGCAGGCCGCCGAGGAACGCATCGACCTCCGCCCGCGCGGGGTCTTCCAGGTCGATCGCGACGAAACAACGCCAGCGCTCGTCCGTTCCCGCGGGCACCGGATCAGCCCGGAGCGACGCTCTCGCTCTTGGCGGGCGCGGGCGCGGGCGCGGCGCCGCCCCGTCCGATCTCGAGGAGCGGCACGCCGAGCAGATGACGGCGCACCCAGTCGAGCGCGATCTGCGACGACAGGAGCTTCACCCACTCGCGGTTGCCCCAGAGGCGATAGCGGCGGGTGACGGTCGGCGCGTACGCCGCCGCGAGCCCGAAGCACACGGTTCCGACCGGCTTCTCGGCGGTGCCGCCGTCCGGGCCGGCGACGCCCGTGACGCCGACGGCGATGTCCGCGCCGAGCACGCGCCGGGCGCCCTCGGCCATCGCGCCCGCGACCTCCTCGCTGACCGCGCCGCGCGCCGCGAGGAGGTCCGCCGGCACGCCCAGCACCCGCTCCTTCACCTCGTTCGCGTAGGCGTTGACGGCGCCGCGGTAGTACGACGAGCATCCCGGCACGTTGGTGAGGCGGTGCGCGACGAGGCCGCCGGTGCAGGACTCCGCGAAGCCGACGGCGACCCGGCGCGCCGCGAGCAGGTCGCCGACGACGCGCTCCATGGTCGCGTCGCCCTCCCCGTAGACGTACTGGCCGAGGCGCGCGTACACCTCGCGCCCGAACGCGTCGAGGCGCCGATCGACGTCGTCGCCGCGCACCACCACGCGGACCGAGACCTCGGGGAAGTTCGCCCGGAACGACCACCGCCCTTCGCCGGGGATCCCGGCGACGATCTCGTCGAGGCCGGACTCGCTGATGCCGAACGTCTGGAAGGTCCGGTGCCCGACCCGCGCCGCGCCCGTGAGCTCCGCGAGCCATGGCAGCACGGCGTCGGTGAGCATCGGCTTCATCTCGCGCGGCACGCCGGGCAGCACGACGAGATGACGGCGATCGTCGGGCGATCCGACCGCGACGCGGTACCCGGGCGCCGTGCCGAGCCCATTCGGCACGATCACCGCGCCCTCCGGAAAAGCCGCCTGCTTCATGTTGTTCTCGGGCATCGGCCGGTTGAAGAGGCGGAAGAGCTCCCGGATGCGCTCGGCGACCTGCTCGTCGTGGACGAGGTTCCGGCCGAGCAGCGCCGCGACGGTCTCGGTCGTGAGGTCGTCGGCCGTCGGCCCGAGACCGCCCGTCGCGATCACGACGCGCGCCAGGCGAAGCGCCTCGCTCCACGCCCAGCGCAGATGCTCGGGACGATCGCCCACGGTCAGCACCGCGACGACGTCGATGCCGAGTTCGAGCAGGCGGTCGGCGATGAAGCCGGCGTTGGTGTCGGTCGTCCGTCCGGTCGTGAGCTCGTCTCCGGTGCTGATGATGGCGGCCTGGATCACGCGAGCACCCGTACCACGATCTGCGCGTAGACGCCCGCGACGAGGTCGTCCGCGACGACACCGACGCCGTTCTTCAGGTGACGGTCGAAATGCCCCGCGGGAAATGGCTTGAGGACATCGAACAACCGGAAGGCCGCGAACGCGATCGCCAGCGAGCGCGCCGTCGGCGGCACCAGGGCGCCGGCGATCAACATGCCGCACACCTCGTCGAGCACGATCCGCGAGCTGTCGGCGTGACCGTGGATCCGCCCCGCCCGCCCGCAGATCGGCATCGCGGCGAGGCTCACGGCCACGATCAGCGCCACCACGGCCCACGCCGGCAGGCTCGCGTGCCCGAGCCCTACGAGCAGCGGCAGGGCGAGCAGCGATCCGAAGGTGCCGGGAGCGATCGGCGCGTAGCCGAGATACGACCCGCTGGCGAGGAAGAGGACGACGCGGTCCACGCGGGACCAGGTCGTGTCACGCAATCAGGGCGCCGCGCAACCCGCGGTGGTGATCGGCAACGAGGGCGCGAGGGCCGGCAGCAAGCCGGCCGCGCGCGGCGCGATCACCCGCAGGAGATCGTCGGCGACGCAGTCCTGGCGCAGGCGAAGCGCCGCCTGATAGCTCGCGAGCGACGCGAGCGTATCGGAGCCCGGCAGCACGGCGGCCAGCGCGTCGAGGTTCGCGGCGCGCGCCGGGCGCAGCTTCTGGTCGAAGTCGATGCCGGCGCACTTCTTCTCGATCGCCGGCCCGAGCTTGGCGCGCGCCGCCGCGATCTTCGCCCCTTCCTTCGCGCAGCCCGCGTCCGCCTTCGCGAGGCACGCCGCGTCGCCGGGCTTCGTCTGGATGCAGGCGAAGACCTTGTCCACGCACTTGACGACGCTCGCGAGCTTCTTCGTGAGGAACCCGCTCGCGGCCTTGGTGATGGCCGTGCCGCAGGCATAGAGCGCCTTCCCCTGCGCCGCGTCGCCGACGCCCTCGCCGTCGCCGTCGTGATCGGGCAGACACGCGTCGCCCGCGACGCCGGCGACCCGGCGCAGCTCGCCCGCACGCGGCGCCTCGGCGCCGTACACGTCGCTCGCGCGACAGCCGTACCGCCGCGCGATACACTCCGCGACGTCGGCGACGTTCGCCGCGGGATGGCTGAGCTCGGCCTCACACTCGGCGTCGATGTTGAGGTAGCCGAGGCCGGTCGCGCCGCGCAGATCGTCGGCATCGACGAGCGCGTCGCCGCACTTGGCGCCGACGGCGGCCAGCAGCTTGGCGCGCGCCGTGGACGCCGCGCCGCCGAGGCTCGCGCACTTGGCGCTCGCCTTCCCGACGCACGCGGCGTCGTCCGGCTTCGTCTGGATGCACTTGACGATGCCGTTCGTGCAGGCATCGAGCTGCTTCAAGCGAGCGGAGAGGAACCCCACGCCCGCCTTGCCGATCGCCTGCTGGCACTTGACCGCGTTCTTGGCGGCGGCCGCGTCCGTGAGCCCGCCGAGCTCGACGACGACCGGCGTCGGCCCCGTCGTCGGGACGAGCGTCGGCGTCGGCCCGCCGAGCGGGGAACCGGTCGCCGTCGCGGAGGGGAGATCGCCGGGCGTGGCCGACGGCGTCGCGCTCGCCGTGACAGCGCCCGTCGACGTCCCGTTCGGCGTCGGCGTCCCGCTCGCGGCCGCCGTACCCGACGGGGTTGCCGTCGCGGTCGGGGTGGCCGTCGCGGTCGGGGTGCGGGTCGCGCTCGGGGTGGCCGTCGCGCTCGGAGCAGCGGTCGCGGTCGGGGTCGCGGTGGTGGTCGGCGTCGCGGTTCCGGTGGGGGTCGAACTCGCCGTCGGCGTGCTCGTCGTCACCCCGGCCGTCGCCGTCCGCGTCGGGCTGATCGTGGCGGTCGGCGTCGCGACGACCGGGGTCGTCGTGCGCGTCGGCGTGGCCGTCCGGGTCGACGTCGCCGTCCGCGTCGGCGTCGGCGTGCGCGTCGGCGTCGCTGTCCGAGTCGGCGTGACGGTCGCGCATGTGAACGCCGAGCAGGTCGCGTTGCAGCAAGCGCCGTCGGCGCCCGCGCCCTTGTCGCAGATCTCGCCGGCCTGGCGCTTGCCGTCGCCGCACACGGGACAATTCGGTCCGCCCTCCGTGAGAACGCGCGTTCCCTTCGCCGGATTGAACACGACGTTGCCTGGAATGATCGGCGTCACGCCCGCGGGCTGGGTCACGGTGATGGAGCCCCCAGGATTCGCGAGGTACTGCGACAGGCTTCCGAGCGCCATTGCGCGCCGCGAGATGAGCTCGATGTCCGAGCCGCCGGCGACGTTCTGCGCGTTCACCCCGCCGTGGCCGTCGATCTTGACGGCGCTGCCGATCGTGAGCCCGCAGCCCGCGAAGGTGACGGTCTGACCGGTGCCGCTCAACGCGCCCCCGAACGCCAGAACGTCCTTCGTGACCGAAATGTTCCCCGAGGCGCTCTCGTCGGTTGCGAGCCCCGACTCGAAGTCGACGTAGCCGCCGTCGCCGTCGCCGCTCGCACTGCCTCCCGTCGAGTCGAGGATGCCGGTGATCGCGACCGCGCGCCCAGCGGTGCCGGCGACGTCGCCGCCGGCGCCGAAGCCGTGCGCGTTGATGGCGGCCCCGAGGAGGAGATCGCGGCCGGCGGTGAGATCGATCGAGCCGCCGTCGCCGCCGACGTTGCCGCTCGTCATCGAGATCTGTCCGCCGACGAACTGCATGTCGCCGTCGAGCGGATCATTCACGCGATAGAAGTCGACGTCGCTCGAATCGAGCGTGAGGAAGCCGCCGTCGCCGTCGAAATTGGTAGCGGCATCGAGGCGCATCGTGACGTTGTCGAACAGCATCAGGCCGAACGACGTGGCGTCGATGCTGCCACCGTAGCCGCCGAAGGCATCGGTCGCGCTGCCGCGCACCAGGAGGCTGATCGTGCTGTCACCGTCGATGAGGAGCTGGCCGCCGGGCTTGACGCCGCCGATACCGTCCTCGCCGGCCGCGAACGACATCGAGCCGCCGTCCCCGCCACCCGCGGTGCTGTCGGCGGTGATCGACCGCCGCACGAAGATGTCGTCGCCCGCGGTCAGGACGAACTCGCCGCCGCCGCCGCCGCCGCCGCCCACGTCGACCGTCTTCTTGACGTCGACGTTCACGGCGGCCTGCACGTCGACGATGCCGCCCGTGCCGCCGTTCAGACCGGTGAGCGACAGCGTCGCGTCGACGATCACGCTGCCGTTCTGCGCGACGGCCGAGAGCTCGCCGCCGTCCGTGTAGCGATCACCGAGATCACTGAAGGAGGTGATGCCGTTGGCGCGCACGGCCGGATCGCCGCCGAGGACGTGGATCGCGGCGCGCGGCTGCCCGCCGACGGTGGTGTCGGTACCGCCGGCGGCGAGGAAGATCGTGCCCCCGCCGTCGCCGCTCACGTCGAGGGAGCCGGTGCCGTCGATCACGATGCGGCGCGTGGCGCTCAGGGAAATGAGTCCGCCCTGGATGATGAAACCCTCCGGCTTGTAGAAGTCTCCACGCGCCTGCAGACGGCCGGCGCCCGCGACCGAGATGTCCCGCGCGTTCACGACCTTGATGAAGCCGCTGCCGGCCATCCGAACGAGCTTCTCGACGAAGAGATCGCGGGGAACGCCGGCGAGCGAAAGGTCGAACTCGCAGCCGCCCGCCGTGACGTCGATCGCGCTGGTGAGGTGCACCTCGCTGCCGGAGCACGTACCGTTCGCGCAGAGCACCGTCTGCGTGTTCTGCAGCGCGTCGGGGCCGCAGATCGCCGTGACGGCTTCCGCCCGGGTCGCGCCGAGCGAGCAGACGAGCGTGGCGATCAGAACGCCAAGGCGAAGGAGGCGATGGGACATGCGTACGGGGAAGTTGATGCGAGAGGCTCGAGAGTGCTTCGGAGTCTCGTGGACCTTATCGGGGCGTCGAGAATCATGTCAACGTACTTTCGACATCGCATGACGAATCCACGACGGCCTCCGGCCTCTTGGTCTCGGTCCGGCAAAAGTGCTAACAGTGCGCCGTCCTTACGCCCCGGCGCGGCGGGAGCCCCGCAAACCCTATGCAACGGAGCGCGGCGTGGTCGCCCTCGGGCGCGGAGAAAATGACGTCATGTTGATGGAACGCGAGCTCGAGGTCGCCCGCAGCGCCGCCAAGGCCGCCGGACTGGTTCTGCTGCGCTACTACGGCGGCGCCTATCGCGTCTCCGAGAAGAGCGCCGACAATCCGGTCACCATCGCCGACCTGGAGTCGAACGAGATCCTGAAGTCCACCATCCTCGCCGCGTTCCCGGGTGACGGCTGGCTCTCGGAGGAAACCGCCGACTCGGACGAGCGCCTGAAGCAGAAGCGCGTGTGGATCGTCGATCCGCTCGACGGCACCAAGGAGTTCATCGGCGAGATTCCCGAGTTCTGCGTCTGCATCGCCCTCGTCGAGGACGGCACGCCCCGCGTCGCCGTCGAATACAACCCGGTGCGCGACGAGCTCTTCGCCGCCTGCAAGGGCGGCGGCGCCACGCTCAACGGGACGCCGGTGCACGTGAGCAAGGCGAGCGACCTCCGCCACGCGAGCGTGCTCGCGAGCCGCAGCGAGGAAGCGCGCGGCGAGTGGGAGCCCTACCAGTCGCGTATGCGGGTCGAGCTCACGGGCAGCGTCGCGTACAAGTTCGCGCTGGTCGCGGCGGGACGCCACGACGCGACCTTCACGCTCACGCCCAAGAACGAGTGGGACGTGTGCGCCGGCGCGCTGCTCGTCGCCGAGGCGGGGGGCATGGTGACCGACCCCGACGGTCGGGCGATCCGCTTCAACAACGCCGACACGCTGCTGCCGGGCCTGATCGCGTCGAACGGGCTCCTGCACCGCCCGATCCTGAACACCATCCGCGCCGTCCGCGCCTCGATGGAGTGAGACGAGCCGGCGTTGCACGCCTCCGCGCCGTCCGCGCCTCAGTGCGGTGACGCGAGCCAGCGCGTGAGGCGCGCGAGCGCCTCCGGCTCGGATACCGTCTCGAGGCGCAGGACCGGCGTCGCGAGCTTCGCCGCGTCGGCGTCGGCCGCGCCCACGAGCACGACCCCCGCGGTCGCGACGCGGCCCGCGACGGCCGCGACCGCCGCCGCGCCCTTGCCCTTCCCCATCAGGAACACCGGGCGGATCTTGCGCCCGAGCAGGTAGCGGTAGGCGCCTTCGACGTCGCGGTCGGCGGCGGCGAGGTCGCTCGCGCCGCCCGAGGCCCCGTGGCCGCGCAGATCGAGGCGCAGGACTCGGAAGCCGCCGGCGACGAGCGCCTCGCTCGCGGACCGCCAGACCCGTCCGTCCTCGCCCGCGCCGTGGGCCACGACGACGCCGGGGCCGGTCGCGCCGTCGAGCTCCGCGATCAGCTGCACGCCGTCCATCGCCGTCACGTCGACGCGTTCGCCCGCGCGAGCGACCGGCACCGTCGCGCCGAGTACGAGCGCGACGAGGAGGAGCGCGGCGCGACGCATTCAGGCGGACCCGGCGCGGCGCGCCGCGACGACGGACGCGATCAGGCGGGGCACGTCGGTCATGATGCCGTCGCACCCGAGATCGAGCAGGCGCCGCGCCTCGCCGGCGTCGTTGATCGTCCAGACGTGGACCTCCGCCCCGAGCGCGTGCGCCGCCGCGACGGTCTCCCGGCTCACGAGCGTCACGTCGCCGTACGTCGGAGGGATCTGCAACGCGACGGCCCCCGCCGGCAGCGACGGCCGCTCGCCGCTCTGGAGCGCCCCGATGAACGCGGCGACCTCGCCCGTCGCGAGGCTCGTCGGCAGATCGGGCGCCGCGGCGCGGATCGCCTGCATGATCGTGTCGTGCTCGGCGGCGAGGACGACGCGGCTCGACGCGGCGCGCGCCATCGCCACGACCGCCGCGACGATCTCGGCGCCCTCCGGCTTGATCTCGATGTTGAGGGGCACGTCGGGAAACGCGCGCAGAATCTCGGCGAGCCGCGGCACCCTGACCCCCTGCCCGCGGAACGGGTGGGTCCAGCCGCCGTCCGGGGAGAATCGATGGCCCGCGTCCAGGCGCGCGAGCTCCGCGAACGTCAAGGCCGCCACCGGTCCCGCGCCGTCGGTGGTACGCTCCAGGGTGGGATCGTGCAGCACGACGATCTCGCCGTCGCGCGTTGCGTGCACGTCGAGCTCGAGCACGTCGACGCCGTCCGCTCGCGCCCGCGCGAACGACGGCACGGTGTTCTCCGGTGCGACGCCCGCCGCGCCGCGATGTCCGAAGAGTCGCGGCGTTCCGCCCGCGAATCCGAAGCGCACCGCCGCCTCGATCAGCGGAGCGAGGAACTCGCGTGCGGCCGCAGGACGTCGAGCAGCGACACCGGCGAGAACGAGAGCGACTGGAGCGGCAGCGCGGCGCCGCCGAGGCTTGCGAGGCGCGCGACGAGATCGCTCCGGAGCGCCGCGAAGCGCTTCCACCGAGCCCCCGAGATCTGCTCGTCGACCGGGAGCTTCACCGTGAGCGGATCCACGTAGACGCCGTTCTCGAAGAGCATGAAGTGCAGGTGGGGGCCGGTCGCCATGCCGCTCGCGCCAACGTAGCCGATCACCTGCCCTTTGCGCACCGTCGCCCCGACGCGGAGCCCCTTCGCGAACTTCTGCAGGTGCGAATACGAGGTGGAGTACGGCTGCGGGTGCTCGATCTCGACGTGGTTGCCGTAGCGCCCGCTGCGGCCCGCGAACGTGACGAGGCCGCTCGCGACCGCGCGGACCGGCGTGCCCGCCGGCGCCGAGAAGTCCACGCCGCGATGCGGGCGGATGCGGCGCAGCACGGGATGGAAACGCGCGCCCGTGTAGCTGGACGTGATCTTCCGATACTCGACGGGATACTTGAGAAAGCGCCGCCCGAGCGCGCGGCCGTCGAGATCGTAGTACTCGATCTCGCCGCGCTCGTTCTCGAAGCGGATCGCGGTGAGCGTACGACCGCCGCTCGTGATCTCGGCGGCAAGGATGTCGCCGGGCCGGGGCGCGTTGCCGTCGTCGTCGGTCAGCTCCGCATACAGGAGCCGGAATTCGTCGCCCGGATGCACGTCCTGCTGTAGGTCGATCTGCCAGCCGAAGAGATCGGCCAGCTCGGAGACCATGCGCACCGGCACGCCGGCCGCCGACGCCGACGTCGCGAGGCTCGCGTCCACGCGGCCGGAGACTCCCCGGACCGCCGCCAGCTGCGGCATCGCCTTCAGGCGCGCCTGGATCTGTCCATGCACGAGGCGCATGCTCAGCACCGAGTGCGGGTCGATCTCGTACTCGAGGCCGAGCAGCCGCCCCTGGTCCTTCACGAACGTGAGCTCGATCGCGTGCGCCGCCCGCATCCCGTCGATCTCGAACGCCGCCGCCGCGGCCTGCTCCCAGGCCTTCACCTCGGCGGCGGGAAGCCCGTGCCCGCCGAGAATGCCGGCCAACGTCTCACCCTCGGCGACGAGGTGCCGGATCGTTGCCCCGTCCTCCCCCGGCACCGTCGCCGCCGCCACACCGACGCCCCGCGTCTTGCCGATACCGCGCGCCTTCCCCCGGGCTTCGGCGCGCAGCTCACCGGAGGCCAGCGTCTCGGGCGCGCCGTACAGAAACGCGATCGCCAGCAATGCCGCCGGCAGCCATGAACGTCGCTGTAGCGATGTCGAGGTTCGTTGCTCGTCCATCCGCTTCGACTCGGAACGCGCCGTGGAAGGAGCGCGAGGCGCGGGCGACCCTGCCAACCAGGGTGCGGGTTGTCAAGCCGTCTGCGCTGCGGTGATCGCTGGCGGGCGCCCGCGCGTTGCGGGCCGTCGCGCACGCTGTTAGGGTCGCGGCCGCTCGTGAACGTCCGAGGCCGTGCGACCGTCGCACTCGTCGCCGTAGGCGTGCTCGGTGCGGTGGCGTTGGCCGCGCGCGCGCTCACGACCGCCCCGCGCCTGCCTGCGGAGGGCGCCGTCGTGGTGATCCGCGAAGGGGACGGCGTCGGCGAGATCGCGCGCCGGCTCGCGACGGCGGGCGTCGTCCGCGGCGCCCTCCTCTTTCGCCTGTGGGCCCGCGGGTCCGGTCGGGACCGCGCCCTCCAACCCGGGACCTATCGCTTCGCGGCGGCGACGGAGATCTCCGACGTGCTGGCGCGACTCGCGGCGGGCATCGAGCCGGTCGAGATCACGGTGCCCGAGGGGCTCACGGTCCACGAGGTCGCCGACCTCGTCGCGGCGCGCGGCCTCGCGAGCCGCGCGGACGTCTCCTGCCTCGCCGCCGATCCCGAGTTCCTCGTCGCCGCGGGCGTTCCCGGCCCGCAGCTCGAAGGCTACCTCTTCCCCGACACCTATCGCTTCGCGCCGACGGCGGGCGCCGGCGAGATCCTGGAGACGATGATCCGCCGCTTCCACGAGCGCTTCGGCGGCGAGCGCCACCGTCGCGCCGCGGAGCTCGGCTGGACGGTGAATCAGGTGGTCACGCTCGCCTCGATCGTCGAGAAGGAGACCGGCAAGCCCGACGAGCGGCCGCTGGTCGCGGCCGTCTTTGCGAACCGCCTCCGCCGCGGCATGCCGCTACAGAGCGACCCCACGGTGATCTACGGCCTCCCGGCCTTCGGCGGCGACCTGACGCGCGCCGACCTCATGCGCGCCACGCCCTACAACACGTACGTCGTGCGCGGGCTCCCGCCCGGGCCGATCGCCAATCCCGGCCTCGCGGCCATCGACGCCGTCCTCGCGCCGGCGCGCTCCGAGGCGCTCTATTTCGTGTCGCGAAACGACGGCTCCCACGAGTTCTCCGCGACGCTGCCGCAGCACAACCGGGCCGTCGAACGGTACCAGCGCCGCGAGCGCTGAGGAGTCCGGGCCCGGCCGCCCCATCCCCTTCTCCGGTTGACTTCGCTTTTCTTTCGCTTACAATGCGCAACCGTGACGGGAGGACCGCGCGCATGACGGGGCCGATGCTGACCAAGCGGCAGAAGGAGCTGGTGGACTACCTCGACGCGTACATCGTGCGCTCTGGCTACGCGCCGACGCTCGAGGAGATCGGACAGCACTTCGGGCTGAGCTCGCTCGCGACCATCCACAAGCACCTCACGAACCTCGAGCGGAAGGGCATGATCCGCCGCAAGTGGAACCGCAGTCGGGCGCTCGAGGTCGTTCCCCAGCAACGCAAGGCGGCCGCGGTCGAGTTGCCGCTGGTCGGCCGGGTGGCGGCCGGCGTGCCGATCGAGCCGCTCGAGCAGAACGACGTGATCTCCGTCCCCGAAGAGCTCGTGGGGCGCGGCGAGACCTTCGTGCTGCGCGTGAAGGGCACCTCGATGGTGCTCGAGGGCATCCTCGACGGCGACTTCATCGTCGTCCAGTCGCGCCATGCGGCCGACAACGGCGACATGGTGGTCGCCCTGGTCCGCGGCGAGGCCACCGTCAAGCGGTTCTACCGCGAGAAGGGCGGAATGGTGCGCCTGCAGCCGGCCAACGAAAGCCTGGCGCCGATCATCGCGCGCGCGAGCGACGTGGAGATCCGGGGCGTCGTGACGGCGGTGATGCGGAAGTACCGGCCGCAACGGCGGCGCCCGGCGGCCTGAGGGCGGTGCCGTTCACGCAGCTCATCTTCGACCTCGACAACACGCTCTACCCGGCGAGTCGCGGCGTCGTGGACCGGGTCGACGACCGCATCAACCGGTACATGATCGAGCGGGTCGGCATCGCGCCCGACGCCGCGGCCCCGCTGCGCGCGCGCTATCGCGACGCCTACGGCACCACGTTGAGCGGGCTGATGCGCCACCACGCCATCGATCCGGACGACTATCTGACCGCGATCCACGAGATCGCGGTCGAGGAGCTGCTCGCGCCCGACGCCGCGCTCGGGGCGATGTTGACGACGCTCGCGCAGCCGAAAGCGGTGTTCACGAACGGCTCCGCGGGCCACGCGGAGCGAGTCCTCTCGTGCCTCGGCATCCGGACGCACTTCGCCCGGATCTTCAGCCTCGAGAGCGTGGCCTACGTCCCGAAGCCGGAGCGGATCGCGTTCGAGACCGTGCTCGCGCGCCTCGGAGCCGCGGGGCGGGACTGCGTCTTCGTCGACGATCGTCCCGACAATCTCGCCACCGCACGCGCGCTCGGCATGCGCACGGTGCTGGTCGGCGAGCGCTCCTCCGCCGGCGACGTTCCGGTCGACGGCGCGATCGCGTCGATCCACGACCTCGCCTCGCTGCTCGCGAGGTTCTGAGGGCGCGGCGCACGCTCCCGTTCTCCGGGGCACGTGTCGCGACGGTCCCGGATCGGGTAAGAGCGGAACGATGTCCGGCCGGTTCTCGCTCTACGTGCACATTCCCTACTGCCAGGCGAAGTGCTCCTATTGCGACTTCAACTCGTACGCGGCGACGACCTGGCCCGAGGACGCGTACGCCGACGCGCTCCTCGCCGAGCTCCGGCACCGCGTCGCCGAGCCCCCCTTCGCCGCCGCCGGCGTCGCGACGATCTTCTTCGGGGGCGGCACGCCGTCGCTCTTCCGGCCCCGCACGATCGAGCGGCTGCTGACTGGCATCGCCGCGACGTGCCCGGTCGCCGCCGACGCCGAGATCACCCTGGAGGCGAATCCCGGCACCGTCGAACGCGCGCGTCTCGCCGACTTCCGCCGCGCCGGTATCCGACGTCTCTCGTTCGGGATCCAGTCGTTCCACTCCGACCTGCTGGCTACGCTCGGCCGCCTCCACGGTCCCGACGATGCGAGAGCGGCGATCGACGCGGCGCGCGTCGCCGGCTTCGACGATCTCAACCTCGATCTCATCTTCGCGGTTCCCGGCGAGACCCGCACGCAGTGGGAAGCCGACGTCGCCGAGATCGTCCGCTTCCGCCCCGAGCACGTGTCCGCCTACAACCTCACGTACGAGCCGGGCACGCCCTTCCACACGCTGCGCGCACGCGGCGCGCTCGCTCCGCTCGGGGACGAGGACGAACTCTGGATGTACCAGCACGCGCGGCGCGCGCTCGCGGCCGCCGGCTACGCGCACTACGAGATCTCGAACTTCGCGCAGCCCGGACACGAGGCGCGCCACAACCGGAGCTACTGGCGCGGGGTCGATTATCTCGGCCTCGGTGCCGGCGCGCACTCGTACGCGCACCTGCCCGCATGGGGGCGGCGCTGGTCGAACGAGCGGATCCCCGAACGCTACATCGCCGCCGCCGGCCGCGGCGACCCGACGGCGAGCGCGGAGACCTTGACGTTCGACACAGCCGCCGCGGAGTTCGTGGTCCTCGGCCTGCGCGAGATGCGCGGCATCGAGCCGGCCGCCTTCGCGGCGCGGTTCGGACGGCCCCTGGAGGAGATCCACCCGGAGATCGCCGCGCTCCGCGCCGACGGACTCCTCGTCGAGCGCGCCGGACGGCTCGCCCTCAGCGAGCGCGGCCTGCTCCTCGCCGACTCGATATTCACGCGCCTCGTCTGACGCCCGCCCCTCGCGTCAGCCGGCGAAGAGGGCGAGCGCGAAGCGCGCCGACGGCTCGATCCATCGACCGCGACAGACGAGCCCCGCCGCGCGCGCCAGCGCGACCAGGCCGTCGGGCTCGTACTTGTACGAGCTCTCGGTCCAGATCGATTCGCCGGCGCGCAACGGGAGGACGAGGTCCGCGAGCGGCACCCGCACGATCTGATCGCGACGGCTCACCAGGTGCGACTCCATACGCAAGCGCTCGGCGTTCCACCGCGGCACGTGATCGAATGCGTCGAGATCGAAATCGCCGCCGAGCTCGCGATTGATGCGCTCGAGCAGGCTCTTGTTGAACGCGGCCGTCACGCCGACTGGATCGCCGTATGCGAGGAGGAGCTCCTCCTCCGGCTTCACGAGGTCGGCGCCGAGCAGGAAGCCGTCCCCGGGGCGCAGGCAGTCGCGCACCTCGCGCAAAAGCGCGATCGCGCTCGTCGGGTGGAAGTTCCCGATGTTCGAGCCGAGGAAGAGCACGAGCATCGAGCCCTGCGCGGATCGACGCGTCACCGCGTCGCGCAGCCCCGGACCGAACGGCGCGCGATGGCCGACCACCGAGACGCCGGGGAGCCGACCGAGCGTGCGCGCCGAGAGCTCGAGCGCGGTCGCCGAGATGTCGACGAGCCGCACGAGCATGGGACCGGCGCGCCGCATGCCCTCGACGAGAAGCGCAAGCTTCGCCCCGCTCCCGCAACCGAGCTCGACGATCGTCGCCAGCTCCGGCAGCAAACCGCCGATGGCCTCGGCATGCGCCTCCAGCAAGGCGCGCTCGGCGCTCGGGATGCGGTACCAGGGCAGCTGGCAGATCGCCTCGAAGAGCTGCGACCCGAGCGCGTCGTAGAAGTACTTCGCCTGCAGCTGGCGCGGGCGCCGCTGCAGATCCCGGCGCACGTCGGCGGCGAACGCGCTGCGCGCGTCGGCAACGAGCTCGCGACGCGCGTCGCCGGCAGCCGCGCGCCGCGACGCGAGATGGCGCAGCTCGGCCGGCGCGATCATGAGCGCACGCAGCGGAACGTCGCGTAGGGATACGGATAGCGCGGCCGGAACCAGTTGCGCCAGCTGCGCCGGAGGAGCTCGGAGGCCGTCGCCGGAGATGCGCCCTTCATCACGTAGTGCCCTCCATCGAAGAAATCGG
>WBZR01000788.1_pt2 | contig 33624 bp, 32 predicted proteins | sample 5204231 | NCBI WGS metagenome assembly WBZR01 (sample SAMN12412403, study PRJNA552823) | activated sludge metagenome | isolation source: activated sludge from anammox sidestream of wastewater treatment plant... | place: USA: Virginia | collected 2017-08 | reverse complement strand
GTAAAGGAAAAGCAGGATCAGCGCTCCCAAAATGGACATCAGCCACCTGGCCTGATAGTAAGGTCCTTTCCCAAACAACGTGCGTCCGATGAATGTTCCCAGAAGCGATCCAGCGATGCCGAGGACCGCCGTCATAATCAATCCCATCGAATCCCTGCCCGGCATCAGGAACCTGGCGATGAATCCGATAATCAACCCGAAGATGGCCATCCAGATGATCTCTGTAATACCCACGATTTCCTCCTGTGCTGCCTATACTTGTTGATATAAACTACCGAAAGAAGACAGGGTCGCCGACGATATTCAACTTCTGTTGTTGATGTTCTGGACATGAGAATTAAAGCGAGGCCATTCTATGTTTGGCGCTCTACAGAGTCAACATTTTCGCGGCGGGGCGTATGAAATGAAAGTTGGTATAGCTTCAAAAAAAGAAAAGTAGCGCAACCAGACATAGTTGCGCTGCAGGCAGAAAGAGCCTTGGCGCAACAAAAGGGCTTGCCAACCACGCCAGTCCAACCATGGCAACAAGAGACCGAACGTCAGAAATTAAGCGAGGCAAGATACCGGGAGATGGAAGAGGCGACCAGACACAGGAAGTTAGCAGAGCGGGTCGCCCAAGCCACCTTGAGAAGTTTGTTGAAATTGCCTGGCAAAGCTTACGAGGGGGCTGGGCTGGTCGGAACGCGTGTGGTCGGTGGCCAATGGGCGCTACGGAGAGCGAACTTCGGCCGCTCACGCCCGGGCTGAGTGCAAACCGGAAGCGCTCAAAGCAGGTCAGGCGAGCGAAGTCTTGATGGCCTACGACCGCTACTGGGCCGAGAATTTGCCAATTGGTTCGGGCACAATTGAGGCCCCTGCAAACATTTGGTGGCGGCGCGTCGCAAACAATCCGGGATGCGTTGAACGCCGGACGGATTGGGAGACGTCCTGGCGCTGCGGTGTTGTGGACTCAATGATCGCCTGGGCGAACTATGCCAGAAACCGAAAGTCAAGATCGAGCGGGCTAAGGCTGCTTGAGCTTACCAACTTTGACTTCGTACACCCGGAATAAAAAAGCCCTTGAGCCTCGGCCTGCAAAGGTGTAAAACCTGTCTTCCGTCGCCGCTCCCGATTAATAACCTAAAAATCGAATTTATCCTCTCCTCCGGTCTCCTAAACCTGAATTGAATTGAAAAGGAAATATTCTGTGGCTGAGAACAAAAAACATCTGCTGGACAAGATTTCTGCGCGAACGGCGCGCATCGGCGTAATCGGGCTTGGTTACGTAGGGCTTCCGCTCGTCGTCGAATTCGCGCGCGGAGGGTTCAACTCGACAGGTTTCGAGGTTGACGCGAAGAAGGCGGACGCCATCAACCGGGGCGTGTCATACATTCCTGATGTCCCGACCGGGCAGGTAGCCGAGATGATCGCCGCGAAACGACTGAGCGCGACGACAGATTTCTCGCTGCTGAAAGATCAGGACGTGATCATCATCTGCGTGCCGACGCCGCTCAGGAAGACCAAAGACCCTGATGTTTCATACATCCTGACGGCCTCGGAAAAGATTCAAGCCTGCCTGCGTCCCGGCCAACTGATCATTCTCGAATCAACGACCTATCCCGGCACGACGGACGAAGTCTTGAAACCGATCTTTGACGAGACCGGGCTGAAGCTCGATGAAGATTATTTCCTGGCGTTCTCGCCTGAACGCGTTGATCCGGGCAATGAAAAGTTCAACACGAAAAACATCACCAAAGTTGTCGGCGGCGTGACTGAAACCAGCGCCGAAGTAGCGGCGGCGGTTTACAGCGCAATTGTTGAAAAGGTGCATCCGGTCAGTTCCGCGCGCGTGGCCGAAGCGTGCAAGCTGCTTGAAAACACGTTCCGCGCCGTCAACATCGGCTTGGTGAATGAACTGGCGCGGCTCTGCGACACGCTGGGCATTGACACCTGGGAAGTGATCGCGGCGGCGGCGACCAAACCATTCGGATTCATGCCGTTTTATCCGGGGCCGGGCATCGGCGGGCATTGCATCCCGCTCGACCCGCATTACCTGTCGTGGAAGGCGCGGATGCACGGCTTCGAGGCGCGATTCATCTCGCTGGCCGAGGAAGTCAATTCGCGCATGCCCGATCACGTGGTTGATCTGGTGGCGCGTGGACTCAACAATCATCGCAAGCCGGTCAACGGATCGAAGATTTTGATCATGGGTGTGGCGTACAAACGTGACATTGACGACATGCGCGAAAGCCCCGCGCTGGGCATCATCGAGAAATTGCAATCTCTCGGCGCCGACGTGCAATTCCACGATCCTTATGTCGAAGAGATTCACTTGGAAGGAAACGGCCATCGGATGCGCGGAGCCGAGATGAGCGGTGAATTGATCAGCGAAGCCGATTGCGTGGTGATCGTCACCGATCATCGCAAGGTTGATTACGCCTGGCTGACCGAACGCGCGAAGCTGGTGGTTGATACCCGCAACTCGACACGCGGACTGAGAGATTTCGAGGAGAAGATCATTCGGCTGTAGTTCAGGGGAGTGGGGAATAGGGAATAGGGAGAGGCTCCATTCCCCATTCCCCATTCCCCACTCCCTATCCTTACTTCACGATCAGCACCTTGTGGATTCCTGCCGAGACTTTGAAAGTCGCTGCCGCGCCCGCCGATGTGCTGCCCAGCACTTTGTCATCAACTGAGACAGTGATCTTTCTTCCTTCCGAAGCGGGGATCAGAACGTGAGTTCGTTCTTTCGCTTCGATGGCAAAGGCGATTGCGCGGTCGCCGGTGCGGAAGGCTCGCAATCTGACGGGCGCTTCACATTCGATTTCGATCTTGCCATTGCGACGGATGACGGTTCGCTTCGGCCCCGCGATCACGTCGAATTTCACTCCCGAAAAACTGACGCGTTCGAGCCGTGTTTCTTCAGCGGCGGCGACGCTGCCGAAAGACAAACCAGCCCAGAGGTCTGCGCTGATCAATTCCTCGACGGCAGGCCAGATCATCAGGCCGAAGAAATATGTTTTTTGCCCGTCGCCTTCTTCATCCGATTTTTCGCTGATTGGTCGTCCATCAGCGCTTGAATACTGGTCGTAAAATCTGCCGTTCTTTTCCAGCGCAGTTCGCGCCATTGAGAGATTTTTGCGCGCCAGTTCGGCGGCCTCGTTCTGGTATCCGTAACGCTTCAGTCCCAGGTAAATCAAATAACTCATCGGCGCCCAGATTGCGCCCCGCCCCGGAGCCTTTTCCGCGAAAGCCGCATCGTCGCGCGAAATCGAAGGCAGCGGATATTCGCCCCAGAATTTTGTCGGATCGAGCAGCGTCGCCGTCATCCGTTTCGCCTGCTCTTCATCGGCCAGCCCCGCCACCAGCGGATAGAAATTTTCGGGCGACAAGCGATGCGAAAAACGCCCGTCCCAGTGGCGATTGAGATACAAGCCGTCTTCTTCACTCCACAGCTTGTCATTGACGCTGGTTCTGATCCGTTCGTAACGAATTTGCCATTTGTCAGCTTCAACCGGCAGATTCAACTCGCGCGCCATCATCATCAGTATTTCAGTGTCGAGCGCGTAAAGCGCGTTCAGCCCGACCGTCGAATATTCGAGCGTGTGAGTCTTGTCGTTGTATTTCGCCTCATCGCCCAACTCTGATTGTGGATCAGGTTGATTTGAAGCTGTTGCGGGATGGCTGTTGATCCATTGTGGCCTGTCTTCCAGACCCGATTCGGAAAAGGCCAGCCGCTGCTTCGCGGCGTTCGACATCGTTCGCGCGCCCAACTGCCCGTGTTCCAACTCCGCGTCGAATCCCCATTCGAGCAATCCGTCGCCGTTGCCGTCGCGCCACGCCTGCCCGTCTCCGCGGTTGCTGAACCACCAATCGTTCCACTGGCGTAATCGCGGATAAGCCCAGGCCAGAAGGCCCAGATCGTGCGTCGTGAGATAGACCTTCCAGACGCACATGGCCCCAATCGGCGGCATTGATCTGCCGGCGGTCACCGCCGCTTCGTCCCGCCGGGAATTTTGTAGATAACGACGCAACGGCGCGCGTCCGTCAGGGGCCTGGCCTTCGAGCAGCAGCCGCATGGTCGCCGACGCGCTCGCGTCGCTGACCAGCGCGGAGAACGCCGCATTGAAAAACGTATCCCAACTCAAGACTGCGTTGCGCGCGTCACGGTCATTGCGGCGGCTTACGGCTACGTATTCAAGCCTCCTTTCGGGCAAGTAAGCGCGGCTCCAATTCAACGTGCGGCTGAGCGCCGTGAAACTGTCGCCAAACGATCCGCCGCTCGCCGGGCGGGAGTCTTCGTATTTCTTCTCCTGTTGATCGAGAATTTCCGCGACCGGATTTTGCAGGAGTTTGTTCGATTCGACCTCCATCGCGTTGAAGTCATCGCCGATCATCGCCACGAAGCTGATGGAATTGGCGGAGGCGCCCGCGCCCACGACACCGCTTAACGAACTCGGAATGGGATCGAAACTCAAAGCGGCGAAACGGCTGACCTCGCGGTCTTCCTGTTTGGGGCCGGCTTGTTGCGCGTGGCCTTCTCTGACCAGCGTTTTGCGCATCGCTTGCGGATCGCTGTAATCCGCCGCGCCTGCGCCCGTGCGATCCGCCCGCAGGAGAAAATTCCGCAGAGGAGGTTTGGTCTTCTGATTGTTGATCTGCTCGCCGAAGATCGTTCGGCGATCTCCCTGCGCGGAGAACGCGGCCCAGCCGGTGTCGCCGCGCAGATCGTTCCAGGGACGGTAAGCCTCAATCGCCACGCGCACGCTCGTCGGCGCAGACAACCTACCGACGACCACGTTGGCGCTCACGCGGCTCCACCACAACGTAACCGGAGTCTTGTCGTCGAAACGCGAGCGCCAGCTCAACTGCGCGAAAGAGCCATCGGAAGCGCAATCGCCCAACTCGAATGATCGCGGCGTGTCTTCGACGGCGCCGCCCGGGCGGTAAATCAAAAAGCGCAGGCCGAAAACATTCTGCTCATTTGCGATGAACACGATGCCGTTGAACTGCGCGCCGTCATAAGCTCCCACGAGCGCGCGTTGCGCTTCCGACTGACCCGCCTGTTGTCCGGTCGAACCGGCGTCCGGGCGTGGCGAAAGCGCGGCGATCAACAACACGGTGATGATACTCCTGGCGAGCTTGCTCATATTACGAGTGACTTCTTGCGGACTATTTTGGCGATTGATTGGCGACGCTGCGGCCGCAAGCTTATTTTGATCCGCTACGGCTTGCAAGCGCTCATAACTTCAGGGGATTTGGAATGGGGAAGGAATTGCGTAAAATCTCGGCTCGATTCTATCGAAAGTTTTCCAAAGTGTCATAAAAAGAATGGCTACATACGACGATCTGAGTCTTCACGTCAGGCTCTTCATGAAAGGCTACCCTTTCTGGCGTTATGAGATTGACCCGACACCGCGCGCGCGTTTGGCAAAGCCGCTCGGCGGGTCGCGCGTTGCGTTGGTCACCACCGCCGGTCTTCGCGCGCCCTGCCAGAACGATTTCGACCGCTCGAATAAAAAAGGCGACCCGTCGTTCCGGGAGATTCCAAACACGATTGAAACCCGTCTGCTGGTGGAATCGCATCGCAGCTACGCTTTCGACCACGCGGCGGTTCAATCGGATGTCAATCTGGCGTTTCCGCTCGATCGTTTTCGCGAGCTTGAATCGCAGGGCGTGATCAGCGAATTGAATCACCGCCATTTCAGTTTCATGGGTTCGATTGTCGGCCCGCGAAAGCTGATTGACGAAACCGCGCCGCAGGTCGCGCGGATGCTCGCCGAAGACCGCGTGGACGCCGTCTTCCTCACGCCCGTCTGACCGATGTGCCAGCAGACGGTCTGTCTGCTTCAAGCAGCTATTGAACGCGCCGGTATAGCCACAGTTTCAATTTCATTGCTGCGCGAAGTGACTTTGGCGCTCAAACCTCCGCGAGCGCTGTTCGTCCAGTTCCCGATGGGCCATCCGCTCGGCGAGCCGAACAACCCGCAGTTGCAGCATCGAATCATCTCCGCCGCGCTCAGCCTGCTCGAAAGAGACGACGTTCCTGTTCTCGAAGAATTCAACGAGGCTCAAACGAATGACAAGCCCGATCAGCAAGACGCTTGAGCGATTGTTCAAGCTTTCGGAAAACAACACCACAGTCCGAATCGAACTGGCCGCCGGATTGACGACGTTTCTGACGATGGCCTACATCATCTTCGTTAATCCCGGAATTTTGAAGGAAGCGGGCGTGCCTTTTGAAGGCGCTCTGTTTGCGACCTGTCTCTCGGCGGCGATTGGCTCGCTGATGATGGGCTTGATTGCAAACTATCCATTCGCGCTGGCGCCGGGGATGGGCTTGAACGCCTACTTCACCTACACGGTGGTGAAGACGATGGGTTACGACTGGCGCGTTGCGATAGGCGCAGTCTTCATTTCCGGCGTGGTGTTTTTTATTCTGACGCTGGCCCGCATCCGGGCGATGATCGTTGACGCGATCCCGATGACGATGAAGACCGCGGTCGCAGCGGGTATCGGCCTGTTCATCGCATTCATCGGTTTGAAAAACGCGGGCGTGATTGCGGCGTCGCCAGCGACGTTCGTGACGCTCGGCCACATCACGTCGAAATCAGTGTTGCTTGCGCTCGGCGGGCTTGTAGTCACGGCGGCGCTGATCGCTCGTGGTTACAAGACAGCGATCATCATCGGAATTTTCATCGTCACCGCCGCCGCGATTTTGCTGGGGCTTTCCAAGTTTCCCACGAGCGTGATCCAAATGCCCGACGTACGTTCGACGTTTATGCAGTTGGACGTGCGCGGGGCGTTGAAACTCGGCGCGTTCGACGTGATCTTCATTTTTCTGTTCGTTGATCTGTTCGACACCATCGGCTCGTTGATGGGGTTGGGCAGGCAGGCTGGTTATCTCAGGCCCGACGGGACGATGCCGCGAGTCAACCGCGCGCTCTTTGCTGACGCGATTGCGACCATCGCCGGTTCGATCTTCGGCACGTCAACAGTCGTGACTTATATCGAAAGCGCGACGGGCGTGAGCGAAGGCGGGCGAACCGGATTGACGGCGGTCACTGTGGCGGGTCTTTTCATTTTGGCAATGTTTTTCTCCCCGATTGCTGGCGCGATTCCGCCAATCGCCACCGCGCCCGCGTTGATCATTGTCGGCGCGTTGATGATCGGCGCGGTGACTTCGATCAAGTGGGACGATATGACCGAAGCGATTCCCGCGTTTTTGACCATGCTGGCGATGCCGCTGACGTTTTCGATAGCTAACGGACTGGCGCTCGGATTTATTTTCTATCCGCTGTTGAAAGTTCTGACGGGAAGATGGCGAGAAGCCAGTCCGCTGGTTTACATCCTGGCGGTGTTATTCGTGCTGAGATATGTCTATTTGGGAGCGGAATAAGACGCGAGGTTATGTTTTTAGGTTATGCTCCCACCATCCACAGTCACCACTTCGCCGATCATATAGCTGTTCCTGTCTGAAACCATGAACGCCGCGAATTCAGCTAGCTCTTCGGGATGGCCACGACGGCCTTTCGCGCACCAGAATTTGTGCATCTCCAGCAAGCGCTCCGGCAGGGCGTCCGACAAATCGGTGTCGAAGATTCCGGCGGCGATGGCGTTGACCGTGATGCCGAACGGCGCGGCTTCGCGCGACAGACATTTGGTGAAGCCGATGACGGCGGCTTTCGACGTGGCGTAATGCACAGCGGTGGGCAGAGCGCGGACGGCCCCGATGCTGCTCAGGTTCAGGATATTGCCTGATCGCTGGCGCATCATGAATTTGAAGACCGGTTTGGTGGCGTTGAAGATTCCATTGACGTTGGTGTCAATCACCTCATCCCAGGCGCGCTCGGTCATCGTGGCGAAGTTGTCGCCGCGATTGATCGCCGCGTTGTTGACCAGAATGTCAATGCGCCCGAACTCTTCGTGAACCTTGCGCGCCATCTTGATCATTCCCGGACGATCGGTGACTGAAACTTTAAACGAAAGCGCGCGGCGTCCGAACGATTCGATCTTTTCGACGGTGGCGGCGGCGCGCTCGTCGCTGACGTTGTAGTTGAACGCGATGTCGGCGCCTTCGCGCGCGAAGACTTCGCACAGCGAACGCCCGATGCCGCGCGAACCGCCGGTGATGATTGCTTTTTTTCCTTCGAGTAAACCCATGAATTTTGATAAAGAAGCGGAAAACTATCCTGCAATCGAATATCCGTTCGATTCAGGCTCCTGTTTGCGAATGGCGACGCGCTCTTCGACCTTGCGCATCAGTTCGTCAACAATGCGTTTGGTTGCGTCGGGAATGGCGATGCGTGACGCAGCCAATCGCATCGCCGCGTGCTCAGCCGGATCGTGCAGCAAACGCCGGATCGTCGGCACGACATCGCCCGCGCGTTTGAGCAACAGCCCGGCGTTGTGGCGCGAGATGAGATTGGCGGTTTGCGATTCCTGCGGCATCGGCGGCGTGGTCGCATCGGCGATGATCGGCAATCGCGTCGCCAGGGCTTCAAACGTAGTCAGCCCGCCGAGTTTCGACACCATAACGTCCGCCGCGTTCATCAGCCTCTCCATCGCGGTTGTGTAGCCGATGACTTTTGTGGGAAAGGGCGACCGGCGGGCGATTGCGCTGGCGCGCTCGCGCAATTCATCGTTGCGCCCAGCCAGAAAAATCGCCTGAGTATTTTCGAGATGCCTTCCTTGTTCGACCATCTCTTCAAAGATGCGCGGGATGTTGCCACCGCCGATCCAGCCGGCGTTGATGAAGACGGTGAACTTTTCGGGATCAAGCCCAAGCTCGGCGCGCGTGGCCGTTTTGTCCTCTTCGCCTTGAAATTGAAATTTCGGATGAATCGGGATGCCGCAGATTTTGATCTTCTCTGCGGGCACGCCGTAATCAATCAACTGCTGCCGCGCCTCTTCGGTGGCGACCAGATAGAGACTGACTTCATCACAGGCCCATCCGCGCCAGAACCCGTAACACGGATCGGTCACGACGGTGACGAGTGGGATGCGGTCAAGCAATCCAAGCTCGCGCAGCATGCGCCCCAGAAAATGCTGCGTCATAGGATGAACCGAAACGACGACCTGCGGGCAGTATCTTTCAAACAACTGCCGCACGTAACGCGAAGTCATCCTGTAGAACAGGCTCGATTCATTCGGTCGGAAATGCTCAATCGCCCAGTAATAGTACTTCATCAAATGCTGGTGATTGCGCAGCAGGTAGTTGTAGAACTCCGCCAGTTTTTGCGCCAGATGATGAGACTCTTCAATCGCGCGGGCGATGTTGACCAGACAATCGGGAGCGGCGAAACGCTTCAGGCCGTCGGCGATTGCAGTAGCGGCGCTGGTGTGGCCGCCGCCGGTTTCAGATGTGATGATCAGGAATTTTTTGGTGGGTTCGTCAGTCATTCAGTCTTTTGGGTTTTAAATTGTTTTGGGTCTGTTGAATCAATCCATAGGCTTTCAAGTCTTCTATTACAATCTTGCTGTAGGATTTCAGATCGTCGCATTTAAGCTGTGGAGGAAGGACGAGTGAACCGAAAATTTTCTTGGGCACCCGCTCTGCATGGATGCCGTCGTCGTAATAGATATCAAGCAGCTCCAGGATCGCTTGCGCTATACATCCGTAAATCTTGGGAAAAATCCTAGTCCTATAATTGTAGCTTGCTCGCTTCTTCAGACCATTAAGCGGTTTGCATCCTTTCTGTGATTTCATATGAGTTGTTCATGAAAATATCTCCTATTACGAGGACCTCTTTTTTGACAGTATTCATCTCGCCACCTCTTATGCCGTTCGCGGCGCCAGTACCGGCTCAGATTCAGCCCTGTGCGACTTCTTCAATTGCCGCTCCAACTTTTTGATTTGGATCAGGTGTTTCGGGTTGAAAGCCAGCGATGGGTAAAAACAGTTCGATTCGTGCGTGCAATAGCAGCCGTTTTTGACGTGCTCGCGGCGAACCTGCATCTCCGGCGAATTCCACAGCGCCCAGAAGTTCCAGTCGTAATCGCGCAGGTTGCCGATTGGATCGAGGTTTTCGCAGCTCGACACAGTGCCTTCGTCGTAGATCACGCCGCCGGTCGTTCCGGCGAAACAGCGCAGTTGGGCTTTGTGCTGTTCTTCGGTGCGGGCGATCAACTCGTGCATGTAAATGTCCACTGCGGCTTTGAAGTATCCGCCGTCGCCTTTGTAATGGTTTTTGATCAAGCCGCGCCGCGAATCATCGTCAATCATCGCCGCGAGCCTGCGGTAACGGCTCAAATCAATATTCAATTCTTCGGCCTTCGCCGAAGGCGGGCGGATGTAATTGACATTGATCTTGTCGGGTTTGAGTTCGTAGCGCAGGAAGTCGTACCACTCGAAGATGCGATCCTGGTTGGAGTTCATAAAACAAGTGCAGGTCTGAACGTCCACGCGCGGGATTTCGCGCTGGATCGCCTGAAGCTGGCGCGCAGTGTCAATGGCCTTGTCCCAGCTTCCGGCCTTGCCGCGAATCTTCTCGTGCTCGTCCTTCAACCCGTCAATGCCGAGCGCAACAGTGACGTTGAGCTTGGGGCATTCTTCGAGAATGCGGGAAACATCAGGGATGATGCGCTGCTGGATGCCGCCGTTCGACATCAGGTAGACCGATTCGAGATCGTTGTTTTCGTAAAACGCGCGGACGACTTCGGGCAGGTCTTTGCGCGTGAATGGCTCGCCGCCGGCGATGATCAGGATCGGGAGCTTGCCACCTAACGTTTCGCTGATGCGCGTAAGATTTTCAGTAGTCATCTGCAATTTCTTGCGCGGCTTGTCGTCCAACTCTTCGGTGAAGAAGCAATGTACGCAGCGCATGTCGCAGACCGACGTGATCAGAATGTTCAAAATGACAGGAGAAGTGACACCGCCCATCAACACGCGGCCATAGCGTTTAACAAGTTCGAGGTTATAATCCATATCTCTCCTTCGGGTTATGTGTGGAGCGCTATTTCGCAGCGGTAGAATGATTGGCTATTAAGCTTCGATTGTTTCATAAAGTCAAATCCCGGAAGCCGGAGCTTCCGGTCGCCAAACAGCTATGCTCAACCACCCGCTAGCGCGTCTGGATCGAGACGGAAAACTGAGGAAAAGGCTGCTGCCATTTTGCAGACTCAAGCCCGGCGAGGTCTGGCGCGATGAGCGGAAAGGGCACAGCGTCGGCTGTTTTGAAGCCGCATCGCGCGAAGATGTAATGAGTCTGTGTGGAAGGCGGCGCGCCAGTCTGGCAATCCACGATCTTCCCTACAATTTCATAGCGTTCGATAGCCGGAAGACGGATGAGTTCATCGAATGGCTCTACGCGGTCATTGCCAACACGGATGAAGTTCTGGCAAAAAACAGCAGCCTTTATCTGTGGATTGGAGCCGATCAGAAAAACGGTTTTACCCCGCTGCCCGAACTGATGCTGATGATGCGCGATACCAATTTCACGGCGCGCAGCTTCATTACGCTTCGCAACCAGCGCGGCTACGGCACGCAGAAAAACTGGATGAGTGTGCGGCAGGAATTGCTCTATTACACGAAAGGCTCGCCCAAATTCGCGCCGCAGTACACCGACATACCGAAGGCGTTGAAGGGCTATTACAAAGAGGTCAATGGTCAGATGACTGAAAACACCGAGCGCGGGCGAGCCGACACCATCCGCGCAGGCAACGTCTGGATTGATGTGCAGCAGGTCTTTTACCGAATGGAGGAGAACGTCAACGGGTGTTACGCGCAAAAGCCGCTCAAGGCGATCGCGCGGATCATCCAGGCCAGTTCGTCGTCCGGCGACAACGTTCTCGACTTCTTCTCGCATTCGGGCACAACGCTGCTCGCGGCGGAGATGACCGGGCGGAGATGTTTGACGATGGACATTGACCCGATCTTCTGCGAAATCACCATCCGGCGGATCGAACATTTTCGCCAGACCGGGCGAACCGGCTGGCAAAACAGCAACCCGTTCGCGCGCGAACTGGGGCAGCTAAAATAGACATTGGAGGCAGCGATGAACAGAAGGTATCCGAATCCGCGCAGACCTGTCAGACCCGTCAGAGATGTGGATGACAATTACTGGGAACATGGCGAGATTGAGAAAAGATCGAGTGGTGGCGGACTCTGGAAATTTATCGCCGTCATAAGCATCGGCGTGGCTCTGCTGGCTTCTTACGCGTTTATGACCGGCAGGGGCGTTTATGACGCTTTTGCGCCGCGTGGGAAAGTTATTCAAACGGCGACCACGACGCTGTCGAAGATAGAGCGCGAAAACCAACTCGTGACGACCCGCGCGTTCGTTCAGGCCGTGGTCAGACAACGCGACGAGCAGTGGTACGGTAATGCCGAGGTCATTCGCATCGTTCCGGCGACGATCCATTACGCGGTCAATCTGAACGAAATTGACCGCGCCAAGATCGAATATGACGAGCAATCAGAAACGCTCTGGGTTCCGCTGCCGGATGTCAATATCCTCTCGATTGATCCGGACATGAACAAGGCGGAGGTGATCAGGAATCTGGATACGTTGCGCACGGAACAATTGACGGGCAACGCGCTGGAGGAGGCTACCGAAAAGATGGTGCGCCCGGCGCTGGAAGAACTCGGGAAATCGCCCGAAATTATCAAGACTGCGAAAGACCAGGCGATCGTTTCCGTCCGGCAACTGCTCGAATCTGCGCTCGACGCCACCGGGGCAGGAGTCAGAGTCAAACCCTATTTCAAGAGCGAGGGCAAGACGTCAGCTCCGGCGAAGCAATAAAGCGTTTAATGTTTTCCGGTCGGGATTTGTCCTTAAAATAAATTTTCCCTCTCGTGTGGGATCAGCCTACCTGAGAACCGCTTTCCGGCAGATGCCTTTTTCGCGACTGTGCCCTCAAACTCGCTCCGCGCCGCCAAACATCTGCTCGGATCGGAGCAGGCCGACACCAATTGGCGGACGCCTTCTCACGGATGTTTGTGCTGGTTACCGTCGCGATGCTGCTCCTGGCAATCATCGGGTGCGCGTTTCTGGCGCTCGATCCGAAAGCGTCCGAGCAATTGCGCAGAGTCTGCGCTGATCGCGGCACGCATTGTGAAGCGAGTTTGTCGAGCGCCGTCCTGCGCTTGCTCACACACGATCTGAGCTTATGGGACTATCTCGTCCCGCCAGCTAAATTCAACCTGGACATGTTTTTACAAAATGTGCCCTGACGCAGGATCGCTTTAGCTGACTTGAGATTTCTGGACGGATGTTCTGTTCGGAATTCGTTGTGTCTGGGAAGGGAAAAACTTATTGAGCAGGCGGTAACCTAACAAAGCCACCACCGCAATTCCAAATCCGATGGGAATGCGCGTGTCGGCTTTAACCAGCAGATAGTAATGAACCACACCTGAAATGGCCGCGACGTAAGCCAGCTTGTGCAAGCGATTCCACCGTTGTCCGCCCAATCTCTTAACCATCTTGTTCGTCGAAGTAATCGCCAGTGGAATCAACACGAGGAAGGCGAACATTCCAAGAAAAATGAACGGACGTTTGAGCGTGTCATCAGCAATCGCCCCGAACTTGAACGCCTTGTCGAACCACGTGTAAGCCAGCAGGTGCAAGCAGCCGTAGAAGAACGCGAACAATCCCAGCATTCGTCGAAACTGAATCAGCCAGGGCAGCCCCAGCATTTTTCTGAGCGGCGTAATGACTAGCGAGAGGCACAGAAACACCAGCGTCAAAGTTCCCGTCGTATGAAGAACGAACTCCTGCGGGTTTGCGCCCAGCCTGTGATGAAATGCGTCCCAGCCGAACAGCGCGAACGGAACCGCGCTGTTGATGAAGACCACGAGCTTTGAAAATTTGATGTCAGGCATAATCAAAAATTCACCTTCAAATCCATTCCGGAATACAACCGCGCCACCTCATCGCCATAGCCGTTGAACATCAAAGTGTCGCGCCTTCCCCATTCGCCGATGCGGCGTTCGGTCGCCTGGCTCCATCGCGGGTGCGAGACCTGCGGATTGACGTTTGAATAGAAGCCGTATTCATCGGGCGCCACTTCGTTCCACGTCGCGCGCGGTTGCGTGTCGGTCAGCGTGATCTTGACGATTGACTTTATGCTCTTGAACCCATACTTCCACGGCACGACCAGACGGATGGGCGCGCCGTTTTGCGGCAATAGCATTTTGCCGTATAAACCGGCAGAGAGGATCGTCAGCGGATGCAAAGCTTCGTCCAGCCGCAAACCTTCAACGTAAGGCCAGGGCAACACGTCGCGGCGCTGGTTCGGCATCCGCTGCGGATCAAACAGCGTGCTGAACGCAACGTATTTCGCCGACCCCATCGGCTCGACTTCATCGAGCAATCGTTTGAGCGGAAAACCGAGCCAGGGAATGATCATTGACCACGCCTCGACGCAGCGGAAGCGGTAGACGCGATCTTCCAGCGGCGCGATCTTTGTTAGATCGTCAATGTCGAACGTCTTTGGTTTATGAACCATCCCGCCGACTTCGACAGTCCACGGGCGCGTGATGAAGTCCTTCGCGCGAGGCGCGACGCCTTCTTTGCTGGTCGAAAATTCGTAGAAGTTATTGTAGTTGGCGATGTCTTCAAGATTACTCGCCGGCTCGCCCGCGGGAGTGGAATAGCCGCTGACGGGATTGGCCTGCGTCACATCAACCGGTTTTGATTGCTGATTCGGCGTGGCAAGCTTGCGATAAAGCAAACCCGTAGCCGCCGCGGTTGTGGTAATCACCGCGCCGCGAATGAATGTGCGGCGGTTCCAGAAAAGGCTCTCGTCGGTAATCTCACTGCTTTTGATGTTGTCGTGATTTTTGAAGATCATAGTAGCGCCTCGATCAGTACGCGGCGATTATCGCATATCCCTCCCTACACTCTTGAATGCGCGGAGGGCGAGAATTTATTCCCTTCCGACCATTAGACTCCTCTCGGTTTGCGCTTATAATCGCCACTCTTTCAAAACTACGTTTCCGCAACCAGAACAGATGCCAGTATCGCAGATGGAAGAATTGCTTCAGCAATCGGTGTCGCAGTTGAAGGCGCGTTTTTTAGACGGCCAGGAGCCGGCGCCGCGAGGCCTGCTCGAAGCTCTCGAAACCGATTCGCGCCGAAGCGCGCGTGAGCTTGCCGCCAGGTTGCGTTCGCGCGAGCGTATCAACCGCGCCGAAGGACAGCGATTGCGGCATCTGTTGAAATACGAATCGGAACTCTGGTCGCAGGGGTTCAATCTGATCGCCGGTGTTGACGAAGCCGGCGTCGGCCCGATGGCCGGCCCCGTAGTCGCTGGCGCGGTCGTGCTGCCGCGCGATTACAAACTGCGCGAACTTGATGATTCAAAAAAGCTCGACGAAGCGACTCGCGAACAAATGGCTCAACAAATCAAAGCCGACGCGGTCGCGTGGGGAATCGGCGTCGCTGAAGTCGAGGAAATTGACGAACTGAACATTTATCACGCCGGTTTGCTTGCGATGCGGCGGGCGGTCGAAGGCTTGAAAACAAAGTCCGATTTCATCCTCCCCGATTTTATCCTGGTGGATGCGCGCACGATTCCCGATTGCGCCGCGCCTCAACGCGGCATTGTTCGCGGAGATTCGCTGTCGGCGAGTATCGCGGCGGCTTCAATCATTGCAAAAACGACGCGAGACGCGATGATGATCGAACTCGATGAGCAGTATCCGGGCTACGGCCTGGCCGCGCACAAAGGCTATCCGACACCGCAACACTTTGAAGCTCTGCGGCGTCTTGGCGCGTCGCCGATACATCGCCGCAGCTACAGGCCCGTCCGCGAGGTTTTGGGGCTGGAGCCGGTTCAGACTGCGTTGTTTGACGCCACGCCGGTAATCTCAAATCCTGAATCTCAAATCTGAAATTCTCCATAATGCCCACGCCACAACTGAAAACCGCTGACGAATCAATTACTGGATCGCGCGACGCCATCGGGTTCACGCTGCGACTTGGTCGCGCGTTGCACTCCTACGGCATCCCGGCGCACCGGCTGGAAGAGGTGATGGGGAAAGCCACCGAAAAACTCGGTCTTGAGGGGCAGTTCTTCTCGACGCCGACCTCGATCTTCGCTTCGTTCGGGCCGCAGGATCAGCAGCAGACTTTTCTGATGCGCGTCACGCCGGGCGAGGTGAATCTGGGCAAGATCGCCGATCTGGACGAAGTGACGACCGGAGTGCTACGCGGTTCGCTCGATCCGGCCAAAGGGTCGGAGATGATCGAGCAAATTCTCTCCGCGCCGCATCATTACGGCAGGGCGTTGACGATCATCGCGTTCGGACTGGCGTCCGCCGCCGCGTCGCGCTTTCTGGGCGGAGGGTTGAAAGAGATCGCGGTCTCGGCCCTGATCGGTTTGATCACAGGATTGCTGTCGCTGCTCGCCGGCAAGTATCAATCGCTCGGCAAAGTCTTCGAGTTTATCGTGGCCTTCACCGCGTCAGCGCTGGCTGAATCGCTGACTTTCGCCATCGGGCCTTACGCTGTTTCAAACGCGATGCTGGCCGGGCTGATCGTGTTGATGCCGGGATTGACGCTGACCATCGCGCTGATCGAGCTTTCGACAAAGAACCTGTCGTCGGGAACGGCGCGACTGAGCGGCGCGTTCGTCGTCTTTCTCGGCATCGGGTTCGGCGTGGCGGTCGGCGGAGCCATTCCCGATTTGCTGATCGGCGCGCCGCGCGCGGCCCGCGCCACGCCTCTACCCGAATGGACTGAAATGATCGCGCTGGTCACAATGCCGATTGCGCTGACCGTTCTGCTGCGCGCCCATTTGCGCGACGCGATATGGATCATCACCGCGGGAGCGTTGGCGGTCGGCGGCGGCCACGTTGGCGTAAAATTCTTCGGCCCTGAGGTTGGCGTCTTCCTGGGAGCGTTGACGGTCGGCGTGGCCAGCAACTGGTACGCGCGATTGCTTGACCGTCCGGCGACAATCACACAGGTTCCCGGCATTCTGCTGCTCGTGCCCGGCAGCGTCGGATTTCGTGGGCTGGCGGCGCTGATGGACGAAAAGATAGTTTCGGGAGTTGATACGACGTTCAAGATGATTTTGACGGCGGTGGCGCTGGTGGCCGGAACGCTGATGGCCAACGTCATTGCGCCGCCGCGACGAGAAATTTAAACAAGGAGGAAATCGAATGACACAACAAATCAATCATCAATGGCGGCTGGCCGCGCGCCCGGTCGGAAATATCAAAGAGTCCGATTTTCAGTGGACCGAAGAACCCGTCCCGGAATTGAAAGACGGGCAAGTCCTCGTCCGCAATCTCTACCTCTCGCTCGACCCGGCGAATCGCGGCTGGGTGCGCGAAGAAGGTTCGTATATGGCTCCAATCCCGCTCGGCTCGGTGATGCTGGGCGGAACGGTCGGCGTCGTAGAAGAATCGCGCAATCCGAATTTCCAGGCCGGCGGAAACGTGCAAGGCCTTCTCGGCTGGCAGGAATACGCCGTGACTGACGGCGCGGGCTTAAACAAATTGCCGAACAACCCGGCGATTCCGCTGACGGCTTATCTGGGCTTGTTCGGACACATCGGGCTGACGGCCTATTTCGGTCTGCTCGACATCACGAACCCGAAGCCAGGCGAAACTCTGGTCGTATCAGCCGCCGCCGGAGCCGTCGGTTCAATTGTCGGCCAGATAGGCAAGATCAAAGGCTGCCGCGTCGTCGGCATCGCGGGCAGCGACGAGAAATGCAAATGGATCGTTGACGAACTCGGCTTCGACGCCGCGATCAACTACAAGACCGAAAACATCCGCGAAGGGCTGAAGCGAACCTGTCCCAAAGGCATAGACATTTACTTTGAAAACGTCGGCGGCGAAACACTCGACGCAGTGCTGGCGATGATCAACCTGCACGCGCGCATCAGCGTCTGCGGAATGATCTCGCAATACAACGCCACAGCGCCCGTCCCCGGCCCGTACAACCTGATCAACGTCATACCCAAACGGGCGAAGATACAAGGCTTTCTCGTCACCGATTACATGCCTCGCGCATCGGAAGCCATCCCGGAACTGATCAAATGGTACATGGAGGGCAAGCTCAAATACCGCGTGGATGTTGTCGAAGGATTGAAGGAAGCGCCGCGCGCGTTGAACAAACTCTTCGACGGATCGAATCAGGGCAAGCTGATCATCAAGGTGTGAACCAGAAGTAGACAGGCTTAGCAGGATTTTTCAGGATAGAAGTGTCCTCCGGTGACACCACACCAAGGCGGCTTGCTAAAGTCCGCCTGTTCAATCCGATCCTTAAATCTGAAATAAATGACAACGAGGTGATCTAACGAGGTGATCTTATGAAATCTGTTTTGCTCGCGCCGCTCGCCGCAGTTTCGATTTTCGCGGCATTCATCCTTGCAGTTCCAGGCAATCGTTCGTCAGTCGTTGCTTATCAGGAAAAGGACAGCAGCGCCAAAAGTCGCAAGGTCCCGGCGAACAGGAAGAAGGAGGTCGCTACATTGGCGGGAGGCTGTTTCTGGTGTTTGGAAGCGGTCTACAACGACCTGCGCGGCGTCGAAAAACTCATTTCAGGTTATTCCGGTGGTCGCGTAATCAGGCCGACCTACGAACAGGTCAGCGCGGGAAACACAGGCCACGCCGAAGTTGTGCAGATCACATTCGATCCACAGGTGATCTCATTCAAGGAGTTGCTCGAAGTCTTCTTCACTATCCACGATCCGACGACGCTGAATCGTCAGGGAGCCGATGTCGGCGCGCAATACCGCTCAGCGATTTTCTATCACTCGCCGGAGCAGAAGGCCGAGGCCGAGAAAGTTATCGCCGACATCGCAGCCGCGAAAATCTGGAAAAATTCGATTGTCACCGAGGTGACAAAGTTTGAAGCGTTCTATCCAGCCGAGGAGTACCATCAGCGATATTACGAACGAAATCCGGATCAAGGTTATTGCCGGATGGTGATCGAGCCGAAGGTCATCAAGTTCCGCCGGCAGTTTATGTCGAAGCTAAAAAAGCAGCCGGCGGCGAATGAACGCTGATCAGCTAAAGATCATCAATCGAAACCAGCCCTTGTTTGATCGCATAAATCACGGCTTGCGTGCGATGCGCTAGATGCAGTTTGCCGAGGATGTTACCGATGTGAGTTTTGACGGTTTCTTCGCTGATGAACAGCGCCTCGGCGATTTCTTTGTTGGTGCATCCGTGCGCGAGCTGGCGCAACACTTCGATTTCACGTTCGGTCAGTTCGCCGCCCGCCAATCCGCCACAAGCCATCTCGCGCAACGCAGTCGAAGCCACCGCCGGATCAATCATTGACTGCCCGCGAGCCACAGCGCGAACCGCCGCCAGCAAAACTTCAGGCTCGGCGTCTTTGCGAACGTAACCGATGGCTCCCGCGCGCAACGCGCCAACGAGTCGCGCATCATCAGTCGAAGCTGTTAGCGCGACAACCTGTGTTCGTGGCCAACGCTGGCGCACGCGCCGTGTAGCCTCAACGCCATCCATCCCGCCCGGCATCAGCAAGTCCATCACGACTACATCCGGCAGCCATTCGTCCAACCGCGCCATAAGCTCTTCGGCGTTGTTGGCAACGCCGACAACGCTGAGGTCGCCGAACGATTCCAGATAGCTGTGAACGCCGCGACTAACCACTCGATGATCGTCAACCAATGCGACTCGGATCATAGTTTCCTTTCGCTTCTCAATGCGTCTTTATCGCCCGCCATTTCAACCACAGGCGCCAGGCAATCAGACACAACCAATACAGAAGCAGCGCAAGAGTGGCCATCCAGAATGCGCGGATGGGCTGAAAGTTGAGCGGGGAGAGCCTTGGACCATGGCCACGCCAAATAAGGATTTGTCGAAGCGCAGGATAAGCCAGTATTCCTGGTCTGGCGTACAGAAACGAGAGCGCCACCGCCAAAAATACTGAGACCCGCTTGAGCCAAAGATTGAGGCTGGCAAGAAACTCTCTGGTACTCAGCGACTTTGCTTGAGCGCCCAGGATTTGGTGGACGCGATAAACGGCATAAGCCGTCAGCAACGGCCAGAGGGCCAGGATGAGCGTCTCGTTGGGAATGTAGACGTGGTATCGCTCGGCAATGATATGCCAGTTTTCCAGTGACCACATCAAAGAGCCGATCCACAGCGCGACGATCTGGCGCAGTTGGCTCTGCAAATCCAGAATCTGCCCGGGTGGAGCCGCGCCTGCGGCTTTTATTTGACGAATAAACCTGGCTGCCCGGAAACATAACAGCCCGCTGAGCGGAAAGATTGACAACCCAGCCAACGGCCAATACGCGCCGGTATGATCGAGAATCCACGAACCAGCGACCAGAAAACCGACCAGAGTGAAAACGAAAGCGATTCGCAACTCACGTCTGACCTTGTGGCTTTGGGCCGCCGCAAGCGGGACGCGAATGGTTAAACTGGTCCCTTCACCTTCGCGGCTTTCCAGTTGGAGCGAACCGTCGATCTCCGATACGCGTGAACGGATGTTGGTTAGTCCCATTCCGGCGACGGCAGCGACATCGAAGCCGCCGCCGTCGTCTTCGATCTTTATCCACAGTGCGTCTTCGTCACCGCGAGTTTGACGGTGCAATCGGACATGGACATTTTTGGCGCGGGCGTGGCGGGCGACGTTGGCCAACGCCTCCTGAGCGATGCGGAAGATGGCGTCTTGCGCGCCAGCGGGCAACTCCTGATTTGCGGGTAGCTCACCGATTTCGGCGGTGACATTCGCGCCGGTGCGGTATTGGAGTGACTCGCACTGCTGGCGAATCGCTTCGACCAGGCCGATGTTTTCCAGCGGCGCGGGGCGCAGGTTGTGCAGCATGGCTTCCATCTCGGCCATCGCTTCGCGGACGCTGTTGCGGACAGCTTCGAGCGCGGTCTTCGCTCCAGCTTCGTCGTCATCCCAACGCGCCTGCGTGGTCGCGGCGTTGACGTTGATGCTGAAAAGCTGTTGTTTGATGGAGTCGTGCTGTTCGCGCGCCAAGCGGTTGCGCTCTTGCTGCGCGGCTGCTTCGTGGATCTGCCGCGCCCACTGCTCGCGCAAAATTTCCGAACTTGGTTCAACGGTCGCGGTCAGCGTCGCGGTCAAAGACTTCGGCTTCATCACGAGCAGCCAACAATAGCTGACGGCTTGGGCGAAAAAGACTCCGGCGGTGACCCAACCGGCCTTCGATCTCCAGATTGAAAGCTGCTGCGTAAGCGCCAAGGCTCCGACCATAGTGTTCAGACCAAACAGCGCCATTTTAGCGTTTGTCTGGGTGGTTGCGTCTTTCAAATTTCTGATCGCCCAGGTCAATAAGCCACAGCCGATCAGCGCGCTACCGAACATATAGACAAACGAGCGCAAGCTAAAAAACCATAACAGCAATTCCCGCCTGTTCTCCACTGATTGTTGTGATAGTGCCGGCAGTCGCCCGGCTGGGCCAAAGCCTCTGACCAGGTTCATATCCTGAAAGGCAAACCCCATCCCGGCCACGATGAAGATCACGGCGGTGACAGTCGCCATCGTTTTAAATCGCATCTTTGTTTCTCCTTGAAACGTAGATCAACTTCTCCGACGGCACGGATGATATGAAAAAGCCCGCGCCGGAGCATCACCAGCGCGAGCCAATTTCACATCCCTCGAAAGTGGGATTGGTGTGGGTTGTTTGAAGATGATTGCGACTACTTTTGATGCCGGAGGTAATTGTCTGTGCCGTCGCGCCAATCAGCGCGGATCGGGCTGAATACGTCTATGCCGGTGAAATCTTCTGTGGCGACCGCTTCGTGCGGGACGTTCGACGGGATTTCGACTATCTCACCCGCTCTCAAGATCACTTCTTTGTCGCCGATCTTGAAGTGCAGCGATCCGCTGATGCAGTAACTAAACTGCTCGCTGTCGTGCTGGTGTCGCGGCACGACGCAGCCCTTCCGCAATGTCAGGAATGCCATCGTGACTTTGTCGCCGGTGAAGAAGCGGCGCGAGAATAGATCGGTGACGTGTTCTTCGGGAATTTCATTCAGCTTGTGGTGTTTCATTTTCTCTCCATAAAAATAGACAGGATAGACAAGGTATGCGAGAGAGATAAAGAATCCCGCGAATCTTGTCAATCCTGTCTGAAATGATTTTCCTGGAAAACTATTTTCCGGCGCTCACACTCTCTGACGCCAGCACATCGTTGTTAGCGTTGATCAGAACCCGCTTCGGTTTCTGCGGTAGCATCACCTTGAATTCCTGCGAGGTCGAATTGCCCATCACCCCGACTTCTCCGAGCCGCACAGGTTTGCCATCGAAATCCAGATAGACGGGAACCAGCATTCTGAAGCCCGGTGAGACATCACTCTGCGTGACTGTGCCGGTCAGCAGGAATTTGCCTTCGGCTTGCGGCGTTAAGCTGTAATCCAGTTTGTAGCGCGGGATTTCGCTTCCATAAACGAACTGAAGGAAGAACCAGTCCATCTTTTTGTCTCCGGCCATGTTCATCTTCGGCAGCATGTGTTTATCAACCACCTGCTTGAAGCTTTCGGTCGAGGCGTTGCGGTTGTGATGAGTCTTGACGAAATCCTGCATCATTGCGATGAACGCCTTATCGCCATTCTGACGGTCGTACATCATCTGGTGCAGCATGTGCAGTACGTAACCGCCTTTGCGGTAAGCCAACGCCTGATACGCGCCCGGAAGTTTGTGATAGCCGGATCGTAAACCCATCCATACTGGCGCGGCGTCGTTGGGGCGCAATCCGAATTCGTTCTTCTCCAGAAGCATCTCCTGCGCGCGCTTCCAGTAATTCAGATATTTGTCTGGCTTCTGCTCAGTCATTTTCAGATATAGCCCCGCGGAGAAGAACGCGAAGCCTTCCGACAGCCACTGGTCGTGATACGAAGACCAACCGACGATGTGGCCCCACCACTGATGCGACACTTCGTGCGCGTTCACTTCGTCAACGAATTCGGTCAACCCTCGATTGATGCTGCCCATCAGCATCCATCGTTGGGTGGAATCCATATAAGAGATCAACGGCAGGAAGACCAGCGTCGGCCAGGCCTGACCGAAAAACGCCTGGGGCTGTTGCGTAATCGCTATCCGTCCGTAAGGCAGCGGGCCGAAATAGTGCGTGAAGATGCGCATCGAATTGGTCGCTTCGGCCAGGCTGGCGTCGAGCAACCGAGTCGGCGCCATTCCGCCGATGCCGGTGTTGCGCAATCCGTCCGGCATTTCAGAAACCGCGTAACCCTCGATCTGATATTTCGTGTCGGGGTCAGTGATCTCCTTCTTTTTGAACTTGCCGTAATTGAATCCGGCGACGGCCAGTGGGATGTCAGAAACCCATTGTGAGGCGGCGAAATCGCCCTCCTGCCACTCCTTCGCCAGTTTGCCGACGCTGATCAGGCCGTTCTGCTTGGGTACTTTGAATGTCAGGTCGAAAGTCGCGCGGTCGTTGAACGAGTTGACGCTCGGATACCAACTCGTCCGGTATTGAACGGCGTAATTCCCGCCGCCGGCGTTGTCCAATACTTTGTCGCCCTGATAATCAATCGTCAATTTGTATTTCTTCCCTTTGGCCAGCGGTTCGGGAAAGATGGCGTAGAACGAACCGTCTTTCTTTTTGTCTTCCTGAATGAAGTCGGTCTCTTTATCACCGAAGAGCACGCGCGAGACACGAAGCTCCTGCAATAATCCCATACCAAGCACCCGTTCGCCATCGGCCATCGCGGTGAAATTTACTTCGGCGGTGGCCGTGAGCTTTTCACCCTTGATGACGTTTTCAATCTTGTAGTGTTCGACGTCAATGACGCGCTTGTCCTCTTCCGAACTGGCGGTGTTGTTTTTGAATTCGCGCTCGAAATGACTCGAATACCAGATTCCGGCCAGCTCGTTGTTCCAATCGGCGTTGAGCAACGTGACCTCCTCGCAGTCCATTGCGCCACGCGGGCGAATGTAAAGCCGCAGGTCGTTGCGCTTCTTCCCGAAGACGAAGGCGTTGAAGGCTCCGGCCATTTTAGGGTTGTAGAGATCGGCCAGAAGCTCAGCTTCCAGATTTTCGCCGCTGCCTCTTTCCCGGTTGCGCAGACGATTCTGAACCTCGCGCAGCGTATCCAGAATCTGATTATCAGCGGCGCCTGCGGACTGGCCCGCGCTTTTGATCTCCTGATAGGTGTTGTCGGTGAAAGCCAATACTGCGCGGGAGAAAGGCTCGCTGACGGTTTCACTGCCGGTGACCAGCTTCAGATGGTTGCGCTCGATCATCAGGTACGGATCGAGCGCGAATTCGCCCTCGCCGACAAAGACGCCGATGGCGACGCGGCCCAGCACAGGTGAGATGAAGCTGATGCGCCCGCTGGTAAGTTTGATTGTCGCGACATCGCGTTTGATCGTCAGATTGCTGACCGTATAAGTCTCGCCGGGTTTGCCGTCGCGCAGCGCGCGATAATTCGGATCGGAATTGGGCGTGACGCTGCCTTTGGCGCCAACGCTGACTTCGGCGCGGGTTTCCGCGACCTCCAGTTTGATTTCAACCGTCTGGGTTCGCCCGCTTTCGATTACGACGTTGCGATCGGCGGTTTTGAAACCATTGCGCGTGACGCTGACAACGTAGCGCCCCGGCGCGAGTCCTTCAACTTTGAAACGGCCTTCGTTGTCGGTGGTCACGTTGCGCGTCTCGCCTGTGGCTTCATTGCGAACGGCGACCTGAGCGCCAGTGACAACTGCGCCGTTGGGGTCTTTGACCGTTCCGTTGATTATCCCGATTTGGGATTGGGATGAAGCGATGTTCAAAGAGAGAAGGCTGAACGCGAAGAGTAGCGAAATTGTTATGAGCCAGTGTCGGCGCATATCTTTACCTCCGTCATTTCGTGACTGTGCTGAGCCGGTTTGATGAGATTAAATAGCAGTTACGAGGACGGGGTGGAGCTTAGCACAAAGCCGTCCGATGAAGTAAAGAGATTTTGGATAAAGTATTTCAGCGCTCCTAAACCAAGTACAGGCCGTCGGACATACGTTGGGGGTTAAATTGTGAGGTCAATGGAAGCCAAAGGGCAGGAGGGCAGAAATGTTCGGGATGGAGACCGCCCAGCGTGTGTCGCCAACCTCTGAAGATCAGCCCGGATTGACAGCCACCTGCGCCCGACCTATAAACTAGCGGCGGTTTTCAAAATTGTTAGTGGAAAGGAGTGGGGATGACTTTTCTGGATCGGATCAATGAAGATTTGAAGGTGGCGATGAAGAACAAGGACTCCGACCGGCTCTCGACCTTGCGGATGGTCAAGACTGCGCTCAAGAACCGCGAGATTGACAAAATGGATGCGCTCACCGATGAAGAGGCAATGAAGGTTCTGCAATCTCTGGTCAAACAACGCCGCGACAGCGTCGAACAATACCAGCAGGCTGGGCGGATGGAACTGGCCGGGAAAGAAGCCGCTGAGATCAAAGTCATCGAAGAGTATCTGCCCGCCGCTCTGGATGAAGCGGCCATCACGCGCGCCGTCGAAGAGGCCATCGTCGAAACCGGCGCGAGTTCGATGAAGGAGATGGGAGCGGTGATGAAAGCAGTGATGGCGAAACTCGCCGGGCAGACCGTTGATGGCAAGGCGGTCAATCAGATCGTGAAGTCGAAACTCGGCGGTTGAAGCGGGCGGGGATGGCCAATCGTTGTCGAGGAACAAACTCTCTGATGGTGTCGTAAGGCTCACTGCGCGAAGAGGCGGGTTCGTTTTTATCTCTTCGCTCCAAAACCAAAATTCCGGAGGAGCAATTTATGTTCTTCAAACTTTTGTTGATTGCTTCCGCAATCCTGAACATCTTCGCCATCTTCGATGTGATGAAATCAAATCGCGATTGGGCGACGAAGGTAGTGCTGTTGGCGATTATCCTGGTAATCCCATTCGTGGGCGCTGGACTTTATCTGTTTGCGTTTCGGGATAAAAGATATTCGTGAATCGCCGCTTGAATGGATTTTTGATGAGGCAAATCGCCTCCTTGACACACCGTAAGACTGACTTGTAGTATGTGCGCTCGCTCGAAAGGGTTTAGGCACGTAAAGTCAATGGTAGACGGCCACCCTTACAAGGTGGAGGTTGTGGGTTCGAGCCCCACCGTGCCTACCACCGGAATCCGGCAAAAACACAGATTTGAAATCCCGGATTTGATAGTTTGAAAATGCGGAGTCGTAGTTCAGTTGGTTAGAACGCCGGCCTGTCACGTCGGAGGTCGCGGGTTCGAGTCCCGTCGGCTCCGCCATTAACTTGGCGATCATTCGCATTTATTCTTATTAGCCGCTCGCATTCACGGGCGGCTTTTCTGCTTTTCAGAACAAATAGACTGTTTGAGTTTTGCTTATGCTTCGGATCGAAAACGCGCTCGACATCATACTCAGGCACACACCGACTCTGGATGAGGAAGAGGTAAGACTGGCTGCAAGCCTGCGCCGCATCCTGCGTCACGATTGTGTCTCCGATATTGATCTCCCGCCGTTTGATCGGGCGCGTATGGACGGTTACGCATTGCGGGCCGCCGACACTGACACGGCTTCTCCCGAACGCACTGTCAGATTGCGCGCGATCGGCGAGGCGGCTGCGGGCCATGCCTTCAACGGCCAAGTCAATGCGGGCGAGGCGGTGCGGATTATGACTGGCGCGCCTGTCCCGATAGGCGCGGACGCTGTCGAAAAGATCGAAGTCATTCGAGTGATGGATGAAGGCTCCATTGAAATCGAAGCGCCAGTGAAGCCTGGACAATCCATCACTCCTCGCGGTATCGAAGCCCGCGCAGGCGCCGTAATAGTTAAGTCGGGGGAACGCGTCACGCCACCTGTCGCCGCCACACTTGCCAGTTTCGGATGCGCTCAACTGAAGGTTTCAAGGAAGCCGCGCCTGACTCTGCTTTCAACGGGCACTGAACTTGTCGAAGTAGAAGAGAAGCCAGGACCGTCGCAGATTCGGAATTCAAACGCTTATTCGCTCGCGGGCTATGCTGAGACGGCGGGCGCCGAAGTTTTAAGCGCCGGCATCGTGCCGGATGATTCCGGCGCGACACGTGAAGCCATCGCCGAGGCGCTATCAAAATCCGACGTCGTGATGCTGTCGGGCGGTGTTTCGATGGGCGATTATGACCTGGTCAAACCCGCGCTGCGCGAATTGGGCGCGGAAATTCTGGTCGAAAGAGTGGCGGCGCATCCGGGCAAGCCGACTGTCTTTGCGAAGCTTGGAGAAAAGATAGTATTTGGTTTGCCGGGCAATCCCGTGTCGGTCGCGGTTTCGTTTCACCTGTTTGCCTGGCCTGCGCTCTTGAAGATGCAGGGGGCAAGCGAAATTCACTTGCCGCGAATGAAAGTATACGCGGCGAGAATGGTCAAAGGCGCTCCGCCACGCCGCAGCCATCAACCCGCGCGCTTGGTGATTCGTGACGGGCGAGTCGAAGCCGAGCCTCTGAAGTGGAGCGGGTCGTCAGACCTGGTCGCGTTCATGCGCGCCGACTGTCTGATCGTCGTGCCCGAGGACCGGCAAAGTTTGAATGAAGGCGAACTGGTCGAAGTAATTTCGCTGCGAGATTGATCCTGGTCTTGGAAAATGACTGAAGAATCCCAACCACAACTTTCACACCTCGATGAAGAGGGCCGCATCAGAATGGTGGATGTGGGCGCCAAGCCAGTTACGGCGCGCACGGCTGAAGCCAGCGGGTTCGTGCAGATGGCGGAGTCAACCGTTTCGGCCATCCGTGATCGTCGAACGCCGAAAGGCGATCCTCTTGAGGCTGCGCGGCTGGCTGGAATCATGGCTGCAAAACGCACCGGCGAATTGATCCCGCTCTGCCACCCGCTTGCGCTGACTCACGCCGACGTGCAGATCAGGCTTGAAGAAAACGGCGCGCGCATAACGGCGACGGCTTCGACCAGCGCGCAAACCGGCGTTGAAATGGAAGCTTTGACGGCTGTGTCGGTCGCGGCCCTGACGTTGTATGACATGCTCAAAGCGATTGACCGCGAAATGGTCATCGGCGACATCAGACTTGAACGAAAGAGCGGCGGAAAGTCGGGAGAATGGAAGAGGAAAAAGTAGGAAGCGCCGGGCGATGAGTTTTAGTTGATAGCCTCATCATTTGCCAATCATCATCGTGAGCGTACCAAATGCCACATTGAAGAATATCGAGACGGCGCTGACTGAATATTACGGTTGGTCGTCGAATCCCGATCTGCGCGGAAAGATCAGCGCGGCAATCGAGGTCAAAGCCGAACGTTTGCGGGTAGCGCCGGATGAATATTGCCAGATCGCGGCTGGCAGCCACAGCGAAATGCTCGCGCTGGTCGAAGAGGTCTCGCTGGGCGAGACCTGGTTCTTTCGCGAGCCGCAGCAATTCGATCATCTGCGTAACGCCGTCTTCCCAAATCTGTCCAGGTCCGGTAATCAAGGCGGGCGGTTGCGAATCTGGAGCGCGGCCTGCTCGACCGGAGAGGAAGCCTACTCCCTGGCGATAGCTTTCGATCAAGCCAAACCTTCGTACCTGCAACTGCAAGCCGAAGTCTTCGCAACCGACGTGCGCAACCGCGCCCTGATGGACGCGAGCCAGGCGCGTTACCGCAAGGATTCGCTGCGCGAGGTTGACCCGCAAACTCTTGAACGTTACTTCGTGTCTGACTCCGATTCGTCAGAACAGCCCGCCGAGGCTTACCAGGTGATCGCCGACATCCGCAGACTCGTAACGTTCCGGCGGGTCAATTTGCTTGAAAAGGCCTACTGGAAAAGCATGTCGAACCGGTTTGACCTGATTGTCTGTTCAAACCTGCTGGTCTTTTTGAGCAACACGGCTGCGCGTCAAATGGTGACGAATATGGCGAATTCGCTCAGCGAGGGCGGTTACCTGATGGTCGCTCCCGGCGAGGAATCTTTAGTGATCTCTCCACATTTGAAGCAGACCGGAGAGCGCCTCTCGTTTTTCCAGAGATCGGGCTGATTACACGTTCGGCAGCTTCAATGTTTCGAGCACGACGTTGAGCGAGCGTTCGGCGATGTCGCGCGTGCGTTCGCTCCAGCCCATCTGCTCGCGGTTCTGCTCGTAATCGCGGCGGACGCGTTCTTTCAACCGTTCGATGAAAGCGGCGGGGTCAGGCGACTTAGAAATCGCCTGATCAATTTCGCGGTAAGCGTTGTGAATCGTCATCAGCCATTCCGAGGCCTGATATTCCGGCGTGCCTGGTTCAGAAGTGAATTTTCCAGTCGGCATTTTTCCTTAGCTCCGTATCAATTGATTTATTGCGTTGTTTGTTGGGACAAAAGCGCGCGCGCCATCCGCGCGTAAGTTTCAACCGCATTGAGTAAATCCTGTTTGGCGATGTATTCGTGCGACGTGTGCGCGTCGTGGATCGAGCCGGGGCCGAACAGCAACGGCGCTCCCCAGTCAGTTAAACAGGGGATGTCCGTCCCGAAGCGCACGACGCTGGTTGGAATGTCTATTCCCTTGACCGTATGCGTGTGAATCATCGGGATCGTGAAGCCGCGTTTGATCTCCGCGCGGCCCGCCACGACTTCGGCGATCATTCTAAACATTTCCTCGATGCCGGTGACGATGCGGAACATCACCTCGCTCGCGGCGAAATCAGGAACGACGTTGGGTTTGCGTCCGCCTGAAATCGTCCCGATGTTGTAAGTTGTCGGCCCAAGCTCTGCGTCAACGGGCCAATCGTGCCGGCGAATGTCGTTCAAAACGTCCAGCAACTTCTCAATCGCCGATTCACCCAACTCCGGATAAGCCGAATGCGCCGTCCTGCCTTTGGTTTCGATGACGACACGCAGCGCGCCTTTGGTCGCAACCGCCTGATGGCTCTCGGTCGGTTCGCCGTTGATCAAAAAACGATTGCTGTTCGGAATCGAATTCGCGGCCTTCGCGCCATCGCTCCCGTCCTCTTCGCCAACCAGATAAAGCAGCCCGATGTTCGTCAAGCCTTCGTCTTTCAACTTCTTCGCCGCGAAGACCTGGGCGGCGATCACGCCTTTGGCGTCGCACGCGCCGCGTCCGTAAATGTTCTTCTCGTCTTCGCTGAAACCGATGAATGGCGGCACGGTGTCCATGTGCGATGAGAAAGTCACCGCCGGATCGCCGAGGCGCGCAAAAACGTTGATGCGGTCATCGCTGACGGTTTGCGTTGTGACTTCAAAACCGGCGTCAGCCAGATAATCGCGCAGCCATCGGCCTGCGGCGCCTTCGTTCCACGAGATGGATTCGACCTCCATCAGTTCGCGTGTGAATTGGAAGATGTCCATAAATTGCGGTTTGAGGATGTGTGGATCGTCGAAAATCGAAGCGCGATTATAGGCGCCGTCTCCTCAAACGACAAATCATCTTTGGGAGCGTACGTCTGGGAGCGTACGCATCCTTGCGTGCGTGGCCCCAATCGAAACCCATCCGTCGAGAGCTAGGCGCGCAAGCTCACAGTACTGACCCGCTTTCAGCGCAGGAAATCTTCGAGCTTCACCGAAGCCTCAGTCTTTTCGTCGCGGTACTTGATAATCACCGGAGCGTAGACCGACAAGCCCCAATCTTTCGCCGGGCCGACAGTAACCGCGCGCGCGCCGGGAACTACAACCGCGCCGGCCGGAACTTCGAGAGGCTTGTCGCCTTCGCGCCGGTAAATTTCGCCGCGCACAGCGTCGAAGATCGGCGTCCCGCCGGTCAGGATTACGCCGGAGGCGAGGATCGCCCGCTCGCGCACAATCGCGCCTTCGTAAACTCCGCAGTTGCCGCCGACCAGCACTTCGTCTTCGATGATGACCGGCATCGCGCCTACGGGTTCGAGCACACCGCCGATCTGCGCCGCCGCGCTGATGTGGCATCGTTTGCCGACCTGAGCGCACGAACCGATCAGCGCGTGCGAATCAACCATCGTCCCGTCGTCAACATAAGCTCCAACGTTGATATAAGCCGGAGGCATGATCGTCACGCCCTGGCCCAGATACGCGCCTTCGCGCACCGTTGTGCCGCCGGGCACGATCCTCACACCGTCGTTGATCGTGACGCGTTTGGTTGGATAGGTCTCTTTGTCAAAATAGCGGAAGTTTTCGTCAATCGAATAATCAACCATCGCGCCCAGGCGAAAGCCGAGCAGGATGCCGCGCTTGACCCATTGATTGACAATCCATTGCCCATCGGCGTTTCGGCTCGCCGCTCGTATCCCGCCGCGATTGAGCGCAGATTTGAATTCAGAGAAAACGGCCAGAGCTTCCCGCCTGCGCTCGTCCACCAACTCTGAAGCGGGAATTGCGAAGAAAGATTCGATTTGAGATTCGAGATTCGAGGTTTGCATGTTGATCTATTTTTTCCCGCGCAGTTTGCCGATGAGGTAAACCGCAACGCTAAAGGCCAGCAGAATCGCAATGAGCAGCGCGACGCTTCCGATGTATTGCAACAGTTCGGACAATGTTTGATCTCCTCGGCGGAAAGTCAGCGGACAATCCGCCGCCCCAGCCATTCATCAATCACTGGATAAGATTCGCGCGGGACTTCGTGCCCGGCGTCGAAGAAACGCAATTCGACCGATCTGGCGCGGCTGCGAAGCGATTCGGCGTTCTGCCGCATCCGCTCCGGCGTGTAGTATTCGTCGCGCTCGGCGGCTATGTACAACACGTCAACCGCTCCTGATTGATACTTGCCTTCAGTTTCCCAATCGCCGGGGATGCCGCCGCAGATCGCCACCACACCACGAACCATGTCGCCGTGCGTGAATGCGAATCGAAAGTTGGCGCCACAAGCTTGCGAAAATCCGAGCAGGAAAACATTGCTCGTGTCGGCCTGGCCTGATTGGCCGAGCGTTTCGATGATCTGCCGAATCAACGCGTGATGCATTGCGACAGATTCTTCCGGTTTGAAATTCGACAGCCAACCGAAGCCATAACCGAGCTTCGGCGACCCTTTGGTCGGCATGACAAGATGCTGGTGCGGGCCTTGCAGGCAGGCGACGGCGTAATCGCGTTCGTTAATGCGGCGCATCACGCGCATCATCGAAGATTTGTCGCCGCCGTAACCGTGCAGCGCGATCACCAGCGGTTTTGGGTTGTCGTCTTCGGGAACGTACAGATCGTAGTAGCAGGGGAATTCTACGGTCATTCGGCGTTCTATCACGTCGGTCATTCGATTACCTCAAGCTTTCGCAATCGCCTTCGTTGAAGCCCGCTCGCGCCGCGCGTCCCAATGCATCGTCGTTTGCTGGCGGTATGCGTCAACACCCATGCGGATCGCGGCCATCACACGGTACCCAAGCTCCGCGCCCAGGTTCGGCTCCTGCCGCGAGCGCATCGCGTCGAGGAAATTTTCCATATGCGGATGCGAGCCTCTGACATTCGGCTTGCATTCGACGCTGAGCTTTTCGTCGCCCGTCTTTGCCTTGAACTCTTTGCGGTATTCGCGGTCGGGAATGACCTCGACTGCGTTGTGGCTGAAGTCTTCGCCGTTGCGCGCGATGATTATCCGGCCTTCGGTTCCGTTGATCGCCACCAGCGGCGCGGCGCCGCTCGCCACCGAACACGACAACTGGACGTTGAAATTCGAGTAATCAACGCTCATTGCAAACGTGTCAGGAACTTCGCGGTCTTTCTGAATGAATATCCCGCCTGAGGCCGAAACATGTTCGGGAAACTGCCGGCCCGTGATCATCACAATCGGCGCCAGCGCGTGATAAAACAGGTCGGTCGCGATGCCGCCGGAATAGTCCCAGTATTTTCGCCAGCGGAAATATCGCTCGGCGCTGAAGCTTCGTTTCGGCGCAGGGCCTAAGAACGCCTTCCAGTCAATGTTCTTCTCGCTCGCGTCTTTGTCAATCTCATAATTCCACTCGCCGCCATCTTTGTTCGCGTTGCGCCCGTAACCGGCGGTGGCCCACACCAGTTTGCCGATCAGTCCATCCTCGATTGCCTTGCGCGCCTTGTGGAAATGATCGAACGACGTGTACTGGCTGCCGACTTGCAGGATGCGCTGATTCGATTTGACGGCTTCAGCAATCTCCCGCGCTTCTTCGATCGTGTAGGTGAAAGGTTTTTCCAGATAAACATCCTTGCCCGCCCGGAGCGCGGCCATCGCGTGCAGGTGATGCCAGTGATCGGGCGAGGCGATCACGACGGCGTCAATGTCCTTGCGCGCGCACAACTCGCGGTAATCGTGATGGACAGATTTCTCGTCAACGCTGGCGCGCTCGCGGGCCGCATTCTTGCGCTTCCCGTAAATGTCGCAAACGGCGGCGGGTTGAACATCGCCGCGCTCTTTCGCGCGCTTCACAATGTAATCAATGTGCGTGTTCATGCGCCCGCCGCACCCGACGAAGCCGACGTTGATGCGGTCGTTGGCGCCGATTACGCGGCCTCTGGCGAAAACGTAGCGGGCTTTCGATTGCGCTGTAGTCGTTTCAGATAAGACGGTCAGGGCGGCTGCGCCCGCGCCCGCCTGTTTAATGAAATCACGGCGCGATTTATTGTCAGGCATATTCGTTCTCCGAATGAATAACCGATTGCAAACCGATGGATTGTGTTGTGTTAAATCGGCGTGAATCATAGCCCAGGCGCCGCCGCCTGACCACCCCGGTCTTGACAGTTGGTGTGACCATTCGGATAATCCCCCCGTAGCCAACGAGGTTGATTCGTCAAACATGACCGGCCTTGCTTCCTGCGCAGGCTCCCTCAGTTGGCGCTCTTCATTGCTGGGAAGAAAAATCTTACCTGTAAAATCAGTTCTAAAAAAATCCGACGATCTT
>WBZR01001230.1_pt1 | contig 33642 bp, 29 predicted proteins | sample 5204231 | NCBI WGS metagenome assembly WBZR01 (sample SAMN12412403, study PRJNA552823) | activated sludge metagenome | isolation source: activated sludge from anammox sidestream of wastewater treatment plant... | place: USA: Virginia | collected 2017-08 | reverse complement strand
CAATAACAGTTTTTGCGATGTCTCTCTACCCCTGGCCATTTTCTGCACCTGTTCCCCCTCAAGTAACTTATTCATGATTCTGGCACGTTCAACAAGCCGACGCTCCATACTACGACTATTGACCCACCCAGAAAGAGTCTGCCGATCATTCTCGGAACAATAAGGTATTGGTGCTTTTCTTGCCATTGTAAACCCCCCTTTGTAAGAAATAAAACGGAGTTTGCTATGCTTAACTTATTTTTGCAAGTATGCACTAGGACCCTGAAGATACCGTGCCACTGAGTACCTTCGTCGAAGGTCAGAGTTATGCGGAATTGGTCCGGGGCCAGTTTCACGAAATCCCACGCTCCACCTACTTGCACCCGCCGGCCTTGCCCACTTATAAATGTCTCTAGCCGCCCCAAAAATCTGCCGTCCTCAGAATAATCTATGGACGTGACGCCTTCATAGTCGACCACCTTTTGTTCAACCTGCCACCAACCACAAACAAACTGACGCGTCGCCTCTGGAATTGGGTTTGACGAGTGTTGATTGGAAATAGCATATCCAAACCCAGCAACACCAAGGAACAACATCGCGAACACGAGTATCTTTGCACTGATTGGGGCAGCTCTGAAAAACGCTAGTGCGGATAATACCCAAGATTAATCACATTAGGGACAGTACCCCAAGAGTACTTGAAGCCGCCGCTTTAAGGACTTCAGCATTTAACAATGTTTCCATGTTCGCCTCTTATTTGCACAGAGCCTAACAATAATTATACAATCTGTATAAAATGGCAAACAGATCCTGCCTTATATATATAAGAAGTACATGTGTCTTCTTGTCACATGTTGTAATTACTTTTGCGTCTAGCTTTTCTACATTTTCAGTAATCGTTCATATCGTATTATACTTTCCATAACCCAACGACAGGGATTCTATCACCATGCCTGCTTAATCAAGACACGCGCGTAGATTGTCGTAGTGCTTACGTCTCTGTGTCCGGGAAATTCCCGTGACGCATAATTATTGCAAAAATAGTGTAGAATGCACGTTTTTTTCTGACGAATGAACGATCGGGAATCTCTCCGTGTTGACCGATAATAGGCACTTAGCGTCTAAATTGCTGCATCAGGTTGGTAAGGGTAGATTAATCGCCGACAGCCCGGAGCCAAAATTCAACCAATCAGACGTGTTTTTCACGATCTTTTGCACAGTCAGAGACCATGCCCTTAATGAGACCGATGGTATGGGGAATGACGGGTAAAACAACGGATAGGTTTTCGGCAACGCCCCTGGGGCTCCCAGGAAGGTTAATGATTAGGGTTTGTTTGTAAATTCCGGCGATAGCCCTTGAGCCCATGGCCCGCGGGGTATGTTTGAGACCCTCCATGCGCATGGTCTCGCCAAAGCCAGGCAATTCCTTTTCTATGACTGCCCGCGTTGCCTCAGGGGTAACGTCTCTTGGCCCTACGCCTGTTCCGCCCGTGGTGACAATGAGGTCGGCCTTTTCGGCAAATTCGAATAGTTTTTTTGTAATGAGTTCCTTTTCGTCAGGGATGACCTCGTAGACCGTGACGTCGGCATCAATTTCCCTGAGCATATTCCGGATGACCTCGCCGCTTTTGTCCTCGCGTTCTCCCCTTGAACCTTTATCGCTCAGCGTTAAGATAGCCGCCCGAATCATACCCCTGCCGCCACCGTTGAGTCCTTTTCGAGGATTGTAATTTCGTCCCCCACTTTTATGGTGCCGCCTTTGAGGATCTCTGCAAAAATGCCTTCCCTCGGCATAATACAATCGCCGGCTTTATAATAAATAGCGCAACGATCGTGGCAAAGTTTGCCGATTTGAGTCACCCGGAGGAGTATGCCGTTACCGATTTTTAAAAAAGTTCCAATGGGAAGTGATTTTAATTCTACGCCATCCGTTACGATATTTTCTCCAAAATCGCCGTCTTTAATGGGCAGCCCTTTTTCACGCATGATGTCCGCACTTTCTCTTGCCAGCAAACTGACCTGACGATGCCATTTCCCGGCGTGGGCATCTCCATCCAGACCAAAATGTTCTATCAGCCTGCACGTGCCGACATCCCGCTTTTGGGTGCCTTTCTTTTCACTTATGCAAACGGCAACAACCTTTCCAGTAATGCCCATAATACTCACATATGCCCAAGAATCACAAATAGATAATTTCCCCTCTCATAAAGGAGGGGATTAAAGGATGTGCAAGAGGTAAGGTTTAACCTCTTTTCCTCTTTTTAAAGAAGAGCTATTAAAAGCCTCTACTGAAGACGACGCATTTTAGAGTGAAGTTTATCATGGCGTATTTATGGTGTCAAGCATGAACCACGTCCTGACATGGTTATAAATTACTTGTTTTTTTGTAGCAATATTATTAAAATGAGTCTTTTTCTGGATAAACCGTCCATATTTGCTTAAACAGAAGACCGGCGAATTATTCCAGATTTTCTATCTTCTGAAATGTTACAGAAAGGTAAAATTTACATGACCAGCGAGCATATAGATTTGTCAATTATCAACCGGGCAAAAGAAGATAATGTAAAATTTGTCCAATTACAGTTTACCGATATAAACGGAAATATCAAGGCAGTTACGATACCGGTAGAGAGATTCCAGGAATCCATGGAAAAGGGGATATGGTTTGACGGTTCTTCAATTGAGGGTTTTACCAGAATCTGTGAAAGCGATATGTATCTGAAGCCAGACACAAGCACGTATGCCTTACTTCCATGGGAGACAGAAGAGTCGACTGCCAGGCTTTTTTGTAACGTTTATATGCCTGATGGTTCACCCTTTGAGGGAGACCCCCGCTATATCCTGAAAAGGGCAATTAAAAATGCGCGGGCGATGAACTATGAGTTTAATGTGGGGCCTGAATTGGAATTTTTCTTGTTCAAACCCAAGAACAATGGCCAGGTAGAGCCTACACCGCACGACGTGGGGAGCTATTTCGACTTTTCGCCAAGAGATCTTGCGGGAGATGTGAGAAAGGATATTATTTTTACCTTGGAAAAAATGGGACTCGAAGTGGAAATGAGCCATCATGAAGTCGCTCCCGGTCAGCATGAGATTGACTTCAAATATGCCGAGGCATTGAAAACGGCAGAAAATGCATTGACCTTTAAACAGGTCGTAAAATCCATTGCGCATAAACACGATTTATATGCCACGTTCATGCCGAAGCCCATCTTTGGTGAATGTGGCAGCGGAATGCACTGCCATCAAAGTCTTTTTGATATCAAAACACGAAAGAATATATTTTTCGACGAAAAGGACGAATATAAGCTCAGTAAGGTGGCAAAACAGTATATTGCGGGGCAGCTGCAGCATGTCCGTGCTATGAGCGCGATTCTGTCCCCAACCGTAAATTCGTACAAGAGATTGGTGCCGGGATATGAGGCGCCCGTGTATGTCTGCTGGGGACAAAAGAATCGTTCTGCCCTGATACGGATTCCGAGGTTTTCTCAGGGGAGAGAACAGTCGACAAGGGCGGAGTTGCGATGTCCGGATCCCAGTAACAATCCATACCTCGCCCTTGCGGTAATGCTGGAAGCAGGGCTCGATGGGATTAAAAGAGGTCTTACGCCTCCTGAACCGGTGGAAGAGAATGTTTATGAGTTTAATAAAGATGAATTGGCATATCGAAATATCGCCACCCTGCCGGGCTCTTTAGGCGAGGCAATTGACGAATTGAAGAAAGACAAATTGATGGAGTCAGCCTTAGGTTCACACACATATCAGATCTATATCCATTCAAAAACGGCGGAATGGGACGAGTACCGGATACAGGTGACCGACTGGGAACATAAAAAATATTTCGAGACGACATAATCGATAAACCAAAATAATAACTGAACTAAAGCTTGTACATTTTGATTCTGTACAGTTGCCATTCTTCTAAAGAGCTGTTATTTATAACATCTAATAAAAACTTTCACCGATTAGTGGAACATACTGACTATCCATAAAATTTTACTATACGAGAGAATTTGTCAAGGAGTTCGACATGGACGTTGAAAATATTTTCCGGCACCTGCTCGTACACAATGAGGCGTTTGTTAAAAATACGGAAGAGACAAAGTTCCTCACATACGCTACGCATCAAAATCCGTATATTACCATGCTTACGTGTTCTGATTCTCGTGTGCAAAGCGGTATATTAGGAACAGATATTTTCAACAAGGTATTTATTATTCGAAACGCCGGCAACCAGTTTGCGATAAACAGAGGATCTATCGAATATGCGCTCTTTGTCCTGAATACCCCTGTCATGCTTGTATTAGGGCATACCGATTGTGGTGCAGTAAAATTTGCCACCCACGCCTGCATAACGCAGTCCAATGAAATTATGAATCTGGCAAAGTCTTTTGATAAACTTATGAAGACGGATTATTCTTCGATTAGCCGGGAGACAAAGTCCGAGATGCTTCCTTTGGCTATTCCTATTGAACGTGTGATACCTGATTTAGATAAGATTCAAAACGAAGCAAGGGAACTTGCTTATCTCAGTCAAACCAATGTAGATTACCAGATAGAAATGGCACTAACGTTTTATGGTGATAGAATAAAAGAAAACAAATTGACTATTATTGGTGGGATTTATGACTTTGTTGGCGCATATTCAAGGCAATTCGGTAGGATTTTGATTACCAATATTAACGGCATTATCAACCCGATAGATTTAAAGGATAGCGCGAGAAAACTTTTAAAGAGAATGCCGAATAACGACGAAAAAAGTGATGGGTATAAGATTGTTAGTCAGCTAATTGATGAAAAGGTAACTCGTATAACGGTATAGAACTTTATGAGTACCCGTTCCCCTGAAAAGCAATCCTTGTATTTTTAATTAGTGACACACATTCGACATTGACGTACAACACCTGGGAGAGCAGAGAAGAAAATGCAAACCAAAGTGTCTGCGGAGAGCTTGCAAACAAAAGGGATTGGAGCATCTTTTATATCATTCAGACACATGAAGAGATATTTTATAAGATATTTGCAAGTAAGGGCGTTCTCCATGCAGCGCTCACTGAAAAGGGTGAGGAATCAGATTACATCCTGTTCCCCTGTTAATAAAAACCAGAAAACAGAGGCTCATTATAACGATTAAACAGGATTATCGGGGATGGCGGGGAAAGTACGACAAAATCATTATGGGCACGAATGGAAGAAAAGCTTAAAATGCCATAGAAACGGAGGGAAAAGATGCTTGTAAAGGATATAATGAAAACACATCTGGTAACTTTGAATGCTGATTCGAAGCTCGGCTTTGCGAACGATATTATGTACCTGGGGCGGATAAGACATTTGCCGGTTGTGAAAGACGAAAATGTTGTTGGCATCCTGACGCAAAGAGATCTCTATCGTGCGTCTTTAACATCCATTCTTACAAACTGGAAGGAAAATAAGGAATTTCTGGATTCCATCAAGGTTTCAGAGGTAATGACAAAGAATGTGATTACCGTTACTCCTGATGCAGCGATCGAGGAGGCGGCCCAGATTATGATTGATAAAAAGGTGGGGGGGTTGCCCGTAGTAAAAGACAAGAATAAATTAGTGGGTTTGGTTACAGAAACGGATGTATTGCAGTATTTTGTGGGTGAACATAAAAAAGCAAAATAGGATTTATTTTAAAAAGGAGTGTCCCATGTGTGATGTTGGCGGTCATGTAAGTAGCGACATGATTACATGGCAATGTGCGTGCTGCGGCGCAGCAATAAAGGATACGGATAATGCAAATGCAGGGCTTTGCGATCTTGGAATATGTTTGTCCTGCCGCAACAACCCTGACGATTGGATGGAATTTGTTAGAGAAGAATGGGAAGAGGGCATCTGCGAGGATTGCATATCCCCGTGTGCCCTTAAACGATGATCACTGTTGACGTACGGCACTCAAGCCGCAGTCAACTGTAACCGAGTTAAACTTTGTCCACTCTCTACAAAAAAAGAGTGAGCGGACAAGGGAGAGGTAGAAATTTTCTTAAAAAAGACATTTTTAAAACACACTACGATAAAAGGTTTATCATGATTTCAAGACGAATGTTTCTGAGCGGGGCCTTTGGATGCGGAATTGGGGCACTGTCTCTTGGAAGTTATAGCTGGGCTTTTGAACCGCGCTGGATTGAGGTAACAAACATTGACGTAAAGATTAATGCCTTGCCAAAACGGTTTAACGGAATGACTATTGTTCAACTCTCAGACATCCATCACTCTAAATATGTTCCCAGGGAATTTGTGAGAAGGTGTGTTCGGATGGCGAATACCCTACGCCCTGATATTGTTGTTTTGACAGGTGATTATATTTATGGTTCTGATGAATTTCTTTTGCCGGTTGCAGAGGAATTGGCGGCTCTCGAGGCGAGAGAAGGGGTATTCGCAGTGCTCGGAAATCATGACAACAAAGACATTGCCATCGACGTATTTTCTAAAATGGGCATTCGCGTGTTAATGAACGGACACATCCCTCTTTATAGGGGAAGGGATTATATTTTCATCGCAGGGGTGGATGATTTGTGGCGAGGGTTGGTTGATTTAAAGAAAACTTTAGAAGGCACAGATGATAAACCCAAGCTTTTATTAGCACATAATCCGGATACAATTGAGCTGATAAAGAATACAGGCGTCGATGTTGATTTTGTTATGTCAGGCCATACCCACGGTGGACAGGTCAAAGTGCCTCTTTATGGCCCCCCAGTTACAAATTCTAAATTCGGCGTCCGTTATGCGGCGGGATTGTTTCATGAAGGAAATACAATTCTGTATGTAAACAAAGGTATCGGGACATCCTGCTTGCCGGTGAGATTTTGTGCACGGCCGGAAATCACATTGTTTACATTAAGAGATAAAAAATTGAGCAGAGTATGGCGGCCTATAGTTTGTTGTTAGGGTAATATAATTCACGCGCAGCCATTACTTAAAAAACTCATCTATTTTGTGTTTGTATTCTGTCTAATGAATGTCCATCTACAATATGACATACACGCACTCATTTCCCTCTGTCTCACAAGTTCTTCAAACAATAATTTTAAGGCACGCAAGCAATGACCGCATATCAGTATCGCCACAAAACGCAACTACCGATGTCGCTGGTATGGCTGTCTTTAATTATTACCGCTCTAGACAAGGCCTATGATAACAGAATTTCCGGCTCGTCAACGAGATGACACGATTAAGGCAAACTCGAAATGCTGAATCCGTATGATCCGGATAACATTCTGAGGTATACGACCAAACCTATCTGTCATGTATACAATGCACTGGCAAACAAAGACGTCTCCACTAATGTTGATGGCACATACACGAACTGAAATCCGGCATAACATACAGAACCTTGGGCACATACCGGCTTTACCGGGCTAACGGTAAAACTTATTTCTGCTTCTCTGAACTGATACTAATACTAATCGTGAGAATTCAAAAAAGGAGGCCATCGGATGATTGAAAAAGTTAGAATAACTGTTTCGTTCCGTGCATTTCGGAATTCAATTTTTCCCCTGGCAGTTTTTGGCATTATTGGCCTTATGCTTGCCGGATGCGGTTTAACTAAAACACAAAAGGAAGGTATCTCTTGTTTTGGCAGGGCTGCAAATACTATTGGAAAAGCTGGCTCAGAACAATTTATTGAATTCCGTACTGACACAATTGCCATGAATAAGACAAGGCTGTCCATTGAAGGGAAAAAACTGTCAACGGTAACGCCGGATGGCAAACCGGCCGACAGGGCATTTTATGAAGAAGACATCAACCTTGACTCCGGTCTTGACCCGGATAATATTATAATCCGTATAAATGCCGTAAATCTCCTCTCCTCGTATGGTGAACTACTTGTGGCATTCTCTGAAGAAAGTTATAAGGAAGAATTCCGGGAATCAGCAGATAAATTCGCTGCAAGCATTGCAAGCTTCCCCAACAGCCCTTTATCAAAAGACAAGGCCGATGCTTTGGGCAAACTTGTTCGGTCTGTGGAGGGGATATGGATCGAACATAAGAAAAAGATTGTCTTGCAAGAAGTTGTTCCTGTGGTATCGCCACTTATACAAAAAATATGTGATAGCCTGGAGAAAGATTTTGACATCAAAAAGGGAGGGATTATACAAAATGTATATCTTGTACAGGATCGTCTTGCTGCGGAATCCATAGATGGGCTTAAGAAAGATACCACGATAATAAGCGACCGATTCCTTCTTGTGAATGGTTTTGCTTTGGCAACAGATTGCCAGAATAAGCTATGTCTTAGCTCAAACCGTGTTCTAAGCGCTATAGCTGCTATGAGAAAGGCAGATAAGGAACTCGTTGATTTAATGAGTAATAAGCATATTAGTATTAACGAAATAAAATCATTCTATTCAGCTACCAGAGACATGGTGGATTCGTTAAAACCTTTTGTGAAAGGATAAAGGAGGCATATAAATGCCAAAAAAAAATTTTGATGTTGATTTGAGTGAATTTGCATTACAACTGGGCAAATTACGTGACGCTACATCTATTGATAACTCAGAATATGAAAAGATCAAAACGCAATATCGCGAGGCATCTGATCTGGCCATGAAAGCAGTTGAAAAAGCAATAGACGATGCGGATAAAGATTATATAGAGTTCTCAAAGAAAATCGCTGAGGCAATACAAACAATAAAAGATGCGCAAAAAGATATTCAGAAAATTATAAAAGCAGTAGAGATAGCAGCCAGGGTAATTTCCGTTGCCGGAAAAGTTGTTGCGAAGGGTATAAAAATAGTGTAAGAAATGGGTTATGTGTCTTTTTTTAAATTTTATTTGAGGATTTAAAAGCATTACTCTGTTAAAAATAAAAATTTTCCCATCAAAAACACTTGATAATAATCATTACGATACCTACGGAAAGTTTAAAGATGCGCGTTTAAACTTTTTCGCAAATATTTGCCATTACAAGGAAACCCTCCGCCACTTTTAACAGAAAATTTCTAAATTCCTGGAGTACATATTTCAAAGGACTGATTTATTTTGCTATACATAAAGGGGAGTGGACAAATGACTGTTGAATTTGAGGATTTAAAGGCCGGTGCAGAGAGATTACAGAATGACGTAATCGCGCAAAACGAGAAGCTAAAAACTGTAAATCAGAATTATGATGCATTTAAAAATACTATGGCCTTAAAACTTAAAGAACTAGGGGAAAAAATCGACACCCTTTTAAACAATCCGTTATCTTCTAAAGAGGAGTGGGAAAAGTATCAAAACAAAGACGATGTAATCAAAAAAGTTTATCACGATTTATCTGATGAAGCAGAAACAACGAAAGATAAAATTGAGCAGGCAGTTAATTTAATGGTTGCCGACACAAAGATACCCAAATGGTTGGCCATAATTGGCATTTTTATTTTGTTATCTATGGTCGGAAGCTATATCGTGCTTCACAAATATATTGATGCCCCGACTTACAAGAAAGAAAGTGGGGAGAAACTATTCAAAACAATTGGAAAACTCAAGGCACATCTTTCAAACTCAGATTTGAAGCCAAATGACATACCTGAAATACTACAAACCTTTTCGAATTGCAATGATCCGGTAGCCAAAATAGAAGTGAGCTCAAATGATTCTCAAAGGAAAGAAAAAAGCACTGAAGTTACCGGTGTCGCCACTGTGCGAAGCCGGGATGCCTTGACGTTTGTGTTTGCAGAGAGAATTAGCAGCCTTAACGGTTTTATATCGGTTGTTAAAGCTGGTACCACCACGGGTACGAGTTCTGCTAATGCAAAAAATCAAATTGACAAAATAAGAGAAGAGCTTGAAAAAATAGAGAAGGACGCCCTGGCCTTTTCAAAGAATGATGGATTTTTCTGGATCGTTGGTTTTTGGAGGTGGCTGGAGATTGCATTTTGGGCAGAATTTGGGGTGATAGCTGGAATCCTTGTATGGATATGCACTAAGGCAGAAGAAGGGACTTTTACAAAAGGAAGATATGAGAAAGAGCTGCCTTGGTATATTGCAGAAATGGCCATAGGACCGATTGTTGTAGTAGCCGTTTTTTTCTTGTTAAGGCAGACTGTCGGAACATTAATAGCAGGGGTTGCAGAAGAAGATGTCCAGAGTTCAATATTTCTGACTCTGGGGATATCCTTTACGCTTGGGTTTTTTATCAGAAGGACACTTGGCATTTTTAATTTTATTAAAGATAAATTACCTCTTCCGTAGGACTACAAACGATATGGAGTTTTATGCGATTTTTTTTAAGAGCTTTTCATAGTATTATCTTTCATATCCTTCAGGACTTTTGTATTCAAGAGGTGCGTGTACGTATTTTTATGTTGTACTCTTCTTTGATCTGTTTTTCGATTTTTCTTTTCTTTGCAAAGATTTGAAGATTCATTGAACCTGAGGATTTCTTCTTTTGCTGCTCTCTCCATTCTTTCCGTATCCGTAATAATGCGTTCAGAAAGTCAATGCGCACTATCTTTGATGTACGCTAAATTAAATTTGACACTATGAGAACATTGATCCAAAGCAAACTCATACATGGAATCGCTTCGCTTTTTCGCTCCCAGAGTGAACACTTACCTGCAACCGTATTTAACACGCTTACTATGATTTACATAAACAATATCGGGAGACGATATGAGAAATAATAAAGCGAGAATTTTTAATGATACTACGCGACGTATGTTTTCTGCGATTATTGGAATGGTGACAATGGGCCTTATCGTGATCATCAGTAGCAGTGCTACCTCAGGCGAATGGGAGATACCTTCACAGCATTCAACTCAGATCGGGAAAAAATCCATTGAAGAACCCTGGAGCAGCCACGAAAGGGCTGTAAACAGTGTTGCTTTCAGTCCTGATGGGCGGGTGTTAGCTTCGGGGATTGGAAATGATATTGTGATCTGGGACTTGCCAAGCATGAAAACCCTTGGCGAACCCCTCGTCGGCCATGGCGATGTAGTGTGGAGCGTGGCCTTCAGTCCCGATGGAAAAATACTGGCATCGGGTGGAGCAGATGGCGCCATCATCCTCTGGGATATGACGAGCATGATGCCTAAAGGTCTGCCTATGGACGGGCATGAAGGGTGGACGGAATGTGTCTCGTTCAGTCCGGACGGTAAAACAATAGCCTCATGCGGTGCGGACGGTCGCATTATTTTATGGAATGTGGCGCGCATGAAACCGATTGACGAATCTTTCATGGGGCATAGCGAACCGGTGAAAGGCATAGCTTTCAGTCCAGACGGTAAAGTCTTGGCCTCGTGCGGCGCGGATGGAAATGTTATTTTGTGGGATATGGAGAACATGAAACAAATCGGCGAACCGCTGACAGGTCACAAAATGTGGGTGGAGAGCGTTGCCTTTAGCCCGGACGGCAGGCTGCTGGCATCGGGCAGTGATGACGGAACGATTATCCTGTGGGATGCGGCTGGAAGAAAACCGGACGACAATCCCTTAGCGGGCCATAAAGGTGCGGTAGAATGTGTTGTGTTTAGCCCAAACGGCAAGCTCCTGGCCTCCTGCAGCATGGATAAGACCGTTATCGTGTGGAACGTGTCAGACAGAAAGCCCGTCGGTAAGGCTTTAACCGGTCATACCGAATCGGTGGAGAGCGTTGCCTTCAGCCCGAGCGGCCAGTTATTAGCATCAGGGAGTGAGGATGGAACTATTATTCTTTGGGATATAGCAAGTCAGAAGCCGATCGGTTTGCCCTTGACCAGCAACAAGGGAAAATAAGGGAAAAAAGGTATCGAAAGGATATATTAAAAAAGACCATGAAACACGCGATACGACTCACTATTCTGTCAACGCTGGTTTTTTCCGGTCTGTTTTGTTCCGCTTCACCGAATATTCACAGCGAAAAAGGCACGGTGGGGCGTGCGGTGAGGTTTACAATCCTTCAAATCAACGACGTATATAAGATTGAAGGGCTGGAGGGTGGAAGTATTGGCGGTATCGCGCGGGTGCGCACCCTCAGGAAACAACTTGAGGCCGAAGGTAGAAAGGTCATTGTGCTTCACGCCGGAGACATCCTTTTCCCCTCGGTCATGAGCAAATATCTGCGGGCACAGCCGATGGTGCGGGTGCTCAACCTGTTGGATGGAGATCCCGCCGCATTCGATCAGAATTTCATTGCCGTATTCGGTAATCACGAGTTTGACGATAAGGATCCGGGCCTCATCCTCGGACGCATTGCCCAATCGGACTTTTCCTGGGTCTCCTCAAACGTCCGTTACCGTTCAGCCAAGGACGCAGGGGGCAAACCATTCTCCCTCCGACTCAAAAACGTACACGACGTAATCACCCTTGACGTCGATGACATCCGCGTTGGAATCTTTGGTCTGACAATCGACGCACAGTCGCGTGATTACGTTGCCTATGATTACGATCTTACGGCTCGCCGTGCAGCAGTAAGGGCTGCGCTCGATTACTTGAAAAGCAAAGGCACCCAAGTAAACATTGCGCTGACCCACCAGAGTTTAGATCAGGACGAACTCCTCGCCTCTGATTTTCCCGAGATAAACCTCATCGTCGGAGGACACGAGCATTTCTTCATTCAGCGAAAGGTTGGAAATACCTGGGTGACGAAGGCTGATGCAGATGCCAGGAGCGCAGTCGTTTACGATATGCTGGTAGCTCCCAATGCACCCGTTGTTGCAACTCCCCGAATGGTTGTGCTCGATAAAGATATAGAAAAGGACCCGCTCGTTGAAACCGAGGTACAGACCTGGGTTGCTGAACTCTCAAGGACTGTCAAAGAGCAGACGCGTCACGATCTCATGGAGGTACTCGGCACAACAAAGCATACACTTGAAGGGGTAGAGCCAGCCGTGCGCGGACGGGAGACCGCCCTGGGCAACTTCCTGGCAGATGTCATTCGTGACCGGATGAAGACCGATCTGGCGTTTGTGAATGGCGGCGGGATTCGCATCAACGACAACATTCCTCCCGGTCCTATTCGTACCTACGATATGGAAGGCATCTTCTACTTCGACAACATGCTCACCTCCTTTGAGATTACGGGCAAAGAGATTCTCGACATCCTGCGCAATTCAGTCTCCAAGGTACACCTGGGAGACGGTCGATTCCTCCAGGTGTCCGGTATCAGATTTAAATACCACGTTGAAAGTAAAGCAGACAAAACGATTTACAGAATCGAGACAGAGGACGTTGAAGTCAAACCGCAGAACATGTCCGATTACATCCCCCTCGAACCAGACCGGAAGTACTCCGCGGGATCCACAGACTACCTTTGGCAAGATGGGTACTACGACGGTTACGGGATATTCTCGAAGGGCAATAACGGGACGAGTCCGCAACGCCTCGACACGCCTCCGGGCATCAGCTTCAGAGCGGCTGTCGAAGAAGCAATTGCGTCGCTGCCAGATCGAATGGTTACAAGCCAGATCGAGGGAAGAATCACCATGATTCTCAACCCGTCTGAGCTTTGACGGTCTGGGCAATATCATTTTTCCAGCTTTTCCATAGATCGTTATAACGACACTACCCACCCAAGCTTCCTGGAAAGCCCCATCCCATATTCCCTAATCCTCCTCCTGCTTTCTCTGACTAAAATCCCTCTATAGCCTCCGAAAAAGCCTTAAAGATAGCTCTAAGCTGCTGTCCGTTAATTCGACCCGGAATTGACAACCAAATTTTATTGTGATACTATCTGCGCATGGAGTTGCTCCCACAGAGATCTTCTCCCCTTTATGGTTTATTTTTTCTCCAAGACTATCTTTTACCATATTTGAAGGGCTTTTTCTTTGGCCAAATCTCTTTTTTTCTCCTCTACCAAAATCATACGATTTATTGCTAAAACAAAAGCAATTGCCTAAAATTTATGAGATTTCGAGATTGGATGTTTTGAGAATGAATGTCATGCGGAGAAGGAGGAGGTTATTCCATGGATTGTAGGATAGGTTGCGGGTCTTGTTGTATTGCCCCGTCGATTTCGTCTCCGATCCCCGGAATGCCGGGTGGAAAGCCTGCCGGTATCCGGTGTCTGCAACTCAGTGCGGATAATCGATGTCTCATCTTCGGCAGACCCGAAAGGCCGGTAGTTTGCTCAAATCTCCGGCCGTTGGAAGAGATGTGTGGACGGACATCAGAAGATGCTTATACATATCTGGAATTCCTCGAACGAAGTACAGCGCCATCACGTTAACGCTTCCGGATTTGGGATTCTTGCTGTGAAAGGTAAAAATCCATTGTTCCGATTCAACCGAAGATGACTGAACCAGCGAAGGAAATTGCGAGAGTGCGTTTCTCAAATTCCCGTATTTCCGGTCTCTTAACCTCCAGTCATTTTCTCCGTGTCTTCTGTTGTAAATTATTCTGAAAAAGGGTTTCCCTCGTTTTGAAATGAAACTTCTGTCCTCCTGCCGAGTTATTGATTGTTTTTGTTGTATTATCGTCTGGTATAATGTTACAGTATACGACTTGCATATTGTCTTTTTTAAACTGTCAAATTAATACAACCGGACAGAGGATTTCTTAAAAAAACAATTTAAATGCGAGCGAGGCAAATCCTCAGAACTATAAGGCATTTAGAACCGCAGATTTCATAAATCACGCAGATTTTAGATTAATAAACTCAATATCAAAGAAATTTACTATGATAGAATTATTGAGAATGAGGAGAAGTATCAGAGTCTATGAAGACAGGAAGATAGAACCTGAAAAAATTGAAATTCTGAAAGAAGCTTCATTACGATCACCGTCATCAAGAAGTATTAACCCCTGGGAGTTTATCTTTGTTGATGACAGAGAATTACTGAAAAAGCTATCCAGGGCAAAAGAACATGGATCAGAGTTTTTAGAAGACGCTGCGCTGGGTGTTGTCATTTGCGGCGATGAAAAGCGCTCGGATGTTTGGATTGAAGACTGTTCTATCGCATCTATCCTGGTGCAGATGGTTGCCCAGTCAATTGGCTTGGGAAGCTGTTGGATCCAGATACGAAACAGGAGACATAACAGAGACACAACCTCAGAAGAATATGTTCAAAAAATTTTCAATCTTCCTAAAAACCTGAAAATAGAATCCATCATAAGTATCGGATACCCGGCAGAGAAAAAGCCGGCTATTCTAAAAGAGGAATTATTATTTAATAAAATTAGAGTAAATCAATCTACTTAAACGGACAAATGGCTCAGCAATAAGGTAAACCACTATCAGGACTACATTCAGGAATTTGGCCAGGAACCGCTTGAGATTATTTACGCAGGGATTCAGACCAACGATGATCGTGGCCACGATAAAGTTGAGGTATGGTACTCAGATATCCTCCTCAACAAACACTGACAAGAAAGCCGGATATCTTTATTCATTGACACAAAGGGAAAGGTAGTAAATTATTTATGAATACAAATCAATACCCGCAGCTCCTTCTCAAAGCGCTTTTCACTGCAAAACGCGCCGGCGAAGTTATCCTTGAGGTATACAACTCAGACTTTGCCGTTGAGCATAAAGATGACGATTCACCCTTAACCCTGGCAGATAAACGATCACACGATATTATCGAAAATGCCTTAAAACATCCAATGGCCATAAATAATGATAAACACGCCAAGAACAACCTTTCATTTCCTCTATTAAGCGAAGAAGGAAAAGAAATCCCTTACAACGAACGGAAAGGATGGGAATACTTCTGGCTCGTTGACCCCCTTGACGGGACAAAGGAGTTTGTCAAGAGAAATGGGGAGTTTACTGTAAACATTGCCCTTATTCACAGAGACAGACCCGTTCTCGGATGTATCTACATTCCCGTGCAAGATACCTTCTACTATGCAGCCGCAAATCTTGGGACATATATGCTTGTGAATAGTAAGATCGTGACTGACGATTTAACAATGGACAAACTGCTTTCCACATCAAAAAAACTACCATTAAGCGTTCATAGCAAAAAATCCATCCTTCACGACAACCAATCTACCACAAAGGAAAATACCTCCCTTACCATTGTCGGCAGCCGTTCGCATGCGACAAAGGAACTTTCAGAGTTTGTGGACAAGATAAAACTGAAGTACGGCGAAGTTGAGTTCATATCGGCGGGGAGCTCACTGAAATTTTGCCTCGTTGCTGAGGGCAAGGCCGACCTCTATCCGAGATTTGGGCCCACGATGGAGTGGGATACCGCAGCCGGACAGGCCCTCGTTGAACAGGCAGGCGGAAAGGTCATTGATATACAGACCAAAGAATCCTTACGATATAATAAGAACAACCTGCTCAATCCCTTCTTTATTGTGAGCGGGCAAGGATTCCCGTCTTCTCAGCTTGAATATACATGATGATAACCTATACGATGAGACTGTCGCCGCATTCCAAAGAAATGTGTACCTGATGATTAATAACCTTTAATCTCATAAAGGAGATACAACATGCAATATGAGCATCACAGCCTCATTAACGAATTTCCTGAATATCGTGAGAGAATTCACAATCTTAAGATAACCGATGGCCACTTTAGAGAGCTCTTTGATGAATACCACAAAGCCGACAGGGAGGTATTCCGGGCAGAAAACAACATTGAACCCATGTCAGACACAGCACAGGAAGAACTTAAGAAAAGGAGGCTTGCCCTCAAAGATGCACTCTTCCAAATGCTAAAAAATTAAAAACTATAAATGAATATAAGCAAAGCAAACGCATCATTACCCTTAAAATGCTTTGATGCATAACAGAAGAGTTTAAACGTACATGAAGGCGATGGTATTGAATAAAATCTGTAGTCTTAATGAAAACAGAAACCCTTTGAAATTGGTAAATCTACCAGACCCCATTCCTGGCGAAAAGGATATTCTGGTAAAAATCTATGCGTGCGGGGTTTGCCATACCGAACTGGACGAAATTGAGGGGCGAACGCCCCCACCACATCTCCCCCTTGTTCCTGGGCATCAGGTCATCGGAAGGGTAGAAAAATCCGGCAGTAACGCAGGTAATTTCCAAATGGGAGATAGGATAGGAATTGCCTGGATTTACTCGGCTTGCGGAAGATGTAAGTTCTGCCTGGAAGGAAACGAGAATTTATGTAGTCACTTCACGGCGACCGGCAGAGATGTCAATGGCGGGTATGCCCAGTATATCGCCGTTCCGGAAGGTTTCGTATTTCGCATTCCGGAAATATTCTCTGATGCTGAAGCGGCCCCCCTTTTATGCGCCGGAGCAATCGGCTACCGATCATTACAATTAACCGGCATCAAAGATGGGCAGAATCTGGGACTTGCGGGATTTGGGGCATCGGCTCACCTTGTCATGAAGATGGCACATCACAAATATCCAAATTCAAACGTCTTTGTATTTGCCCGCAGTGAAAAGGAGAGAAGCTTTGCCAGAGAACTTGGAGCTGTTTGGGCGGGAAATACCGAAGATGTACCGCCTGAAAAATTGGATTGTATTATTGATACCACACCGGTATGGAAAACGGTTGTTGAAGCCCTGAAGAATTTGGAAAACGGCGGAAGGCTGGTGATAAATGCTATCCGCAAAGAAGAGGTGGACAAGGAATATCTTCTCAGGTTGGAATATTCTACCCATCTCTGGTTGGAAAAGGAGATAAAGAGTGTCGCCAATGTGAGCAGGAGCGACGTCAGCGAATTTTTAAAACTTGCAGCGGAAATTCCCATAAAACCGGAAGTACAGGAATTTGCTCTGGAAGAGGCAAACAGGGCATTGGTTGAGCTCAAAGAAGGGAAAATCCGGGGAGCAAAGGTTTTAAGAATTGATAATTGGTAACGCTTTAGTTTTTGAAAAAGGTAGCGCCGAACCCTTGTGGTCGGCCTGTGCGGGGAATAAACAACCCGCGCTACGTATTTGCTTTTATGCTGATCGTATATAAACATACAATGTCAAAAAGCTAAAGTGTTACAATAAGTGAAAGTATCTATGCTAAAGATAAAGGTTAAACCGGAAGATTTTGTTGTTGAAGAGATTGCTGACCTGCCATTCCAAAAAGACGGCGATTTCTGCGTCTATCTCCTTAAAAAAAGGGGATGGAATACCGTCGACATCCTAAAGATGCTTTCCAGAAAATTTAGTATATCATACTCATATTTTTCGTACGGCGGTAAAAAGGATAAATACGCCCTTACATCACAGTACATCACCATCGCACGTCAAGGCTATAAAAAAAACACACCTGTTTCCCGCCCTTCACAAGGGGATCCCTTCAGCGTGAGCGCTCAGTCGGACGACAAAAGAATGATGAAAAACCCCAGGATTAACCGCCCGGATTCACAGTTTTATACAAAAGGCAAAGAATTAACATATGACTTAATATCACGGCATAAATATCCCGTCCCTGCAAAGGTGGAAGAAGAAAACTATTCCCTGGATTTTGTTGGCTATATGGACAGACCAATGGGACCAGACCTCCTCAAAGGGAACAGATTTCATCTCGTTGTCAGGCATCTTACAGAAAACGAGCTACATTCCGCACTGCATGAGATTGATTGTGTAAAAATGGACGGTTACCCCAATTATTTTGATGATCAGAGGCTTGGGAGTTTCGATGCCCGGCAGGGATTTATCGCAGAAAAAATACTGAAAAAACACTATAATGGCGCATTAAAGATATACTTCTCCGGTATTCACCCGGAGGATAGTAAAGTAGAAAAGGAACACAGAAAATTCTTTTATGAAAACTGGGGAAACTGGAAAGCATGTTTGATGGGAGCCAAAAGCAAGTTTGAAAAAGAAACGTTCGGGTATCTGGAAAGGAATCCTAAGGGATTTATTCCCATCCTTCAAAGAATATCCCACGAAAAAATGGTGCTCTTTTTTTCTGCATATCAATCGCACCTGTGGAACGAAGTTCTGAGGAAAATTATACGTTCAATTGGCAGCAATAACTTCATGTTAAGGAATCACAAAGTTGAGATTGATCTCAGTTATACTCCCTCCGATCCGCTCAGGACAGACTCTCAGAATAACCCTGTCCCTCATTCTGAACAGGGCGAAGAATCTGATTTAAGATTTTACAGGGGAATTGCAGGAGATTATATATTTCATACGCAGTTAGACGATGAGAGCAAGGCGTATTTAGGCGTGCTTGTCATTCCCATGCCCGCATCCAATATCAGGATGCCTGATGCCTTTACCAAAGGTCTTTACGCAGAGGTGCTAAAGGAAAACAATTTAAAGCCCGCCCTGTTTAATATAAGACAGATACGGCAGGCATTTTTTAAAGGCATAGAAAGGAAGGCAATAATCAAGCCTGAAGCTCTGTCGGTTGAGCATGCTGAGGATGAGATTTATCAGGGCAAGAAAAAGTTGATCCTGAAATTTTTCCTTCCGAGAGGTTGTTACGGCACCATGTTTATTAAGAGATTGTTCTGTAGTTTGAATTCCTAATTTACACCAACCGTACTGGTTTCGCGCTGTGAAACGGTAACATTCCTTCCGCGTAACATCTCCAGAAAACCCTCAATTCTTGTGGAAAACTGCCCCGGCATGTAGTTGTGGTCATCGACACAATCTCCATCGAGGCTAAGGAGTGGGTAACCCATCTTGTTCAGCTCCCGTTTCAGTGTGGGTACTGCTGCATTATTTCTTCTGCAACCCCAAGTTGAGAATACGATTACGCCATCCACCCTGTAATCCTTGACAAGCCTCTTTATCACTTCAATGCGCCGTTCTAACGGGCCATTATAATGATTAACAATAAGTTTCCTTGCCAGGCTCTCGTAGGGTTTCTGAGGATCCAGCTTGTCCCAGTAAACATAATTTGTTTCTTCAAAGACGATTTTCACCCCTTGCTCTTTCTCTAATTTCGTCAGGAAATCAACCTTAAAATATGGTTTTAATTCCAGCCAGAGGATTCTGATCTTGTCTTTGGGAGATGCACCATTTGCATTTTGTTTGGCCTCTGCAATCTTCTCACGCAGTTCAGCAGCAAGGCTGGAAAAAAACTTTACTGACAATGGTGAGCCAATTAATAAATAACTGGGGAACATAAACCCAAGGGCGTTACTACCCTGAAGAGGACAATACGGGTCTTTTCTCAACTCATTAATTTCGAGCATCTTTTCCCGCACCTGGTTTGTATATTCAATTGCCTTTTCAAGCGCTGCCCGTTCCATCTTCCTTCCTGTCACTTCCTCCAGGCGTCGGGTAAAATCCTCAAGCTGTTTTGCCAGGTACTTGATGGAATAATCATCCGCCTCAAAAGGAACATCAATAACGATGGTCTCCTTTCCTGACACAGACTCGCATATCTTCATCGTCTTGGTATTATTGTCACAGAGCGTCGTAGTGGCAGCCTGAAGGATGTTTTTTGGGAACCGGTTCATGAATGTATGCCCAAGCGCCGACCGGTGAAAGGAACAGATATCTGTGGAAACTCCGTAAGACTCGGCCTCCAGGAGCCCCTGTGAGCTTTGCCCCATTCCTGCAAAGAGCGCAGCGCCAATTTCCAGGCAAAAGGGGTAAAGTCCCATGGCAAACAGAATTTCTGAAGGAACGAACATCGTCGTCCAAACTGTTCGCTTGGGATGCGCATACGTGTCGTAGAGGTGTTTTACACCCACACGGGTCTGGACGTGCAGGGAGGCTAATTCGTCTTTTTTATTTCCGGGATGGAAAAAATAATACACCCTCAGGAATCGCAAAAGTTCTCTGAATAAAATCGGGGAAATACGGCACAGGAATGGATTCATCCATTCTTTACATTTGCGAATAAATGCCATGCTTTATTTACTCTTTCCGGGAGTACTGGTTAATTGTTCAAGAAATGCCTCCACCCTTGTTTTGATTTGTCCTTCGCTGCTCAGCGAATTATCACAATTGAGGTGGAGAAGCGGAATGTTTTTCTCGTGAAATGTCTTTTTGATCATTGGGTAATCCAGGAGATTGTGATCGCAGAATTTTAGGGTATGGTAGATTGCCCCGTGAATTGATTTTTCCTGCATGATGCCCAACACCCTGTTAATTCTTTCAAAGATATTAACCATACGCGAACAAGGGGATCGCATGATATATCTCCTCGCAATGGACAGGATAGGGTCACCGTTGACATTGATTTGGGCATCATAATATCTGCTGCCGTTACACAAATCTTCAGCAACCACCTTAGCGCCCGCATCCTCTATTATCTTTATAATCTTCTCGTTTTCCATAATGCTCCCCCAGACAAAGAGCCGGGGGATGTCCCGTGTATCATGGACATCTTCTCGTTGTTTCATGATGTGGGTTAAATAGGACTGGAATTTTTCAGGAACAATATTTACCCCTTTTTTCAACAGGGAAAATATCTCATACCCGGATTGCCCAATATATCCACTCCAGTACTTTTGCAAAAACTGCCGGACCTTCTCCCTGACCGCATTGTAAAGATTAATGCTCTGATTGATATCGTCGTTGTGGATTTTGAGGGTAAAAAAGGTTTCCAGTTTTTCTTTGAAGTTTTTGAGCAGGTTTGCATAATAAAAAACCGCGGCGTCGTCAGTATTTTTCGGGATATCTAAAATATAGTTAAATGATTTCTTACTTTCGTCCAGTTTTATCCATGCGTCATAAAGCCTGCGCATCCCGTCGCACGAATTGACAAACACCATCCCTTTGAAATCTTCCAGGTTACCATTGATTTTTTGATCGGCAGCGGCTTTGATATAAGAGCAGAGATTCCCGCACAGCATTTCATTTGCTGCACCCGATTCCTGTTCAGATCCTTTAATCCTGACCGGATGGAATCCAGCGGCACGGATGAGTTCTACCGGGGTATACGAACAAAAATAACCAATTTTCGGCAAGGTACTTTCTTCGACTGAAAATTCTGCGATGGACGCGCCAGTGGATGAGTTTCCAGAAACAGACACAGAGGTTTGAATCTTTGCCTGTGCCTTTTCTAAGGCAATCAATGCCGCTCCAAGCGCTCCGTTGATTTGCGGTTCTTCTGAAATCCTGATTTTGCATCCAAGACTCGTCTCCAGTTCCGTTACGACACCAATATTCTTTGCAACACCGCCTGTCATGACAACCTCTTCCTCTAACCCAACCCTCTTTAACTGCGCGGTGATGCGCTTAGCAATGGAGATATGCAATCCCCTGCAAATATCAGCCGTTCTGTGGTCTGCCCCAATAAGGGACACCACCTCGGATTCTGCAAAAACCGTGCAGAGGCTGCTAACGGAAACATTGTTCTTTCCCGTTAACGAAATCGGCCCCATCTCTTCCAGGTCTATCTCCAATGTCCTGGCCATGACTTCAAGGAATCGACCGGTCCCGGCAGCACATTTGTCGTTCATAACAAAGTCCAGAACATTCCCGTTTCCGTCGACCTTAATGACCTTGCTGTCTTGCCCGCCGATATCGATGATAATCTTTGCCTTCGGGAAAAAAAAGTTTGCTCCTTTGGCGTGGCAGGTAATCTCGGTCACGACTTCGTGAGCAAACGGCACCTTGATACGCCCATATCCGGTAGCAACAATATAATCAATATCCTTTTCAGACAGTTTATGCTCGGTAAGTATTTGATGGAATGTTTTGTCCGCTGCCTTTTTACTGCTGGCACCAGTGGGTATAATTGTGGAAGAAAGGATTTCCTTTTTCTCGTTTAACAGAATTCCATTGGTAGACATAGAACCAATGTCGATTCCTATCGTATACATTCTTAGAAATCTCCTTTTTCTAATTTAAAAATTGGTTATTCAGGTTCCGGCTTGGGTGGCAGCATGCTCATCCATATATTAAATACGAATAAGCCGGCAGCAATCACTTGTATACCTGCAAAAATTTCTGCGAGAGGGTGTATCGGTCGGAAACTTACCAATCCAACAAGGCCGATATTCGCAAGATAGAACTGAAGATCCCCTAATTTGGGATAGGCAAGAGGTGTTCCTGAAAATCTGGGTAAAATGTGATATCCTACCCCGTAAATCATCATAGACATCCATCCAAGAAGATTCAGGTGGACATGGGCGAAAAGTAGTTGCGCCGGATAGCTCCTCATGGAAATCATAATTGTACCGAGTATCGCCGCAATGAAAAAGTAAATCAGACTTGCACGCACGAAATTTTTAGAAAGAGGGCTCATATACTTGAAAACTCCTGGCTGACTTTATTGTGATAACATACAGATCTTTACAAAACATTAAATGGTTAGAATATATTAAAAATACGGATTGTCAAATAAAAATTTATCGTGGTAATAAGCAGATAAATGATGTAGTATTTTTAACCATCACTTTTCAAATTTTAGCTACGACATAAAAATTTTCAAGAAGATATTTTCCCATAAGTAATCTTACATTAGTTTGTACGAGGCAGACGGAGGGACGTTTATGTTTTGGAGACAGAGCACGAACAAGACGGTTTACCGGAAATCCAACAGCATAAAAGACACCCTGTTCCAGTCAAATACCATTACATTATATTATGCAAAACGTCTTTTGGCTTCAACTGATGCCTCGGAACGACAATTTCTCGGACAGGAATTATTGAATGAAATGTCACAATCTCTATCAATTACCGCCCCAAAACTCTGTGTGGATGATAAGCGACAGAAACACTCCCTGAAGGAAGGCAAGCTGATGCGAAAGACCTATGGTATGTATAAGGCAGGAACGATTACCATCAGTAATAAGACGGCGATACGGGAGAAAGTTGTTGCCCCAAAGACATTTCTGGATACTTTGATTCACGAATTTATGCATCATTACGACTACGAAGTCCTCAAATTTCCACAAAGCTTGCACACGGCCGGTTTTTACTACAGACTGGGAGATGTAATGAAAAAATTGACCGGCGAGAAATACCTGCCTGATTCATAAAATCTTATTTTAAAAGCAAGATTCCGCCTAAAATAAGGAGCATGCCCAGCACCTTAGCGAGGGTAACCTCCTCACCCAAAAAGATCCAGCCCAGGAGAAACGAAAACAAAGGGTAACAGCTTGTAATAGGGATGATCTTTGATATCTCGCCCAGCTTGAGGGCCTTGTAAAATACTAATTGTGCTACGACACCCGCCAAAATACCGGCAAGGACGAGAAAGAAGACCGATTTCATGCCCATTCCCGCGAATGAGGGAAATTGAGGAGTAAAAGAGATAAGAATTCCAATACCCAGAAAGATACCCGTGCATCGTACCAGGTATGCGGCGGTGGGATCAACGGACGCGAGTCCTACCTTTTCCAAAAATGGCACAAATCCCCAGATAAAGGCCGTAAGCAAGGCAAGGATAAATGCTTCCATAAATATACTCCTAAAATCTATTAAAAATGTATCGGTTGAGTTATCACCTCTTAGGATTATAATAAAACGACAGAAAAAGAATAGGATTAATCTTCATGTGTTCTTTTGAAATGATAAAATCAGCCGTATGTTGTCTTATGATTGAAGTAAAATAGGCGGATTGTTTAACTGAATGAAACAGAAGACATGAAATAACCCTGGCATCACGGGCTTGCATATTGAACAACAAAAAGCTAAAATATGGCATGGAATTAAACCACATCGGTATAACAAATAAAAATGAAGAACAGGCACTGCGGTTCTATCAGGATTTTTTGGGCCTTGAAAAGACAAGGGAAATCAATCTGGCACCGGAGCTTTCAGAACAATTGTTTTCCATTTTTCAGGAAATCAAAGTACTTGTATTTGAAAAACCCGGTCTAAAAGTCGAGGTATTCATATCCGATTTTCAACATGCCAATCCCAATTTCACCCATTTCGGCCTGATGCTCGACAATTTTGCAGCAGTAACAGAAAAGGCACGACAGTCTCATGTTGAGCTTATTATCGGGAAATATAAGGAGAAGACCGTGTACTTTCTTAAGGATTTTTCCGGTAACCTGATTGAAATAAAACAAAAATCTTAGGACCGTAAGATCTAAAAAACCGGCGGTTTAAAAACAAACCTCACCCATTTCATCTTTTATTCTGAAATCTTCACCACTGCACCCGCCTGATGGCCTGCTATCTCATCCATCGATGATCGCTGCAGTAGTCTTCGAATTTTTTCCTGTAAGGAGTCCATATAGGTGTAAAAAACGGGAGTGAGGTACAGAGTGACGAGTTGTGAAAAGAACAGGCCGCCCACCATAACAAGGCCAAGTGGACGACGCGTGTCCGCACCTGTGCCAATACCAATAGCTAATGGCAATGCACCCATGAGTGCCGCCATGGTAGTCATCATAATGGGACGAAATCGGATCAGACAACCTTCATGTATCGCTTCCATAGGACTCTTGCCCTCTTTCCTCTGCGCTTCTAATGCGAAATCGATCTGCATAATGGCATTTTTTTTAACAATTCCTATGAGCATTATGAGACCTACAAAGGCATAAACGTCCAACTCCATGTGGAAAATGAGAAGTGTCAGGAATGCCCCCAACCCGGCAGAAGGAAGTCCAGACAGGATGGTTACCGGATGGATAAAACTCTCATAAAGTATTCCCAAAACGATATAGATTACCAGAATTGCTATAAGTAATAGCATCCCCAGGCCCTTCATAGACGCCTGAAATTCCTGGGCCGTACCCAGGAAGCCGGTATTGATAGAAGGAGGCAAGGTCTTACGGGAAAGATTGTTGATTCCTTCCACTGCCTGGCTTAGAGCAACTCCTGGCTTGAGGTTAAACGAAATTGTGACGGCTGGAAACTGCCCTAAATGGTTGATTGATTGCGGGCCAAGATTCTCAGTCAGCGTTGCTACCGTATTTAGCGGGACAGGGATACCTTTCGACGAGTTTATGTAGAGCATGCGCAGGGTGTCTGCACTTATCTGATACTGCGGCTCTAATTCCAAAATGACTTTATACTGGTCTTTGGGGGCAAAGATTGTTGAAATCCATCGATTACCATAAGCGCTTTGCAATGCGTCTTCAGTTTGCCACGCTGTTACCCCAAGAGTGGATGCCTTGTTCCTGAGAATTTCGACATTTATCTGGGGGTTCTGAATTTCCATGTCACTGGCCACATCCTGCACTAACGGAGACTTACGCATTTGTGCTTCCATGATTGGTGCATAATGATACAGTTCTTTAATGTCCGGGCTCTGTAAGGTAAATTGATAAAGGCTCTGTGTCATTTTGCCCCCGATGCGAATTTCAGGAGGGTCCTGCATAAAGACCCTGATACCAGGCACCACGGCAAGCTTTTGCCGTAATATCTCGATTACCTGTAAGGAACTAAGATGACGCTTATGTATCAAATGGATAAACATGACGCCATGATTGAGACCGGAAGCAATACTAGAAGTGCCGACACTCGAATAGAAATCTCTGACGAGTGGGTCTTTGTGAACGATGTCTGTTACAGCCAGTTGAAGTTGTTTCATCTTCTCAAAAGATATCCCCTGTTGCGCTTCTGTAATGGCAAAAATTGTCCCCTGATCCTCATTTGGTAGAAATCCCTTTGGAACTTTTAAAAAAAGATAAACTGTGGCTAAAAGAATAATGCCAGAAACTAACATCGTGATCCGGTGATGTTTTAAAGCCAAACCGAGACTCCATTCATAAAACTTTAGCATACGATTAAGGACAATTTCAATGGCCATGAAAATACGCCCATGTTTTTCATCAGATGTATGGCGTAAGAAACGGCTACATAACATGGGTGTAAGCGTCAAAGAGACAAAGCCCGATATCAAAATCGCCACACAGATAGTGACGGCAAATTCACGGAACAACCTACCGACAACACCACCCATGAACACCACGGGAATAAATACGGCAGCGAGTGAAAGCGTCATGGACAGGATGGTAAAACCGATCTCTTTGGAGCCATTAAACGTCGCTTGAAGAGGTTTCTCCCCCATCTCTATATGGCGGACAATATTTTCAAGAATGACAATGGCATCGTCAACCACGAACCCTATTGCGAGAATCATGGCCACGAGAGAAAGGTTGTCCATGCTGTAATTAAATGCATACATAACCGCAAAGGTTCCCATAATAGACAATGGAAGCGCCAGGCTGGGAATTACGGTAGCGTAGAAATTACGAAGGAAAATCAATATCGTCATGATAACCAGAAACAAGGTCAGGAGCATCGTGAATTTGACTTCATGAATCGATTTCTTGATTGATTCTGAACGATCGTAGAGAATATGTAATTCTACAGAAGGCGGAAGATGGGACTGAAAGGTGGGCAGAAGTTTTTTGACAGCCTCTGCTACTTCGACTGCATTCGTCCCAGGCTGGCGCCGGACGGCCAGCACGACAGCCCTCTGTTTTCCGTTTTTATCCACAAACCAGGCCGCAGCCTTATCATCTTCAACACTATCAATAATTCTTCCCAATTCCTTAAGATAAACCGGTGAACCGTCACGGTAAGCTACAATAACAGAATCATAGTCTCGGGCCTTGAATAGTTGCCCTGTCGCAAGGATTGTGGTTGCCTTGTGAGCTCCATACAGAGTTCCCGTAGGCAGATTTACATTAGCATCGCGTACCGCCTCTTCCACGGTATCGATTCCAATACCCTTACTGGCAAGTGCATAGGGGTTAAGCTGAACACGAACGGCGTATTTCTGTGGTCCAAAAATCTGCACCTCTGATACACCACGGGTCATAGAAATACGCTGTGCCATCATCGTATCTGCATAATCATGCAGCTCCCAAAGAGGAAGCGTCCGGGAAGACACGGCGATATAGAGGATGGGCTGATCTGCTGGATTTACCTTCTTGTAGGTGGGGGGTTGTGGCATGTCCTGCGGAAGAAACGGGGATGCCTGATCAATGGCCGTCTGGACGTCCTGGGCAGCAGCATCAAGATTCCGGCTCAGGTCAAACTGGATTGTAACCCGCGTAGAGCCTAAAGAGCTGATTGACGTCATGGAGTCTATACCTTCAATAGTTGAGAACTGTCGTTCCAGGGGAATTGCAACGGATGAAGACATGGTCTCAGGGCTTGCGCCGGGAAGACTGGCGCTTATCAGAAGTGTAGGAAAGTCAACATTGGGAAGGTCGCTCACCGGTAGTGCTCTGTACCCTGCAATACCAAAAAGAAGTACCCCGATCATAAGAAGAGTTGTCATGACGGGACGGCGAATAAAAGGTCCGGAGATGTTCATCGGTTCATTCCTCCCTCTCGTCTGATTTTTGATTATGTATGTCGGAGCTGTTTTGCGCCAGAGATTCCAGGTTGTTTTTAATTTCCACTTTACTCCCATTGGTAATCTGAAATTGGCCATCAGTGACTACTTTTTCTCCTGGTTGAAGCCCTTTTACAATGATTGTTTCCTGATTGAAGCTAGCGCCTATAACAACTGGGCGATATTCCGCAGTAAAGTTTGATTTAACTACATAAACATATTGACCGTCTTGCCCTTCCTGGATTGCCTGTGAGGGGATTACCACTACGTCGGGTTGTATTGTAATCGTCAATATCACATCAACAAATTGCTTCGGCCAAAGGGATTCATCTTCATTGGCAAAGACTGCTTTTAACAAAACGGTTCCTGTCAAATTATTGACTTCATTGTTTATAAAGACTAGTTCTCCATCAACCGGTTTCATTCCACTTCCAGGAACAACAGCCTCCACCTTCAATGTTTTTTCTGCCATGTACCTCCTTACCACCGACAACTCCTGTTCTGGCAAAGAAAAAGCAACGTATACTGGCTTCGTCTGATTGATTGTCGCCAACACGGTATCAATATCTTTGGCGATGTTGCCCTGGTGAAGATCGAGTTTGCCGATACGGCCGTTTATCGGAGAACGGATATAGCAGTATCCAAGTTGAAGTTTTGCATTTGCGACAGATGCCTCATCAGCTTTTACAATAGCACTGAGCGCTTCAAGATTAGTATGATATTGATCGGTCTCTTCTTTAGAAACCACCCCGCTTTTAAACAATGCCTCGTGACGCTGGGCGTCTGCCTCTGCCTTTTTCATCTGTGCTGTATCTTTCGCCAGATTGGCTTCGAACTGCCTGACAGACGCCTGGTAAGAACGGGGGTCTATCATGAAAAGGAGGTCGCCTCTTTTCACTTCCTGACCCTCTTTGAAAAAGACGCGCGACAGTTCGCCCTTAACCTGTGTCTTAACCACTACCGTTGAATAAGCCTCTACATTTCCAATGGTGTGTATTTGAATGGGGATATCTTTTTGTACAGCGGCAGCGACAGTTACCGATGTTCCCGTTGGCACACCGTGTTTTTCTGATGAACCGGAAGAGCAAGCAGAAGCCATGGCTGCAATTCCTAAGATTAAACTGTATCTGATATTAAAAAAAGATTTCATTTCATTGTTCCCTTAATAAATATTGCTACAAATTCTTTGATAATTGCGTTGGTGTCGGTGCGCCGGTATTTCTTCAGCAATAAAAAATTTTCTGCGTCGAAATAGGAAAAGAACATTCCAAGGAATGCCCTCGCACCCAACACTGCGTCAAAGGTCTTCAATATTCCCCTCCTTTGCATCTCGGTAAAGTACGATGCAAGGGTTTTCATCATGTCATAAAAAAAGGAATGATAAATCCGCTGAATTTTTTCTGTATACCGATGTATTTCTAAATGCATTATGCGCACTAAATCTTTTCTTTCCATGAGACAATCCAGAAATCTTTTTGCAATCAACTCCAATCCTTCTTCATATGATAATTCCGCGACCTCCGGAAGGAGCCCTTTAAGGGCAGGGAGAAATGAATGGGTATTGATTACCTCCTCAAAGAGCTTTTCCTTTGTAGGAAAGTGCCTAAAAAAGGTAACTTCAGCAATGCCTGCCGTTCTTGCAATCTCTTTTGTGGTTGCACCGAGATAGCCCTTCTTTGAAAAAAGCTTCAGACCGGTTTTCAGGATTTTGTCTTTTGTTTTCATAGCCTTCATTTATAATTTTTATGTAAGTAACTACTTACATACATATTAATTTCAAACAAATTTTCTGTCAATGAGAAATTCCGGTTGCTTAACTACTATGATACGATAAAACCTCGTCCATTCTGGGTTTGTTCTGACATTTCGCGAGATTTTGTAATAAAACCTAATGAAACAAAATAACTATAAAAGAAGTTTTATAATAACGGGAGATTCTAAGTTTTGTGCGGGGAAATTTTCATAATTTCGGCAAAAATCCGGTTAGCCGTTAAGCGCCAATGGGATTCTTGACCGGTCAAGTTTCCCTTTCATCTTTTTTTGGTTGCGACTTGTTAAGGTTTATCTTAAAATGGAGAAATTATCTATAACATAAACACAAGGAGTATTAACAATGTTAAAAAAGAAATTCATAAAGGAAAAATGTGTGACCTGTAAACAATGCATGATGGAGTGCGCGGTTAGACACTCCAAATCAATGAGCCTGGCTGAAGCATTTGCAGAAACGCCAAAACCTCAGTACCGGCTGCAGGTATCTATCAGAAAAGACAAACCTCACATGACGGTATGTCAGAATTGCGCAAAACCCAAGTGTATGGCCGCCTGTGAATATGGGGCGATCACTAAATATGAGGATGGGAACGTGATCATTGACACACAAAAATGCGTCGGGTGCTGGGCATGTGTGACTGAATGCCCTTTTGGCGCCATCACAAAGGACACCGAACTCAATTTTGCCTTCAATTGTGACGACTGTAAGGGATTTGATACTATGGCGTGTGTAGAGGCGTGCAAAACCGACGCACTGGTGTATACCGAGAAGCACGCCAGATATCAGCCTGTCTAAAGAGATTACTTCAAAAACTGTTTTTTAATCTATAAGGGGTGAATAGCAATTCACCCCTAAATTTTTTATCCGCGAATCATTTTTTCAGGAAGAATATTCGCAATCCGAAGTAATTATTTTGCAACAATATTCACCAGTTTTTTCGGCACAATAACGATGTTTTCGACCTTCTTACCCTCTAAAAACACGCCAATACGCTCATCACTCAATACAAGCTTTTTCAATTCGTCCTGGCCTATGTCAACAGGTATCGATAAACGACTTCGAACCTTGCTATTGATTTGTACAACGATCTCAATTACTTCCTCCTGAATGGCATTTTTATCATGCCCTGGCCATGGTTGGTGAAAGATACTTGGTTTGTGTCCCATAATTTCCCATAATTCTTCGCAAATATGCGGTGTAAAGGGAGCCATTAACAATAGGATGGTTTCCATGGTATGGCGGAAGACATCGAAATTAAGTACCTCCACAGCGTCGTGCGGTACAACAACATTAAATACATCCACAACGTTTAATAACTCCATTACAGAAGCAATCGCTGTGTTGAAATGCCAGGAAGTCTCCAGGTCTTCAGTAACTTTTTTTATTGTCTGATTTGTCAGGCGATAAAGGGCCTTTGCCTCAGGTGAAAGTTTGTTAATATCAATATTCGCGCGTTGCACGTTGGCATACACATCTTCATGGTCGGTAATCTTCTGCCAAAGGCGGTTTAAAAATCGATAGGCGCCCACTATCCCACGATCATTCCACTCGGCATCCTTCTGGGGCGGACCAATAAAAAGGATATAGAGACGCTGGGTGTCTGCCCCGTATTTATCTATAAGCATATCCGGACTCACCACATTACCCCGGGATTTTGACATCTTTGCGCCGTCCTTGATAATCATGCCCTGGGTAAAAAGGTGCCGAAAGGGTTCCGTGAAATTGATATATCCGAGATCGCAAAGCACCTTGGTAATAAAACGTGAGTAGAGGAGATGCAGAATGGCATGTTCCACACCACCAATATACTGATCCACCGGCAGCCATTTGTTGACTTTCTTTGTGACAAAAGGTTGACTATCGTCCTTTGGAGAAAGGTATCTCAGGAAATACCAACTCGAGTCGACAAAGGTATCCATCGTATCGATCTCCCGCCGTGCCATTCCTGAACATTTCGGGCATTGTGTGTTAATAAAAGATTCCACTTCTGACAGAGGGCTCATCCCGTGCGGTTTAAATTCCACCTTTTCGGGAAGAACTACGGGGAGTTGAGATTCCGGTACCGGTAACGTACCGCATTTTTCGCAATAGATAACGGGGATAGGTGCGCCCCAATAACGTTGACGGGAAATGAGCCAATCCCGCAGTCGATAGGTTACGGTCTTTGTGCCAAATCTTTTGAATTCGAGATGTATGGTAATTTTGTTTATTGCCTCAGTATTCGGCATCCCATCGAAATTTCCCGAATTGACCTGTATGCCGTCATCGACGTATGCCTCTTTCATGGTATCGGCTTTTAGTTCCTTGTCTTTCGGCTGAATAACGATCCTCATGGGGAGTTTATATTTTTTTGCGAAGAGGAAGTCCCGCTGATCATGGGCGGGCACACCCATAACGGCCCCCGTCCCATATTCCATGAGGACATAGTTTGCCACCCAAACGGGAACCGTGTCATTGTTGACGGGATTTGTGACGTACTTGCCCGTGAAGATGCCCTCCTTCTCAGTCCCTTCAGCGGTGCGTTCCACCATTCCTTGGCTGCGTGCCCTGTCCACAAAATCCATTACCGCTTTTTCCTGAGGAGAGTCAGAAATCAACTCCCGAATGAGGGGGTGTTCCGGCGCAAGAGAAATAAAGGTCACACCATAGAGGGTGTCTGGGCGTGTGGTATAACAGGGAACTATCTTACCCGATCCTTCTAATGTAAAGTTGACCTGAATGCCTTCACTGCGACCGATCCAGTTTGCCTGCATGGTCTTGACCTGCTCGGGCCAGCCTTCTAATTGAGAAATATCGTCCAGCAGTTTCTGAGCATATTGACTGATCCGGAAAAACCACTGTTCAAGGTCCCGCTGTCGTACCGGGGTATCGCAGCGTTCGCAACAACCGTCCACAACCTGCTCGTTTGCCAGTACGGTAGCACAGGACGGACACCAATTCACCGCCGCTTTCTTTTTATAGGCAAGATTGTTCTCAAAAAGTTTTAGAAAAATCCATTGTGTCCATTTATAATAATCGGGGTCACAGGAAGTAATCTCTCTATCCCAGTCATATCCAACACCCCAGCGGTGTAGTTGATGTTTCATGGTCTTTATGTTATTCTTTGTCCAGATGGCAGGATGGGTACCACCCTTGATGGCTGCATTCTCTGCGGGAAGCCCAAAGGCATCCCATCCTATGGTCGAAAGCACGTTGTAACCCTTCATGATCTTATATCGCGCAACGACGTCGCCGATGATATAATTCCTGCCGTGACCCACATGCAGGGTGCCGGATGGATACGGAAACATGACCAGGCAGTAAAATTTTTCTTTACTGCTGGTCTCGTCGGTGCGGAACAGTCCGCAACCTTCCCAAAATCCCTGCCATTTTGTTTCAATATCGGTAAAATTATATTCCTTCTTTGCCATCGAAATTCCCTCACATATCTGTTTACATTCCGAGTTCCCTTGAAGGTATAGTATATCCAAAAGAGTCTGGATTTTATCAAAATTTCAGCCCGAATCAATTTAAATTCAGACTCAGGGCTATATCAAATATACGTGCAAGTAATTGTAATGAAAAAAGAACAGGAATAAACTGACTTTTTCAAAACGGTTCTTTTATAATAGTTTCATAAGCCATGAAGAGACAAGAAAAAATGCTGTAATCTTATAACTTCTCAATCGTCTGTCTTTTGTTACCAATAACAGCCGTTTCCAAATCTTACTCCGGTGATAAAGATTTTTAAATTTTGTATTTATAATTAATGTGCTACAGCATTGTCCGGTTAGGAAATTGCGTAATACATGCGTCAAGAAAACCGAGAAAAAATACTGTTTTGAGGAGATATTTTACTTGACAAATCAGCAAAAAGCGCAGGCACAATTTTTCGTAAAAACC
>WBZR01001228.1_pt1 | contig 33687 bp, 31 predicted proteins | sample 5204231 | NCBI WGS metagenome assembly WBZR01 (sample SAMN12412403, study PRJNA552823) | activated sludge metagenome | isolation source: activated sludge from anammox sidestream of wastewater treatment plant... | place: USA: Virginia | collected 2017-08 | reverse complement strand
CAACGTCGCGCTCGCGCTGCTTGCGGCATGGGCCTGCGTGCTCGCGCTCAGCGGCAGCTTCGACCAGCTGCTCAACTATTCCACCGTGGGCGACTGGCTCGGCATGGCCGCGGTGATCGCCACGCTGTTCTGGTACCGGCGCCGGCGCGCGCAGGAGCCGGCGCCGTTCCGCGCGCCGTGGTATCCGCTGCTGCCGCTGCTGTTCCTCGCGGTGGTGCTGTGGGTGGTGGCCGTGACGGTCTGGCAGCGCCCGGCCGATGCCGGCATCGGCGCGCTCATCACCCTGGCCGGCCTGCCCGTGTACTGGCTGTGGCGGCGCGGCGCCCGCGCGCGCTAGCACGCCGCCCGCGCGGTGCCGGCACCCGTCCTGCCCTCGCCGCACACGATGCGCAATGCGACAATGCGCCGATGCCCAAGTCCACCCAACCGCCCGCCGCCACGCCCGCCGCGCGCGTGCAGCCTCCCGCGCCGCTGGCGATCAGCATCAACGGCAAACCCTACTTCCACGACGGCGACCCGGCGATGCCGCTGCTGTGGTTCCTGCGCGACCGCCTGCGCCTGACCGGCACCAAGTACGGCTGTGATGACGGCGGCTGCGGCGCCTGCAGCGTACTGGTCGACGGCAAGCTCGCGCGCGCCTGCGCCGTGCCGATGAGCGCGGCCGCCACGCACCAGGTCACCACGATCGAGGGCCTGGCCGGCGACACGCTGCACCCGGTGCAGCAGGCGTGGATCGAGCACGATGCGATCCAGTGCGGCTATTGCCAGGCGGGCCAGATCATGGCCGCGGTCGACCTGCTCCGGCGCAAGCCGCGCCCGGGTGAGGACGACATCGCCGCGATCGGCAATCTGTGCCGCTGCGGCAGCCAGCCGCAGGTGCGGCGCGCGATCGCGCGCGCGGCCGAGCTGCTGCGCGGTGAACGCAAGTGAGCACCGGCATCGACCACGGCCGGCGCCGCCTGTTGCGCATCGGCCTCACCGCGACCGGCGCGCTGCTGGTGGCGCCCTGCGCGTGGGCCGATCCCACGCCCAACGTGCCGCCCGAACTGCTCGGCGACGATCTCACCGCGCTCGGCCCGTTCGTGCGCATCGAGCGCGACAGCCGCGTGGTGATCGGCGCGCCCGCATGCGAGGTGGGCCAGGGCGTGTTCACCGAGCTGCCGATGCTGGTGGCCGAGGAACTCGACGTCGACTGGGCACGCGTGCGCGTGGTGCAGCTGCCCTACGGCTACGTCGCGGCCGACGGCGGCGGCGATGCCACGCTGTATGGCGCGCAGGGCCCCGCGGCGACGCTGCCGGCCGCGCTCGCGCAGCTGCGCCAGGCCGGCGCCAGCGCACGCTGGCTGCTGCTGCAGGCCGCCGCGCGCGAATGGAACCTGCCCCCCGAACAGTTGCGCACCGAGGCCGGCACCGTGGTGGCGGGCGACGGCCGCACGCTCAGCTACGGTGCGCTGGTGCGCAGCGCGGCCACGTTCACGCCGCCGGCGCAGCTGCCGCTCAAGGCCGCCAGCGCCTACACGCGCGTGGGCCAGCCCACGTCCACGGCCGATGCGCAGGCGATCGTGACCGGTGCGCGCGTGTACGGCATCGACACCTACGGCCCCGACGCGCTGGTCGCGGTGATCGCACGCTGCCCGCACCTCGGCGGCAGCCTGGCCCGGTTCGACGACAGCGCCGCGCGCAAGATCGCGGGCGTGGTCGAGGTACTGGAACTGCCCGGTGCCGACGCCGCGGCGGCGGCGACGGGCGTGGTGGTGCTGGCGCGCCACACCTGGGCCGCGCTGCAGGGTCGCGCCGCACTCGTGCTCGAGTGGCAGGTGCCCGCTGACGCCGCCGCCACCAGCAGCAGCGCGCTGCGCGCGAGCGCGCATGCCGCACTCGATGGCGCCGGCCCGGGCATCGTGGTGCGCAAGGACGGCGATGCCGCGCGCCAGCGCCGGCGGCCGGCGCGCCACCGCATCGAGGCGCGTTACGAACTGCCACTGCTCGCCCATGCGCTGATGGAGCCGCTCAATGCGCTGGTCGAGCTCAAGCAGGACGGCGCGCGCGTGGTCGCGGCGCTGCAGGATCCCGATGGCGCCTCGCGCCTGGTCGCGCGCCTCACCGGCCTGCAGCGCAAGGACATCGCCATCGAGCTGCCGCGCGGCGGCGGCGGCTTCGGGCGTCGGCTCGACCACGACGCGCTCACCGAGGCGGTGCTGGTGGCCAAGGCCGCGGGCAAGCCGATCAAGCTCATGTGGACGCGCGGGGACGACCTGCAGCACGACCGCTATCGCCCGTTTGCCGTGCACTGGCTGGCCGCCTCGCTCGACGACCACAAGCGCATCACCGCCTGGACCCACCACTGCGCGGCGACGCCGCTGGACCCGGCCACGCCCAATGCGGGATTGCTCGGCGCGGGTGACTTTCCCGCGGGCCATGTCGCCCATCTCGAACAGGTGTTCCACCCGCTGGCCACGCGCGTGCCGCTCGCCGGCGGTCCCTGGCTCGATGCGCTGCGCGCGTTCGCGGTGCAATGCTTCATCGACGAACTCGCGGTGGTGTCGCGCCAGGACCCGCTCAGGTTCCGGCTCGCGATGCTGGAAGCCACGCCGCCGCCCGCAGGCACCGACGCGGACGCCAGCGCGCGCCTGGCCCGCGTGCTGCGCGAATGCGCCGCGCGCATCGACTGGAGCACGCCGCGCAGCGGTGGCCAGGGCCTGGGCATCGCCTGCCATGCGCTGCCGGGCGGCTGCTTCGCCCACGCGTTCGAGGTGTCGGTCGACGACGGCCAGCTGCACATCCAGCGCGCGGTGTGCGTGGCCGACATCGGCCGCGTCATCAATCCACTCAACACCACGCAACAGCTCGCGGGCGCCACGCTCGACGGCATCGCCGCCACGCTGCAACAGGCCATCACGTTCAAGGATGCGCGCGTGCAGCAGCGCGGCCTCGCCGACTATCCGCTGCCCCGCCTCGGCCTGTCGCCGCGCACGACCCAGGTGCACGTGATCGCCTCGGACCAGGCCGCGATCGACCCCGCGTGGGCGATCGCGAGCGCCGGCCCCGCCCTCGCCAACGCGGTGTACGCCGCCACCACCGTGCGCGTGCGCAAGCTGCCGCTGCTGCCGGAGCTGATGCGGATGCTGTAGGCGCCACCCATCGGCGTGGGCCGTTGCCTCACATCGCCAGCAGCACCAGCGCCGCGCCCAGTGCCAGCGCGGCGAGGCTGGTGCGGTCGGTGAGCGCGAACACGAGCGGGTCGTCGTGCATGCGGCCGCGCGTGGCGAGCTGCCACAGCCGCGCGAGCCACAGCGCGAGCAGCGCGACCAGGCCCCACAGGCGGTCGGGATGCGTGTACAGCGCCGCGCTCTTGGTGCTGTCGACGTACAGCGCGAGCACCACCACCGCGGCGCTGCCGGCCGCGATGCCGCAACCGCGCAGCAACGCGCGCTGGCGGTGGCGATAGCCGCGGCCGCCGAGCCGGCTGTCGCCCGCCGCGGGCACGCGTGCGAACTCGATTTCGCGCTTGAGCAGGGCCAGGCCGAGGAACAGGCACAGCGCGAACGCGAGCAGCCAGCCCGACACCTCGACCGGTATCGCGACGCCGCCGGCGACGATGCGCAGCGTGTACAGCAGCGCGAGCACCACGACATCGAGCGCCGGCAGACGCTTGAACCACAACGAGTACATGAGCGTGGTGAGGCCGTAGCCGAGCAGCACGAGCACGAAGCCTTGCCCGAGCAGGCTCGCCCAGGCCAGCGCCGCGAGCAGCAGCAGCGGCACCAGCCACAAGCCGGCCAGTGGCGACAGGCGCCCGGCCGCGAACACCCGTTCGCGCTTGCGCGGATGCTGCCGGTCGGCTTCCAGGTCGAGCAGGTCGTTGAGCACGTAGGCCGCCGATGCGCACAGGCAGAACGCGGCGAATGCGACCAGGGCATGGGCCACGGTGCCGGCGTCGAGGCGATGCGCGGCCAGCGGCGCGACGAACACGAGCAGGTTCTTGGCCCACTGGTGCGGGCGCAATGCGCGCCAGCATTCGCGCCACGGCGCATGCTCGCGCGCGAACACGCGCGCCACGCGCCCCTGCGCCTGCGCGGCGCGCAGCACGGGTGCGGGCGCGTTGACCACGATCGCATTGCGCGCGTGTGCCCACACCTTGAGGTCGGCGCGCGCATTGCCGGCATAGTCGAAGCCGCGCTCGCCGCAGCGCGCGACCAGCGCCGCGGCCTTGCGCGCGCCGGCGAGGTTGACGCGGCCGTCACTGGCCAGCACCGCGTCGAAGCCGCCCAGGTGCCGCGCCACCGCCTCGGCCAGGCGCGCATCCGAGGCGGTGCACAGCAGCCGCGGCCGAGCGTCCTGCCCGCGCAGCCAGGCCAGCACGCGCGCGTCGTACGGCAACCGCGTCACGTCCAGTTCGACGCGCCGCGCGATCTCGCGCTTGAACGCGGCCAGGCCGCGCCGCAGCCACCACGGCAGCAGCAGCAGGTACAACGGGTTGCGACGCAGCAACGCGAACACCGACTCGACCCCGAGGTCGCTCAGGACCAGGGTGCCGTCCATGTCCACGCACACTGCGACTTCGCCACCCACCGTCATGCGCCCACGCATCGCCCGCGCCGCATGGCGCGGCGCAAGCATAGGCAAGTTTGCGCGGCCGGGCACGCGCCGCGACGGGTCACGGCGCCGGCTCGCAGCCGCCCGACTCGGCGCGTTTCTGCCTCTCATGCGCAATCGCCTGCGGGTCGGCCAGGCCGATCCACCCGAGGTACTTGCGCGCGACGGCGGTGCCCACGCTCTCATCGGGCCTGAACGCGGCGGCAAAGCGCGTCTTGCGGCAGCTGAGCGGATTGCCGCGTTCCTCGATCTTCGCCCAGCGCTGCTGCGCGGCCTCGCGCTCGCTGCGCGGCGCCGGCGCGGCGGGTGCCTGCAGTGGCGTCGCGCCTGCGCCCAACTGCACGCTGCCGTCGGCATTGAACAGCTTGAGCGGGGCCGCGCCCGCGCTGCCCATACGCGCGCGCATCGCGTCGCTGTCGGGTTCCGCGCGGGTCGGCGGTGGCGTGGCCGCACGCACCTGCGGTGGCGCGATCGCGATGCGGCTGGGACGCACCACGATCGGTGGCTCGGGCTCGGGCGGCGCCGGCGGCAGTTCGCTGATCGGCTCGATCAACTGCACGGTGATGACCTGCGGCGCGGTCGCGCGGCGCCAGTGCGCGGTGCGGTAGGAATGCATGCCGAGCATGAAGCCGCCCAGTTCGATCACGGTGGCCGCGATCGCGAGCACGAGGCCGAGCCAGACCACGCGCCGTTCGCGCACCGGCTTGTCCCAGCGCAGGCTGCGTTGCCACGGCAAGGCGTCGCTGGCCAGTCGCAGCGATCCCGGCGCGTGCAGCAGGATTTCGCGCGGGGCGGCGGCCGCCGGCGGCGCGGGGTGGTCGGGATCGGCCAAGAACACACCTGGTTCGCAAAGCGGGGCAGCTTACCGAGCGGCTGCTAAAGCGAGGTTAAACCCTGCCCGATCACGACCTTGCCGGCAGTGGCCGGTGGCAGCGGGGCGCAGCCGTCCGGCAGGTCGCGCATTGCACCTTGACCGCGGTCAGGCAAACGCACGAGGCTATGCCGTCGTCGCACTGACGCTGCGGCGCACCCCGCCATGACCGCCAGCCTCCTGCGCCGGCACGGACGCAGCGAAGCGGTCGCCGTGACGGTCCCACCGATTGCTACCGGAGGTCGACCATGTCCTACAGCACCCCAGACATCCGCAACATCGCCCTGGCGGGCCAAGCGGGCGCCGGCAAAACCACGTTGTTCGAAGCCCTGCTGCATGCCGGCGGCGCAATCCAGACGGCAGGCTCGGTCGACAAGGGCACCACGGTGTCCGACCACGACCCGATGGAAAGGGAGCGCAAGCATTCGATCAGCGCCTCGATCGCCTCGATCGACACCGCCGGCATCCACATCAACCTCATCGACACACCCGGTTTCCACGAGTTCCGCGGTGCCACGCTGTCGGCCTTGAGCGCGGTGGAGACCTGCGCGATCGTGGTCGATGCGGGCACCGGCATCGTGCACAACACGCGCCGGCTCATGGAGCGCGCCAAGCGGCGCGGCCTGTGCCGGATCCTCATCGTCAACAAGATCGACCACGACGGCGCCGACCTGGAAGGGCTGGTGGAGGCGCTGCGCGACGAATTCGGCAAGGAATGCCTGCCGATCAACCTGCCCGCGCAGGGCGGCAGCGCCGTGGTGGACTGCTTCTTCCAGCCACAGGGCGAGGCCGATTTCGCCTCGGTGGCGCAAGCGCACCAGCAGATCATCGACCAGGTGGTCGAGATCAACGAGAGCGTGATGGGGCACTACCTCGAGCAGGGCGAGGCCGGGCTGTCGGGCAGCGAGCTGCACGATGCCTTCGAGCAGTGCCTGCGCGAAGGCCACCTCGTGCCGATCTGCTTCGTCTCGGCGCGCACCGGCGCGGGCGTCCAGGCCTTGCTCGACCTCGCCACGAAGTTGCTGCCCAACCCGCTCGAGGGCAACCCGCCCCCGTTCGTCAAGGGCAGCTCCGCGCAGCCGATCACCGCCACGCCCGATCCCACGCTGCACGTGATCGCCGACGTGTTCAAGATCGTCAACGACCCGTTCGTGGGCAAGCTCAGCGTGTTCCGCGTGCACCAGGGCACCGTGCGCCGGGACACCCAGCTGTTCATTGACGACGGCAAGAAGCCGTTCAAGGTCGGCCACCTGTTCCGGCTCAAGGGCAAGGACCACCTGGAGATCGAACAGGCCGTCGCCGGCGACATCGCCGCGGTGGCCAAGGTCGAGGAGATCCATTTCGACGCGGTGCTGCACGACTCGCACGACGAGGACCAGATCCGCCTCGCGCCGATCGATTTCCCGTTGCCGATGTTCGGCCTCGCGGTGCAGCCCGCCCACAAGGGCCAGGAACAGAAGCTGGCCAATGCGCTGGCGCGGCTGGGCGAGGAAGACCCGTGCTTCCGCATCGAGCACAACAAGGAGCTCAACGAGACCATCATCCGGGGCCTGTCCGACCTGCACCTCAAGCTCATGCTCGAACGCATGCGCGAACGCTACGGCGTGGAAGTGACCACGCGCCCGCCGCGCATCGCCTACCGCGAGACCATCGGCGCCAAGGCCGAAGGCCACCATCGCCACAAGAAGCAGACCGGCGGCGCGGGCCAGTTCGGCGAGGTGTTCCTGCGCATCGAGCCGTTGCCGCGCGGCGGCGGCTTCGAGTTCGTCGACGAGGTCAAGGGCGGCACGATCCCGGGCCAGTTCATCCCCGCGGTGGAAAAGGGCGTGCGCCAGGTGCTCGAACAGGGTGCGATCGCGGGCCACCCGCTGCAGGACGTGCGCGTGATCGTGTACGACGGCAAGTACCACCCGGTCGACTCCAAGGAGATCGCGTTCGTGTCGGCGGGCAAGAAGGCCTTCATCGAAGCGATCGCCAACGCCAAGCCGCAGGTGCTCGAACCGATCGTCAACCTCGACGTGACCGTGTCCAATGCGCACATGGGCGACGTCACCGGCGGCCTGGCCAGCAAGCGTGCGCGCATCAACGGCACCGACTCGCTGCGCGGCGGTGAGATCGTGGTGAAGGCACAGGTGCCGCTGGCCGAGATCGTCGACTACCAGACCGAACTCAAGGCACTGACCGGCGGCGAGGGACGCTACACGATCGAGTTCAGCCACTACGAACCGGTTCCCGCGCAGGTGCAGAAGCAGCTGGTGGAGGCCTACAAGCCCAAGCCCGAAGAAGACTGAAGCCGGCGCGGCGCGCTTGCGGCCGGGCCGGCGGCAGCGCGCCACCCACGGCCCGCGGGGTGGTACGGCAAGGATCCGGCGCAAGGCCGGCGCGCCGGATACGCCATCGCGCCACCGCCGCACACGGGACCGGCCACTCAATAGGCCGCCATGCCCCACACGCCGCATTCACGCTCGCGCGTATCGATGCTGGCGCCATTGCGCAGGCGCCCCTGCTTGCAGGCAAAGGCGAGCTTGATGTCCTTGGTCAGCGGCATGGCCAGACCGGCATGCCAGTAGCTGTCGGTCAGTGCCGGATCGAGCCGGCGGCTGGGCCGGGCGCGATCGTAGCGCGCGAACGCCTCGACCGTGCCGAAATCGTGGCTGCCCCACAGCGACCAGCCGGTGGCACGATCGGCATCCCCGCGCGCCACCGTTTTCCAGTTGTCGGCCTGGAACCATTCCGCACCCAGACGCAGGCCGGCATGGCGCCATGCGACCATGGCATTGCCGCGCCTGGCGCTGCGCAGTGCCGGCGAAGCGTGCGTATCGCTGCCGAGCTTGCCATGATAGGTGCCCAACGCGACGATCAGCCCCGGTGTCGGCTGCACGCCCACGCGCGCCTCGACATCGACCTGGCTGGAGCGTGACGGGTTCTTGTATCCCGCGCCGTTGACCACCGACACCTGGTAGTTGATCCAGCCGTGGCCCCCATGCACGTGCGCGCCCCAGTCGGCGGAGGTGCCCATGCGCTGGCGATCGACGAGCGTGCCTTCGACGAAGCGGTAGCCGTACCAATCCTCCACCAGGGGAATCCACGCCATGTTGGCCGATCCCAGGCGCAGCGTCGCCAACGGCGAGAGCTTGCCCTGCAGATAGGCCTTCTTCACGAACAGGTTGGTCTCGCCATCGGAGCTGATGTACTTGAAGTCACTGGTCAGGTTCATCGACCAACGCTGGTCGAACGCGTGGTCGAACGACAGGTAAAAGCGCCTGACATCGAAGCCGATGCCCGAATCATCGGTCCGGCTGCCATTGCGCGTGTTGTCGCGGTGTGTGACATCGAAGAACGCGGTGGCTCCGATCCTTGAGCGGTTGACGAGCTTCTCAAGCGCGGCCACGCGCTTTTCGCCGTCGGTCGGTTCCTTGGGCGTGGCCGCCTGCGGCGCCTGCTGGCGCGCGGCGAGCTGTTCCACCTGGACCTGCAGTGCCGCGATCTGCGCCTGCAGCCTTGCCAGTTCTTCGGTATTGCCGATGGATTGCGGGCCTGCCGTGTGTGCCATGGCCTTGACGGCCGGGCAGCCCAATGTGACGGCGACGGCCAGCGCCAGCGTTGCGGTACGCATGCGTGATTCCTTGCGGTAGTGGTTGCAGTGGCCGCCAACGATCCACTGGCGAGGTGACGACCGCTGGTCATGTGCATGACGTCGGCGTGACACGCCGGCGCGACCAACGCCTGTCATCCCACTGCAACAACGCGCTCATCGGCGCGCAACACAGCGGCGCTGCAATGCGCGGCGACACCCACGACCGCAAGGAATCCCATGAACCCAAGTTTTCGCCGCACCCTGCAATGCCTGTCGATGGCCGCCGCCTTCGTCCTCGGTGCCAGGGGCGCACAGGCCGCTGACATCACCGGCGCCGGATCGAGTTTCGTCTATCCGCTGATCTCCAAGTGGTCGGCCAGCTACGCCGACAAGACCGGCCACCGCATCAACTACCAGTCCATCGGCTCGGGTGGCGGCATGGCACAGATCAAGGCGGGCACGGTTGATTTCGGTGCCTCCGACATGCCGCTGGACGAGGCCACGCTCAAGCAATACGGGCTCGGCCAGTTCCCCGATGCGATCGGCGGCATCGTGCCGGCGCTCAACGTCGAGGGCGTGGCGCCGGGGCAGCTGCTGCTCGATGGCAACACGCTCGCCGACATCTTCCTCGGACGCATCACTCGCTGGAACGATGCGGCAATCCTCGCCCTCAATCCGGGCCTGGACCTGCCCGCGGCCAACATCACCGTGGTGCACCGGTCTGACGGTTCCGGCACCAGCTACCACTTCACTCACTACCTGTCCAAGGTCAGCAGCGCGTGGAACGCCAGCGTCGGTGCCGGCAGCACCGTGCAATGGCCCGGCGGCATCGGCGGCAAGGGCAACGAGGGCGTCGCGGCCTATGTGCGGCAGATCCCGCATTCGATCGGCTACGTGGAATACGCCTACGCGCGCAAGAACCACATCGCGCACGCGCGCCTGCGCAATGCCGCCGGCACGGCGGTCGAGCCGAACATGGCCAGCTTCCAGGCCGCAGCCGCCAGCGCCGACTGGGACAACAGCCCGCACTTCAGCCTGCTCATGCTCGACGCCCCGGGCAGCGATGCCTGGCCGATCACGGCGGCCTCGTGGGTGATCATGCCGGTCCAGCCGAAGAATGCCGCCAATCACGCGGTCGCGCTGGACTTTTTCGAATGGGCCTACACGCACGGCCAGGATCAGGCCCGCACACTCGACTACGTGCCCTTGCCCGAGTCGCTGGTGACGCGCATCCGCACCTACTGGAAGAGCCGATTCCAGCGATAAGCCGGCATGACCACGCCACACTCCACGATGATGGCGGAGCCGGCGATGCCGGCTCACGCCACCGCCCATGCACTCGCATCCGGGTCCGACCGAAGCCGGGCGGACGGGCAAGCCGCTGCCGGCAGCCACGCGGCGCAGCAGCGCAGCCGGCGCGACGCGCGCCACGATGCATGGTTTCGCCTCGCCCTCCAAGGCTGCGCGCTGCTGGTGCTGGCCAGCCTCCTTGGCGCCGCGCTGTCGACACTGTGGGGCGGTCGCCAGATCCTGCTGCACGATACCATGGGCTTCCTCACGTCGAGCCAATGGAACCCGGTAACCGGCCAGTACGGCGCACTCGCGCCGGTGTTCGGCACGCTGGTGACCTCGTGCATCGCCTTGCTGCTGGCCGCGCCGGTGAGCTTCGGTATCGCCTTTTTCCTCACCGAAATCGCCCCCGCGTGGCTGCGTGGTCCGGTCGCCGGCGCCATTGAACTGCTGGCCAGCATTCCGTCGATCATCTACGGCATGTGGGGCCTGTTCGTGTTCGTGCCATTCATGGCCAGCATCGAACCCACGCTCAGCAACACCTTGGGCCGGCTGCCCGTGGTCGGAACCCTGTTCCAGGGTCCGCCACTCGGACTGGGCCTGCTCACCGCCGGCGTCGTGCTGGCGGTGATGATCGTTCCGTTCATCACCGCCATCATGCGCGAAGCATTCCAGAGCGTGCCCTTGCGCCTCAAGGAATCGGCACATGCGCTGGGCTCGACCTCATGGGAAGTGGTGTGGAACATCGTGCTGCCGTATACGCGCCAGGCGGTGGTAGGCGGGCTGTTCCTCGGCCTGGGCCGCGCGCTCGGCGAGACGATGGCCGTCACGTTCGTGCTCGGCAACAGCTATGCCATCGGCTATTCGCTGCTGATGCCCGGGACCACGATCTCGTCGGCGATCGCCAATGAGTTCAACGAAGCCGTCGGCAACCACCGCTCGGCATTGATCGCGCTGGGCTTCCTGCTGTTCGTGGTGACGTTCGTGGTGCTGCTGTGCGCGCGCCTGATGCTGCGCCAGCTGGCCAAGCATGGGGATGCGCGATGAACACGGCACTGCAGTGGCGTCGCCACCTGCTCGACCAACTCGCACGCGGACTGGGCCTGTGCGCCACGGCGCTGGGCCTGCTGTTGCTGGTCTGGATCCTGTGGGTGACGCTGAGCCGCGGCGCCAGTGCGCTCGGCCCGCGCCTGTTCACCCAGATCACCGCGCACGCCGAGCAGGGTGGCCTGGCCAATGCGATCGTCGGCAGCCTCATCATGAACCTGCTGGCGCTGGCGATGTGCGCGCCGGTCGGTGTCGCTGCCGGCGCCTACCTGTCCGAGTACGCAGATCGCACGCGGCTGGGAACGGTCTTGCGCTTCGTCAATGACATCCTGCTGTCGGCTCCCTCGATCGTGCTCGGCCTGTTCGTGTACGTGGTCGTGGTGCTGCCGATGTCGCGCCTGAGCGGCGGCAGCGTGTCGTTCTCCGGCCTGGCCGGCGCGATCGCACTGGCCCTGATCGGCCTGCCGGTGATCGTGCGCAGCACCGACGAGATGCTGCGTTTGCTTCCATCGACGCTGCGTGAGGCCACGCTGGCGCTTGGCATCCCGCAATGGAAACTGGTCGTGCATGTACTGCTGCGTGCCGCGTCATCCGGCATCGCCACCGGCGTACTGCTGGCGCTGGCGCGGCTGGCCGGCGAGACCGCACCACTGCTGTTCAGCGCCTTCGGCAACAACTTCATGAGCATCGATCCGCTGGACAAGATGGCCAGCCTGCCGGTGACCATCTACCAGTACACCAACGCCCCCGATCCGCGGCTGCACACCATCGCCTGGGCCGGCGCCCTGCTCATCACCTTGGCCGTGCTCGCCCTGAGCCTGCTCACCCGCCTCATCGTCCATCGCCATGCGATCCGTCATGATTGAACCGACCTGCACCTCCACCCAGCCCTGGTGGCTCCGGGCTGTCAATGGCACCGCGCTGCCCAGCCACCCCAAGCTCGCCGTGCGCGGGCTCGACTTCCACTACGGCGACAGTCGCGTACTCAAGAACATCGAGCTGGACATCGCGCAAAACACCGTCACCGCGATCATCGGCCCTTCCGGCTGCGGCAAGTCCACCCTGCTACGCGTGTTCAACCGCATCTACGCCATCTACCCGGGACTCAAGGCCAGCGGCCAGGTGCTGCTCGACGGCGAGAACATCCTCGATCCGGGCTACTCGCTGAACCGCCTGCGCAGCAAGGTCGGCATGGTGTTCCAGAAACCGGTGCCGTTCCCGATGTCGATCTTCGACAACATCGCCTACGGCATCGGCCACCACGAGCGCCTGGGCAAGGCCGATCTGGCCGATCGCGTCGAGGAGGCGTTGCGCCGTGCCGCGCTGTGGGACGAGGTCAAGGACAAGCTCAAGCGCAGCGCACTGGGCCTGTCCGGCGGCCAGCAGCAGCGCCTGTGCATCGCGCGCAGCATCGCCCTGCGTCCCGAAGTCCTGCTGCTCGACGAACCGACCTCGGCGCTCGATCCCATCGCCACCAGCCGCATCGAGCAGCTGATCGACGAACTCAAGCGCGACTACACCATCCTCATCGTCACTCACAACATGCAGCAGGCGGCGCGCGTCTCCGACCGCACCGCCTTCCTGTATCTGGGCGAACTCGTCGAAGTCGATGCCACTGAAAAAATCTTCACCCAGCCCGGCCGCAAGCAAACCGAAGACTACATCACCGGCCGTTTCGGCTGACTCGCGCATACCCACGGAAACCCCAATGATCGATCACATCCTCAAGAGCTACGACGACGAACTCGCGCGCCTGGGCGACGAATTGCTGCGCATGGGTGAACTGGCGCTGCGCCAGCTGCAGGCTGCCATCGTGGCCATGGAACAGCGCGACGAGGTCGCCGCCCGGCGCGTGATCGATGCCGACGACCACATCGACCGCCTTGAGCGCGAAATCAGCCACGACGTGGTGCGCCTGCTCGCGCTGCGCGCGCCGATCGCCGGCGACCTGCGCCAGGTGTTCGCGACGCTGCGCGTGGCCACCGACATCGAGCGCATCGGCGACCACGCCGTCAATCTGGCCAGGCGCTCGATCGCGCTGCCCGGCGACGCCGCGGTGCAGCTGGGCGCCGCACTGCGGCCGTTGGCCGAACTGGCCACGTCGAACGTGCGCGCGGCGCTACTCGCCTGGCGCGAACGCGATACCGGACGTGCCCGGCAGGTGTGGGAGGCCGACACCCGGCTCGACGAAGCCTGGGCCGCGTGCTTCCGCAGCCTGCTCGCTTGCATGATGGACGAACCGCGTACGATCACCTCGTGCACGCAGCTGCTGCTCATGGCCAAGGACATCGAGCGCGTCGGCGACCACGCCAGCAACATCGCCGAAAACGTGGGATTTGCCGTGGGCGGCGCCACCATCGCGATCGGTGGCGGGTTGCGCGACCCCGCCGGCGCGCCAGCCTGAGGGTCTCAGGGCCTTGCCAGCAGGCGCGACCCGGCGAACCGGCAGGCAAAAGTCGAGCCCTTGCCCGGCTCGCTGCCCACCTCCAGCTGTGCCTCGTGCAGGTTGAGCACATGCTTGACGATCGAAAGCCCAAGCCCCGTGCCGCCACTGGCGCGCGACCGGCTCGATGACACGCGGTAGAAACGCTCGGTGAGGCGCGGCAGGTGCTCGGCCGGAATGCCGTAGCCGGTGTCGATCACCGCATACTCGGCACCATCGCCGACCCGCCGCCACACGATCGTGATGCTGCCGCCGTCGGGGGTATAGCGCACAGCATTGCTGACCAGGTTGGAAAACGCGCTGTGAAGTTCCTTGCCCGAGCCCAGCAGGTCGTGCCGTGCCTGGTCGAGCAGTTCGATCCGGTGGCGCCCCTGACTCAGTGCCTCGGCTTCGCGGCGCAGACTTTCCAGCAGCGGCGCCATTTCCACCCGTTCCTCGTCGAGGCGCTCCTGCATTTCCAGGTGCGACAGCACCAGCAGATCCTCGACGATCTGACGCATGCGCTGCGACTGCACCCGCATCTCGCGCAGGACCGGCGCCAGCGCCGGCACGTCCTCGGGATCGAGCAACTCCAGGTAACCATGGATCACGGTCAGCGGCGTGCGCAGTTCGTGTGACACATTGGCGACGAAGTCGCGCCGCACCTGCTCCAGGCGCCGCACCTGCGACACGTCGTGTGCCAGCAGCAAGCGCAAGCCGTCACCGAACCGCAACAACGACAGCTGCAGGCGCACTCCGGAATCGGTCGGCGCGGGGATCTCGGCGCTGTCACCCTGCTCCAGGCGCTGCCACGTCGCACTGGCATCGCCGCCCAGCCGGCCAGCCAGCGCGACACCGCGGTCGCCCGGCCAGGCCAGGCCGAGCAGGCGGGCGCCCGCCGGGTTGCACCAGCGCAGGCGTGCCGCCGGGTCGAGCACGAATAAGCCGTCGGACAGCGCGCACGCCACGCTGCGCATGTCGTGCAACTGCGCGGCCAGCCGTCGCGCCCGGCGCCGGTCGACGTTCATCGCCGATCCGACAGCCGGTAGCCGGTGCCGCGCACGGTCTGAACCAGGCCGTCGAGCGCAAACGGTTCGAGTGCCTTGCGCAACCTGCGGATGTGCACATCGACGGTGCGTTCCTCGATGTAGACACTGCCGCCCCACACGTGGTCCAGCACCTGCGCGCGCGTATAGACGCGCTCGGGGTGGCTCATGAAGAAGTGCAGCAAGCGGTACTCGGTCGGCCCCAGGTCGACCAGCGCGTCTCCCGCGTATACGCGATGGGCCGGGCCGTCGATGCGCAGGCCGCCGAGGGCGATCGAACCACTGCCATCGTCGGACTGCACGCGCCGCAGCACGGCCTTGATGCGCGCCACCAGCTCGCGCGTCGAGAACGGCTTGACCACGTAGTCATCGACACCCGCATCCAGGCCATTGACGCGGTCCGCCTCCTCGCCGCGCGCCGTCAGCATGATGATCGGCACCTCCGCGCTGCGCTCATCGCGGCGCAGGCGCCGCGCCAGCTCCAGGCCACTCATGCCCGGCAACATCCAGTCGAGCAGGATCAGGTCGGGTGGTGTATCGGCGACCGCCGCCAGTGCGGCGCTCGCGTCGGCCGCATGGATTGGCTGCATGTCCGCCTTGCGCAGCGCGAACGCAACCATGTCGCGGATCGAGGCTTCGTCTTCGACGACGAGGATGCGTTTGTGCATGGACAAGTCCCGGGGTGCTGTGTGACGGCACTATTGCAGCCGCTCAACATGACACTGACATGACACGGCGCCATGGCCGGCTGCGGCCGGACACCGTGGCCATGCTATCCAAGCATTTCGCGCACGACACGCGCGAACTGGGCGAAATCCACCGGTTTGGTGAGGTAGCGGTCGGCGCCCGCGTGCAGCGCGGACTCGCGTGCCGCGGCGGTCGCGTGGGCGGAGAGCATGAGCACCGGGCTGCGGCAGCCGCGGCTGCGCAGTGCATACACGGCCTCGGGCCCCGACAGGCCGGGCAGGCGCATGTCGAGCACGAGCAGGTCGGGCGGCGCGGCCAGTGCGGCCTCGATCGCCACCGGCGCGGCATCGAAGCAGCGCACCTGCAGGCCGAGGTCGACCAGAGCGAGTTCGAGCAGCTGCGCGATGTCGGGATCGTCGTCGACGACGTAGGCGCGGCCATGCAAGCGGCCCTGCCCGGGCGCGGACGCGGACGCGGACGCGGCGGCGGCACCGGGCAGGCGCAACGTGAAACGGCTGCCCCGACCGGGCGCCGAGTCGAGCGCGAGCGTGCCGTGCATCTGCTCCACCAGCCGGCGCACGATGCTCAGGCCCAGTCCGGCGCCGCGGCTGCCGGACTGGCCGCCCGCATTGAACGGCTGGAAGATGCGCGCCTGGAACTCGGGTGCGATGCCGATCCCGGTGTCGGCCACCTCGGCCTCGAGTTCGCGCCCGTCCCAGCGCAGCGCGAGGCTGACTTCACCCTGCGCGGTGTAGCGCACCGCGTTGGACAGGAGGTTGACGAGGATCTGCCGCAGGCGCAGCTCGTCCAACTGCGGCGGTGGCGCCGCAGCCGCGGCTGGCAACACGCGCAGGTCCAGACCCTTGGCCATCGCCAGCGGTTCGATCATGGCGCGACAGTCCGCGGCCAGGGCCTCCAGGTCCACCGCCCCGGGATTGAGCAGACCGCCGGCCTCGCCGCGCCCGTATTCGAGCAGGTTCTCGGCCAACACCTGCAGGTGCACGAGGCTGCGCCGCAGCGCGAGCAGTTCGCGCTGCAGCGCGGGGTCGGCCGCTGCCGACTGCTCCAGCAGGCGCACGCGCCCGAACGCGGCCGTGAGCGGCGTGCGGAACTCGTGGCTCAGCGTCGCGATCAGCGCGCCCTTGAGCGCATCGGCCTCGGCCAGCTGGCTGCGCTGGCGCTCGAGTTCGTTGCGGATGTGCTTGAGCGCGTCGATCGCCTTGCCCTTGGCGTGGCCGGCGAGCACGGCTTCGTTGGCCAGTTGCTGTTGCTCGCGCTGCGCCGTGCGCGCGGACTCGGCATCCAGCAGCAGCAGGTGGAAATCGCCCGCATCGGGAATCAGGTGCAGGTGCACGCTGCGGCCATTGGCCAGTTCCACGAACGGCAGCACCTGCTGCTGGTCGAGTTCGAGGCCGACGAACAGGTCGCGCAGCGCATCGAGGCGCTCGGCCGCGCTGCCCGCGTCGATCCCGTACCAGGCCGCATCACCGTGCACGCCGCACAGCTCCCACTGTCCGGCAAAACTGAGCACCAGCGGATGCGCCTGCTCCAGCAGCAGTTCGCGCAGGCGCCGGCGCACGGACAAGGGCAATGCGGGCAGGTCGATCACGGCGCCAGTCCAGCCGCAATGGCCGCGAATGCCGGCTCCACGCCGGTGCCGGTGGCCGCGCTGGTCTCGAACACCGGCAACAGGCGGCGCAGCTGTGCCAGCGTGGGCGCGCCGACCTCCCAGCGTTCGAGCAGGTCGAACTTGTTGACCGCCAGCACCGCGAGCGCATCGGGCAGCAGCGCGCGCGACTGCATCAGCAGGTCCAGCGCCGCCGCCAGGCTCGCCTCGCGCGTGCCGTCGGCCACCAGCAGCAGCGCCGCCGCGCCGCGCAGGTAGTTCGCACTCACGGTATCGAGCGCATTGCGCCCGGCGATGTCCCACAGCACGAGCTTGACCGGCTCACGCTCGGCGCGTGCGACTTCCTTGCTGTCGACCTTGACCCCGACCGTGGTGAGGTACTTGTCCGAGAACGTGCTGCGCACGAAGCGCGCGACCAGGCTGGTCTTGCCGACGCCGAAGTCGCCGAGCATGCACACCTTGTACGGACCGGCGGTCACTGCGGCTGCGCCCGGACCGTGGCCTGGACACGCGCCCCGCGCCGTGTCGGGTCGGTGTTGGCCGCGGCATCCCCCTCGGCCACGCCGTCGATGCCGCGCGCCGCAAGCGCGAGCGCGAGCCAGCGCAGGCGCAGCGCGCGCACGCGCATGTTGGTCGCATCGCCACCGCTTTCGTCGGAACTGGCCACGCTGCGCAGGTCGAGGTGCACGCCGGCTTGCGCGGCCAGCGTGCGCGCGCGGCGCAGGTCGGCGGCCAGCGCATCGACGACCGTGTCGCTGCCCGCGACCGGTTCGTCCTCGCGCACGAAGTCCACCCGGTGCGTGGCGATGGCATCGAGCGCGCGCTCGAGCGCGGCGCGCGCCACGGCCAGCGGGTCGAGCGCATCCGCCAGCGATGACTCGACCGCGCGCACGCCCGCGATGAGCGGCGCGCGCGCACGCGTCGCCTCGATCCACGCCTGGGGCGCCGTCCCGTCCAGGCGCAGCACGCCGTGCTCGACCGCAAGCCGCACTCCGGCAGGCGGCGCCAGCAGGCGCTGCGCACGCCGCTGCACCACCGGATCGTCGCTCGACACGAAGCCGTCCACCTGCAGCCGGCGGCTCGCTTGGCCAAGCCCGGCCGCATCCAGCAGCGGCTGCGGCGAGTCGGCGTCGGGGTCGAGCAGCCCGTACACCACGAGCGAACGCCATGGCCGCGCCTCGATGCGCCCGAGCACGAAGCCGGGATGCTGCGCGAGCGCGCTGCGCAGTGCCGACACCTGTGCCTGCCAGCGCCAGCGCTCGCCCAGCCACGCACCCAGCGCCACCAGCACGAGCAGCGCGAACAGCACGAGCGGCCGGCGCGAGCCACGCGCAAGGGGTGCACCGGCGTCGCCGCGCTGCGCATCGCGCAGCAGTTCGAGCGGCTCGATGAGCGCGCCCACGGGCGCACCGGCAGCACACTCCTGCAGGGTCGTGGTCGCGGGCGCGGCCTGCAGCAGCACGTGGATCTCCTCCAGCCGCTGCCTGAGCAGTTCGCGCAGCCGCGGCGGCGGTACGCCACGCACGAAACAGGCGAGGTTGGCCAAGGGCCCGTGCTCGACCCACACCAGCGACTCGCCCACCTGCGCCGCATCGAGTGCGCCACCCTCGCGGCCGACCGAATCCCCGACGAAATCGCCGAGCGCGGTGAGCATGCCCGCGATCGCGTCGGCATCCAGCGGCGGCAGGCCCGCCGCCGACGCATGGCGCAGCACGAGGCCGCTGTCACGCGCGATCAGGAACACATGGTCGATGCCATAGGCGAGCCGGTGGCGCAGCACCACCTGCGCGTAGGGCACGCCGCCGCGCCAGGCCTCGAAGCGCCACTTGAGGCCGCGCAGCGTGAAGCTGGACTCGATCGCGCCGTTGAGGTTGTCGACCAGCCCGCGCAGCGCTTCGGCGATCGCGCGGCGGATCATCGGCCCGATCACCGGGAACAAGGCGTCGATGACGCCCTGGCGATTGTGCTGCACGGCCTCGCCCAGTGCCTGCCCGACCGGGGTGGCCAGCGCGGCGGCGACGCGGGGGTTGTCGCGATGCGCCTGCAGCGCGCTGAACGCGGCCTCGGGCAGGCGCCGCGGCAGGTCGCCCTGCTGCCTCTCCAGCTCGGCGATGCGCGCGCGCGCGGCAGCCAGTTCGCGCCGTTCCTCACCCAGCAGCAGCTCACGCAGGCGCTCGTAGTCGTCCGCCGCGTCCGAGGGCGCGCTGGTGGACTGCGGCGACTGCTCCTCGCCCACGTTGGCCATGGCCGGTCTCGCGCGGCGACTCAGGGCTTGGGCAGATCGAAGTCGCCCTTGAGGCGCAGGGCGAACTCGGTGAGCAGCGCCGCGAGGTCCTCGCGGCCGACCTTGTCGGCACGCAACTCGGTGCTCGCGCGCGACAGCGCGGCCTCGGTGTCGCCGGCGCGCGCGGCCATCGTGTCGTGCAGGTCGGCCAAGGCCGCACGCAGGCGTTCGTCGCTCTGCGCCACCTCGTCGCTCACGCCATCGACCGCCTTGTTGATCTCGGCGCGCGCGGTGCGCGCGGCCTGCTGCACGCGCGATTCGAGGTCGGCGAGCGCCCCGGTGCGATCATCGATCTCCTGGCGCACGAGCTTGCCGAGCTTGTCGAGCTGGTCGTCGATGCGCTTTTCGATCTGCGTCAGGCGCTTGTCGGCGGCCTCGCGCATGCGCGCGAGGTCGGCCTCGAGCTTCTGGTTGAGTTCGTGGAAGCGACGTTCGTAGTCGCGCATCTGCCCGCCGAACAGGATGTCGCGGATCTGGTCGACGTTGCGGTCGGCGGCGCCATCCGCGCCGGGCTTCTTCGGGTCTGCCATCGGCAACCTCCTCTTGGACGTGGTGGGCGCGCGCGCACCGCGCGCGGGCGCCTTGCGCTTGGCGGCGGGTGGCTTGCCGCGCGACCTGGACTTGCTGGCGCTGGCCATCGGTCTGCCTCCGTGACTGCGATCGGACCGCGCGCCGGCCATCCTGCCTGGGCCGCAGCGCGTACTGGCAGGCATTCTCGCAGCTTGCGGCGTGAGCGACTAGGCACGCGACCCGCGCCACGGGCGCCGCGGTCAGACCTGTTCGAGCCGGTAGCCGTGCTGGTAGATCGCGGTCAGGCGCCAGCCGTGTTCGCCGCCCAGTTCGAGCTTCTTGCGCAGGCGGCTCACGTGGGTGTCGACGGTGCGCGTGGTCACGTTGGCACCGACGTTCCATACGTGCTTGAGCAACGCATCCCGGCCGACGAGGCGACCATGGCGGCGGAACAGGAAGTTGGCGAGGTCGAACTCGCGCTGGGTGAGCTCGATCTCGCGCCCGTCGATCTGCACGCGACGGCGACGCGCGTCGATGCGATAGGGGCCGAGCTCGCAGCCGTCATCGTCGCCGCGCTCGAGGTTGTGCCGGCGCAGCACCGCGCCGACGCGCGCGAGCAGTTCGCGCTGCTTGGGCGGCTTGACCACGTAGTCGTCACCGCCACTCGACAGCGCACGCACGATGTCGTCCTCGCTGCTGCGCACGGTGAGGAAGATCACGGGCAGGCTGCTGTTGCGCGAGGCGCGGATGAGTTCGAGCACCTCGGGGCCGCTGCCGTCGGGCAGCATCCAGTCGAGCACGAGCAGGTCGATGGTCTCGCTGCCGTGGGCCCGCCGGTACTCGGCCGCGCTGCGGTAGCCGCGCACGGCATATCCGGCCTCGTGCAGCCACAGCGTGACGAGGTCGGCGATGTCGGGATCGTCCTCGAGCAGGCCGATCACGACCGGTGGCGAGCCCGGCGGGTTGCCGGCAGGGGCGGGATTCACTCGACGAGGAAATTGATGCGCATGTTGACGCGCCACTCGGTGACCGCACCGTCAGGACTGGTCACGACCTTGATGTCGTTGACCCACGCGCCCTGGATGTTCTTGACCGTCTGCGCCATCTTGCGCAAGCCGGCCTGCACGGCATCCTCGATGCTCTTGGTCGAGGAACTGCTCAGCTCGATGACCTTGGATACGGACATGATCGACTCCTCCTGCAACGCTGCCACCCGAAACAAGCAAGTCGGGATTGCACCGGCGTCCCGGCCTTGCACCGCGCGTGACTATAGCAGCGCGCTGCCACCGCGCCCACCGCACCCACATCAGGCGGGCGCGGGCGCCGGCTTGCGTGGCAGGTAGCGCAGCCACACCAGGAACGCGACGAGCGCATCGAGCACGATCAGCGCCTGCCACAGGTACAAGTGGAACCAGTCGAACCAGACCCGGTTCCACTGGCCCAGGTAGAACAGGCTGATGATGCGCACGAGGTTGAGCAGCTGGATCGCGAGCATGCCCGCACCGATGCCAAGCAGGCGGTAGCGCCACGGCGCCGGGAACGCGAGCATCGCCGCCAGCAGGATGATCATGGCCTCGACGCCGTTGCAGCCGCGCTCGATCGAAATCGCGAAATTGCTCGCGGTGCTGTGCAGTTCCTTGCCGACCGCATAGGCATGCGGATCGAACAGGCCGACCAGCCAGACGCAGACCTGCGCGATCGCGCTCGTGAACGGCTCGATCACGTGCACCTCCACCGGCCGCAGCAGCTCGGCCACGAACAACGTGCACAGGATCAGCAGGAACAGCAGCACGAAGCGCAGCATGGCGACGGCGGTGGCAACGGGACGCGCAGCATAAGCCGCCCGGCCACGGCTGGCCACAGCGGGTGGGGCGCGTTTGCTAGCATGGCGGGATGAATCCCGCGTCCAACCTGTTCCTGATCGGCCCCATGGGCGCCGGCAAAAGCACGGTCGGCCGGCTCGCGGCCGAACAGTTGCACATGGACTTCATCGACCTGGATCACGAGATCGAGGCGCGCACCGGCGCCAGCATCGCGCTGATCTTCGAGCTCGAAGGCGAGGCGGGCTTCCGCGCGCGCGAGCGGGCTGCGCTGGCCGAGTGCGCGCGGCGCGACGGCGTCGTGCTTGCCACCGGCGGCGGCGCGATCCTCGATCCCGACAACCGCGAGTTGCTGCGCACGCGCGGTTTCGTTGCGTGGCTGGACGCCGACGTCGAAACCCAGCTCGCGCGGCTCGCGCGCGACCGTGGCCGCCCGCTGCTGCAGGCGCCGGACCGGCGTGAGCGGCTGGTGGCGATGGCCGCGCAGCGCAACCCGCTGTACGCGCAGTGCGCCGACCTGCATCTGACCTCGCGCCTCCAGCGCAACAGCACGCAGGCCGCGCAGGATCTGCTGGCCCAGCTCACCGCGCAGTGGCAGCGCCGTCCCGATGGAATCCCCGCATGATCGCAACGCGCACCCTCGAAGTCGCGCTCGGCCGGCGCAGCTACCCGATCTGGATCGGCCCTGGCCTGCTCGACGACGCGCGACGATGGCGCGGCCTCATCCGCGGCCGCCACGTGCTCGTGGTCAGCAACGAGACCGTCGCGCCGCTGTACCTGGCACGCGTCACGGCCGGGCTGGAAGGGCTGCGCCACACCGCGCTGGTGCTGCCCGACGGCGAAGCGCACAAGACCCTCACCCGCAGTGCCGAGGTGTTCGAAGCGCTGGCCGCGCTCGGCGCGAGCCGCGATGCCACCCTCCTCGCGCTCGGCGGCGGCGTGATCGGTGATCTCGCCGGCTTCGCCGCGGCCTGCTGGATGCGCGGCATCGATTTCATCCAGATGCCGACCACGCTGCTCGCGATGGTCGACTCCTCGGTTGGCGGCAAGACCGGCGTCAACCTGCCACAGGGCAAGAACCTGGTCGGCGCTTTCCACCAGCCGCGCGCGGTGGTGGCCGACACCGCCACGCTCGCGAGTCTGCCCGCGCGCGAATACCGCGCGGGCCTGGCCGAGGTGGTCAAGTACGGCGCGATCAACGATCCGGCCCTGTTCGGTTGGCTGGAGGCCCACGCGGCCGCGCTCGCGGCGCGCGAGGACGCCGCCGTGGCCATGGCGATCGAAGCCAGTTGCCGCGCCAAGGCCGCGATCGTCGCGCGCGACGAGCACGAGCACGGCGAGCGCGCCCTGCTCAATTTCGGCCACAGCTTCGGGCACGCGCTGGAGACGGTGTGCGGCTACGGCACGCTGCTGCACGGCGAGGCGGTCGCGATCGGCATGCTGCAGGCCGCCACGCTGTCGGCGCAACTGGGTCGCGCCAGCCACGCCGATGCCACGCGCCTGCGCGCGCTGCTGCTGCAACTGGGCCTGCCGGTGCAGGCACCCGCGACCGAGGCCGGGGCACTGCTGGCCGCGATGCGGTTGGACAAGAAGAACCTGGGTGGCCGGCTGCGCCTCATCCTGTGGCGCGGCATCGGCCAGGCCGAGGTCGTGCCGGATGTGGCCGAGGATACGGTGGCCACGGTGCTGGCGATGTGAACCGTGCCGCGGCCCGCGCCATCACACGCCCGTGAGCGACGCACCCGGCCGGACACGACCCGGCCTGTGCGCCACGGCGCCGCCAGCCATCACGGCGCCAGTCCCACGCGCATGTCGCGCGCCACACGGGTCCGGCCTGCCGCCTGGAACCGTGCTCACGGCGCCGCCTGCATCGGCAGCCGCGCATAGGCGGCCAGCGAAGCCCAGTAGTAGGGATGACGGAATGCGCGGCTGTCGCGCAGCCGCAGCTGCGCGGCGCGCAGCGCACGCGCGCCATCGCGGTCGGGATCGGCCGCGAGCGCCGCATAGAACGCCGGCACCCACACGCCGCTCGCGGAGTCGCTGACCGGCCATAGCGCCGCGACCACTTCGCGTGCGCCGGAAAGCACCAGAGCCTGGGCGAAACTCGAGTTGCCGTTGGCGATGGCATCGGTGTCTGCGCCGAGCTGGCAGGCATTGAGCACCACCAGGCGCGCCCGCGTGCGCTGCTCGATCACGTCGAGCCAGCTCAGGAACTCGGCATGCCCGTCGCCGTCGGCGGCCAGCCACAGTCCGGCGTAGCCGAGCCGGCCCGCGCTGGTCATCCCATGCGCCGCCACGTGCACGATCGCGGCCGGATCGGCCAGCGCGGCCAGTACCGAAGCGCGCGTGGCGTGATCGATGCTCAGGGATGCCGTGGCCCCCGCGGCCGTGCGGATGAGCGCAGGCTCGGCCTTGGCCACCTGCAGTGCGGGCAGGCCGCTGTCGGTGGCGGGCGCGGCGATGAGCGTGCGCACCTGCAGCGACGGCGGGCCAGCCACGTCCCGGTCGACGAGGTTCGCCACGCGCGTCGTGGTGGTGGTCAGCAGCGGTTGCTCCCGGCCCGGCCAAGGCAGCAGCGGCCACGGCACCGCGGCCAGCGTCTTGTCCGCGATCACGATCAGTTGCGCGGGTGGGACCGGTGGCGCCCCGGCCCGCCACAGGGCCGCGCCCACGCGCGCAGCCGCCGCATCGACCTGGGTGCCGGGCACCGCGAGCGAGTGCAGGCTGGCGCGCAACCCCGCAATCGCCCCGCGCAAGTCATGCGGTGGCGCCGCGGGTGCCAGCCAGGCACGCTCATGCGTGATCCACAGCACCGCGCTGCGGTCGCCGCCATCGAGCCAGGCCATGACCGCCACGTCGGGTGGCAACGCGCGCTGGAACGCAGCCAGTTCGGGCAAGGTGGTGGGCCGGTATGCGGCCTGCCCGGACGGGGCCGCCGCCAGCGTTTCGAGCAGCGCATGCGAGGTGGTCGACGCGCCGCTCGTGGCCAGTGCAGGCAGCAACTGGGCCGCGAGGGCGCGGTCGAATGCCTGCAGGCGCGCCGATGCGCCGCTCGCCGCGGGCGCATGCGCGCGGCGCGTGGCCAGCGGCAACCAGCGCCATGCCCTGGCCGCGGCGTCCGTGTCCCGCACGTCGGCGAGCACGGCTTGCCAGGCGCTGTTGCGCAGCGGCCAGGCGCTTGCCTGCAGCAACTGTGCGAAGGCACCGCTGGCGGTGGACTGCGCGAGCATGTCGACCCAGTCCAGCGCCTGGCGCAGCGCCGCATCGGCACCTGCGTCGTCACCCTTGCGGCGCGCGGCGCGACTGTGCAGCTGCGCCAGCTGCAGGCGCTGCGCGAACGACAGCGGATCGCGCCGCAACTTGGCGAGCAGCTGTCCAGCCACCGCGCTGTCGCCCTGCTCCAGCGCCACCGCGACGCCGAGCAGGTCCAGGGCCGGCGCATGCTGCGGCAGCTCGTCGCGCAGCCGCGCCATGGCCGCCGGGTCGATCGGATCGTGTTCGGCGCGCAGGCCGAGCGCATCCAGCTGGGCCGCCGCGGCCTTGCCGCGCTCACCCAGGCTTGCGTACAGGCGCGCCGCTTCGCCGAGCCAGCGCAGCGCGAGCGTGTCGCGATGCCGGGCCCGATCGATCTGCGCCAGGGTCTCGAGCGCGAACGCGACCCGCTCGCGTGCATCGCGTGCCGACAGGCGCACGAGCGCATCGGCGATTGCGAGGTAGGCCTCGTCGTGCGCACCGAGCTCGGTGTAGGAGCGCGCGAGCAGGATCAGCGTGTTGGCCTGCCAGCGCAGCAAGGCCTCGCCACTGAGGTCGCTCTCGAACACCGCCAGCGCGGCGCCCAGTTCGCGCAGCGCCGTGCCGGCGTGGCCATTGCCCGCGGCCAGGCTGGCCAACTGCAGGTGGATGCGCCCGCTCACGAAGCGCGCATCGACACGTGCCGCCACCGTCAACGCATCGGCGAGGATCGTGGCGGCGCGCTCGCCGTGGCCGAGCATCTGCTCCACCGAGGCCAGGCTCTGGCGTACGCCCAGGCTTTCACCCAGCTCGCCCAGTTGCTGCAGGCGCGCCAGGTTGCGCTGGTAACACTCGCGGGCCTGCTGGTTGCGCTCCAGTGACACGAGCGCGAGGCAGCGCGCATTGTCGAGCCGGATCGCGAAGTAGGCCGAAGCGTCGGCATCGCGGGAACTGGTGGCCACATTGCGCAGCACTTCCTCGAACTGCCCGGCGCGCTGCAAGTCTTCGACGCGCCCCACGCGCGCGGCCAGCGCCTGTTGCGGCTCGCCGGCGGCGCGCCAGCGTGCCTCGGCCTGCTCGAAGGCCGCACTCGCGGCGCTGCTGCGCCCGTTCATGAGCCAGGCCTGGGCCACCGCATGGCGGGCGAGCGCCCGGCTGTAGGCATCGGGCGCGCTGGCCTCGAGCGCCTGCAGGTCGGCCACCAGCGGCGCCGGATCGCTGCCCACGGGCAGCGCCTTGCGCGTGCGCTGCAGGAATGGCGTGGCACGCAGCAGCCAGTCGCGTGCCGGGTCGACGGCTGCGTCGCAATCCAGCTGCAGGCGCATCGTGCCCGCGGCGGGACTCGGCCGCGCGCGGCGCAAGCGCACGGCCTCGCCGGGTTGCAGTTGCAGCCACCAGCGCCCCAGGCGCGGCGGCAGCGGCGCCGCGGCCTGGACGGCTGCGCTGGTGTCGACCTCGAGGTCCTGTCCAAGCTCACGCACGCCCAGCCAACTCGGACCCGGCGCAGTCGACACGAGTTCGAGCGTCACACCCGCCGCCGGAACCGCCAGCGACAGCACTTTGCCGCAGGCGAGCGGAGTGGGCGCGGAGGCCGCCGCGGCAGCGCCGGACATTGCCAGCAGCAGGAACACGAGTGGCAGGCGCATCGGGCAGCACATCGCCGGGGCGGCACCGGCAGCGGTGGTGGCTGGAGACTATCCGGGCGTGCGTGGCAAAGCGCAAGTCGGAGCAGGCACGATGCGGCGCCAACCGCCACGCCCGCTGCGTCCATGACCGCGCCGATACGCGGGCCGGGTGGCGTGGCCAGGTCAGTGGCCACGGGGAACGCCTGGATCGAAGTTCGCGCCTCAGGAAAACCAGCCGCGCCCGGCTGGGCGCGGCCTGCGGGATCGCGGTTCGCTGGCGCGGCAGCGGCGAGACGGTTCAGCCGTTGCGGCCCGGCTCCACACCGCTGCCGGTGTCGGTCTGCTTCGGACGGTTCACGTCCATGGGTGCCTTGCCCGAGTACTTCTTGAAGTTGTTCTGGTTGTCCGGTGCTTCGCTCCTGCAGTCAGGATTCTTCCAATCCGCACTGTCGAACGCTTCGACCAGGTAGTACTTGGCGATGGACTTGAGGTTGGGCAATCCCGTGCCCGCGTAGTCGGGCATCATCACGAAATAGTGCTCTTCGTCATCGGTTCCCGGTTTCCAGGTCATCGTGAGCCACGTGGCCACCGTGCCAGCGGGGTCGGTACCACCCAGCGTCACCGGTCCGCTGCGCTCGACCTTGCCATTCGGGTTGCGCAGTTCCATCACGAGGCCATCGACCGTCTTGCGCAGGAACAGCCGCTTGTCCTTGAGCAGCGGCGTGGACTTGGAACACTTGCTGGGTACCGACGGCGATCCCATGTTGAGCGAAACCTCGCACTGCGTGATCCACGCCGACGCATCGGTGAGCTTGCGCACCGGAATGACGTCGCGGAACAGCATGAGCTCGCCCAGCCGGTCGGTGGTGGCGAAGGTCGAGTCGTTGCACTTGGCGCCTGGTGCGCTGGTCGGTGCGGCAGTTGCCGTCTTGCCCGCGCTGCGGCTGCCCGCCTTGCCTTGGGCGGCCTTGTCCTGCGCCAATGCATTCGTGCCCGCGAGCAGTGCCGCGAGCGCGCAACACAAGGACGCGCTGATCCAGCGCGACTTGCCGGTGGCCTGTTTCATCAGTGCCCTCTCCGTTGGGTGATGTCGAGTGTCTGGCTGTGTGGTTGGCCATCGAGCGTGTAGGCGATGGCGAGCGGCGTACCGGCGGCCAGCGTGCGCCGGTCGATGAGGAAGCTCACGAACCCTTCCGACGACACCACCAGCGGCTGGACCTGCGCGCCCTGCCGCAACCGGATCTCGATCGCGGTGGGCGGCACGGCCACTTCGACGAACAGGTAGCGCGCGTCGCTGTCGCCATGCTGTACCAGCGGCGGCGTGGTCGCGCCGCGCATGGTGTCGAACACGATGCGCTCCGGATTGGCGATCACGCCATCGGCCGACGCCGGCATGTGCGGCCTCAGCGCGAACTGGCCGATGCCGACGCCCGCGACGAGCGTGGCCGCGAGCGCGGCCCAGCGCGGCCATTGCCGCTGCGGCGCCCGCGCCGAGGCCACGGCCCCGGCTGCGGCAGCATCCTTGCCGCCGCGTTCGAATGTCGAGCGCTCGCTGGCCAGCGCCGCACGCAGCGTGTTGTCGGCATCGACTGCTGCCAGCAAGGCGGGCTTGTCGAGCAGATAGGCTTCAAACCAGTCGTTCTCGGCCGGATCGAGGCCGCGCTCGAGGTAGCGCGCCAGCCAGGCGCTTTCAAGCCACGCCGCCATGCGCGAAGACATCGGGTTCATCCAGGCCTCCTGCGGGCCTTCGTCATCCTGCAATACGTACAAAGGAGCGGCATTGGCGCGAGGTGTCTCAGGGCCTGCGCGAGGTCGCGACTGTGCCGGCGTCCGCGCGCGCATCCGGCACACCGGACCGGGCGCCGCTCCCGCCACGGGCATGGCAGGCTGCCGTCACGGCACGGCGCACCGCCACGCGCCACGTGCGCCGATGCGATCGGCGCCCAGGCGGCCGATGCGGTCGCCGCCATCATGGCCCGCTCACGCCGGCTGCCAGCAGCAGCTCGCGCAATCGCGAGCGCGCACGAAACAACACGCGGCGCAGGTGTTCCTCGTCGATGCCCAGTGCACTGCAGATCTCGTCGCGATCCTGCTCGTCCAGATAGAAGCGCACGAGAACCTCGCGGTCGCGCGCCACGGGCAGGGTCTGCAACAGTGCGCGCAGCAATTCGCGATGTTGCAAGGCTACCGCCGCAGCCGCCGGATCATCGCCGGTGGGCAAGCTGTCGGCGGCCTCGATCGGCAGTTCGTGGTGCCGGCCGCGGTATTCCCTGCTGGTGGCATGGACGATCGTGGTCTGCACATAGGCCGGCAGGGCGGCTGGGTCGCGGATCGCTCCACTGCGCAGGCGTTCCAGCACCGTCGCAAGCACGTCTTGCACAAGGTCGGCGACGGCCGGGTCTCCGGGACGGCAGTGGCGGCACACGAGCACACGCACGCCGCGTTCGTAGTGGCGCACGAACTCGCCTTCCGCAGCGCGATCCCCCTGCGCGATGCGCTCGACCCAGTTGCTCGGCGTGGCCGGTGCGGCGGCCGTCCCGACGTCGGCGGTCATCAGGCCCCTGTCCCCTGGACAATCAGCCCTAGCCTACCGCGCGAACCGCGACCTCGCCAAGGAGCAGCGATCAAACCTGCACTGCAACGACGATCCGGACCACCACCGCGGGGTCTGTCCAGCGCAAATGCACGTTCGGGCCGCCAACTGCCGCGCGCGACGCGCTCAGGCCACCAGCGACTCGTCACGCCGATCGCGGTCGATCTCGATCATGTAGTGGCTGGCATCGCGGACGTCGATCGAGTTCTCGCGACAGGTGGTGAGTGAATGCGGGTCGAGTGTGAGCCGGCACCAGGGCGAGGGCGGATCGATGCGTGTGCCATCGCGGCGCAGCAGGCGCAGGCGCAGGCGCAGCGACAACATCTCATCGCGACAGTTGGCCAGATGCAGGACCACGCGTACCGAGCCATCGGCATTGCGTACGGACTGCAAGCCACGCGCGATCACCGCATTGAAGACCTCATGGTCGAGCAGATCGATCGCCGCCAGTGGAATCGCCGAAGCAGTCTCGTAATGGACGTCGAACTGCGCGGGGCCTTCGAGCCGGTCATCGTTGCGCCTGGCGCCCGGTTCCGGCCATGGCACGGGCCGGGGTGGCGCCGCATCGGCAAACAGCGGCGTTGCCGCGACGAACAGGCCAAGATCCAGGCGGTGATTCATGTCAACGCGCTCTCCCCGGTCGCGTGCATGGGTCGTGGCCGCGCCGGCATCGACCACGCGCCGGATCGCCTGCACCGTCGCAAGGCGCTGGTCGTGCACGGATGCGATCGGGCCAGCAGCAAAGTGATCCATCCCTGGATCGCGCCGACTTGCCACATCCATGCGGTCCAGTCGACGGGTCCGAACCAATACCAGGTCACTCAAGCGAGCGGCGATCGTTGCAGCCAATCCCATCGCGGTATCCCTCCTGCGCGGCCGCCGCGTCCTGCGGCGCGTGGCATCACCCGTGCCGCCCGCTTGAATGCAAGGAGATGCCACGACACAAAATGTCTCACTTGCCCGAGCGCCCCGATCGTCCGGGCACCCGCCCATCGGTTGGACCGCGTCAACCCCACCCGCGCGGCGGCTGCGTTCCAGCCGGTGTTCAAACCCCCGGAGGCCGCCATGCACACTCATCCATTGCCCCAGGCACAGGTTCTCGAATGGCAGCGTGTGGGCGCCTGGAGCGCGGCCATCGCGGCGCACGTGGTCGCCGCGGCACTGGTCGCCATGCCGCCGGCGCCACTGCCACCGACCGCGCATCCGCGCACGGTGGATGTGCTGATCCGCGAGGCGCCGCCACCGCCCCCGCCGATACCGCCGGAAGTGCTGCCCATGCCCAAGCCCAAGGCCTTGCCGGTACCGCCGGTGCCACGACCGGTGCGACGCGAGGTCATGATCGCGACCGACCCGCCCGTGCCGGTCGACGCTCCACTGGCGCCATCCGGTGCGACGGTCCCGACCACAACGGACGACATCGGCACCAGCGTGGGCGGTGGCGCGTCGCGTGAACTGGACTGGGCTGCGCCGCTCCGGTTGCGCTATCCGCCACCGGCACTGCGGGCGCGCCTGCAGGGTGAGGTGATGCTCAACGTGCTGGTGGATGCGCAGGGCCGCGCGCAACAGGTGGAAGTGGCACGCAGTTCGGGCCACAGGGTGCTCGATATCGCGGCGCGCGAGGCAGTCCTGGGCGCGCGTTTCCGGCCCGTGCTGCGCGACGGCGTGGCGGTACCGGCGTGGGGCGTGGTGCCGATCCGCTTCCGGCTGGATGAAGCCTGACGGCGGCTCGCGCGACCGCCATCGCCACGACGATGCAGCGACGGTTGGACACCGTACCCGCGCAGAGCGCTGCGCGACCTTGGCTGTGGGACGCGGAGCGGCGCGCCGCGGCCACACTCGGCCGGACGCATGCGGCCGCAGTGGCACCGCGGCGCGCACAGCAGCGGTGCACCGCCATGACGCGCAACCGTCGTGAGGCGTTCGCCACGACCTGCTCCGCGAGCGCCGATGGGTTATCGTGCACGCCCCTCACCACCCCACCGAATGCGATGGCCTGGCACTGGTTGTGGTATCTGCTCGCGGCACTGCTGGTCATCATTGGCCTGGTCGGCTCGGTGCTGCCCGCACTGCCGGGAGTACCGCTGCTGTTTGCCGGCTTGTTGCTGGCGGCGTGGGCCGATGGATTCGCCCGTGTGGGCGCGGGCTGGCTCACCCTGCTCGCGCTGCTCACGCTGGCGGCAATGGCGGTCGACTTCGTCGCCGGCGTACTCGGTGCGAAAAAGGTCGGCGCGAGCCGCGCCGCGGTGGCGGGTGCCGCTTTGGGCACGCTGATCGGCCTGTTCCTCGGCCTGCCCGGCATCGTGCTCGGTCCGTTCGTGGGCGCCCTGCTCGGCGAACTCGCCGCCGGCGGCACGCTGCGCAAGGCCGGCGGCGTGGGCGTGGGCGCGTGGGTCGGTTTCGTGGTCGGCTCGCTGGCCAAGCTGGCGATCTGCGGCGTGATGCTCGGCGTCTTCGCGTTCGCGTTCGCCGCCGGCGCACGCTGATCTCAGTCGCCCGGCAGCACGTACAGCAGCACCGCGAAGAACTGCAGCACGCTGCCCAGCAGCACGAACACGTGCCACAGCGCGTGGCTGTACGGCAGGCGCTTCCACAGGTAAAACGGCACCCCGAGCGTGTAGGCGACGCCGCCACCGAACAGCAGCCAAAGGCCCGCGGCCGGCAGGTTGGCGCTGAGCGGCTGGATCGCGACCAGGCCAATCCAGCCCAGCGCCACATACAACGCGGCCATCAACACGCGGTTGCGCACGCGGCGCAGTTCCAGCGCAATCCCGGCCAGCGCGAGCGCCCACACCAGCACGAACAGCGCCGCGCCCCAGCGTCCCGGCAGGGTCAACAGCGTGAAGGGCGTGTAGGTGCCCGCGATGAGCAGGAAGATCGCGGCGTGATCGAGCAGGCGCAGCACCGGCTTGGCGCGCGCGATCGGAATGCCGTGGTACAAGGTCGACGCGGTGTACAGCAGGATGAGCGTGGTGCCGTACACCGCTACGCTCACCACCTCGCGCACGCCGCCCTCACGTGCGGCGAAACCAACCAGCGTCGCCAGTCCCGCGATGCTCAACACGATGCCCAGACCATGGATCAGGCTCGACGCGAGTTCCTCGCGCGCGCTGTATCCGAACGCCGGATGCGTGCCAGCTGCCGCCATGTCAATCGCTCCGCAGCGCCCTGTGGCGCCGCAACATGGTGAAGCTAGCGCAGTTTGCCTGAATGCGCCAACCTCGTCGCCACGACCCATGAACCCGCATGCGCCCATGCCATCGATCCCGACGCTCGCTGGAACCCGTGTACGCCTGCGCGCACTGCGCACGGACGATGCGGATGCGCTGTGGCTGCTCCATGGCGACCCCGAGGTGATGCGCTACTGGAGCCATCCGCCGTGGCAAGAGCGCGCGCAAGCGCTCGCCCACATCGAGCGCATGCAGCGCGAACGCCGGCACACGGAGTTCTACCCGTGGGCGGCGACGCTCGACGATGACGTGCTGGTCGGTACCTGCTCGTTGTTCGCGCTGAGCCGTGACCACGCACGCGCGGAACTGGGCTACGCGCTGCGGCCCGCGTATTGGCGCCAGGGCCTGGCCACGCAGATGCTCACGCTGGCGCTGGGCCACGCCTTCACGGCGCTCGGCCTGCTGCGGATCGAAGCCGATGTCGATCCTTTGAACCTTGCCTCGTGCCGCCTGCTGGAACGACTGGGCTTCGTGCGCGAAGGCCTGCTGCGCGAGCGCTGGCGCGTCGGCGGCGCGACACAGGACAGCGCGCTGTACGGCCTGCTCGCGCGCGACTGGCGCGCGCCGTCGCGCCTCTGAACGCACAAGGCCGGCGTGACGCCGGCCCTGTGCACGACTGCGTGGCCGTGCGACCTACTTCGCGTGGGCGAAGGCCAGCGTCATGTCGAGCATGCGGTTGGAAAAACCCCACTCGTTGTCATACCAGGACAGCACCTTGACCAGGGTCCCGCCCATCACCCGCGTCTGGGTGGAGTCGTAGATCGACGACAACGGGTTGTGGTTGAAGTCGATCGACACCAGCGGCTTGGTGTTGACGCCGAGCACGCCCTTGAGCTTGCCATTGGCCGCCTCGTTGACCGCGGCGTCGATCTCGTCCTTGCTGGTGGCGCGTGTGGCCACGAACGACAGGTCCACCACCGACACGTTGATCGTCGGCACGCGCATCGCAAAGCCGTCGAGCTTGCCGTTGAGTTCCGGCAGCACCAGGCCCACCGCCGCCGCGGCCCCGGTCTTGGTCGGGATCTGGCTCATCGTCGCCGAGCGCGCACGGCGCAGGTCCGAGTGGTACACGTCGGTAAGCACCTGGTCGTTGGTGTAGGCGTGGATCGTGGTCATGAGCCCATGCACGATGCCGATCTTTTCGTGCAGCACCTTGGCCAGCGGCGCAAGGCAGTTGGTGGTGCACGACGCGTTGGAGATGACCTCGTGGCTGCCCTTGATGAGCTCGTGGTTG